>Ga0136631_10000316_pt1 | contig 15047 bp, 3 predicted proteins | sample AntDrymUQ6012206_2_FD_104655 | JGI IMG/M metagenome (GOLD analysis project Ga0136631, IMG submission 104655) | Polar desert sand microbial communities from Dry Valleys, Antarctica - metaG UQ601 (22.06) | ecosystem: Environmental > Terrestrial > Soil > Desert | place: Antarctica: Dry Valley... | reverse complement strand
GGCGGGCCCTCGGCCTCGGTGGGCATGGCCGTGCCGGCCTCGTCGGGCGGGGCCTCGCCCTCGGGCTCTGCCGGCAACCCCGGGGCGCCGGGCTCGACCGGAGGCGCGTCGGCCGGGACGTCGGGCTCGAGCGGCGGCACGTCGGCCGCGGGCTCGACCGGCGCTGCTTGCTCGGTCGGCGCCGCGACGGCCGGGACCTCGATCGCCGGCTCGGCGGGCGCAGCGTGGGCCGGGGATGCGCTCGCGACGAGCGGCGTCTCGACCGGCGACTGCGCGGCGGCGGGCGCGGCGGGCTGCTGCTCGCCCTCGGCGCGGGCACGCAGGAACGTCGCCATCGCGATCGGCGTCGGATGGTCGAAGACGAGCGTCGAGGGCAGGCGCATACCGGTCACCTGCGCGAGGCGGTTTCGCAGCACGACCGATCCGAGCGAGTCGAAGCCGAGCTCCTTGAAACGGCGGTCGGCTTGCACGTCGTCGGCCGACTGGTGGCCGAGCGCAGCCGCCGCCTGCGTTCGCACGAGCTCGAGCACGAGCGCGTCGCGGCCGGCGGGGTCGGCCGCCGCGAGCTGCTGGGCGAGCGTCGTGCCGGCCGGCAGCGTCACGCGCACGGGCGGTGCCGGCCGCTCCGGCGCACGGACGAGGTCCGTCAACAGCGCCGGCAGCGTGCCCGCGCGTGCGTCTTCACGCAGCAGCGCGGGGTCCAGCGGGACCGCGACGAGCAGCGGCTCGCGATGGCCGAGCGCGGCGTCGAGCACGTTGAGCGCCTCCGCGGTGGGCATCGCGCGCTGGCGCGTGCCCCGCTCGAGGCGCTCGACATCGCGCTCGGTCAGCCGGCTGGTCATGCCGGCGTCGTGCTGCCACACGCCCCACGCGATCGATGTGGAGGGCAGGCCGGCGCGGCGGCGGCGCTGGGCGAGCGCGTCGAGGTAGGCGTTGGCGGCGGCGTAGTTGCCCTGGCCGGGCAGGCCGAACGTGCCCGCGGCCGAGGAGAACAGCACGAAGGCGGCGAGGTCGAGGCCGCGCGTCAGCTCGTCGAGCGCGCGCGCCCCGTCCGCTTTGGGGCGCATGACCCGCTCGAGCGCCGCGTCGTCGAGCGCCTCGATCAGGCCGTCGGCGAACGCGCCGGCCGCGTGGACGACCGCCGTCAGCGGCCGCTGCGACGGGATCGTCGCGAGCAGAGCGGCGAGTGCCGCGCGGTCGGCGACGTCGCAGGACCGTACGCTCGCCTCGCAGCCCAGGCGCGCCAGCCGGGCCTGCAGCTCGCTGACGCCCGGCGTGTCGGCGCCGCGGCGGCTGACGAGCAGCAGGTTGTGCGCCCCGTGCTCGCGGGCGAGGTGCTCGGCGACGGCCGCGCCCAGCCCGTCCGTGCCGCCGCTGACGAGCACGGTGCCGCGCGGCTCGAGCGCGTGCGGGACGCTCAGCACGACCTTGCCGATGTGGTGCGCCTGGCTGACGTAGGCCAGCGCGGCGGAGCCGTCGCGCACGTCCCAAGCGCGGACCGGCAGCGGCGCGAGCTCGTCGCGCCGCAGGCGGGCGACGACATGCGCCAGCGTGCCGCCGAGCTTCCCCGGATCGCGGTCGAGCAGCTGCAGCGACTCGTAGCGCACACCGGGGTGCGCGGCGGCGACGGCCTCGGGGTCGCGCAGGTCGGAGCTTCCGAGCTCGACGAAGCAGCCGCCGGGGCGCAGCAGCGCGAGCGAGGCGTCGACGAACTCGCCGGTCAGGCAGTTGAGGACGACGTCGAGCGCGCCGAAGCGCTCGGCGAACTCGGTGCTGCGCGAGGACGCGAGGTGGTCGTCGTCGATGCCCAGCGCGCGCAGCGCGTCCCACTTCCACGGGCTCGCGGTGGCGAAGACCTCGGCCCCCAGCGCCTTGGCGATCGCGACGGCGGCGAGGCCGACGCCACCGGCGGCCGCGTGGATCAGCACGCGCGATCCGGGTCCGCGCCCGGCGACGTCGACGAGCGCGTACTGGGCAGTGCACCAGGCGACCGGCACGGCCGCGGCCCGCGCGAACGACCAGCCGTCGGGCACGCGCACGAGCAGCCGCGCGTCGGTCACGGCGAGCGGGCCGAAGGCGCCGGGCACGAAGCCCATGACGCGCTCGCCGACAGCCGGCGTGGACACGCCGGGCCCGGTCTCGACGACGACGCCGGCCGCCTCGATGCCCAGCTGCCCCGAGCGCGGATGCACGCCGAGCGCGACGAGGACGTCGCGGAAGTTCACGCCCGCGACGCGGACGGCGACGCGCACCTCGAGCTCGCCGAGCGGCCGGCCGCCGTCGCCCTCGCTCGGCTCCGCCCCGATCGGTGCGCCCGCGCGCTCGGGCGCAAGGCGCCACGTGCCAGCCGGCGGGCGGTCCTCGGCCGCCTGCGCCAGGCGCGGCACGAGCAGCGCGCCCGCTCGCAGCGCGACCTCGGACTCGCGGCTCGCGAGCGCCGCCGCGAAGCCCTCGCCGTTCCCGTCGACATCGATCGAGATGAAGCGGCCCGGGTGCTCGGTGGCGGCGCTGCGCAGCAGGCCGCGGACGGCGGCGGCGCCGGGGTCCGGCCGCTCGCCGTCGAGCACCGCCGCGCCGCGGCGGGTCAGGATCGCTAGACGCGACTCCTGCAGCGTCTCGTCGGCGAGCCAGTCCTGCAGCAGCGCGAGCGCCGCCGGCACGTCGTGCGGCGCCGCGGCGACGACGGTCGTCGGCGTCCATCCGCGCGCGGCGACCGCGGCCCGCAAGGCCTCGAGGTCGGCGTGCGGCTCGGCGCCCGACACGACGACGGCGCCGAGCGCCGCCACCCGCGGAGCAGCGCCGTTGGAGGACGCCGGCGGCGCTGCGACCCAGCTCATGCGGTGCAGCGCGTCGAGCGCAGGCTTGCGCGGACTCGCCACGGCCGTTGCGCGGGTGACGAGCGCGTCGACCGACAGGACCGGCTCGCCGAGCTGGTCGGTCGCCGTCACGCGCATCGTGCCGCCGTCGCGGGCCGCCGTGATCCGCACGCGCAGCGCGCTCGCGCCGCGGCGGTGCACGCGCACGCCGCTCCAGCTGAATGCCAGCCGGGGCGCGTGCGCCGTGGCGACGACCGGCTGCAGCGCGGCTTCGAGCAGCACGGGGTGCACGGCGAAGCGCCCGGCGTCGGCCGCCTCGCGCTCGCCGAGCGCGACCTCGGCAAACAGCTCGTCGCCGTGCCGCCAGGCGGCGCGCACGATCGCGAGCGCCGGGCCGGGGTGCAGGCCGCGCAGCGCGAGCGCGTCGAGCAGCTCGCCGGGGTCCAGCGGATCGGCGTCCGGGGGAGGCCAGGCGCCGAGTTCGCCGGAGGCCTGCGGGCCGCCGCCGAGCGTGCCGCTCGCGTGGCGCACCCACGCGCCGCCCTCAGGGCGCGCGTGCAGCACCACCGCACGGTCGGCGTCGACGGTCACCTGCAGGTCGACATGGCCCTGCGCGGGCAGCACCAGCGGCGCCTCGAGCGTCAGCTCCTCGATCGACTCGCAGCCTGCCTGGTCGCCGGCGCGCAGCGCCAGCTCGAGCAGCGCGGGCCCCGGCATCAGCGCCTCGCCGCCGACGACGTGGTCCCACAGCCACGGATGGGTCGTGCGCGAGATGCGCCCGGTCAGCAGCCAGCCGTCCTGCCCGGCGAGCGCGACGGCGGCGCCGAGCAGCGGGTGCCCGGCCGATGACAGGCCGGCCGCGCCGAGGTCGCCTGGATCGCGCGGCCGTGAGGGCTCGTGCCAGTAGCGCGTCGGCGTGAAGGCGTAGGTCGGCAGCTCGACGCGGCGCGCGAGCCGGCCCGCGAACGCGACGTCCCAGTCCACCTCGGCGCCGTGCACGTGCGCCTCGCCGAGGGAGGTCAAGAAGCGCATCAGCGTCCCCTCGCCGCGGCGCAGCGAGCCGATCACCGCGACCGCGTCGGGGTCGGCTGCCGCGTCGTCGACGGTCTCCTGCACGGCCCACGTCAGCACGGGGTGCGGGCTGGCCTCGACGAACGTCGTCACCCCGTCGTCGAGCAGCGCCTGCGCGGCCTGCGCGAAGCGCACCGGCTCGCGCAGGTTGCGATACCAGTGCTCGGCGTCCATCAGCGCGCCGTCGATGATCGCGCCGGTCGTCGTCGAGAGGATCGGGACCGTGGAGGCGCGCGGCGCGATCGGCGCGAGGTCCTCGAGCAGGCGCTCGCGGATCGCGTCGACGTGGATCGAGTGCGAGGCGTAGTCGACGGCGATCCGCGAGGCGCGCACGCCGTTGGCCTCGCAGACCTCGAGCAGCTCGTCGAGCGCCTGCGGCTCGCCGGACACGACGTTCGAGCGCGGCCCGTTGTAGGAGGCCAGAAACAGCCGGCCTTCCCACACGCCGATCAGCTCCTCCACCGCCTCGGCCGGCAGCGACACCGACATCATCCCGCCGAGGCCCGAGATCTCGACGAGCGCGCGGCTGCGCAGCGCCGCTACTCGCGCGGCGTCGTCGAGCGACAGCGCGCCGCCGACGCAGGCGGCGGCGATCTCGCCCTGGGAGTGGCCGACGACGACAGACGGCTCGACGCCGTAGGAGCGCCACAGCCCGGCGAGCGACACGTTGACGGCGAACAGCGCGGGCTGCACGACGTCCATCCGCTCGAGCAGCGGCGCGCCCGGCACGCCGCGCAGCACGTCCTCCAGGGCCCATTCGGTGTACGGGCGCAGCGCCTCGGCGCACTCCTCGATGCGCCGCGCGAAGACCGGCGAGTCGGCCCACAGGTCAAGCGCCATCCCGGCCCACTGCGAGCCCTGGCCGGGGAATACGAACGCGACCTTGCCGGGGTCGCGCGCGGCGCCCACCACGACACCTTCGGCGGGCTGGCCCTGCGCGACGGCCTCGACGCCGGCGAGCAGGGTGGCTCGGTCGGCGCCCGCGACGAGCGCGCGGTGCTCGAGCTTCGCGCGGCCGTTGGCCAGCGACCACGAGACGTCGATCGGAGCGTCGAACGGTTGCGACTCGACGTGCGCGTGCAGCCGCGTGGCCTGCTCGCGCAGCGCCGGGGCGGTGTGCGCCGACAGCAGCCACGCCACGGCGAGGCGGTCGCCGTCGGGATCGGCGGAGCACGGCGGCTCGGCGATGCCCTCCTCGAGCACGACGTGCGCGTTCGTCCCGCTGATGCCGAACGACGAGACCGCGGCGCGGCGCGGGCGCTCGCCGCGCGGCCACGGCGCCTGTTCGGTGAGCAGCGACACCGTGCCCGAAGACCAGTCGACGTGCGGCGACGGCTCGTCGACGTGCAGCGTCGCCGGCAGCACGCCCGCGCGCATCGCCATCACCATCTTGATCACGCCCGCGACGCCCGCGGCGGCCTGGGTGTGGCCGATGTTCGACTTGATCGAGCCGAGCGCAAGCGGCGCGCCGGTGCGGTCGCGCCCGTAGGTCGCCAGCAGCGCGCCGGCCTCGATCGGGTCGCCGAGCCGCGTGCCGGTACCGTGCCCCTCGACGGCGTCGATGTCGGCCGGCTGAAGGCCGGAGTTGGCGAGCGCCTGGCGGATGACCTGCTCCTGCGAGGCGGCGTTCGGCGCGCTGAGCCCGTTGCTGGCGCCGTCCTGGTTGATCGCCGTGCCGCGCACGATCCCCACGACGGGGTGCCCGTTGCGCAGAGCATCCGCCAACCGCTCGACAACCACCAGCCCGGCGCCCTCCGACCAGCCCGTGCCGTCCGCGGCGGCGGCGTAGGGCTTGCAGCGCCCGTCGGCGGCGAGGCCGCGCTGGCGGCTGAACTCGACGAACACGCTCGGCGTCGCGAGCACCGTCACGCCGCCGGCCAGCGCGAGCGTGCACTCGCCGCTGCGCAGCGCCTGGCAGGCGAGGTGCAGCGCGACGAGCGAGGCCGAGCACGCCGTGTCGACGGTCAGCGCGGGGCCCTGCAGGCCGAGCGCGTAGGCCACACGCCCCGACACGACGCTCGTCAGCGCGCCCGTCAGGCGCAGGCCCTCGAGCTCGTCGGAGTCGCCGTCGGCGTAGTCCTGCATGCTGACGCCGGCGTACACGCCGGTGATCGAGCCGTGCAGCGACGACGGGTCGATGCCTGCGTCCTCGAGCGCCTCCCAGGCGGTCTCGAGCAGCAGCCGCTGCTGGGGGTCCATCGCCAGCGCCTCGCGCGGGCCGATGCCGAAGAAGGCCGCGTCGAACTGCGCGGCGCTGTCGAGGAAGCCGCCGTTGCGCGTGGTGCTCGTGCCGGGGTGGTCGGGGTCGGGGTCATAGAGCTCGTCGAGGTCCCACCCGCGGTCCTCGGGAAAGCCGCCGATCGCGTCGGTGCCCGCCGCGACGAGCTCCCATAGGTCGCGTGCCGAGCGCACGCCGCCCGGATAGCGGCAGCCGATGCCGACGATCGCGATCGGTTCGTCGTCGCTCACAGGCGCGCGCAGGACCTCGCGCGCGCCGATCTCGGTACCGTCGAGCAGCGAGCCGAGCAGCTCGGCGACGGCGGCCGGCGTCGGGTGGTCGAAGACGAGCGTCGCGGGCAGCCTGCACCCGGTGACCTGCGTCAGGCGGTTGCGCAGCTCAACGCCCGCGAGCGAGTCGAAGCCGAGCTCCTTGAACGCGCGCCGCGGCGCGATCTCGTCGGCCGAGCCGTGGCCGAGCACGGACGCCGCCTGCGCGCGCACGATTCGCAGCAGCGCCGCGTCGCGCTCGGCGCCCGCCGGCGCCGTCAGCGCGGCGCCGGCGCCGCTCGTCGCCGCGACCTCGTCGGGCTCCTCGCCGACCCAGAAGCGCCGGCGCTGAAAGGCGTAGCTCGGCAGCTCGACGCGCTCGTGCTCTCCCGGCATCACCGCGCCCCAGTCGACGCCGATGCCGCGTGCGTGAGCCTCGCCGAGCGACAGCAGGAAGCGCTCCAGGTCGCCATCGCCGCGGCGCAGCGAGCCGATCACTGCGACGGCGTCGGGGGCCGGCGCGAAGTCATCGACGGACTCCTGCACGGCCCACGTCAGCACCGGGTGCGCGCTCGCCTCGACGAACGCCGTCACGCCCTCCTCGATCAGCGTCAGCGTCGCCTGCGCGAAGTGCACCGGCTCGCGCAGGTTGCGAAACCAGTGCTCGGCGGTCATCTGCGCCCCGTCGATGATCGAGCCGGTCGTCGTCGAGAGGATCGGCACCGTGCCCGCGCGCGGCGCGATCGGCGCGAGATCCCCGAGCAGCCGGTCGCGGATCGCGTCGACGTGGACGGAGTGCGAGGCGTAGTCGACGGCGATCCGCGAGGCGCGCACGCCGTTGGCCTCGCAGACCTCGAGCAGCTCGTCGAGCGCCTGCGGCTCGCCCGACACGACGCTCGAGCGCGGCCCGTTATAGGAGGCCAGGAACAGCCGGCCTTCCCTCCCGGCGATCAGCTCGAGCACCGCGTCGGCCGGCAGCGACACGGACATCATGCCGCCGAGGCCCGCGATCTCGACGAGCCCGCGGCTGCGCAGCGCCGTCACGCGCGCGGCGTCCTGCAGCGACAGCGCCCCCGCGACGCAGGCGGCGGCGATCTCGCCCTGGGAGTGGCCGACGACGACCGACGGCTCGACGCCGTAGCTGCGCCACAGGCCCGCGAGCGACACCATCACCGCAAACAGCGCCGGCTGCACGACGTCGACGCGCTCGAGCGGTGGCGCGCCGTGGGCGTCGAACAGCACGTCGCGCAGCGACCAGCCGACGTACGGCTCGAGCGCCTCCGTGCAGGCCTCGATCGAGGCGGCGAAGACCGGCGAGGACACGATCAGGGGCACCGCCATCCCCGGCCACTGCGAGCCCTGACCCGGGAACACGAACGCGACCTTGCCCGCCGGACCAGGCGAGCCGAGCGCGACGCCGTCGGCGGGCTCGCCGGCGGCGACCGCGCCGAGACGCTCGAACAGCGTCGCGCGGTTGGCGCCGAGCACGACGGCGCGCCGCGCGAGCTGCGCGCGGCCGGTCGCGAGCGTCCAGCCGATGTCGGCCCCGGATTGCTCTGGATGCGCCGCGACATGCTCCTGCAGGCGCCCGGCCTGCGCGCGTAGCGCCTCGTCGCTGTGCCCGGAGAGCGGCCATGCCACGACCGCTCGGGCGCGCGCTGCGCGCCGGTCCCCGCCGCGCCCGGACACGCGCTCGGGCGCCGCCGACAGCAGCAGGTGGCAGTTCGTGCCGCCGACGCCGAACGACGACACGCCCGCCGCGAGGCCGGCACGCTCCGGCCACGGCTCGCGCACCCCGACGACGCGCAGGCCAAGCTCGTCGAGCGCGATCTTCGGGTTCGGCGAGCGGAAGTGCAGGCTCGCGACGAGCTCGCGGCGCTCGACGCACAGCGCGGCCTTGACGAGCCCGGCGATCCCCGCCGCGCCCTCGAGGTGGCCGACGTTCGTCTTGATCGACCCGACCGCGAGACGTGCGTTGCGAACCCGGCCGCCGCCGAGCACGTGGCCGAGCGCCGCCGCCTCGATCGGGTCGCCGAGCGGCGTGCCGGTGCCGTGCAGCTCGACGTAGCCGACATCGGACGGCTCGAGCCCCGCGCGCGCCAGCGCCGCCTCGAGCAGGCGCTCCTGGGCTCCCACGCTGGGCGCCGTCAGCCCGGAATCGCCGGTGCCGCTGTTGACCGCGCTGCCCTCGATCACGGCGTGGATGCGATCTCCGTCCGCGATCGCGTCGGCGAGGCGCTTGAGCACGACGACCGCGCCGCCCTCGCCGCGCACGAAGCCGTTGGCGCGCGCGTCGAAGACGTACGCGCGGCCGTCGGGCGAGGTTGCGCCGATCGCCTGCGCGCGCAGGCTCGACAGCGGCGACAGGATCAGGTTGACGCCGCCGGCGAGCGCGAGCTCGGTCTCGCGGCTGCGCAGGCTCTCGCATGCGAGGTGCGTCGCGACGAGCGACGACGACTGGCCCGTGTCGACGACCATGCTCGGGCCCTGCAGGCCGAAGACGTGCGAGATCCGGTTGGCGGCGATGCTGCGCCCGAGGCCGGTCAGCGCGTGCCCGCTGCTCTCGACGCCGGCCGCCGTCATGACGTCGGCGTAGTCGCCGTACATCATCCCGACGAACACGCCGGCCGGCCGGCCGCGCCAGCGCGCGGGATCGGCGCCGGCGTCCTCGAAGCCCTCCCACGCGAGCTCGAGCGCGAGCCGCTGCTGGGGGTCCATCGCGACGGCCTCGCGCGGCGAGATGCCGAACAGCTCGGCGTCGAAGCGGTCGACGCCGTCGACGAAGCCGCCAGGCGGCAGCGTCGCCGGATCGCCGCGCCAGCCGCCGACGCGCTCGGCGGGAAACGGGGTGATCGCGTCGACCTCGTCGCACAGCAGCCGCCACAGCGCCTCGCGGCCGGGCGCCATCGGCAGCCGACAGGAGATGCCGACGATTGCGATCGCGTCGCGGCGGCTCATGACGCGCCCACCACGACCGCCGTCGCGACGATCCCGCCCCCGACGGCCCAGCGCCCGCGCATCGTGCCCGGCAGCTCGGCGTGCTGCACGAGCAGTCGAGCCTCGAACACGCCGCGGGGATCGATCCGCACGTCGACGTCCTCGAAGCCGAGATCCCGGCCCGTCAGCGGATACCAGGCCTTGTAGACCGCCTCCTTGGCGCTGAACAGCAGGCGGTCCCAGCACACGCCGCGGGCGTGCGCGGCCAGCGCGCGGCGCTCGTCGTCGCCGGCGATCGCGTCGATGATGCCCTGCGCCAGCGGCGCGTGGGGCTCGGCGTCGATGCCCAGCGAGCGCACGTCGCACGTCCGCGCCACGGCGCAGGCGCGGTAGGCGTCGCAGTGGGTGATGCTGCCGGCGACGCCGGCCGGCCACAGCGGCTCGCCGCGCGTTCCGCCCGCGATCGCGGTCCCCGGCAGCCCGATCCGCGCGAGCGCGTCGCGCGCGCAGGCGCGGCCCGTCGTGAACTCGCGGCGGCGGCGCTCGACGGCGTCACCGAGCGCGCGCAGCTCGGTCGGCAGCAGGTCCGTGTGCAGGTCGGCGCGCGTCGCGACCGTCGACACGCAAGCGGGCACCAGCTGCTCGATCATGGGCCGTCTCCGCTGAGGTGTGCATACGCCATGACCCAGCGGATCATCTTACGAGTGCCACCGGCCCGCACAGCGGGCGGCGGGAGGGCTCAGCGCTGCGAGCTGATCTGCTCGAGCGCCTTGCGGATCGCGGGCGCGAGGATCTGTGCCGCGATCGAGGTGCCCGCGACCGATAGGTGGATCCCGTCGGCGGCGCGCACGCGCACGTCGCGGCCGCGATAGCGGATGACCTCGGTGTAGCCGCTGGGCGAGAAGAACTTGTCGACGCGCGCGACCGAGACCCCCGACAGGCCCTGGGCGCCGAGCTCGATCGCCGCGTAGACGGCGTTGTTGACCTTCGCGCGCATCGCGTCGCGCGGCAGCGGCGGGGTCAGCCAGAAGACGCGCCCGCGCCCGCCGCGCAGGTAGGTGCGCATCATCGTGCGCACGCGGCGGCTGTACTCGGCGATCCACGGCGCATCGCAGCACTCGACCGTCGGCCCGCCGTTGGGCAGGATCATCGCGAAGGCATCCAGCGCGCCGCCGAGCGAGATCACGGTCACTGCCGGGCGGTGGCGCTTGACCTGCGACTCGGCGTGCCCGAGCCAATAGCTGCCGCGCGTGATGCCGGTCCCGATCCGCACGTCGCTGCGCACGGTCGCGTCCGATCCGAGCTCCTCCTCGAGGAAGCCGTCGATGCCCTGCATCGTCGAGTCGCCGGTGACGAGCACGGTCGGCAGCGCCTCCTCGGCGGTGACCTTGCCGCCGCCGACGGTCACGGAGTCGCGCACGCGGTGGCTGCGCACGCGCAGCTCGACGCGCCAACGGCCCTTGGCCCTCGCGCGGTAGGAGCGCGTCGCCGACGCGACGGCCTTTGCGAACGACAGCGACTTGCAGCGCTGCGCGGCGCGCGGCGGCGTGACGCACAGCTTCGTCGCGATGCCGCCGATCTTCCAGCGGTCCAGCACGCGGACGCGGATCAGCCCGCCGGTTCTCACGCGTGCGGGCGCCTCGACGCGAAAGCGCTGCGCGCAGGAGGAGGTGCGGACGTTGAAGGTGCCCGAGGCGCGGCTGCCGTCGGGGCGCGTCGCCTGTGCCTCGAAGCGGCGCACGAGGCGCTCGCAGGACCACGTCGTCGCGTCCTTGAGCACGGTCACGACGTTGGGCGCCGACTGCGCCGTGCCGAGCGGCTTGAGGCTCGAGCCGACGCGCTCGTAGAACTGCACGGGCGAGCCGCCGGCGCCGCCGAACAGCAGGCTGATGACGCCGCGTTGGCTGGCGTCGGCCGCCAGCGCCGTCGTCACGCTGGTCTGCGCGGAGGCGGCGGGGGCAGTCGCGAGCGCACAGGCGAGCAGCGCCAAGGCCAGAGGGAGGGTGCTGTGTCGCCGGGAGGCCATTGCGCTTGCCGACAGGATGACGACCGCGACTGCGGGGTGCGGCGTAAGGCACCTCGTCTAGGCTCAGCGCCCGCGATGCCCCTCGACGACTTCCTCGCCGGCGCCGCGCTGTACGCCGCGATGCTTGCGCTCGTCGGCGCGGCGGCGGCGCTCGTCGTCCGGCGCCGCCTGATGCACCTCGACCGCCTCGAGCTCGGTCTCGCGAGCGTCGTGATCGCCACGGCGATCCTGATCGCCGTTCACCTCGTGCCGCTGATGCTGACGATCCTCACGCGCGGCACGGTGCTCGCCGCCGCCGTGCTCGCCGTCGGCCTGGCCGCCCTCCTCGGGCCGGCGCAGCGCGGCGAGCCGGACGCCGCGGCCGGCGAGCGCGACCCGCCGCCCCCGAGCAGCCGCTTCTCGTGGACGGTCGCCGCCGTGGCCACCGCCTACGCGGCGGCGGCCGCGCTCGCCGAGTTCGGCCGCTGGGCCGGCGACGAGGTCATCGGCGACGATGCGACGTCGTTTCACCTGCCGGGCATCGCGCGCTGGATCCAGGAGCGCTCGATGTGGCAGATCGACCAGTTCGTGCCGCTGCTGGCCCAGGGCTACTACCCCAACAACGGCGACGTCGTGCTGCTCAGCGCGGTGCTGCCGTGGCACAACGACTTCCTCGTGCGCGTGCCGATGGCGTTCTACCTCGCGGTGACGGCGGTCGCGGTCTTCGCCCTCGCGCGCGAGCTGCGCGCCTCGCGGGCCGGCTCGCTGCTCGCCGCCGCGGTCGTCGTCTCGCTGCCGGTCGTCGGCGTCGTGACGATCCCGCGCGCGCTGCCCGACTCGCTGCTGTACGCGACGTTTGCCGTCGGGATCCTGTTCGGGTTGCGCCACGCGCGCACGGGGCGGCGCTCGGACCTCGTGCTCGCGGGGGTCGCGCTGGCGATCGCCGCCGGCACGAAGTGGTACGGCGTCAGCTCGGTGCCGGTCGTGATCGCGATCTGGGCCGCTGCGCGCCTGCTCGCCGCGCGCCGCGCAGGCGCCCCGCGGGCGCCCGCGCTTCGCGACGGCGCGCTCGTCGGCGCGATCGCGTTCGCGGGGATGGCGCCGTGGCTGATCCGCAACCTCGCCTTCACGGGCAACCCGTTCTTTCCCGTGCACGTCGCGCCGTTCGGCGTGACGATCTTCGGCGCACCGCCCGACGTCATCCGCGACGAGCTCGGCTACTCGATCGCCGACTACGCCGGCGAGCCGGACGTGCTGGGGAAGATGGCCGTCAAGCTCGCCGAGGGATTGGGCCTGGCGCCGTTGCTGTGCGTTCTCGCGCTCGCGCTGGCGCTCGTGCTCGCGCGCTCACGCGGGCGGACGCGCGACCCGCGCGTGCTCGTGCTCATCGCCGGCGCCGCGGTATTGGCGATCGTCTACACGCTGACGCCCGCGAGCGCGCTCGGCGTGCGCGGCAACCCGGCGCTGGCGCACGTCAACACGCGCTACCTGATCCCGGCGCTGATTCTGGCGGTGCCCGTCGCGGTCTGGGCGACCGCGCGCCTGCCGCGCCTCGCCGGGCGCGCGCTCGAGTGGCTGCTGATGCTCGGCGCGCTGCTCGGCGCGCACGAGGGATATGAGATCAACGGCGGTCGCGAGATCGTGCTGGCGCTGATCGCGATCGCGGCGATCGGCGGCTGCTGCTGGGTGCTGTGGCGACTGCGCGAGCGCCGCGCCGTGCTCGTCGCGGCCGCGCTGTGCGCCGCGCTGCTGGCGCTCGCCGCCGCCGACCGCGGCCAGGACCGCATCAACGCCGGGCGCTATGAGGGCATCGACCCGGCGCTCGACGCGCTGCTCGCCGACGCGCCCGCCGACCGCAGGATCGGCCTCGCCTTCGCGACGTACTGGTCGCTCGGCGACCTGTCGCCCGCATGGCCGGCGTTCGGCACGCGGATCGGCAACGAGGTCGAGTACGTCGGGCGCTTCGTCGACGGCTTCCTGACGCCCTATCGCGACGCGGCGAGCTTCGAGGCGGCGCTGCGGCGCGGGCGCTATGACCTGCTGGCCGTCGGTCGCAGCACGATCGCCACGAAGGACACGCCCGAGCAGGGCTGGGCGATCGCGGCCGGCTGGCAGACGATCGGCCTCAGCGACGACCTGCGGCTGATGGTGGCGCCGGCCGCGATCACTGCACGGCGGTGACCGTCTGCACCATCTCCTGCGAGCAACGGTCGCGGCCGAGGCCGGGGCGCAGTTTGAACAACGTGTAGCGCTCGAGCCGCATCAATGGGGGGCCGATCGCGTCGACGGGCTTCCGCAGCTCGGCATCGGCGAGCACGTAGTCGGCCGCGCGCGAGACCGGCACGTGCGGGTAGCTCGTCTCGAGCACCGGGCGCTGCGAGCACAACGGCTGGCCGGAGAGCATCTGACCCGCCCACAGCTGACGCCCGTCGGGCTCCATGTCGAGGCGCAGCGAGGCGCCCGGAGGCAGCCGCGCGTCGACCTTCTTGAGCTCGAGCAGGCTCTTGGGCAGCTGGTCGAACGTCTCGCCGATCTCGCGCGCGGCGCTCTGGCGGGCCGCAGTGATCAGGATCAGCACGGCGACGACGCTCATCCAGCGCTTGTCGAAGCGCGACAGGCCGACGGCGGCGAGTGCGACGGCGATCGGGACCGTGAACGCGAGCGCCTTGAAGTGGAAGTACCAGCCGTACTCGATCGGGCGAAAGTACGCCGCCGCGGCCGCCCCGAAGAGAACGACGGCGCCGAGGCCGAAGGAGATGTCGCGCGGCGCGCGGTGCAATGCGAGCACGAACCCGGCGATCAGCAGCAGGAACGCGATCAGGCTGACGACCGTGCTGCCGAGGCCGAGGAAGTAATGCTCGGGAAAGAAGCCGGTCAGGTCGCCGCCCCAGTTGATCAGCGAGCCGCCTTCGTTGAAGAGTCTCAGCGCCGAGCCGGCCTTCTCGAACACGCCCTTGACCGGCCCGGTGAGCAGCAGCAGCGCGAGCGGGATGATCCAGATCAGCTGGCGGCGGTCACGGATGCGCGGCGCAGCGATGAGCGGCAGTCCGCGGCGGCGGCGGTCGAAGCCCGCGAAGACGGTCAGAGACAGCAGCGAGATCGGCAGCGCGAGCGGATAGGCGAAGCCGAGAATCGCGAGGAAGGCGCCGAGCAGCAGCCAGCCACCGACGGTTCGCGACCGCAGCGCGTGCCATCCGAGCACGAGCGAGAACGGCAGCGCCATGTAGCCCCACGTCTGGTTGAAGTACGGGTGCATGCCCGTGAACAGGGCCATTCGGTTGAGGCCGATCAGCACCATCACGCCGCCCGCTGCCCATGCGCCGGCGCCGAGCAACTCGCGCGCGAGCAGCCAGAAGCCGAGTGCCGCGAGCGCGAGCAGCGCCGCGGACAGCGTCGCGATCACCGCGTAGGGCTCCATCCCGGCGACGCGCGCGATCGCGCCGAAGGTCAGGTAGATCGGCGGCTTGGAGCGCCACACGAGTGGGACGCGGTCGACGGCCTCGGTGACGTCGACGTCACCGGCGTGGTTGCTCTGCAGGAACTTCGCCGTGCCGACGGCGAGGTGCGCGTCCGAGCCGTTGCCGATGACGGTCACGAAGCCGCCGCGAAACAGCGGCAGCAGGGCGATCAGCGCGATCAGCAGCGCCACGTAGAGGGGGATCAGCAGCATCCGCCACGAGGCCGCGCCGGCGCGCGCTGAACGGGCGACGCGGCCTCGTGGCGGATGCTGC
>Ga0136631_10000315_pt1 | contig 15104 bp, 14 predicted proteins | sample AntDrymUQ6012206_2_FD_104655 | JGI IMG/M metagenome (GOLD analysis project Ga0136631, IMG submission 104655) | Polar desert sand microbial communities from Dry Valleys, Antarctica - metaG UQ601 (22.06) | ecosystem: Environmental > Terrestrial > Soil > Desert | place: Antarctica: Dry Valley... | reverse complement strand
GAGGCCCTGCAGCAGGGCACCCGCAGCGCGCGGCAGGAGACGGGCGAGACGGCGCTTGTCGCCGGCTTCTTCGCAGCGCTGATCGCGGGCACCACCGCGCTGGCGCAGGTCGAGCGGGGCGCCAACCGGATCTACGGGGTGGAGCGCGACCGCCCGTTCCTGCGCAAGTACCTGCTCGCGATGGTGCTGGCAGTGGCAGCCGGGACCCTCGCCCTGCTCTCGCTGGTCGTGCTCGTGGCGGGATCGGCCGTGAAGGACGCGGCGGGGTGGAGCGAGGGGTTCGACACGGCCTGGGCCGTCATTCGCTGGCCGCTGGGCCTGGCATGCGTCGTGGGAGCGGTGTCGCTGCTGTTCGAGGTTTCTCCCTACCGGCGCCAGCCCGAGGCGACTTGGCTGGCCTTCGGGGGCGGCGTGGCGGCCGGTCTGTGGCTTGTGTTCATGGGCGGCCTGAAGGTGTACATCGACGCCACCGAGTCATTCGGCTCCACCTACGGACCGGTGGCCGGCACCATCGGATTGCTCCTGTGGGCTTTCCTCACCTCGCTCGCCCTGTTCGGAGGGTTGGCCTTCGCGGCTCAGCTGGAGGCGGTGCGGGCGGGCGCCCCAGATCCCAGGCGGGAGATGCCTGAGCCCGCGCGGATCCGGCCCTAGAAAAAGGAAACGGCCCGCCAAAGGCGGACCGTTTCCGAGGGAGGAGTGATGCATATGTGATCTGTTAGAGGAAGTTTTGGGAGACGCGCCGCGCGTGGGTGTAGCGGGTGCTCAGCGAGACCACGGCCTGTGCGATGGCGGCGGCGGCGAAGACGACCACGGCCAGTGGCTGGGAGGCCAGGATGAACGCGACGGCGCTGACGGCCAGGCCCAGTGCCAGGCCCTGGTCATAGGAGGCCAGGGCGGAGAGGGGAAGCACGCCACGGCCGTCGTCGGCCGTACCGGCGAGCCCGAGGCCGATAGCCAAGACGCCCACCGCGAGGCCGATCGCCACGGCGGTGAAGCTCAGGCCCAGAACCAATGGGGTGAGGAGGGTGGAGGCCCCGATGAAGGTCACCAGGGCGGCGCGGGTGTCTGCTGAAAACGTCACCCCACGAACGTACGCTCGTACGGGGGTGGTCTCTGTGAGGGTCATCACACGGCTCCGCACTACTCTGCTCGAATGCCCAAGCGCCGGCTGGACACGCTGCTGGCCGAGCGCGGTCTGTTCGAGTCCCGCTCGCGTGCGGCCGCGGCCGTGATGGCGGGCGATGTACGCCTGGGAGGCCACGGGGAGCGGGCGCTCAAGCCGGGCCAGATGGTCACCGACGACGCGGAGGTGTCGGTGGCTGAGCTGCCGCCCTTCGTCTCGCGGGGCGGGATAAAGCTGCGCAACGCGCTCGACGATCTGGGGGTGGACGTGAGCGGGCGCCGCTGCCTGGACGTCGGAGCTTCCACCGGGGGGTTCACCGACTGCCTGCTCAAGCGCGGGGCCGGCGAGGTGGTGGCCCTGGACGTGGCCTACGGCGAGCTTCACCTCTCCGTGCGCGACGATCCCCGCGTGACGGTCATCGAGCGCACCAACGCGCGGGCGCTGGGGGCCGAGCAGCTGCCTTGGGCGCCCGATCTGATCGTGGCCGACGTGTCGTTCATCTCCCTCCGCAAGGTGCTTCCGGCCGTGCTCGGTGCGGCGGCACCCGCCTTCGACTGCCTCGCCATGGTCAAGCCCCAGTTCGAGCTGGGCCGCGAAAGGGTGGGGCGCAGCGGCGTGGTGCACGACGCCGATGACCGCCGCGAGGCGCTCGTGACGGTGGCCGGGTTCGCGCGCGAGGGGCTCGGTTGTGCGGTGCTGGGCTTCGCCTCCTCGGGCCTCCCCGGCCCCGCCGGTAACCGCGAGTCGTTCGTGTGGCTGGCCGAGGCCGGTCGGGAGCCGCCCGTGAAGGATCTGGAGTCGGCCGCGCGAACGATCGAGCCATGAGCCCGCCGCCCAAGACGATCACCGTCTTCACCCGGCGTGCTCCCGGCGAGACCGAGGCGGCACTGCGGCGCCTGGTGGTGCTGGCTGGTGAGGCGGGCATCACCGTGCGCGTGCCGGTGGACGAGGTGGCCAAGCACGATCTCTCCGACCTGCCGGGGGCCGAGCTCGGCGCCGATCCCGATGGTCGCACCGACCTGGCGGTGGTGATGGGAGGCGACGGCACGATCCTCACCGCCATGCGCCGCTACGCCGGCCGCGACGTGCCCGTGTTCGCGATCAACTTCGGAGCGATCGGCTTTCTCTCCACGGTGGAGCGCGACGACCTGGACGACGCGATCAACCGCGCGCTCATTGGCGAGTTCGATGTTCTGCGCCTGCCCGCGCTGGCGGTGGGGACCTCATCGGGAGAGCACCTCGCTGTGAACGACATCTCCTTTCACCGCCGCCAGGACCTGCGTGTGGCCGAGCTGGGGTACTCGGTGGTCGATGCCGAGCTGGGCGAGGTCCGCTGTGACGGCCTGGTCGTGGCCACTCCGGCCGGCTCCACCGGCTACAACCTCGCCAACGGCGGGCCGGTGATGGCCTGGGGCGTGCAGGGTTACGTGGTGTCCTTCATCGCACCGCACACGCTCACCGCGCGGGCGCTCGTGGTGGCGCCGGGCGACGGGCTCCGGGTGGTCAACCGCTCCGCCGAGGAGCCCGTGGACGTGACCACCGACGGGCGGCCCGTTTGCACCCTGGACCCCCACGAGCAGGTGGAGGTGACCTTCCGCGACGGGATGGCCCTTCTGGCACAGGTCGGCGGCGCGACCTTCTACAACCGCCTGCGCGACAAGTTCGGCCGCCTGAGCTACTGATCCCGCACCTTCCGTAACGATTGCGCGCCCACACCGGGGCGGGCGGCTTCGGCGCCCCGCTCCGTCGGGCGCCGCTGGTAGACAGGATCGATGCTCCTCGAGTTGCGCATCGAGAACCTCTTGCTCATCGAGCGGGCGGAGCTGCGGCCCGCCGGTCCCGCTCACGGCTTGAGCGTGATCACGGGGGAGACGGGCGCGGGCAAGACCGTACTCGCGCATGCGCTGGATCTACTGCTGGGGGGCAAGCCGCGGTCCGGGATCGTCCGCCCCGGCGCTTCGGAGGCATACGTCGAAGGTGTGTTCGAGCCGCCGCCTGGTTTGCTGGACGCTCCCGAGCTCGCCGAGCTGCGCGAGCGCCTCGACGGCGACAGTGGGAACGAGCTCGTGCTGGCGCGCCGCGTGAGCGCCGAGGGGCGCACACGCGCCTACGTCCAGGGCCGCTCGGCCACGGCATCAGACCTTCGTGAGCTGGGCTCCCGGCTGGTCTCCTTCTTCGGCCAGCACGAGCACCGCAAGCTCACGGTGGCATCGGCGCAGCTGGAGCTGCTCGACGGCTTCTGCGGCGAGCAGCACCTGGCGCTGCGCGGCCGGATGGCCGAATCCCACGCGCGCGTTCGCGCGGCCGAGCGGCACCTTGCCGAGTTGCGCGACCGCGCCGGCACCCGCGACCGTGACCTCGACCTGCTCGCGTTCGAGATCGAGGAGATCGAGACCCTCGGGCCCCACGAGGAGGAGGAGCGCTCGCTGGCGTCGGAGCGCGAGCGCCTGCGCCAGGTCGACGGCCTGCGTGCGGCCGCGGCTGCGGCGAGCGAGGCGATAGCACCGGAGGACCCCGACCGCCAGGGCGCGTCGGCGCTGCTGGCCGAGGCCGAGCGCCCGGCGGAGGGGGTGGCGGGGGCCGACCCTGCGCTGGACGCCCTCGCGGAGCGCGTGCGGGCACTCCAGATCGAGGCAGAGGACCTGGCGGGTGAGCTGCGCTCCTATCTCGACGGGCTCGCCGCGGACCCGGGGCGCCTCCACGAGGTCGAGGAACGCCTCGACGCCTACGGCCGGGTGAAGCGAAAGCACGGCGGCACCGTCGCGGCGGTGCTGGAGCATGCCGAGCGCTGCCGGGCCGACCGCGACCGCCTCGAGGGCGCCGAGGTGGCGCTGGAGCGCGCCGCCGCCGAGCTGTCCGAAGCCCAGGCCGAGCGTGTGTCGCTTGCGGCGAAGCTCTCCAAGGGCCGCCGCAAGGCAGCTCCGCAACTGGCCGAGCGCGTGCGCGCGGAGCTGGCGGCGCTGGCGATGGAGGGCGCCACGTTCTCCGTAGAGCTCGAGCCGCGCGAGGACATCGGCCCCAGCGGCGCCGAGCGAGTGGAGCTGCTGCTGGCGCCCAACCCCGGTGTACCCGCGGCGCCCGTGCGCGAGAGCGCGTCCGGCGGCGAGCTCTCGCGCGTGATGCTGGCGCTGATGAGCGCGGCGGGCGAAGGCGGCACCACCACCCTGGTGTTCGACGAGGTGGACGCAGGCGTGGGCGGCCAGACCGCGCACGCGGTGGCCGAGCGACTGCGCGCGCTGGCCGCCACGCGCCAGGTGCTCTGCATCACCCACCTGCCGCAGATCGCCGCACTGGCCGAGCGCCATTTCCGCATCGCTAAGTCCTCGCAGGGCACCAACGGCGCGGCGGGCGATGTCGCGCGCACCAGCGTGGACCTGATCGAGGACGGTGGGGTGGTGGAGGAGCTGTGCCGGATGCTCGGAGCGGAGACTTCCGACGCGGGCGCGCGCCGCCATGCCGAGGAATTGCTGGAAGCAGCGGCATGAGCCCGGCTCGCGTCCTCACCCCGCGCTACCCTCGGGACGTGCCTAATCGAGGTGCCCGCCCGTGAGTCCGACCCGGTTCATCTTCGTGACCGGCGGCGTCGTCTCGTCGCTTGGGAAGGGCATCGCCGCGGCCTCGATCGGCCAACTGCTCGTGGCCCGCGGACTGGCGGTGTCGATCCAGAAGTTCGATCCCTATATCAACGTGGATCCGGGCACGATGAGCCCGTTCCAGCACGGCGAGGTCTTCGTAACCGAGGACGGTGCGGAGACCGACCTCGACCTGGGCCACTACGAGCGCTTCACCGACGTCAACGCCAGCCGGGCGTCCAACGTGACCACCGGCGCGATCTACGACTCGGTCATCCGGCGTGAGCGCCGGGGCGACTACGTGGGCGGCACCGTCCAGGTGATCCCGCACATCACCGACGAGATCAAGAACCGGATCCGGCGTGTGGCCGAGGCCGACGACGTCGACATCGTGATCACCGAGATCGGCGGCACGGTGGGCGACATCGAATCGCTGCCGTTCCTCGAGGCGCTGCGCCAGTTCCAGGTGGACGAAGGCCGGGAGCGGTGCATGTTCCTGCACCTCACCCTCGTGCCCTTCCTCGGCCACGCGGGCGAGCTGAAGACCAAGCCTACCCAGCACTCGGTCCAGGAGTTGCGCCGGATCGGCATCCAGCCCGACATGGTCATGTGCCGGTCCGAAGAGCCGCTCTCCCGCGACATCAGGGAGAAGATCGCCCTGTTCGTGAACCTGCCGGTGGATTCGGTCGTCTCCGCGCGGGACGTGGACTCGATCTACAAGGTGCCGCTGTACTTCCGCGCCGAGGGCGTGGACTCCCAGATCCTCGACCACTTCGGGATCGAGAACACCGGGCCACCCGACCTGTCGGAGTGGGAAGCCGGCGTCAAGCGCTACGAGGCCGCCGAGGACGTGGTGCGGATCGGACTGGTCGGCAAGTACACCAAGCTCGAGGACGCATACCTGTCGGTGATCGAGGCGCTCGGTCACGGCGGGGCCTACCACGGCGGCAAGGTGGAGGTGCGCTGGATCGACTCCGAGCAGCTCACCGGGGAAGAGGCGCTCGCCGAGTTGGCCGAGTGCGACGGGATCCTGATCCCCGGCGGCTTCGGCGTACGCGGGATCGAGGGCAAGATCCGCGCCGCCCGCTACGCCCGTGAGCGAGGCGTTCCCTACCTGGGCATATGCCTCGGCATGCAGATCGCGGTTGCGGACTTCGCACGCCACGTGGCCGGCATGGACGGCGCCAACTCCACCGAGTTCGACCCCGAAACGCCATTCCCGGTGGTGGACCTCCTGCCCGAGCAGAAGGAGGTGCGCGACATGGGCGGCACCATGCGCCTCGGCGCGGACCCCGTGAAGCTCCACGAGGGCTCCCGCGCACGCGAGATCTACGGCGAGGCCGTGATCTACGAGCGCCACCGCCACCGCTACGAGGTCAACAATCACCTTCGCAAGCGCCTGGAGCGCGAGGGGCTCGTGTGCTCAGGCACCTCGCCCGACGACCGCCTCGTGGAGTTGATCGAGCTGCCTGACCACCCGTTCTTCATCGCCTCGCAGTTCCACCCGGAGTTCAAATCCCGCCCGCTGCGACCGCAGCCGCTCTTCCGTGACTTCATGGGGGCCGCACTCGAGCAGGCGCAGGGTCGTGCGCCCGAGGTAGAGCCCTCCGTCGGCGCGGCGGACCGCGTGGACGCCGAAGCCCGAGCGTGACCGTGGCCACCTCGGTGCCGCGGGCCTCGGTCGAGGAGCGGGAGCGGCTGGCGTTCGACTTCGTGCGGCTGTGCGAGATCGAGAGCCCGTCGCTGCACGAGCGTGAAGTCGCCGAGGCGGTGGCCTCGGCGATGCGCGAGGCCGGCCTCGAGGTCGAGGAAGACGGCACCGCGGATGCCGTCGGTTCGCAGTGCGGAAACCTGATCGCCAGGATTCCCGCCCCGGATGGCGCCCACACGGTTCTCCTGTGCGCCCACCTGGACACGGTGCCGCTCGCCGCGCCCGTGAACGTGCAGCGCGACGGCGGTGTGTTTCGCAACGCCAACGAGGCGATCCTCGGCGCGGACAACAAGGCCGCGGTGGCCGTCCTCTTGGGGGTGGCACGGCGGCTGGCCGAACAGGGCTCGCCCGTGGGAGTCGAGCTGCTGTTCACCACGGCGGAGGAGCTGGCGCTGCGCGGCGCCAAGGAGTTCGACCGCTCGGTGCTGAGCAGCGAGTTCGGCTTTGTCTTCGACCACGCCAGCCCGATCGGGGAGATCATCGTGGCGGCACCCACCTACTACCGGATCGAGGCGCGCTTCCGGGGAGTGGCGGCCCACGCCGGAATCCGCCCGGAGGCCGGCCGCAACGCGATCGTGGCCGCCGCAAAGGCGCTCTCGCGCATGCGGATCGGGCGGCTGGACGAGGGCACCACGGCCAACGCCGGGACGATCAAGGGGGGCACCGCCGCCAACGTGGTGGCCGAGCACGCCCTCCTGGGGTTGGAGGCGCGCAGCCTCGACGACGCCGAGGCGGGGCGAGTGGTGAGCGAGATGGTGGACGCCTGCACCGAGGCGGCAACCGACACGGGCTGCGACGTGGAGACCACCGTTGAGCAGCTGTTCCGTGCCTACCGCCTGCCCCGCACAGCGCTGCAGGTGCGTGCCGCGGCAGCGGCCCTCGAATCGCTGGGGATCGAGCCCGCCTACGTGCCCACCGGAGGGGGGAGCGACGCCAACGCCCTGATCGCCGCGGGCCTGCCCATGCTGAACCTGGCGAACGGCACCGAACGCAACCACCAGCCCAACGAGAGCGTCACGGTGGAGGCGCTGGAGACCATGCTCGATGTGGCGCTGGCGCTGGTCGACCGGTGCGCCGAGGTGGAGGCCTGATGGGCTTCGAGCGCACCGCCACCGAGGAGGTCTGGCACGGCCAGATCGGCGGCGTGCGCGTGGACACGTTTCGCTACGACGACGGGTCGGAGTCCACCCGCGAGATCGTCAGCCACCCCGGAGCGGTCACCGTGCTGCCCTACGACGGCGAACGGATCTGGCTGGTGCGCCAGCCGCGCGAGCCTGTGGGGGAGCAGGCGCTGCTCGAACTGCCCGCGGGCAAGCTCGACGTGCCCGGCGAGGAGCTCGAGGCCACCGCCCGCCGAGAGCTGGCGGAGGAGATCGGCAAGGGCGCTCATGACTGGCGACACCTCGTGAGCTTCTACAACTCGCCCGGCCTGCTGGCCGAGGAGAACCACCTCTTCCTCGCGCAAGACCTCTACGACGAGAGCCGCGAGTCCGGCGAAGAGGAGCGGATCGAGATCGTGCCGCTCGAGCTGGACCGCCTCGACGAGACGATCGCGCAGTTGCGCGACGCCAAGACGCTGATCGGGCTGCTCTGGTTTCGGGCGTATCTGCTCGCCCCGCGAGGTTAGGCGAGCGCGGGCAGTCCGACCATCGCCCGGAACGAGTCGGCGTCGTTGAGGTGTGGCATCGGGCCATCGGGCACGGGCACGCCGAGGAACTCGCACAGCGGTTCCCAGCCCTGCTTGACGTCGTATACGAGCAGCCTGTCGGCCGGGACCTCGCTCTTGACGGCCTCGTTGTGGGCCTGGTAGACGCCGATCGCGAAGTCCTTGTCGTCGAAGCGGCCCTTGAAGGTGCCGTCCCAGATCAGCCGATTGATCATCTTCATGGCCTCGGGGGAGACCTCCACGCTGCCGCCCTCGAGCTCGCCTTTGGCCGCGGCCTGTGCGGAGGCGTGGATGCTCTTGGCACAGCTCGCGTACCAGGCCTCCGGATCACGCACGCTGAGCAGTACCTTGGCGTCGGGGAACGCCGCCCAGATCTCCCGCCAGAAGGTGCAGGCCGGCCAGTCGACAGTTGACCCCCAACCATCGAGCAGGGCCGTCCAATCGACCTCCTCGGCATCCGCGGCGGCCTGCCAGCCGGGCAGCAGCTCAGGGCGGCGCGCGACGTCGATCATGTGGAACGAGGGTCCAAAGCCAAGCTGCTCGAGCGCGGCCTTCTGCGACATCGTCCCGGTACGTCCGAATCCAGCACCGATCACCTTCACAAGTGCCTCTCCTCATCTGTTGACTGGCTCACCACTGCAGCAGCATCAGGCCCACCGTGACGCCGGGGCCAACCGTTACCGCCAGGCCGCGCTCGCCGGATTGGGGACTGCGGTCGGCGATCGTGCGCTGGAGTACGAAGAAGGCAGACGGAGTGCCCACGTTGCCGTTCTCGGCGAGCACGGCGGTGCTTGGGGCGAGGGCCTCGACGCTCAAGCCGAGTCCGTGGCGGAGCGCGTCGAGGATGCCCTGTCCGCCGGGATGGAGCAGCCAGTGGTCGATGTGGCCGCTGTCGAGGCCGTGTCGGCCCAAGAAGTCGTGTACGAGCGATGGCACCCCTGTCTCGGCGATCACCGGGAGCTCGCGTGCGATCTGCATGTGGCTGTCCTCTCCAGCGACCGCGAAGCGCACGTGGTCGAGCGTGCCGGGCACCTGGTGCACCGCCGTTGCGGCGATGGCGGGACCGGGTGCCCCAGGCCCCAAGGAGACCAGCGCCGCGGCGGCGCCATCGCCGAACAGGGCGGAGCCGACGATCTTTACCTTCTCGTCGCCCGGGGCGATCGCGGAGATGAACCCGCTGACGCTCTCGGTGGCCACGACCAGCGCCTGCTCGCCGGGCCGGTCGCGCAGCGCTTGGGAGGCCAGGCGCAGCAGCGGCACCGCGCTTGCACAGCCCACTCCCACGACGTGGTACTTGTCCGTGTCAGGGCGCAGGCCGTATCGATCGACCAGGCGGTGGGCGAGGGTCGGACCGCCCAGCGAGTAGTAGTTGGCGCTCACCACTACGCCAATGGCGTCCGGCTCGATGTCGAGCGCATCGATCGCCCGGGTGGCCAGACGCATCTGCTGGTCCTCCGTGGCGACCGTGCGCCGTTGGAGCGTGGTGCGGAGCACCTCGGCTGAGACATCGAGGGCGCGGCTGCGCACCCCGCAGCGAGCAAAGATCTCCTCGGCGAAGGGGTCGCCCGCCAAGCCGAGCAACTCCAGCATCTGAGCCTGGTCAAAGGAGCCGTCAGGGGTCGCGGTCGCGAGTCCGGAAACGGTGGGAAGGGGCAGCCCCTTCACGTCCAGGGCCGTGCTTGGGGCAGGGGTGAGCACCTCGGCCATAGGCCTCTGGACTATGTGGCTGCGGGAGCCCCGGTGCAAGCGCAGTGGGCCGCACAGATCGGATGGCGTGGACCACGCAGCCCCGCTGGGTAGTTACTACTGAAGGCCGGCTTCGCGGGAGCGGCATGGCAGGATCCGGTCCGGAGGCACCGTCCATGTCCAGGCACGAGTCGCTCACAGTCATTCTCGCCGACGACCACGTAGTGGTCCGGAGCGGCCTGCGTGTGCTGCTTGATGCCGAGCCGTCGATCGATGTCGTCGCCGAGGCGGGGAACGTCTCCGCTGCGGTGGCCGCCGTGACGGAGCACTCCCCCGACGTGCTGGTGCTCGATCTGCACATGCCGGGTGAGTCGAGCCTGCCGGCGATTCCGTCACTGCGCGAGCGCCATCCGAGCACGCACGTGGTGGTCCTCACAGCCCAGCGAGACCCGAGCTTCGCGGGCGAGGCCCTGCGCCTCGGTGCATCCGGCTATGTGCCCAAGGAGGCCGCGGAGAGCCAGTTGCTCGAAGCGATCGAGGTGGCCGCGCAGGGCGGCACCTACCTCGAGCCTCGACTCGGGGCACGTTTGGCCGCGAACACTGCCGCGGCCGGCAGCGCAGCGACGGAGTTGAGCGAGCGCGAGATCGAGGTGCTGCGCCTGATCGCCCGCGGGCTGACCAACCGTGAGATGGCCGCGCGGCTCTACCTGAGCGTGCGCACCGTCGAGAGCCACCGAGCGCGCATTCAGCGCAAGCTTGGGCTCTCGCGCCGCTCCGACCTTGTGGAGTACGCGCTCGAGCGGGGCCTCGTCGAGATGTCCGACGTGCCGATGTGAGCCGTCGCCTCAGTCGACCGGCAGCAGCGCGGTCACCCGCGTGCCGGGGGGCTGGGAGTCGATCCGCAGCTCTCCGTCGAGAAGCTCCACCCGCTCGCGCATTCCGCGCAGCCCAAAGCCCGCACTCTCGTTGTCGAGGTCGAAGCCGCCCCCGTCATCGCTCACGCGCACCCGCAATGCCCCGTTTTGCTGCTCAACCTCGACGACCACCCGCGAGGCGCCGGAGTGCCGGGCGGCGTTGCTGAGGCACTCCTGGGCTATGCGGTAGGCCGCTGTCTCGACCTCAGGTGCGAGTCGCCGTGGCGCCCCCTTCGTGTCGTGGAGCTCGAGGCTGGTGTCTACTTCGATGCCATAGACCACCTGGGTGCGCTCGGCGAGGTCGCGCACCGAGGCCTCCAGTCCCAGCTCGTCGAGGGCCGCGGGGCGCAAGTCGGCGATCAGGCCGCGCAGCTTGTCCATCTCGCCCTCGATCTGCTCCTGTGCCCGGCGCATCCGCAGCGCCATCTCCTCGACCGTCGAGGCCTTGACCCGGGAGGCGAGCTGCACGTGCAGCCCGGCCAAGCCCTGCAGCGTGTCGTCATGCAGCTCGCGCGCCCACCGCGCCCGTTCGGCCTCGGCGGCCTTCATGCGCTCGCGTGCCGCACGAGCGCGCGAGTTGCGGAGCGCCTCCTCCATCGCCACCTGCTCGCTGACGTCGGTGAACACGACCACCGCCCCCTCTCCGCCCGGCTCGCGGACGGGCGCGCTGGTGTGCTGGACGGCAAAGCTCTGCCCGTCGCGGCGCCAGAAGACGTCGCCGGTCACGTGCTGCACCACGCGCTCGCGGGAGGGGCGGTGGATCGGGCAGTCCGGGCGAGCGTAGTGCGAGCCGTCGGCGCGGGTGTGGTGGAGAAGCTCGTGCGCGGGCTTGCCGATCAGCGATTCGAGCGGCCAGCCGAGCATCTCCGCAGCGGCGGGGTTGGCGAACGTGATGCGACCGTCCCCGTCTACGTGGTAGATCCCCTCGCCGGCGAATTCGAGGATTCGGTCGCGGTCGCGAGCGAGACGATCCAGCTCATCGTGCGCACGGACGAGCGCGAGCCGTCGCTCGGTGATGTCTTGGATCACCGCGAGGATCTTCAGCGGCCTGCCATCCTCGTCGCGGATAGAGGTGACCGTGACCTCCACCCACACCAGCTCGCCGTCGTTGCGCAGGTAGCGCTTGTCGATCTTCGACCCCGGTATCTCGCCCGCGAGCGTCCCCTTTGCAAGCCGCAGGCCCACGTCGCGATCATCGGGGTGGGTGATGTCGTTGAAGCTGAGTCCGCGCAAATCCTCCGCGCTATAGCCGGTCAGCTCGCAGAACGCGGCGTTCACCTCGCTGAGCAGGAGGTCGTCACCTACCAGCGCCATCGCCACCGGCCCGTCCTCGAACAGCCGCCTGAAGCGCTCGCCGGCCTCTCGCAGCACGGCCGCCCGGAGGCGGCGCTCGGTGACGTCACGGATGGCCACGGCCAGCGCACACTCGCCATCGGCCTCGATGACCCTTGCGGAGATCTCCACCGGGAACTCCGTCCCATCCGGCCGACGTACCGTGAGGCTCGCCTCCGGATCGGGTACACCACCGGGGACTAGGTCCCCGAGTGGGGTCCCGCGCAGCTTCGAGTGGGGCCGCCCGAAGAGCCGAGCGGCAGACTCTGACGCGGCCAGGATGCGCACCCCTCGATCCAGCAGGATGGTCGGATCCGGCGTCATCTCCAACAGGCTCTGAAGGTCTTCAGGGGTCATGAGGACGAGCCCAGCGGCCGGATTGACAGTGTAGGGCGCTCCAGTTGTCGTGTCCTGATGTGACGCGAGCAGCGCGGTGGCGTTGTCGACGCCTCCCTGAAGGCGACCTTGCAGGGCCAAGGGACCGCGCTTGGCTGCGCGAAGGAGGCAGGGTGGCCACGATCGCGCAACCCGTCAACCAGCGTCCGCTGGAGCATCTCGTGCTTGATTTCCTCGCTTACCTGGAGTTCGAACGAGGCCTGTCGCGCAATACCCTCGAGGCCTACCGGTCCGACCTGCTGCAGTTCGGGCGGTTCCTCGAAGCGGGTGAACTGAACGCTCTCAGCGCGCGACCCGCCGACATCGCGGACTTCCTCGCCGCCCTGGCGGGCACGGACGGGCGATCGGCGTCTCCGGCCACCATCCACCGCAAGACGGCGTGCCTGCGCTCCTTCTACCGCCACCTGCGCCGCGACGGCCTGCTGGACACCGATCCCACCGCCGCCATCACGCCGCCGCGGCGCGGGCGCAAACTGCCGCAGGTGCTCACCAGGGGCGAGGTGGGGCGCCTGCTCGAGGCGCCGAGCGGCACCGAGCCATGCGACCTCCGTGACCGCGCGCTGCTGGAGCTGATGTACGCCTGTGGGCTGCGTGCCTCGGAGGCCATCGGCCTGGAGCTGTCCGACCTCGATCTCGACGAGCTCGTGCTGCGTGCGCGGGGCAAGGGCTCGAAGGAGCGCGTGGTTCCGTTCGGGCGGGCGGCCGCCGACGCCGTGCGGCGCTACCTCGAGCGCGGTCGCCCGGCACTGGTCGCCAGCCGCCCCGAGAGCCATCTTTTCGTGAACTTCCGCGGTGGAGCGCTCACTCGCCAGGGGCTCTACAAGATCGTGCGCCGCCACGCCACCACCGCCGGGCTGCAGGACCGCATGAGCCCCCACACGCTGCGCCACACCTTCGCCACCCACCTGCTGGCCGGCGGATGCGACCTGCGCTCGGTGCAGGAGATGCTCGGCCACGCGGACGTGGCCACCACCCAGCTCTACACGCACCTGTCCAGCGAACGGCTGAAGGACGTCTACTTCCGCGCGCACCCGCGCGCCGTCTCGGGCTGACGCCCCCGCCCGGCCTGCTAGAACCGCGGACGTGCTCCGCGACGCCCTCCTCGCCCTGCCAGTGGGCGCCGCGATGGCATTCGCGGGCTGCGGCAACCAGGTCGAGCCGGTGGGCTCGCTAACCCCCACACCGTCTAAGGAGACCCGATCGCTGGAGTATCCACGGGTGGGGCTCACGCTGAGCCTGCCGGCCGATCTCGAGGTGGCGAAAGTGGGCCCGCCGGGGGTGTTCCGCGCCGGGGTGGGGCCCGGGTTCGTCTCGGCCTTCGCGTACCGGCGCAAGGAGCAGCTCCCGCGCAGCGACGCCCAGCTGGAGGCCGCCCGCCGCCGGCTGGTGGACGCGGCCGAGGAGCGTGGCGACGGCTACGACTCGATCAGCTCGAGCACCCACGAGATCGGCGGCTCGAAGGCAGTGGAGCTCGTGGGTGACCAGACCATCTCCCGCGCCCGGCTTCGCACCCGCAGCCTGCACGTGTACGAGGGCCGCGCGGAGTATGTGATCGAGCTGGCCGTGCCGATCAAGGACTTCGACCGCCTCGACCGCGCGGTCCTGGCTCCGGTAGAGGCGTCCCTGGAAGTGACCGGCGAGGTGCGCGAGGAGGGGGGCTGATGCCCGAGCTGCCTGAGGTCGAGACGGTCCGCCGCCAGCTGGCGCCGGCTCTGGAGGGCAAGGGGCTGAAGGCGATGGAGGTGCTCGACTCGCGATGGTCCGACCCCGCGGCCCCGGCGGCACTGGCCGACGCCGTGCGCGGCCGCCTCATCGAGCGGGTGGCCCGGCGCGGGAAGTACCTGATGCTGCTGTTGGAGGACGAGGTGGCTTTGGTGATGCACCTGCGCATGACCGGCAACCTCCTGCTCGTGTCTGAGGCCGAGGACCAGCCGGGCCGTCCCCATCTACGCGTACGCATGCGGCTCAGCGATGGCCGGCGTCTGTTGTTCGTGGACCAGCGCCGGTTCGGCACGGGGCTCGTGCTTCTCGGCGACCACGCGCTGGAGGCCTATTTCGGCGCCCGCCTGGGCGTGGAGCCGCTCAGCCCGGAGTTCACGGCCGAAGGGCTACGCGACCTGGCGGCCGGTCGCCGCGCGCCTACGAAGGCGTTCTTGCTCACCCAGGAGCGAATTGCTGGAGTGGGCAACATCTACGCCGACGAGGCGCTCTGGCGCTCTCAGATCCACCCGCTGCGCCCGGTGGGCACGCTCAAGCGCCCACAGCTGGCGGCGCTGCGGGACGCCGTGGTGGCATCGCTCGAGGCAGGCATCGACGCCCGCGGCGCCACGATCGACGACTTCCGCCACGCCGACGGGGCCCGCGGCAGCTTTCAGGATCGCTTCCTGGTGCACCGCCGCGAGGGGCAGCCCTGTCCGCGCTGCGGTACGACCATCCGCAAGATGCGCGCCGCTGGGCGGGGGACCTACGTGTGTCCGAAGTGCCAGCCGCGGCCGCGCCCGAGGCGCGCCTAGGGCGCGAGCAACTCTTCGAGGCTGCCGTCGCGATTGGCCTCCACCAGCTCGCGGAAGCCGCCGATCGAGCGCTCGCCCACGAGGACTTGGGGAAAGGTCATCTGGCCGGTGAGTGCCACCAATTCGGCGCGGCCGTCGGGGTCGCGCGCGAGGTTGAGCTCCTCGTACTTCACGCCGTTGCTGTCCAGCAG
>Ga0136631_10000314_pt1 | contig 15116 bp, 13 predicted proteins | sample AntDrymUQ6012206_2_FD_104655 | JGI IMG/M metagenome (GOLD analysis project Ga0136631, IMG submission 104655) | Polar desert sand microbial communities from Dry Valleys, Antarctica - metaG UQ601 (22.06) | ecosystem: Environmental > Terrestrial > Soil > Desert | place: Antarctica: Dry Valley... | reverse complement strand
GTGCAGGCGTTCGTCGAGCGCTTGGAACAGGCCGCCTCGCTGGACACCAGCTCGCTCGGCCCGGGCGAGCTGCCGTCGGGCGACACGATCGCAAGCGAGTTCCAGCGATTTCTCAAGCAGCAGGGCCCCGAGCGCTGAGCGGCGAACGCGGGCGGAGCAGCTACCGCTCTGCCGCCGGGCACGCGATCCGGTAGTCGCACATCGAGCACACGCTGTAGGACGGCGTCGGCTCGAAGTCCTGCGCCAGGATCCCGCCGGCGACCTCTTCGACGGTGTCGGTGATCCAGCCCGCGTCGATCTCGCTGCTCGGCACGCGGATCTTCTCGTCGTCGAGCACGTAGAGGTAGGACAGCTGTCGTGTCGCCAGCTGCCACGCCTCGCGCGCGCCGACGGCGTACAGCGAGAGCTGAACGTCCTCCTTCAGCGCCGATGCCGAACGCGGTCGGCCGGTCTTGTAGTCGATCAGCTCATAGCCGCCGTCGGCGAGCCGGTCGACGCGGTCGACGCGCCCGCGCAGCGTGTGGGGTCCCATGCGAAACGAGAACGGGCGCTCGAACCAGACCGGCTCGATCGGCTCGGCGCTGACACGCCGGTAGTAGCGGCGCAGCGCGCTACCCGCCTTGCCGCGCAGCTGGCGCTCCTCCTCACTGTTGCCGAAGCCCGCTCGCCGCCAGCCGGTTTCGAGCAGGCCGAGCATCTCCTCCAGCGAGTCGCCCGCCGACTGGTGGTAGCGCTCCAGGATCTGGTGGACGAGGATCCCGAAGCGCTGGTTGATCGTCGGCTCCTGCGGCACGCGCAGGACGCGGGCGAACTTGTAGCGCAGCGGGCAGCCGCGGTAGGTCTCGATGTCGGACGCCGACAGCGCCAGCCCCTCGCCCCGGCGCGGCAGGAACACCTCCAGCGACGGTTCGCTGCGTGCCGCGCGCGCCGCCGCGCGGGCGCGGTCGTCGCGCTCGGCGTCGAGCAGCAGCTCGTCGAGCGTCGAGGTCTGCAGGACCTCGCGCTGCATCGGCGAGACGGCGGCGGCCAAGCGCGCGTTCACCAGCCCGAGCGTGTCGGCGACCGACTGGCCGGCGGGCCGTTCCAGCAGCGCCGCGAGCTTGACGAGCTCGAGGTAGCGTGTGACCGCGTGCGTGACGTCGAGGTCGGTGTCCAGGCGCAGCTCGCCGAGGCCCTTGGCGACCTGTTGGACGTCGGCGAGCAGCTCGTCGCGCAGCGCCTGGAAGGTCGCGTGCAGCGCCTCCTCGGGTCCGAACAGCTCCTCTTCGAGGTCCTCCCACTCGGCGCCCAGGGCCGTGCGGACCTCCTCGACGAACGGCGACGGCGGCTGCACCGCGCCGCTGGATGCACGCGCCGGATACGCGAGCACGAGCCCCGTCCGCGCTCGCGTCATCGCCGTGTAGAGCAGGCGCCGCATCGCGGCGACATGCGCGGCGTGGTCGTCGGGACCAAGCGTCTCCTTCAAAAGCGCGTCGGGGATCGTCTCCCCCGCCTGCAGCCGCGCGCCCGGCATCCGCGCCGACGTCAAGCCGAGCACGAAGACCCAGTCCAGCTCGCGGCCGCCGGCGGCATCGAGCGCCATCATCTGCACGACGCCTGCGCGCGCCGGCTCGCCCTCCTCGTCCTCGTCGCGCAACTCCGCATCGGCGACGGCCGCCGCGTAGCGCGCGAAGTCTCGCGCCGTGGCATGCGCCGTGCGGCGCGTGAACGCGCTCGCAAACTCGCCGAACCGGGCGAGGCTCACGAGCCGCTCGACGACATCGGCCTGCGCGGAGAACACCTGCTGGCGGCGCAGGCCGAGGCAATCGATCAGCCGGTGTACGAAGAGGTCGGGCCGCGCGCTGTCGAGCGTTCCGACGGCGTCGCGGTACAGCCGCAGGAAGCCGTGGATGCGGTCGCGCGCCTCGGGCGGCAGCTGCGGCGACTCGGTCGCCGCCTGCAGCCCGCTGACCATGTCGAGCTTTCGGCGCCGCGCGATCTGCACGCAGCGCGCGAGGTCGACCGAGCGCAGCTGCACCGGCGCCCGCGCCAACGCGCGCACGACCGCGCCGGCGTCCGACGGATCGGCGAGCAGTCGCAGCCAGGCGAGGACGTCGCGGACCTCGGCCTGGGCGAAGAAGTCGGCCTCGCCGACGGTCCGAAAGCCGATCGCGCGCTCCTCCAAGGCGACCGACACGGCGCGCCCGTCGTCGCGCAGCGAGCGCACGATCACGCCGATCCGCTCAGGCGGGCAGCCGTTGCGCACCAGGCGCTCGACCTCCGCCGCGACCGCCTGCGCCTGCGCCCGCTCCTCGGCTGCACGCCAGCAGCGCACGGTCCCGCCGCGATCGCCTCGCAGCGGCGTCGCCAGCCGCTCGCCGATCGGAGCGACGACCGCGCCCGCCGCATCCAGGATCCGTTGCGCGCAGCGCAGCGAGCGCTCGAGGCGGACGACCGCGGCGCCCGGGTGTGCTCGCAAGAAGTCGACGACGTTCTTCGTCGCCGCCGCCCGCATCCGCCGTGCGGCCTGGTCGTCGTCGGCCGCGACGGTGAGGTTCTCGTGCTCCGCCGCGAGCAGCTCGACGAGCAGCGCGGAGGCGAAGCCGAGGTCGGCCAGCTCGTCGACGAGCACGTGGCGGTAGCGCTCGGCGATCCGCGTTCGCACGTGCGGGTGCTCGCGCAGCAGCGCGACCGCGCGCAGGACGAGCTCGCCGGCGTCGAGCGCTCCCTCGCGCGCGAGCAGCCGGTCGTGGTCGAGGTACAGCCGCGCGAACTCGACCTCCCGTGCGGCGCGCGTGCGCTGGGCGTCGTCCCTGCCGTCGTCGGTCAGGGCGCCCGCCCAGGCCGCGTAATCCGCGGCGCTGACGAGCTCTTCCTTCAACCGGTCGATGCGCTCGATGACGCCCGCCAACAGCACGGCCGGCCTGCCGCCGATGTCGTGGCGGCGCAGGCGCAGATCGTCCATCCGGTCGAGCAGGAGCGCCAGCCGGTCGGCGCGCGTGACCGGGACGAAGAACGGATCGAAGCCGGCCTCGGCGGTCTCGTCGCGCAGCAGGCGGGTGCAGAACTCGCGGATGCCGTGCACGGCGAGCTCCTCGTAGGAGCGCTCCAGCGCGTCCTCCACGCGCCGGCGCAAGCTGGCGGCGTCTGCGCTCGACGGGCACAGCGCCAGGATCGACTCCGGCGCCGCGCCCTGCCCGACGAGCCACGCGAACCGAGCCGCCAGCACCGCCGTCTTGCCCGTTCCGGCACCGCCCAGCACGAGCAGCGGTCCGCCCGGGTGCGCGACCGCGCGCGCCTGGTCGGGCGTGAGGTCAGCCGGAGCATCGGGCACCCACCTAGTATGCCGTCGATGCCGCCCGCTCCGACCGCGCTGCAGGCCGACTGGCTGGGGGCCTGCCGCGCGGCCACGCAGGGGTTGCGCGACATCCTCACCTCGCACCCCACGAGCACCGAGCGCGTCATCGAGACGGGCGATCGCGGAGAGGGCGGCGACCGCACGCTGGTCATCGACCAGCAGGCCGAGGACGCCGTCTTCGCCGAGCTCGACAAGCTCCACGCCGGCGGTGCGCGCTTCACCGCGATCAGCGAGGAGCGCGGTGTCGTCGACTACGGCGCCGACGACGTGCGTGTCGTCATCGACCCTCTCGACGGGTCGCTGAACGCCAAGCGCGGGCTGACCCATCACGCCCTCTCGATCGCCGTCGCCGACGGGCCGACGATGGCCGATGTGGTGTTCGGCTACGTCTTCGACTTCGGTCCCGGAGAGGAGTGGCATGCGCGCCGCGGCGAGGGCGCATGGCGAGCGGCAAGCGCATCGGCGCTGCGCTGCCCGAGCGCCGGCTGCCCGACGGGCGCCTGGAGATCCTCGCGATCGAGTCCTCGGATCCGCGCTGGATCGCGCCGAAGGTCGATGCCCTCTGTGAGTTGGTCTACCGCGTGCGCGCGATCGGCTCGATCGCGATCTCGCTGTGCCAGCTCGCGCCGACCCGGGTCGACGGGATGCTGACGCTGTGGCGCACGCGCGCGGTCGACGTCGCCGCCGCCCAGCTCATCGTGCGCGAGACGGGCGCGCTCGTGCGCTTCACAGCCTTCGACGACCCGCTCGGCCAGCCGCTGGACCTCGTGCCGCACTCGCCCGTCGTGGCCGCGCGCACGCCCGCGACGCTCGCCCAACTGGCGGCGATCCTGTGATCCCAGCTCGGCCGGCGACCGTCGTCCGCCATCATGGAGGGCGATGCTTGATCGTGTGCTCACAGAGCGGATCGCCAACGCCGTCTCGCGCGGCGCATCCGGGCCCGGCAAGGCCGATCCCAGCAGGCCGACCACGCTGCCCGGTGACCTGACCGCGATCTGCGCCGACGCCGAGCGCCGCGTCGTGGACTACACCGGCCTCGAGCCGGCCGCACCGCTGCCGCGGCCGGAGGCGATCGAGCGGCGGGGCTGGATCAGCGCCAACGTCAACTCGATGGCGGCGCTCATCGAGCCGCTCGGCGATCGTCTCGCGGGCGGGCTGGGCGTGCTGCGCGGCCCGGTCCGCGCCATCTTCGGCGCGCTGATCTCCGCCGAGGCCGGTGCGCTGACCGGCTATCTCTCGCAGCGCGTCCTGGGCCAGTACGAGTTCGTCATCGTCGATCCGCAGTCGCGCGCGCGCCTGCTCTTCGTCGCTCCGAATGTCGCTCAGGCGGCGCGCCGCCTGAACGCCGATCCCGAGCAGCTGCTCACGTGGATCGCCTTCCACGAGGTCACGCACGCGGTGCAGTTCGCGGGCGTGCCATGGCTGCGCCCCCATCTCGCCGGGCTGCTGGGCGAGCTGCTCGAGTCGCTGGAGGTCACGGTCGACCCGCGGGCGATGCTGCGCCCGCCGGGCGTGGAGGACATCAAGGCGACGTTCTCCGCCCTGCGCGAAGGCGGGATCGTCGCGGTGCTCGGAGGCGGTGGGCGCAGGGACCTGCTTGACCGCATCCAGGGCACGATGGGCGTCATCGAGGGCCACGCCGAGCACGTCATGGATGTCGTCGGCGCCGACGCGCTGCCCTCGCTTAGCGAGCTTCGCGGCGCGCTTGACCGCCGCCGCCGCGAGCGCTCGCCGCTGCTCGCCCTGCTCGAGCGCCTGATCGGCCTGGACGCCAAGCTGCGCCAGTACGAGGACGGCAAGCGTTTCTGCGACGCGGTCGCGGACGCCGCCGGGCCGGGGGCGCTGCACAGCGTGTTCGACGGCCCCGAGCAGCTGCCGACGGCTGCCGAGCTGAAGGACCCGGACGCCTGGATGCGCCGCACCGGCGTGCTGCCGGCCGCGGCGTAGGGCGGGAGCTCGACTGCGCGCTCGGTGCGCGCTGCCGTCGCGTCGATCGCTTCCTGAGCAAGATGCAGCTCGTACAAAGAGCTCGACGCCTGCTCACGCCTGCCATTCTGAGCAGCGTGACGCTGGGGAAAGCAGCATCGTTCCGTTCGTGTCGGCTGGTTCGGAATGGCTGGATCGATCGCGGCGGCAGTCGCGCCGCTCATGCGTGCTCAACCGGACGTTTCGGCGGCCGACGACGTCAGGCGCCAGTTGCCGCAGGATCCGAGACGTGCAACGGGTCTGACTGCGTGAGCGCGCCAAGCACTCAAGGTCAGGCGTGAGAAGTACGGCGAGCGGGGCCGGCGAGGCGGGAGGCTGCAACTCCCGCCTCGTCCTGGTAATGGGCGGCAACTGCCTTCTGTGCTCGGTCGGCATGGCGTTGATGAATCAACCCAAGCTCGATCTATACGCTTGCGAGTGGCTGTTGCTCGCAAAGGATGAACGTCCGTTCGCTGCCGTATCGTGTGCTGTATGGCACAACCTAATCGACGGATTGTTGAACAGCGCGACGACCGGCAAGTTCGAGGTCAACAAGCCTGGCGCAGACCGCGCAAGCAAGGTTGAGGACACGCAGAAGGCGGCTTCCAACGCCGCCCGCCAGATCCTCGGCAACGACGGAGGCGGTGAGCTGCAGATCCGTGGTCTGGATGGCAAGATCCGCCAGCAGGACACGATCAAGCCCGGCAACGACTCGCGCAAGTCCAAGGGCTAGCTTCGCGCCAGCTGCCTCGGCTACTCGCCTGCCAGCTTCACGAGGCGGGGCAGCGGCGCGTCAGCCGCTCGAAGCGGTCGAACGCGTCGTATTCGAGCTTCGGCAGGAGTCGGTCTGGCGCCGCATCGAGTACACCGCAGGCGAAGCGGAACGTCGCAGCCCTGCGGCAATTCGCGCCTCGAAGACCCCTGCATAGTCTCGCTCACCATGGCGGAGACCCCATCCAATCCCGCGAAAGGCGCGCCGTCGGAACCGGCAGGCGAGTTCTCCACCCAACAGCCCAAGCTCGACCTGAAGAATCCGCTCTTCGTGCTCATGGGACTGGTCGCCCTTGCTGCTATCGGCGTAGGTCTGACCGCCGACGAAGCCGCGAGGCCTTCCTGGGCGCTCGGGGACAACCGCATCTACCGCGCGGAGATTGCGCTCGCGACGTTCTTCATCCTCTACGCACCAGTCATCGTGATGTGGCTCGCCGCGCAAAGGCTGACGCTCAAGTCGATCACCGCCGGCCCGGTCTCCAGCGACATTCCGCAAGCTGCGCAGAAGGTAGATGACAGCGGGAAACGCATCGACAAGCTCGGCGAATACGTCGAGACGATCTCCGCGACTACCAGCGAGGAGCTGGCCTATCACGCTGTGCGCCTAGAGCGGATCGAGAAGTCGGCTCTTGGTCGGCTGCTTCCTGGCGAGGTGCCACCGCCCCCCGTCCCATCTTCTTCGAGCGACGAGGACGCCGTTTCCCCGCCGCAAGACGAATAGCCCCTTGTAATCATTCCGCCCGGGGTAGACTGTTGTGCATGAAGCAGACGCGCACCGGCACCTACCGCTCCAAGAGCACCTCGGTCAATATCCGCCGCATCGAGAAGGCCGGCCGAGAGGCATCCCGCCAGGGCACCGAAGCGGCAAAGAGCCTACGACAAGCTGCCATGCACCTGAAGCGCGCCTCGACGCGCTAGCGGCGCCGCTCCAAGCTACCGCCGACCGGCTCGCTCATCTAGCCGAGCTTCGTGCTGGTCCTATTCGCGGCGGCGTGGTGCTCAGTTGTCGGCGTGCGGACGCAGCCCATGAGTCCAGCTCCGCCATGCACGCAAAGGTAACACTCGCGGAAGACGTAGCGCCAGCGATAGCACTCTGGCGAAACGGGGCCGGTTGAGCGGGTTGTCTAGTTGTCTAGTGTCCATATGGCACTTCTACGCCGATTGCCCACTTGCCGCCCATGGGCACGAACCTGCGTTCGGCTCTACACCCAGCCTCGACCATGGTTCACAAACACGCGTTCGAGTAGTATGCTCCGGCCAAGGCTTAAAACTAATATCCTTAGTCCCTCACGAGGAGGCCCCGCCGCATGGCTGATCCCACTCCCAGCAGCGCCAGCAGCAGCAGTCGCAGCACCGCCGCACAGAAGGCAGCGACGACCCGCAAGACGAACGCCACGAAGCGGTCGACGACCGCCAAGAAGGGCGCCGAGACGCGTGCCGCCAACCGCGGCGCCGCCGCCCGCTCGACCGTCGAGAGCAAGGCGCGCGCGACGGCCGCCCGTGGCCGTACGACGGCCGCCAAGAGGGCGGCCGAGGCCAAGCAGGAGATCAAGAGCCCGGCCGAGCGCGCGGGCGAGATGGCCGAGAAGGCGGTCCTCGTCCCGGTCGGCGCCGCGTTGATCGCCCGCGAGAGCGTCGCCGAGACGCTCGACGAGCTGCGCGCGACCTATGGAACGCGCAGCAAGGCACGGCAGGAGCTGCGCCGCTTCGAGCGTCGTGGCGAGAGCGCGGTCAAGCGCATCGAGCGCAACGCCAAGAAGCGCCGGGCGCGCCTTGAGCGCGAGCTGCGCGAGCGCCGTGCCCGCCTCGAGCGCGACATCAAGACGGTCGTCAAGGACATCGAGACCCGCGCCGACCCGATGGTCAAGAACGTCGAGTACGTCGGCGCGCGCGTCGAGAACGCCGTCCAGAGCGGCCGCACCGCCGCGACGAAGGCGTCGACGACCGTCCAGGAGCGCTTCGCCGCCCTGGTCTAGAACTTCCCCCACAGATCAGCCGCAGCACCTCCCTACCCGATGCCGCGCCTCGCTTCCAGGCGCGGCATCGGTGTTTCTCAAGACGTCTCCTAGACTGAAACGTATGCCGACCAACGACCAGATCCGCGGTGCACTCGAGCGCGTGATCGATCCCGAGCTGCGCAAGTCGATTGTCGAACTCGGGATGCTCCGCTCGATCGAGATCTCCGAGGCCGGCGAAGTCGACGTCATGGTCTCGCTGACGACGCCCGGCTGCCCGATCCGAAACCACTTCGTCGAAGCGGTCAGCCGTGAGGCGGGCGCCGTCGCAGGCGTCACGACGGTCAACGTCGCCTTCGACGTGTTGTCCAGCTCCGAAAAGGCATCGCTGCAGAAGTCCCTCGGCCGCAGCTCGCTGCCCGCGGGAGCGCTGGCGCAGGTCGCGAACGTCATCTGCGTCGGGTCGGGCAAGGGCGGCGTCGGCAAGTCGACGCTCACGGCGAACCTCGCCGCCGCGCTGACCGCCGACGGCAAGCGCGTCGGCGTCCTCGACGCTGACGTTTGGGGCTATTCGATCCCGCGCATGTTCGGCCTCGGCGGAGAGCGTCCGCCGGTCTCGCCGGAGCGCAAGATCATCCCGATGCAGGCTCACGGCGTGAAGGTCATGTCGATCGGCTTCTTCGTCGAGGAGGATGCGGCCGTCGTCTGGCGGGGGCCGATGCTGCACAAGGCCCTGACGCAGTTCCTCGAGGACGTCGCATGGGGCGAACTGGACTACCTGCTCGTCGACCTGCCGCCGGGCACCGGTGACGTCTCGATGACGCTCGCTCAGCTGCTCCCGCAGGCGCAGTTCGTCATCGTCACGACGCCCCAGCCGACCGCCCAGAAGGTCGCGCGCCGCGCCGCTCAGATGGCGGGCAAGGTGAACCTCGAGATCGCCGGGATCGTCGAGAACATGGCCGGCTTCACGACGCCCTCGGGCGAGCGCTTCCAACTCTTCGGCGAGGGCGGCGGTCAAGCGCTGGCCGACGAGCTCGACGTCCCGCTGCTCGGCAAGGTGCCGCTGACGATGCCGCTGCGCGTGCAGGCCGACGAGGGCACGCCGCTCGTATTCGCCGACCCTGACGACCCAGCCGCGCAGGCGATTCGCCACGCGGCCCGCGGAATCATCGCGCTGATGCCCGTGCAGCTGCCCGTCCTGCAGGCGCCCGCGCCGACGGGCGTGAGCCTGCCGATGGCCCACTCATAGCGCCGCCGCCCGCAGCCCAGCGCTACGTTTCAGCAGCGCACCCAGGCGATCAGCGTTGCGCGCGCGGCGGCGCGGCGGAAGCCAGCCGGCGCAGGGCCGATCGCCGGCGAGTCCTGCGGGTTGGCCCGCGGCCCGAAGGCCGTATGGGCGCGCAGCCCGGGCACGTCGCGGACCTCCAGCGCGACGCCGCGCACGGTCCGCGCGAGCGCGCGGCGGTCCGAGCGGGCGATGACCTCGTCACTGCCGGCGTCCAGCCACCAGCGCGCGTAGGGGGCGAGCTTGTGGTTTGGAAGGGACACCGGACCGCAGCGCCTTCCTGTGCGCACGGCTGGGCTGTCGAGCAGCGCCGCGAGGTCGCCGAAGACGCGCTCGCGCAGGCGTAGTTCGGCGTCCACCTTCGCCGGGTTCAACGTCACCAGTGCGACCGCGCCGCCGGCGACGAGCGCCGGCAGCGCCGCGACGATCCACCAGCGCCGCGCGGCCGAGCCGCGCCGCAACAGCTCCCAGCCGCCCACCGCATGGCCCGCGAACAGGCACAGCCCGACCGCCGCGAGCGCGAAGTAGCGCGGGATGACCGAGAAGCCCTGCTGGGACACGATCAGGAACGTCGCGACCCCGCCCGCGGTGAGGACCAGCGGCACCACGGCGAGCCGGGGACGCCGCCAGAGGGCGAGGACGATGCCGATGCATGCCGCAGCCAGCACCGGCGGCTTGACGAACTCGCCCGCCGAGGAGAGCGTCGCGCGCGGCAGCTCGAGCAGCCCGCGGTTTCGTCCCAGCTCGGCCGCGTGGTCGGTCGAGTACGTCAGCGAGAACGCCGGGTCGCCGGTGACGACGAGGTCGGTCAGCGCCCACAGGAGCGGGGCGGCGGCCATCGCTAGCAGGATCCACAGGCGCTGCTTGGCTGTCGCCGACCGCCAGCTCCAAGCGCCGTACAGGATCGCGAACGCCCAGGCCTCCGGACGCAGCAGCCCGGCTGCGATGAGCAGCGCCCAGACGAGCGGGCGCTGTCGCACGCGCCGACCTTCGTCCTCGGCGACGAGCGCCCCGGCCCACACGAGCAGCGCGAGGAACGGGACGTCGAAGTACCCGAACGCCGCCAGAAACGCGAAGTTCAGGCGCGTGAGCAGCAGCACCGCCGCGATCAGCCCCGCCAGCAGGCCAAGCGTCAGCGCGCCGAGGCGGACCATGCCCGCCAGCAGCGCGGCGAAGCTGAGCAGCGTGATGGCCACGAACGCGCGCGGCGCGACCGCCTCCCCGAGCGGCGCGATCGCCAGCGACATGAGCAGCCCGAGCGGATGCTCGGTCGGCGCCCGATAGGCATCGAAGGACGGCAGCTCGCCGTGCAGCATCTCCTGTGCCCAGACGAGCGACCACATCGAGTCGTAGCTGGGCAGGGTCGGATAGGCGACGGAGCCGCCGGCCACGAACAGCGCCACGACGACTCCCACGAGGAGCGGGACACGCTCGCGCCCCACCCGTTCCTGCACGATGACGAGGCGCAACGGCCGACGCGCGCCGTGATCGCTGCGACCTACGAGACGGACTTGAAGTAGTCGGCGTTGATCTGCGTGTAGTGCTGCCACTCCTCCGGGAGCTGATCCTCGGCGAAGCACGCGTCGACAGGGCAGGCCTCGACGCAGGCGTCGCAGTCGATGCACTCTTCGGGGTCGATGTAGAGCATCTCGACCTTGTCGTAGTCGGGCTCGTCGGTCGTGGGGTGGATGCAGTCCACGGGGCAGACCTCGACACAGGAGTTGTCCTTGGTGCCGATGCAGGGCTCCGCGATGACGTAGGCCATGAAGAGTTCGTTCCTTCGTTCGATCTGGGTTGGGCCGGCCGGACATAGTATCCAGGCGTGCTTCTGCTGACCGGTGCCACGGGCCTTGTCGGGCGCTCGCTGCTGCGCCGCCTGACCGCCACCGGGCGGCCCGTTCGCTGCCTCGTACGCGATCCCCGCGGCCTTGGAGCGGACCGGGTACGGGTCCAGATCGCGCTCGGCGATCTCGCCGACCCGCCGTCGTTTCGCAACGCCATGCGCGGGGTGAGCACCGTCGTGCACCTCGCCGCGGCGATCCGCGACCAGCCGTCGGGCTCGATCGAGGAGCTCAACGGGATCGCGACGTGGCGCATGGTCCAGGCCGCCGAGCGCGTCGGCGTCGAGCACTTCGTGTTCCTCAGCTCGCTCAGCGCCGCCAGCCACGACCGCACCCGCTTCCTGCGGGCCAAGGCGCTCGCGGAGCGCGCCGTGCTCGCCTCCGACGTGCGCCACACCGTCTTCGCACCGTCGCTTGTCTACGCGCCCGGCGACCAGCTCTCGACGTTCCTCGGACGGATGGCGATGGTCCTCCCGATCGTGCCCGTCAGCGGCCGCGGGCAGGCGCTGTACCAGCCGATCTGGAGCGACGACGTCGCCGACTGCGTCATGGCCGTGCTCGGCGGTGGCGGCAACAGACGCGTGCGCCACGAGCTTGCCGGCCCCGAGACGCTGTCACAGCAGGCGATCGTCGACCTCATGCTGCAGGCCGCTGGTCGCGCGCGGCCGATGGTGAACATCCCGACGCCGATCGTCAGCCGCGTGTTGCGCGCGACCGAGACGCTCATGAAGTCGCGCGCGCCGACCACCTGGGACGAGGTCGAACTGCTCGAGGTCTCGATGACCTCCAGGCACGGCACGAGCGACGTCGAGGAGCTCGGTGTCACTCCGCGCCGGATGGCGGCGGTGCTGGGAGCGTCGGGCTCGTGATCGGGGCACGCCGGCGTAGCCACGGCGCTGCGGCCTGCACCTGCGCCGCCAGCGCGAGCAGCGCGCCCTCCTGCGCCGAGCGGCCGATCAGCTGCACGGCCAGCGGCAGCCCGTCCGCGCGCTGATAGAGCGGCAGCGAGATCGCCGGCGACCCCGTGACGTTGGCGATCGCGGTGTACGGCGTGAAGTGCCCGGAGCGCTCGAACGTCCCCATCGGGTCCGGCCCGCACGGATCGAGCGTCCCGATCGGGACCGGGGGCTGGGCGAGCGCCGGCGTCAGGATCGCGTCGTAGGGGTCCGCCCAGACCGTGATCTCGCGGGCGAAGGCCTGCAGCGCAAGCGCCGCGAGCGCGGCCTGCACGGAGTCGATGCGCTTCGACGTCTGCCACAGCGCCCAGCTCAACGGCTCCATGTCGCGCTCACGCAGCTCGCGCCCGGCGAGCTGCTCCGCGAGCGCGATCTGCACGCAGATCGCCGGACCGAACGCCGCGGTGAACAGCCCGAGCATCCCCCGTCGCCGCCACGGTGGCTCGGCCTCGACGATCTCATGCCCCAGGCCCGCGAGCAGCTCGGCGGCGTCGCGGGCGGCGCGTCCGCACTCGGCATCGAGCTCGGCCTCGAGCAGCGGCATCGTCGTCGCGACGGCGATTCGCAGTGGCCCGCGTGGCTCACGCGCCGCGCTGACGGAGAACGGCTCGGTGGGCGCCTGCGCCCACGAGGCGTCGCCGAGCTCCGGCCCGGCGAGCACGTCGAGCAGCTGCGCCGTCTCCTGGACGGTGCGGGTGAGCACGCCGTCCTGGACGAGGAACTGCTCGCCGGACACGGGCGCCGGCGACACCCGTCCGCGCTGTGGCTTGAGCGCGACCAGGCCACAGCAGGCGGCGGGGATCCGCAGCGAGCCGCCACCGTCGTTTCCGTGGGCGATCGGCACCATTCCGGCGGCGACCGCGGCGGCCGCGCCGCCCGACGAGCCGCCGGGAGTTCGATCGAGGTCCCATGGGTTGCGCGTCGGGCCGAGCCGCCGGCCCTCGGTGACGGGAAGGATCCCCCACTCGGGCAGGGTGGTCGTGCCGACGATGACGAAGCCGGCCGCACGGAGGCGGCGGGTGACGTTGTGGTCATAGCTCGGCGAGTAGTCGCCGCTCAGGTCGGCGCCGAGCGTCAGCCGCATGCCGCGCACCGCACGATTGTTCTTGATCGCAATCGGGACGCCCGCGAACGGCCGCTCGTCGTTGGTGCCGATGAGGTCGGCGGCGGCGCGGGCGCCCTCGTGGTCGACATCGACGAACGCGTTGATCGCCGGCTCGAGCGCGTCGATGCGCGCCAGCGAAGCATCGACGAGCTCGCGCGCCGACAGCTCGCCGCCGCGCACGAGCGCGGCGAGCTGCGTCACCGGCGCGAACAGCAGGTCGGCAGCGGACACGCGGCCGCAGACCTACGGTTGCGGCGTGGGAAGCACGACCGGCGGTCGGGGCGCCGCTGGGCCAACGGCCGCGCCGACGGCGACCGTGAACCCGACCGCGTAGGGCACCGCCACGACCGGTTCGCCGGTCAGCGGCTGAAAGGCGACGCGGCTGCCGTGCGCGACGGTGATGCTCGCGGGCGACAGCCGCTCAGCCTCGCCGAACCGGCCGCGGCCGCGGCGCACGACCGCGAACGAGGCCATGGTGTAGGGCTTGTCGGCGGTCGGGCGGGGCGCGGTCCACGTCACGGCCAGCGCGCCGCTGGGGCCGGCCGCAACGTCGTCGAGCTTGGCACCTGGGAGCCGCGACAGGACGGTCGGCCGCCGGGCACCGGTGGAATCGATCCGCGCCAGCTTCACGGCGCTGCGGCCACGGCGGTTGGGGCCGGTCCACGCGACGTACGTCGCTCCGCGGCTGTCGGCGATCGGCACGACGGGCGCGCCGCGGCTACCGACAGCCGAGGCGCCGCAGCGGCGCTCAAGCCGCTCCACGTCCCAGCTCTCGGCGCCGTCGCGCACGGCGACGCCACATGAGCGCCGGGCGCCGCCCCAGGTCACGACGATCCGCCGGTCGCGCGTGAAGAGCGCTGACAGGCGTATATCCCGCGTCGAGGCAAAACGGCCGAACTGGATCGTCGGGCCCCAGACGCCGCCCGCCGGTCGCACGCGCGCGGCCAGCCGCTTGCCCGTCGTGAAGGCGAGCACGGCGTCGCCCCTCGGGTTGACCGCGACCGCCGCGGAGGAGGCGATCGCGAGGTCGCGCGGCGACGCGAAGGCCAGCCGGGTTCCGTCGCGGAATGCGACGCGGACGAACGGCGAGCGCTCGCCGACCCACGCCACGACGGCGTCGCCGGAGCGGTTGACGGCCGACCACGCAGCGATCGTGAAGTCGTCGAGCGTTTGCAGCTGCCCGAAGCCTCCATCGGATTGGCCGTCTGCGGCCATCAGCCGGCGCCGGGAGACGCCGGGCGCAGCGCCGTCCTGGGACTCGCGTCCGACGAGCAGCGCGCGCTGCTGGCCGTAGAGGTGGATCTGCGCGCTCTGCGGCTCGACGCCTGCGACGTCGGGCGGTCGCTGCCAGCCACCGGCAGCGTCGCGCGTGGCGAGGCCGCCAAAGGCCGGCGGAACGCGCCCGCGCAGCGCCGCGTCCCAGCTCAGCAGGCCGCGGCCCTGCGTGTCGAAGGCGAGGTCGTGCAGACCCAGGACGCCCTCAGATCCGCCGATCGGCTCCAGGCGCCAGCCGGCGGTCGCGGCGGGCGGGCTTGCGAGGCCGACAACGAGGAGCACTGGGGCCAGCCAGCGCTGTGCGGGGCGAATGAAGGTCGTCTCGGGGCTCATGCTGGCGTACAACGTGCCCGGCCGGGCGTCGGCGCCGGTGGCGAGACCGTAGCGCGTCCACACAGGCAGCGAAGCCCCTGCGATGCCCTCGGCCCGCAACGACGAGGGCCCGGCATGATCGCCGGGCCCTCGTGGTACGTGCCGTGCAGAGCGCGACTGGCTACATCATCCCGCCCATGCCGCCATCGCCCATGCCGGGCATGGACATCTCCTTGCCCTCGATCTCACAGACGATCGCCTCGGTCGTGAGGATGTTCTTCGCGATCGAGGCGGCGTTCTGCAGCGCCGAGCGC
>Ga0136631_10000313_pt1 | contig 15130 bp, 18 predicted proteins | sample AntDrymUQ6012206_2_FD_104655 | JGI IMG/M metagenome (GOLD analysis project Ga0136631, IMG submission 104655) | Polar desert sand microbial communities from Dry Valleys, Antarctica - metaG UQ601 (22.06) | ecosystem: Environmental > Terrestrial > Soil > Desert | place: Antarctica: Dry Valley... | reverse complement strand
GTTCGGAGGCCTGCGGCTGATCTACGGTCGCGGCAAGCGCGGCTGACCCGGCCGCCGGCCGGCGCCTCGCAACCAGCTCCGACAACCGATGGCCGCGATCGCGCTCGCGCTGGGGTCGTCGCTGCTGTGGGGAATCTCGGACTTCATGGGCGGCCTGAAGAGCCGCACGTTCGCGGCGAGGGGCCGCCGGGATCCGAGGCGATCCTCGCCGGCCTCGGCGCCGGCCTGTTCGGCATCGCCGGCCTGACGGCCTTCTACCGCGCGCTGGCGATCGGGACGATGAGCATCGTGGCGCCGATCGCCGCGACCGGCGTCGCGCTGCCGGTGCTCGTCGGCCTCGCGACCGGCGACGAGCCGGGAACGCTGCGCTCGATCGGCCTCGTCGCGGCGATCCTGGGCGTGGTGCTCGCCTCGCGGGAGAAGGCGGACGCCGAGACGGACGTGCGCCTGCAGCGCCAGAGCATCGTGCTGGCGATCGTCGCGGGCTTCGGCTTCGGCACGTACTTCACGCTCGCCGAGATCTCCTCGCAGGGCGACGTCGGTTGGGCGCTGCTGCTCTCGCGGATCGCCGCGACGCCGTTCATCGCCTTCTTCGCGCTGCTCGCGCTGCGCCGCGGCGCGCGCCGCCCGGGCGGCCGCGACCTGCTCGTGGTGGCGGCGATCGGCCTGATCGACCTCGCTGCCAACGCCCTCTACAACGTGTCGACGACGATCGGCGAGCTGTCGACGGTCGCGGTCGCGAGCTCGCTGTATCCCGTGACGACGGTCCTGCTGGCCGCTGCGCTGCTCGGCGAGCGCGTGCGCGGCCTGCAACGCGCGGGCGTCGTCGTGGCGCTCTGCGGGGTCGTGCTGATCGCCGCCGGGGCGTAGTTCCTACGCGCCGGTTCGCGCGTGCGCCCGGCGTCGCGCGGGAGCGCGGGCGGATGCTCCAGTGCCCGGCGTCCGCGTCGAGCAGCTTGCAGAAGACCGTCGGCGAGTCGAAGCGAGGCGCCGCCGCGTCAGACCTGGTCGCCGGCGGCCTTGTAGGCGATCTGCAGGACGTCGGAGATCGTGTCGGCGACGAAGATCGTCTCGAGGAAGCGGGTATGGCGCGGCGCCGCCACGAGCCCGATCGCGAAGGCCGACCCGACCCACTGACCGAGGCAGTACGGGCAGATCAGCAGCTCGCCGACCGCGTAGCGCACTCCGTGGCCGCGCGGCTTCTCGTCGAGCTCGCCGTGCCCCGCATGCTCCTGATAGCACGTGAACGGCGAGCGGATGAAGCTCGTGACCTTGTCCTTGGCGATCAGCCGCGTGACCTTGTGCGTGGCGACGCCGGTCAGCAGGATGTCCGTTGGGCTGATGCGCTCGGGCAGCTCACGGCCGCTGCGGTGCAGCGCGACGAGCGCGCCTCCGAAGGCGACCGCGTAGGTCGCCGCGAGCCCGGCGTAGGCCTTCAGCGGCCGTCCCTCGTCGGGCGATGCGTAACCCTCCGAGGCCTGCAGGAGCGGGTGGGTCGATGTGCTCATGGCAGGAGCAGGTACCCGTGGCCACGACGGCGGACACACGCGATGGCGCGCAGCCGCCTGCTGACCGCCGACGACCTGTCAGCCTTGTCCGCCGATGCTCCAGATCGCCGCCGCCGTGCAGGTCGACCCGCTGCAGATCGCTCCCGCGATCGCCTTCGGCGCCCTGTACCTCGTCCGCGCGCGGACGCTCGCGGCCCGCGGCAGCCCGGTCGCGGCGTGGCGGCAGTGGTGCTGGTACGGCGGCCTGGCGCTGATCGTCGTCGCGCTGACCTCGCCGCTGGGCTCGCTGGCCGGCGAGCTGTTTCTCGCGCACATGGCCGAGCACCTGCTGATCGCCGACATCGGCGCGCTGCTGCTCGTGCTCGGGCTGACCGGCCCGCTGATGGCCCCGCTGCTGCGCGCGCCGGGGCTGGGCGGACTGCGCGTCCTCGCCCACCCCGTGCCCGCGTTCTCGCTGTGGGCCGTCGACCTGCTGTTCTGGCACCTCGCCGGGCCCCACGAAGCGGCGGTGCGAAACGATGCCGTCCATGCGATCCAGCACATGCTGTTCGTCGGCCTGGGCATCAACATGTGGATGGCGCTGCTCGGCCCGCTGCCCAAGCCGGCCTGGTTCGGCAGCGCCGCGAAGCTCGGCTACATCGTCGCCGTGCGCCTGACGACGACGGTGCTGGCGAACGTCTTCGTGTGGACCGACCAGGCGTTCTTCGGCGTCTACCGCGCCGGCGAGCGGGCGCACGACATCTCGCCGCAGACCGATCAGGTCGTGGCCGGCTCGATCATGATGGTCGAGGGCTCGATCCTCACGCTGTGCCTGTTCGGCTGGCTGTTTCTGCGCAGCGCCCGCGAGGGACAGGAGCGCCAGGAGCTGCTCGAGCTGGCGGCCGCCGGCGGCGTGGCGCTGGACGAGCGGCGCGCCGCGCGCGCCGTCGCCGCGGGCCGCGGCCCGGAGCTCAAGGCCCGGATCGAGGAAGGGCCGAGCGGGTAACGTCTGGGGCATGTCCACCCTCATGAAGAAGCTCACCCAGTTCGCCCAGTCCCCCCAGGGCAAGAAGTTCGCCGACAAGGCCCAGCAGTTCGCCAACGACCCCAAGACCAAGGCGAAGGTTGAGCAGGCCAAGGTCAAGCTTGCCGAGATGCGCAGCGGCGGAAGCACCGGCGGGACCGGCACGGCGTCGAAGAACGACACGCCGGACGGCCCGAAGGCCGCCTGAGCCACGCTGCATCGCCCGCCCGGCGCGCCGCAACCTTGCGCCGCCGGGCGCGTTGCAGTCTGCGTGCGCAAACTCCTCCCGCTGAGCCTCCTGCTGTGCCTGCTGCTGGCCGCCCCCGCCGGCGCATCGCGCACCCAACCGCTGACCTTCGAGTCGCCGCGCGACCTCCTCAACCCGGTTGCGCGGCCCGCCGCCCTCGCCGAGCTGGACTCGCTCGGCGTGCGCTCTCTGCGCGTGATCCTGCAGTGGTCGAGCGTCGCGCCTGGCTCCGACAAGGCCGACAGGCCGGCCTTCGAACCGACAAGCCCGTCCTCCTATGAGTGGGGCGAGTACGACGCCCTGATGGCCGCCGCCAAGGCGCGCAACTGGCCGGTCCTGATGACGATCTCCGGACCCGTCCCGCGCTGGGCGACGAAGGCCAAGCTCGACAACCTCACGCGGCCGAGCCCGTCGGCGTTCGCCGCCTTCACGACGGCCGTCGGCCGCCGCTACGGCGACCAGGTGCGCACGTGGGCGATCTGGAACGAGCCCAACCAGCCGCAGTTCCTGCGCCCGCAGTTCGCCTCCGGCGGCAAGCCCGCCTCGCCTGCGATCTACCGCGAGCTCTACCGCGCCGGCGTGCGCGGCCTGTCGAAGGCCGGCCAGGGCTCCGATGCGTTCCTGCTCGGCGAGACCTCGCCGCGCGGGACCCCGCGCGTCGTCGCGCCGCTGGCCTTCCTGCGCGGCGTGCTGTGTCTCGACGCGAGATACAAGCGCGTCGGCAAGTGCGGCCCGCTGAGCGCCGCCGGCTACGCGCACCACGCCTACACGACCAAGCAGGGCCCGTCCTTCAAGCCGCCCCCGAACGACGTCACGATCGGCGTCCTCAGCCGCCTGACCAAGGCCCTGGATCGCGCCCGCGCGGCCGGCGCCCTGACGACGAGGCTGCCGATCCACCTGACGGAGTTCGGCATCCAGTCGACGCCCGACACGACGAGCGGGGTCTCGCTCGCAAAGCAGGTCGAGTACCGCGCGATCGCCGAGCGGATCGCCTACGACAACCCGCGCGTGGCGTCGTTCTCGCAGTACCTGCTGCGCGACTCGGACGCGAGCGCCCCCGGCGTCTTCGGCGGCTTCGAGTCGGGGCTGCGCTTCGCCGACGGCAGGCCGAAGCCGTCGCTCGCCGCCTTCCGCCTGCCGCTGGCCGTGCGCCGGCTCGGGCGCAACGTGTCGATCTGGGGCCTCGTGCGGCCGGCCAAGGGCGTCACGACGGCGACGGTCACCTACGCCGACAAGGGCTCCTCGACGTTCAAACGGCTGAAGACCGTGCAGACCGACTCGCGCGGCTACTTCAAGCTCTCGTCGGCGTGGCGCTCCAAGCGGCGCTGGAACGTCACGTGGCAGGACCAGACCGGCTCGCCGGTCGGCTCCTACACGCGCTGACGGCGGGCGATCAGCATGAACGTGTGCCCGGCCCAGCGCAGGCCGGGCGCCGAGCCGTGGCGGTCCAGCGCGCCGACGACCCGCTGCGCCGACACCGGCAGGCGCCGCCACGTGTAGCTGACGGCGTGCAGCCGCGGCTGCAGGCCCGCGGCGCGCGCCGCCCGCATCAGCCGCCGCGGCGACAACGGGATGTCGTCGGGCGTGCCGTGCACGCGCACGCCGAGGCCGGCGCGGTTGGCGAGCGCCAGGCCCGCGCCGACGGGGTGAAAGAGGTTCGGCTCGATCGCGACGAGCGCCCCGCCGGGGCGAAGCAGCCGGCGGGCCTCGGCCAGGCACGGCTCGAGCGGCCCCTGGAAGGCGACGTGGTGCAGCACGAGCCGGTGCAGCACGACGTCGAAGGACGCGTCGGGCAGCTCGTCGAGCGCGCCGGCCGCGCCCTGCAGGCCCTCGTCGGCCTCGCCGCGCTCGACGGCCGAGCGCGGCCGCTCGGGATCGAGGTCGGCGGCGACGAGGCGCCAGGCCGGCGCCGGCAGCAGGTGGCGCCCCGGATGCCAGCCGCAGCCGATCGAGATCGCGTCGCCGCCCGCGAGGCCGAGATGGCGGTCGAGCAGCTCGCGCTCGCGGCGCTTGCCGCGCTCGTACTGGGCGGCGAGCGTGGCGGGATCGCTGAGCCGGTCGAGCAGGTTCTCGGGGTCGTAGTCCTCGCTCATCGGCGGTTAGTCTGGCGGCGTGTCGCGCTGGGCGCCCGAGAACGTGTACGCCACGGCCAAGCCGGGGCTGCGCGCGCGGGCGGCGTCGATCGCTTCGGGACGCGCGCGTACGCGCCGCCACGAGCGCCTGTTCGCGCTGACTCACACCGGGCCTGACACGCGGATCGTCGACATCGGCTGCGGACGCCTCGGGCTGCGCCGCCACGAGCCGGACCTCGACATCACCGGCGTCGATGCCGGCGCACGCCCCGACTACCCGGGCCCGTTCGTGCTCGCCGACGTGCTCGACGGCCTGCCGTTTGAGGATCGCGAGTTCGACCTCGCGTACTGCTCGAGCGTGATCGAGCACGTCGCGCCATCGGACCGCGAGGCCTTCGCGCGCGAGCTGCGGCGCGTCGCGCGCGGCTGGTACGTGCAGACGCCGGCGTACTCGTTTCCGATCGAGCCGCACGCGCTGCTGCCGGCCGCGCATTGGCTGGCGCCGCGGCTGCGCCGGCCCTACTGGCGTCTCGGCGTCGCGGGAGACTGGGAGGACATCGCGCTGCTGCGCCGCGCGGAGATGACCGTCCTGTTCGGCGAGCCCGTCGCCGAGCGCGCCGGCCCGCTCGTCAAGAGCTGGGTCAGCGTGCGGCCGGCAAGCTAGGTTGGTTGCCGATGGCACAGCAGCTGTGGTTTCTGCGACATGGGGAGGCGGAGCCACATGACGCCCGCCCGGACGAGCAGCGCCGCCTGACCGAGCGCGGCGAGGAGCAGTCGCGCGCCGCCGGCCGGGCGATGGCGGTCGACGAGCTGACGTTCCAGCTCGTCGTGACGAGCCCGCGCGTGCGCGCGCTGGACACCGCGAAGCTGGCCTGCGAGGAGCTGCGCCTCGGCGAGCCCGTCGTCGAGCAGTCGCTCAGCTCGGGCTTCGACGTCGGCGACGCGCGCGAGCTGCTGCACGCCGCCGGCCCCGACAAGCGCCTGCTCATCGTCGGCCACAACCCGGACTTCGAACAGGTCGTGCACGACCTGACCGGCGCGCACGTGGACATCAAGAAGGGCGGCATCGTGGCGGTGCGGATGGACGGGACCAAGCGCGGCACGCTGGTCGTGCTGATGCGCCCGCGCGAGATCGCGCGCATCGCGCCGAGGCCTCAGAGCAGCTTTGCGGTCGCGCGCGCGGCGATCAGCAGCGGATCGAAGACGCCGCTGAAGGGCGGCGCGTAGGAGAGGTCCAGCAGCGCCAGCTGCTCGACGTGCAGGTGCGTCCAGATCGCGGTCGCGAGCACGTCGATGCGCTTCGCCGCGCCCTCGGCGCCGACGATCTGCCCGCCCAGCAGGCGCCCCGTGCCCGCCTCGGCGACGAGCTTGACCCAGATCCGCCCGGCGCCCGGGTAGTAGCCCGCGCGCGTGCGGTCCTCGATCGTCGCGCTGACGATCTTCATGCCGGCGTCCGCCGCCTCGCGCTCGCTGAGGCCCGTGCGCCCGACCTCGTTGCGGCAGATCTTCGACACCGCCGTGCCGATGACGCCGGGAAAGCGAACGTCGCCGCCGGTCGCGTTCGTGCCGGCGATGCGGCCCTGCTTGTTGGCGTGCGTGCCGAGCTGGATGTTGACCGCCCGGTGCAGCAGCCGGTGGTGGCTCTCGGCGCAGTCTCCGGCGGCGTAGACGCCGTCGTGGCCCGGGCAGCGCTGGTGGTCGTCGACGCGCAGCGCACCGCTGTCTCCGACCTGCAGGCCGGCGTCCTCGGCGAGCTCGACGAGCGGCCGCGCGCCCGTCCCGATCACGACGTGGTCGGCCGGATAGGACTCGCCGCCCGCGCGCACCTCGACGGGCGCGCCGTCCTCGTCCGTGACGACCTCCTCGACGCCGCAGTCGAGCACGACGCGAATGCCGGCGCACTCGGCTGCCTCCTGCACATGCGCGGCCATGTCGGCGTCGAGCGTGTTCATGACCTGCGGCGCCTGGTCGATCATCGTGACGTTCAGCCCGCGCGCGACGAACGCCTCGGCCATCTCGAGGCCGATGTAGCCCGCGCCGATCACGACCGCGCAGCGCCCGCCGCGATCGAGCGCCGCGCGCAGGCGCACGCCGGCATCGACCGTGCGCGCCGGCTCGATCGCCTCGGCGCCGGGGATCGGCGGCGGCGACGCCTCGGCGCCCGTCGCGATCACGAGCTGGTCGAAGCCCTCGACGGACTCGCCGTCGTCGCTGCGCACGGTCAGCGTGCGCGCCCCGAGGTCGATCGCGACGACCTCGGCGTGCGTGCGCACGTCGATGTCGTTGGCGCGGTGCTGCTCGGGGCTGCGGCTGATCAGCCGCTCGGCGTCCTCGACCAGCCCCTCGACGTAGTACGGGATCCCGCAGGCCGAGTAGGACGTGTGGGCGCCGCGCTCGTAGGCGACGATCTCGAGCGTCTCGTCGCGGCGCCGGGCGATGCTCGCGGCGCTCATCCCGCCCGCGTCGCCGCCGATGATCGCGAGCCGTTGAGCCACCGCATGAGGGTACGGCGCGTAGCCTTGCGCGTACATGCCCGAGTTGCCCGAGGTCGAGATCACGGCGCGGCGCCTGGACGCCGCGCTCGCCGGGGCGACGATCGAGTCGGTCACCGCGCCCGGCATCAACGCGCTGAAGACCTTCGATCCGCCGCTGTCGGCGCTCGAGGGCCGCGCGATCACGCGCGTCGGGCGGCGCGGCAAGCATCTGCTCGTCGAGAGCGGCGACCTGCTGCTGCTCGTGCACCTGATGAGCGCCGGCCGCCTGCAGCTCTACGACAAGCGCGCCGGCCCGCGCGACCGCACCTCGCGGCTGCTCGTGCGGATCGCCGATCCCGACCACCCCCGCGAGCTGCGCCTGCGCGAGTTCGGCACCAAGCAGGCGGCGTGGGTCAAGCTGCTGCGCGCCGAGGCGCTCGAGGAAGAGGACGTGATCGCCTCGCTGGGCCCGGAGGCGTGGCCCGACCCGCCCGCCGACCTGCGCCCGCTGCTGAAGGCGGCGCGCCCGCTGCACACGCTGCTGCGCGACCAGCGCGTGATCGCGGGCATCGGGCGCTCGTGGGTCGACGAGATCCTGTGGACCGCGCGGCTGTCGCCGTTTAAGCGCGGCAATGACCTCGACGAGGATGAGGCGGCGGGGCTGCGCGAGGCGATCGTGTCGACGCTCGACGGGGCACTGGAGCACTACGAGCAGGTCGTCAGGCTGCCGATCCCCGACAAGCTGCCGCTGCCGCTGCGGGTCCATCGCAAGGCCGGCGAGCCCTGCCCGCGCTGCGGCGCGACGATCGAGGCCGTGCACTACGAGGACTACGTCATGTGCTACTGCCCCGAGGAGCAGACCGCCGGCAAGGTGCTCAAGGACCGCCGCCTGTCGCGCCTCTTGAAGTAGTCAGCGGCCGGAACTCGATCATGCCTGCGCGTACTATCCCGGCGATGATCGCCCCCGGCTCCGAAGCCCCCGATTTCACGCTGTCCGACCAGGACGGCGAGCCCGTCACGCTGTCCGCGCTGCGCGGCCAGACGGTCGTCGTCTACTTCTATCCGAAGGCCGACACGCCCGGCTGCACGACGCAGGCCTGCTCGATCCGCGATCGCGGCGACGAGTACGCGGCCGCCGGCGCGACCGTGCTCGGCATCTCGCCCGACCCGGTCAAGAAGGTCAAGAAGTTCCACGACAAGCAGTCGCTGAACTTCACGCTGCTCGCCGACGCCGATCACGCCGTCTGCGACGCCTACGGCGTATGGGGCGAGAAGTCGATGTACGGCAGGACCTACTTCGGCGCGCAGCGCTCGACGTTCGTCGTCGGCCCCGACGGGATCGTCGCGCACGTCATCCCGAAGGCCTCGCCCAAGACCCACGACGACGAGGTCCTGAAGGTCCTGGGCGAGCTGTCCGCCGCCTGAGCGCTCGGGCTCAGCTCGGTCCGACGCCCTCCGGGGCGTAGCGGTTGTGGAACATCAGCGGGTTGCCGTCGGGGTCGGAGAAGTGGGCCATGTGGCAGACGCCGCTGTCCATCGTCTCGGCGTGAAAGGCGATGCCCTGCTGCTCGAGCTCCGCGCGCGCGGCCTCGACGTCCTCGACGTGCAGCGCGATCGGGGCGCTGTGGCGGTGGAACTCGAGGCCGAACGCGTCGACCTGCATGACGGCGATCGTCAGGTTGCCGGTCTCGAACTCGCCGGCGGGCATGGTCCCCCAGCGCTTGGACAGCGGCAGTCCGAGCACGCCGCCGTAGAACTCGGCGGACTTGTCGTAGTCCTGCGTGGGCACGCAGATGAAGTCGGTGCCGGTCACCTTCATGGGTTGCTCCTCCGGTCGTGGCCTGCCGTGATGCTCTCAGGGTCGCGGGTCGTGGTGCGCGCTTCGGCGCGTGGCGTCTGGCGAGAGCAGCGCCGCCGAAAGGACTTCAGCGCACACGCGCCGCGGGCAGCTCGAGGCCCAGCCGGCTGCTCGGGCACATCCGCGCGAGCGCGCAGTCCGGGCAGGCGGGGCGCCGCGCGTGGCAGGTGCGCCGTCCGTGGCGCAGCAGGTTGATGTGCAGCTCGAGCTCGGCGCCCCGCGGCGTCAGCGCGAGCATCGCGTCGTGCAGCTCCTGAAACGGCGCCTTCGGGCGCAGCAGGCCGAGGCGCGTTCCGACGCGCGAGACGTGCGTGTCGACCGGCACGTCGCGCTCACCGAAGGCGAACAGCAGCACGCACGCGGCCGTCTTGCGCCCGACGCCGGGCAGCGCGCAGAGGTGGGCCTGCGACTGCTCGACCGGCGCGCCGCGCATCCAGCCGAGGTCCAGCGGGTCGCCGATCGCGCGCAGGATCGCCTGGATGCGCGCGGACTTGACCTTCGAGATGCCGCCCGGCCGGATCGCCTCCTCGACGTCCTGCAGCGGCGCGTCGCGGACGGCCTCCCAGGACGCGAAGCGCTCGCGCAGGCGCAGGTAGGCGACGTCGCGGTTGCGGTCGTTGGTGGACTGCGACAGGACCGTCAGCACGAGCTCCGCGAGCCCGTCGCCGTGGGGCTCCTGCAGCGGCACGCCGTAGAGCTCGGCGAGGCGGGCGCGCAAGCGGGCGACGCGCGCTCGCGACGGCGCGCGCCAGGCGGCGCGGGCCGCGCGGCCCGCCGCCGCGCTCACTCCAGCGCGCCCCAGCGCCGGCACGCCAGCGCGGCCTCCTCGACGGCGTCGGGCAACGCTGCGGCGAGCGCGGAGGGGTAGTAGTCGGTCGTCCCGAGGCGGGCGAGGATGACGCCCATGAAGACGTCGCCGGCGCCGGCCGTGCTGACGACGCGGGCCGGGAAGCCGTCGATGTCGCGGTGCAGGTCGCCCCCTCGCAGGATCGCGCCGCGCGGCCCGAGCGTGATGATCACGTGCTTGGCGCCGGCCGCCAGCAGCGACGCCGCGGCGGCCTCCGGGCCGGCCTCGCCGGTCATCATGCGCGCCTCGAGGTGGTTGCACTTGACGAGGAAGGCGCCCGGGACGCATGCGCCGGACGCCGCGCCGGCGCGCCCGGAGCTGCCGTCCCAGCGGCCGAGGCGGATGTTGGGGTCCAGGACGATCGGGTGATCGAGCTCGAGCGCGCGGTCGCGGGCGCGCATCGTCAACGCGGCCTCGGCCTTGCCGGCGAGCGTGTTCGAGCCCAGAAACAGCGCGTCGGTGCGCTCGACGGCCCTCAGCAGCTCGCGCCGCAGGACCGCGGTCGCCGCGACCATGCCGTCGCCGTGCAGCTCGTAGGAGGGCTCGCCGTACCCGTCGACGGTGACGAACGCGACGCCCGTGCCGCGTCCCTCGACGAGCTTGAAGTTGTCGAGGTCGACGTGCTCGGCGCCGATCCGCCCCAGCAGCCACTCGCCCCAGCCGTCGGCTCCCGCGCCGCCGGCGAGCGCGACCTGCGCGCCGCTGCGCGCCGCGGTGACCGCGACGTTGACCGCGACGCCGCCCAGGTGCGGGGCGAACGCGTCCGCGTCCGACAGCGTCCGGACATGGCTTTGGCATATGAGATCGACGATCGCCTCGCCGAAACAGAGGGTCCGCACGGGCCGAAGGCTATCTTCCGCGTCGGTGGCCACCGTGACCGAGGAGACGATCGAGCTCGACGGCCAGCCCGTCCACCTGCGCAGAGCGGGCGACGACGCCGTTCCGGTCCTCTATCTGCACGGCCTGCCGACCAGCTCGCGCGACTGGATCGGCCCGCTCGAGCTGGCCGGCGGGATCGCCGTCGACCTGCCCGGCTTCGGGCGCAGCGGCAAGCGCGGCGACCTCGACTACTCGCTTCCCGGCCACGTCCGCTTCCTCGACCGGCTGCTCGACGAGCTTGCGATCGACCGCGTGCGGCTGTGCATGCACGACTGGGGCGCAGCCGTCGGGCTGACATGGGCGATCGCCAACCCCGGCCGCGTGCAGCGGCTCGTCGTCGTCAACGGCGTGCCGCTGCTGCACGGCTTTCGCTGGCGCGGCTGGGCGCGGCTGATCCGCGCGCCGCTGGCCGGCCAGGTGGCGGTCGGCTCGGCTTGGAAGCCCGTCGTGCGCGCGCTGTCGCGGCGCGCGTCGGCCGGCCGCGGGCCGATGTCCAAGGACTTCGTCGAGGCCGTTCTCGCCGACTTCGACCTCGGCACGGCGCGCGCGCTGCTGGCGCTGCTGCGCGGCACGTCGCCCGAGCAGCTGGCCGCGGCGGGCGAGGGCCTTGGCACGATCACCGCGCCGGCGCTCGTGCTGTGGGGCGCACAGGACCCCTGGATCCCGGCCCGCTTCGGCGCCGGCTACGCGGCCACGCTCGGCGACGCGACGCTCGAGACCGCCGAGGACGCGGGCCACTGGCCGTGGCTGGAGCACCCCGAGCTCGCCGAGCGCATCGCCGCCCACCTCGCGGACCAACCGCCGCCGTGACCGCGGCGCGGCGGGCGTGCGTTCTCGCGGCGCTCGGCGCCGCCGCGTACCTGCTGCTCGAGCCGTTCAGCGCCGATCTCGCCGCGCAGACCTACCGCGCCGGCCTCGTGCACGACACCGGCCTCGGCGGGCTGTGGAACAACGGCTGGTTCGCCGGCCACCACACGCCCGGCTACGGCGTGCTGTCCTCGCCGCTCGCCGCGCTGCTCGGCGTGCGGCTCGCCGGCGCGCTGGCCGCGCTCGCCGCGACGGCGCTGTTCGCCGTGGTCGCCGAACGTCACTGGGGCAGGCAGGCCGCCGGCGCCGCCGCGCTGTGGTTCGCGCTCGGCGCGACCGCGATGCTCCTCAGCGGCCGCCTGACGTTCCTGCTCGGCGTCGCGCTCGCGCTCGCAGCCGTGCTCGCGCTGCAGGCCTCCCGGCCGCGCCCGGCGACCGCGCTTGCCGTCGCGACAGCGCTCGCCAGCCCGGTCGCGGCGCTGTTTCTCGCGCTCGCCGCCCTCGCGTGGGGACTCGCGGACCGCGCGAGGCGCGTCGCCGCGGCGGCGATCGCGGTCGCGGCCCTCGCGCCGATCGTCGTGTTCGCGCTGCTGTTCGAAGAGGGCGGCACCGAGCCGTTCGTGGCTTCGGCGTTCTGGCCGGCGCTGGCCGGGGTCGTGCTCGTCTGGGCGCTGCTGCCGGCGCGCGAGCGCGCGCTGCGCCTCGGCGCCGCGATCTACGCGCCGGCCTGCGTCGCGACGTTCGCGCTCGCGAACCCGCTGGGCGGCAACGTCACGCGGCTCGGCGCGCTGCTGGCGGGGCCGGTCGTGCTCGGCGCGCTGCTTGCGAGCGGCCGGCGAAACCCGGCTCTGCTGGCCGTGGTCGCGCTCGCGTTCGGCCCCTGGCAGCTCGGCTACGCCGTGCGCGACGTCGTGCGCGCGAGCGGCGACCCTTCGACCGCCGCCGCCTATCACGAGCCGCTCGTGCGGTTCCTGCAACGCCGGCCGGGCAGCTTTCGCGTCGAGATCCCGCTGCTCGTCAACCACTGGGAGGCGGCGCACGTCGCGCCGCACGTTGCGCTGGCGCGCGGCTGGGAGCGCCAGCTCGACCGCCGCCTCGGCGCGCTGTTCTACGACGGCTCGCTGAGCGCGGCGAGCTACCGCGCGTGGCTCGACGAGCACGCGGTCGCCTACGTCGCGCTGCCCGATGCGCCTCTGGACTACGCCGGGCGCGACGAGGCTGACCTGATCCGCGGCGGCCTGGCCTACCTGCGGCCGGTCTGGCGCAACGAGCACTGGCGCGTGTTCGAGGTCCGCCGCCCCACCCCGATCGTGCGCGGCGCGGGCGCGACGGTCGAGCTCGGCGACGACGGCTTCACGCTTCGCGCCCGGCGGGCCGGCGACGTGCTCGTGCGCGTGCACCACACGCGCTGGTGGTCGGTCGCCGGCGGGCGCGCCTGCGTCGTGGCCGGGCCCGGCGGCATGACCCGCGTGCGCGTCCTGGCAGCGGGAACCGTTCGCGTGCGTGCTCGGCTCGCGCGCAGCTCCTGCCGGGGGTGACAACGGGGGCAACGGCGCCGGGCGCCTGATTGGACCCGCGGCGGATCATCGAAGGGCGGCCCGCGCTGCTCGCGACCCGCCGCCCCGCCGGCAGGAGCGCCGATGCTGGCCTTCGGGTCGATGCGCTGAGTAGGATGCCGGGTGCCTCATGCACGCCCGTCTCAGCACGCTCCAGGCGCGGCTCCTGCCTCACGGCCCGCTCGACGTCGTGCGCCAGTTGCTGTTGTTCGGTGGCGCCCTCATGCTGTACTCGCTCACGCGCGGGCTCGTCAACCATCCCGAGGCCGCGGCGACGGCGTTCTCCAACGCGCGTGACCTGATCGGGATCGAGCGCGCGCTGAACATCTTCGTCGAGCCCTCGATCCAGGCGTTCACCTCGGGCCAGCAGTGGCTGCTCGACGCGACGTCGTGGATGTACATCAACGCGCAGACCTCGATCACGCTCGGCGCGCTGGCGTGGCTGTACTTCGTTCGCAACAAGAGCTTCTACTTCGTGCGCAACATGTTTCTCGTCTGCTTCGGCGTCGCGCTGATCGGTTACGCCGTCTTCCCCACGGCCCCGCCTCGCTTCTTTCCCGAGTGGGGCTTCTTCGACGCCGTCTCGGACTTCACCGGCGTCTCGCAGGACAGCGTCACGATCAACACCCTCTTCAACCCGTACGCCGCCGTGCCCTCGATGCACGTCGCCTTCGCGCTGATGATCGGCATTCCACTGGCGCGCCTGACGCGCTGGCGCGCGGCGAAGGCCTTCTGGGCGACCTACCCGCTGCTCGTCTGCTTCGTGATCGTCGCGACCGCCAACCACTTCATCGCCGACGCCGTGCTGGGCGCCGCCGCCGCCGGCATCGGCTACTACGCCGCGCGCGGGCTCGCCCGCCTGCGGCCGCTGGCGTGGACCTTCGGGCCCGGCCCCGCGACCATGCCCGCGTTGTCGATGGCGACCGTGCCCGCCGACGCGACCGCAGCGCCCTGATGGAGGCCGGCGCGCCGCCAGCACCGTCGACCGAGCCCGGCCCGCGCCCCCGTCTCACAGGACCGGGTTCTGAGCGCCGCGAGCTGTACCGCAACCGCCTGATCGAGTCGCGCCTGACGCCGAACGCGATCTCACTGACGGGCTTCGCGCTGAACGTGCTCGCGGCCGTCCTGGTCTGGCAGACGGAGTTCTTCTGGGGCGGCGTCGCCTTCATCATCGGATCGATCATGGACACGCTCGACGGGGCGTATTCGCGGATGTCCGACAAGGGCACGGCGTTCGGCGCGTTTCTCGACTCGACGCTCGATCGCATCGAGGAGGGCATCGTGCTGACCGGCGTCGCCGTCTACTTCGCGCGCGAGCAGAACGAGGCGGCTGTCGCGGCGGTCGTGATCGCCGTGCTCGCCTCGCTCGTGGTCTCCTACACCCGCGCCCGCGCCGAGGCGCTGGGCGTCGAGTGCAAGGTCGGCCTGGCCACGCGCGCGATCCGCGTGATCATCCTGTCGGGCGGCCTCGTGTTCGCGGCGCTCGGCTTGCTCGAGCCCGCCGTCTACGTCCTCGCGGGGCTGTCGAGCTTCACGGTCCTGCAACGCATCTTCCACGTCCGCCGGCAGCTGACGATCCAGGCTCAGCCCCCGGCCGGCGTGTAACGCGCTCCACCCCACGGGGTGTTAGCCCCGGAACGTTCATCGAAGGGAAACCACTGCACATGAGCCCCACCAACGGCAACGGCAACGGCGCCACCCACTCCACCAACGGCGCCGCGCGCTATCAGTCCGACAAGGTCCGCGTCGCGATCGTCGGTGTCGGCAACTGCGCGAATGCCTTCGTCCAGGGCGTCCACTACTACCGCGAGGCCGACGCCACGCTGGACGTCCCCGGCCTCATGCACGTCGACCTCGGCGGCTACCACATCTCCGACAT
>Ga0136631_10000312_pt1 | contig 15131 bp, 13 predicted proteins | sample AntDrymUQ6012206_2_FD_104655 | JGI IMG/M metagenome (GOLD analysis project Ga0136631, IMG submission 104655) | Polar desert sand microbial communities from Dry Valleys, Antarctica - metaG UQ601 (22.06) | ecosystem: Environmental > Terrestrial > Soil > Desert | place: Antarctica: Dry Valley... | reverse complement strand
GGCTCATCGTCATCGACGACGACGTCGTCCTGCCGCGCGGCTTCCTCGACCGCTTCCTGCACTGTGCCGAGGATGCCGGGCTGCAGCTGGCCCAGCCGGCGCACCGGCTGCACTCGCATGCCGCGTGGCAGGTGACGCGGCGGCGCCCCGGCGGCGCGGTGCGCGAGTCGCGCTTCGCCGAGATCGGCCCGCTGACGGCGTTCGCGGCGCCGACATTCGAGCACCTGCTGCCGTTCCCGCCGCTCGTCATGGGCTGGGGCCTCGACGTCCACTGGGCCGCCCTGGCGCGCGAGCGCGGCTGGCCGGTGGGGATCGTCGACGCCACGCCGATCCTGCACACGGCACCGGTCGGTGGCGGCTACTCCTGGGACGCCGCCGTCGGCGAGGCGCGCGCCTTCCTGTCCGAGCGGCCGTACGTCACCCGTGCCGAGGCCGCGTGGTCGCGCCGCGTGCGATGAAGGTCGCGATCGTCGCCGAGTTCTATCCGCGCGCGGCCGACCCGGTGCTGGGCATCTGGGCGCATCGCCAGGCGGTCGCGGCGCGCGATGCCGGGGCCGACGTCCGCGTGCTCGTCCTGCACCGCCCGCTGCCGCCCCTCGCATCGCTCAAATCGGGACCGCGGGCGACGGTGCGCGCCGCCCGGCGCGCCATCGCTCAGCCGCTGCGCACGGAGCTCGACGGCATCGAGGTCGCCTACGTCCCCTACATCTCGCCGCCGCGCCCGCAGTCCTACGGCGACTGGGGACGCTGGGCGACGCCATCCGCCGCGGTCGCGCTCCGTGCGCTGCACCGGCGCTTCGACTTCGATCTCGTCCACGCCCACAACGCGGTGCCGGCCGGCGACGCCGTGCGCCACGCGCGCATCACGGCGCCGCTCGTCGTCTCGGTCCACGGCGGGGATGTCTTCCACACCGCTCCCGGCTCCGCGCGCGGAGCCGGGGCGGTCCGGGCCGCGTTCGCACACGCGCGGCTCGTGCTCGCCAACAGCGCGGGCATCGCGCAGCGCGCGCGCGATCTCGGGGCGCGCACCACGCGCGTCGTGCGCCTGGGCAGCGATCTGCCCGCCGAGCGCGCGCAGCCCGCTGCGGCGCCCACGATCGTCACCACCGGCCACGTCATCGAGCGCAAGCGCCACCGCGACGTCCTGGACGCGCTCGCGCTGCTGCGCGACCGGTACCCAAGCCTGCGCTATCTGGTGATCGGCGACGGGCCCGCGCTCGAGGACCTGCGACAGCGCGCCGCCGGCCACGGCCTCTCCGACCGCGTCGAGCTCGCCGGCCAGCTGGCGCCGGAGGCCGCGCTCAGGCGCACGCGCGCGGCGAGCATCTTCGCCATGCCGTCGAGCGATGAGGCGTTCGGCGTCGCCTACGTCGAGGCGATGGCCGGCTGGGTGCCCGCCATCGGGGCGCGCGGGGAGCCCGGGCCGCAGGAGATCGCCGCCGCGGGCGGGGGGATGTGGCTCGTCGAGCCGGGCGATCCGCAGGCGCTCGCCGCGCGCATCGACGCGTTGCTGCGCGACGCGCGCCTGCTGCGCGCCGCGGGCGACGCCGCCCGCGCGACGGCCGCGGGCGCGTTCTCGTGGGCGCGCTGCGGAGCGGCGACGGTCGCGGCATACGAGGAAGCGCTGGGCGCGTGAGCAAACCGGTCCTCTTCGTGACGAACCACGTGCCGCCCGACCGCGTCGGCGCCTTCGCAGCGCTGCACGCGCGCGTCGGGATCGAGCTGGCGATCTTCGGCGGGCGCTCCAAGCACGCCACCCCCGGCGTCGAGGAGCCGCCCGTGCCGCACCGCCGCATCGCGCAGCGCGACATCTCGCAGCTCGCCGCGGCGCGCCGCTACCGCGCCGTCATCTGCGGCACCGCCGGCCGCGTTGCCTTGCCGGCGGCGTGGGCGGGCGCGCGCGCCGGGCGCCATCCGTTCGTCCTGTGGAGCGCGCTGTGGGCGCATCCGCGCACGCCCGCACACGCCGGCGGCGCGCTCCTGCTCGCGGGCATCTACCGCGACGCGCACGCCGTCGTGGCGTACGGCCCGCACGTCGCCGCCTTCGCGCGGATGTACGGGGCACGCCGCGTCCACGTCGCCCCGCAGGCCGTCGACAACGCCTTCTGGAGCGCGCCCGCGCCGCACCCCAATCCGGTCGCCTCGCCCGAGGCGAACTTCAGCGTCTTGTTTTTTGGAAGGCCGAGCCGGGAAAAGGGTTTAAGCGTGCTCCTTGATGCCTGGCGGTTGTCAGGTTTGAGGGCACCGGCCGCCGCGCTCGTCCTCGTCGGTGTGGGATCCGGGCCCCCCCGGTACCCCGCCGGCGGCGCGGTGGCATTCTTCAGCCCGCAGCCGCCGGAGCAGGTCCGCGACTTCCTCGCAGCGGCAGACGTTTGCGTCATACCGTCGCTGCGCTCGCGCACCTTCCGCGAACCGTGGGGCCTGATCGCCAACGAGGCCATGAACCAATCGACTCCCGTCATCGCCAGCGACGAGGTCGGCGCCGCGGCCGGGGGGCTCGTGCGTCATGAGCGCAACGGTCTCGTCGTACCCGCCGGCGATCCCGGCGCGCTCGCGGCCGCGTTGGGGCGCCTGCACGACGATGCCGGGCTGCGCTCCAGGCTCGGTGCCAACGCCCGCCGCGACGTCGCCGCCTACACGTACGACGCCTGGGCGGCCGGGTTCGCCGCCGCCCTCGCCTCGGTACCGTGACGCGCTTGCTCGCTCCCCGCTCCCCGCTCGTCGTCCTCGCGGCGCTGCTCGTCCTCGCGATCTGCGCGCCGAGCGCGCTTGCGTCCGGCGAGGACGTCATCCGTGACTGCACGGACGATGAGGTCCTCTCCCAGACCTACACGCAGCAGGAGTACAAGGACGCGCTCGCGCAGCTGTCGTCGGATTCCGACCAGTACGGCAACTGCCGCAGCGTCATCAAGCGCGCTCAGCTGGCAGCGCTGCGCGACGCGCGGGCAACCCGCGGCGATGCGAACGGCTCCGGCGGCCGCCAGAGCGGCGTCACGGCGAGCGGCGGCGGCTTCGGCAACCCGCCGGCGACCAAGCAGCTTCAGTCAGCGAAACCTGATGAGCGCGCGGCCGTCGAGGAGACCCGCCAGACGCCCGTGGGAGCCGTCGACATCGAGGGCGCCGCCGTGAAACCGGGAATCGGCAGCGCGAGCGACCTGCCGGCGCCCCTGCTCATGCTGCTCGCGCTCGCGCTGGCGGGAGCGCTCGCGCTCGCCGCGATCCGGATCCGAGCCCTTGTCCTCGTCCGCCGCGCTTGACGAGCCCGGTGTCCGAACGCTGAGCGTCGCGCGGCCCGCTGCGCACGGGCTGCTGGCGGCCGGCCTCGCGGCGATCCTGTGCGCGATCGCGTTCGTGGCCGACGGCGGCCTGTCGATCGGCCGCACCACGCCCGTCGAGATGGCGCTCATGCTCGGCGGCGGGCTCGCCGTGAGCGGCGTCGTCGTCCTCGCGCCGCGCCGCACGCGCGTGTGGGGTATCGCACCGGTCTCGCTGTTCCTCCTGCTAGCGGGGCTGACGGCGGTGTCGGTGACGTGGGCGGCCAACCCGTCCGATGCCTGGCTGGAGGCCAACCGCACGCTGACGTACGCAGCCGTGTTCGCGGCGGCGGTGGCGCTCGCCCACGCGGCGCCGGACCGCTGGAGCGCCGTCATCGGCGCGATCACGCTGAGCTGCGTCGTCATCAGCGCGTACGCGGTCCTGACGAAGGTGCTGCCAGACGCCCTGAACCCGAGCGAGACGTACGCCCGGCTGAGCGAGCCGTTCGGCTACTGGAACAGCGTGGGGCTCATGGCGGCCCTGGGGATTCCCGGCTGCCTGTGGATCGGCTCACGGCGATGGGGCCACCAGGGATGTAGCGCGCTCGCCTACCCGGCGATCGGGCTGCTCGTGCTGACGATCATGCTCGCCTACTCCCGCGGCGCACTGGCCGCCGCGGTGCTGGGGGTGGCGTTCTGGTTCGCGACGGTCCCGTTGCGGCTGCGCGGCGCCGCGGTGCTGCTCGTCGGCGTCGCCGGCGGCGCCCTCATGTCCGCGTGGGCACTCTCCCAGGACGCGCTGACGAGCGACCGTGTGCCGATCGAGATCCAGACCCAGACCGGCCATCAGCTCGGGCTGCTCGTCGTCGTCATGCTGGGCCTGCTGACGCTGGCCGGGCTCGCGGCGAACTTCGCCCTCGCCGCCCATCGCCCGACGGCACGGGCGCGCCGCCGGGCAGGCACCGCGCTGCTCGTCGCGCTCGCGCTCGTCCCCGTCGGCCTCGCGATCGGGCTCGCCGCGCGCCAGCAGGGGCTGAGCGGATCGATCGAGGACGCCTGGACGTCGCTCACCGATCCCGACGCGCGCATTCCGAGCAATGATCCGAGCCGTCTGACCGCGGCCGGCAGCGTGCGCGCGCGCTACTGGGACGAGGCCTGGCGGATCTTCAAGGACCATCCCACCGCCGGCGTCGGCGCCGATGGCTACGCGACGGTGCGCAAGCGCTACCGCGAGGCCGACGGCGCTGTGCGTCACGCCCACGGCTACCTCCCGCAGACGCTGGCCGATCTCGGCGTCGTCGGGCTGCTGGCGAGCCTCGCGCTGGCCGGCGTCCTGCTGGCGAGCGCCGCGCGAGCCGTCGGCCTGCGCCGCAGGGACCGCGGCTCCCCCTATCCGCCCGAGCGCGTCGGGCTGCTGACACTCGCGGCGATCGCGCTCGTGTTCGGCGCGCACTCGCTCGTCGACTGGACGTGGTTCGTGCCCGCCAACGCCGTCGTCGGGCTCATCGCGGCCGGCTGGCTGGCGGGCCGGGGTCCGCTGTGCGCACAGTCCGACCGCCCGCAGCGGCCGCTGGGCAGCCTGCGCGAGCGGCTGCGCGCCGGGTGGCGCGATCGGCCGCGCGCGATCACCGCGGCGGGCGTGGCCGTCGTCGCCGTGCTCGCCGCTTGGAGCGCGTGGCAGCCGCTGCGCTCGGTGAACGTCGGCCAGGACGCGATCGCATCGCTCGAGCGCGGAGATGTCAAAGCGGCGCGGGAGCGGGCCGACGCCGCACGCGACCGCAATCCGCTGTCGATCGACCCGCTCATCCAGCTCGCCACGATCGAATCTGTGGCAAACCGCAAGATTCAGGCGCGGCGCGCGTTGGAAGAGGCAGTGCGTCTGCAGCCCGCAAACCCCGACGCGTGGCTGCAACTGGCGGAATTCGAGCTCAACCAGCTCAACCGCCCGGCCGTCGCGCTGACGGCCATCCGTCCGGCCTTGTACCTTGACCCCCGCTCTTCTGATGCGGTTGCCGTGTTCCTAGCCGCGAAACGCAAAACCCCCTCTCGATGAAAACACTCAGACTCCTCCTCCTCGCCGCGCTCACATGCGCCCTCCTCCCGTCCGTCGCGACCGCCTCGCGCTCCCAGGAGTCGATGTTCCAAGACGACCCGCTGCTCGTGTACGGCAACGAGACGACGATGACCAACACGCTCGACGAGCTCAAGGCGATCGGCGTCGATCGCGTCCGCGTCTCGCTGTTCTGGTCGCTCGTCGCACCGGCGAACTCGCTGGTCACCAAGCCGAGGTTCGACTCGACCAACTCCGCCGCCTATGGCCCAGGCCATTGGGACCGCTACGACCGTCTGCTCCTCGCGGCCAAGGCACGCGGGATCGCCGTCAACCTCAACGTCACCTCGCCGCTGCCGCGCTGGGGCTCCAAGTCGGCCTCACAGCGCGCGGACATCCAGAAGAGCTGGGAGCCCGATCCGGTCGAGTTCGGCCGCTTCGTCGCCGCCGCGGGGCAGCGCTACAGCGGCACCTTCGAGGGCCTGCCGCGCGTCGACTACTGGTCGGTCTACAACGAGCCCAACCAGGGCGGCTGGCTGACGCCGCAGTGGCGGCCCGATCCGCGCCAGCCCTCGCGTCTCATCGAGTCCTCGCCGCACCAGTACCGCGAGCTGCTCAAGACGAGCTACCAGGCGCTCGTGAACACCGGACACGGCGCCGACACAATCCTCGTCGGCGAGACGGCCCCGAAGGGCGCCAAGAAGCGCAAGGGCCAGACAATCCCGATCGACACCCTGCGGTTCATCCGCAACCTGTACTGCCTGGACCAGAACCGCCAGCGCTACAAGGGCTCTGCGGCCCAGGTGCGCGGCTGCCCGACGACGGGGGCCCAGTTCGTCGCGGAGAACCCGGCGCTGTTCAAGTCGACCGGCTGGGCGCACCACCCCTACGAGCTGTATCTGTCCCCACTGCGCAAGGCGGGCGGCAAGGACTGGGTGACGATCGCCAACCTGCGCGACCTGACCCGCGAGCTGAAGAGCATCTACCGGCGCTACAGCCAGAGGCAGCCGACCAAGCGCGGCGTGCCGCTGTACCTGACGGAGTATGGCTATCAGACCCCGCCCGACCCGCTCGGCGTGCCGTTCCGCCGGCAGGCCGCATACATCAACCAGGCGGAGGAGATCACCGCCCGCAACCCGCTCGTCCGGGCGATGAGCCAGTTCCTGCTCGTCGACGACAAGCCGTTCCCGGGCGCCCCGAACAGACGCATCGCCTACCGCACGTTCCAGAGCGGCCTGAAGAAGGTCAACGGCGCACGCAAGCCGGCCTACCGTGCGTACGTCACACCGATCCACCTCAGCAAGACCCGCGTGCGCCGTGGCAAGGCGACGACGGTGTTCGGTCTGCTGCGCTCGGCAACCGCCGGGACCAAGGTCAAGGTGCGCATCCAGTTCCGGTCGAGGGGCGCGAAGAAGTGGCGGACGCGCAAGACGGTCAGGGCCAAGGGATCGCGCCACTACGTCCGCACGCGCGTCTCCGTGCGCCGCAGCGGCTACTTCCGCCTGCGCTGGAAGAACGCCACCAAGACCGTCCTGAGCCGCTCGGTTGCAGTGACGACGACTCGCCGGCGTTAGGAAGCGCGGCCGACCGCGGCGGCAGCCGGTGGCGGCGCCTCCGCGTCGATGAACTCAGCGGGCAGCGCCCCGGGCCCGCCCATCGCGCGCACGCTGATGAGCAGCTGCTCGTACTCGGTGGTGACGGCGTCCCATGAGTAGCGCTGGGCGCGAATGCGTGCGCGGCCGCGGTAGTGCTCGACGAGCTCGGGCTCGTCGAACAGGCGCTCGAGCTGTGCGGTGAGCGAGGCCACGCCGGACTTACCGGAGAACGTCATGCCGGCATCGCCGACCGTCTCGACGTTGGGCGCATGGTCGTTGACGAGCACGCAGTTGCCGGCGGCGAGGGCCTCGAGGATGACCGGGTGCGTCCCGCCCACCTCGGTGGGCGCGCAGAACACGTACGCGTGGCGCTGGAGCTCCCAGTAGCCGCGCCCGAAGACGTAGCCGGGAAAGATGACGCGCGGGTCGCCCGCGCGCTGCACCTGCTTGATGTACTCGTGGGCGTAGGGCGCGCCGCCGACGACGACGAGCTTCATCCCGCGGGCGCGCTCGCCCGAGATCCGCGAGAACGCCTCGACGAGCACGTGGGGGTTGTTCTCGGGCTCCAGGCGGCCGACGAAGAGCACGTACTTGCGCGGCTCGAGGCCGAGGCGCTCGAGCGTGCTGGTCCCCGTGTGCCCGGGGTCCTCGACGCCGTAGGGCACGACGCCGATGCGCCGGCCGTAGCGCTGCTCGAAGATCTCCGCCACCGCGTGCGAGTCGGTGATCGCGGTGTCCGCCCAGCGCGGCGCGTTGCGCTCGGCGAAGCGCAGGTAGGCCTTCGCCAGCGCCGGCCATTTCGAGCGATCGGAGTCCAGGCCGTCGACGTTGATGATCGTGGGAATGCCGGCGCTGCGGGTGAGCAGCGTCATCGGGCTGTTGCCGGCGATGAAGAACAGCGCGACGTCGGGCTTGATGCGGCGCGCCGCGTGCACCGCCGACAGGAAGGTGTGGCTGAACGTGTCGAAGTACTTGTTGCGAACGGCGGGCAGGTGGACGAGGCGCGCCCCCTTGTGCTCCACGAGGCGCCGGTCGACGACGTGCGGGCGGCAGTAGACGACGACCTCGTGCCCGCGCTGGGTCAGGCGGCTGGCCAGCTGCTCAGCGGCCGTCTCGAAGCCGCTGTATGACGCGGGAATGCCGCGCGTGCCGAGGATCGCAACCTTCATCTCCTGTCGCGAGGGTATAGGCAGCGACGTGCGAGCGCGCAGATGAGCGCCACGAGAAGGTGGCCGCCCGCTCGCGCCCGCGCTGCGCCAGCGCCTGCCGGCACACGGGGTCCGTGGCGATCTCTCCCAGCAGGTCGGCCAGGCCCGCCGCGTCGTAGGGGTCGAAGTAGCGCGCGGCGTCCCCGCATGTCTCGACGATGCCGGGCGCGCGTGCCGCGAGCACCGCCACCCCCGCGCTCATCGCCTCGAGCGCGGTGAGGCCGAAGCCCTCGTACAGCGACGGGTGCACGAGCGCGGCGGCCGCGCCGAGGAGCGCGGCGAGGTCGGGCTCGGGCCGGCGCCGGACACCCTGCGGGAGCAGGCCCGCGCGCGCGCCGCGCGTCCGGCCGGCGAGCACGAGGTCCAGCGCTGCCGCCGTCCCGGCCGCAGCGCGGTAGCGAGCGTAGCCGTCGAGCAGCAGGTCGAGGTTCTTGCGCGGTTCGTCATCGCCGATGTAGAGGAAGTGACGCGGGGCGACCGTGGTCACGGGCAGGTCCTGACCGGGTCCGTGCGGCGCGACGACGATGCGGCCGGCGTCGAGTCCCCAGCGGGCCAGCGCATCCAGGCGCGTCGTCTCGGACACGCAGACGGTCGCGTCGGCGCGCCGGGCCGCGCGCCGGTGCGAGCGTGACGCCCACCGCCGGAAGCTCGGCGCGAAGTGCTCTGGCAGGCGTTCGAAGGCCAGGTCGTGCAGCGTGACGACCTGCGGACACGGCGACCGCTGGGCGAATGCCGGCAACGGGTGGTGCAGCACATCGGCCCGCGCCGCCTTCGCCCGGCGCGGGAGCTCGACCTGCGTCCACCACGTATCGAGCGCCAGGTTGCGCGCGCTGCCGGCGCCGCCGCCGGCGGGCTCGGGACGGCGCTCGTTGGCGACCTCGACGACGTCGACGCCCTCGTCTCGAAGCGCGGGAGCGAGCCGCTCGAGGTACACGCCGGTGCCGCTGGGCCCGCGCCGCCCGTACGTCGTGTCGAGCAGCACGCGCATCGCGGCGGGACGATACGTGGTCTGCGCTGTGCGCCCGCAGTCGCGAGCTGTGGGAGTCTGCGCCGATGGGAGCTCGCTCGCCCGTTTACCGCCGACGAGGACCCGACGGTTTGCAGGGGCTCGCGAGCGTGCTCGACGGCGGCGCGCGGGCCGCCCAGCGGCGATTGCGATCGCGCTGGGCGCAGCGTGCGGGCGCCGCCTCGGTGCCGCTCACCGTTGGCCTCACCCTCGCGCGGAAGCGCATCGGCCTGCACCCCGCGGCCGCTCTGTCGCTGGCATGTGCGGTGCCGCTCGGCGTCGCGGTTGCGCTGCCGCGCGGGCGACGCCGCTACGCAGCGATGCTCGCCAGCTACATGTGGCTGTTCAAGGTCAGCTGGGAGCTGCCGTGCGATGACCGCGAGCGGCTGCGCCGCCGCCTGATGATCGACTACCCGATCCGTTTTGACTCGTGGATCGGTGGCGGCGTCCCGCCAGGCGTGCGCCTGCAGCGCGCGCTGCGCCAGCCAGGGCGGGTCAGCGCGCTCGACAAGGCGGTGGCGGTCGCGTACGCGTCGTGGTTCTCACCGCATGTGCTGCTGGGATATCTGCTGGCGCGCCACGACGAGTACGTGCCGCGTGCCGGCGCGCGCCTGGCCGCCTCCTACCACCTGACGACGCCGTTTTACTGGGTTGTGCCGACCGCGCCGCCCTGGTGGGCTTCGGAGGAAGGCGGCCGGATGAACGGCGAGCTCGACCGCGTCCTGCGCGAGGTCGTCTACGACGTCCTCAAGCGGCCCGCCCCCGAGCACGACGCGACGCCGGGCAACCCGTGGGGCTCGATGCCATCGGACCACATCGCGTCGGCAGCGATCACGGCGATGGGGCTGTCGGAGATCAATCGCGCGTACGGGGCGCTCGGGTGGGGATACGTCGGCGCCGCGTCGTTCGCGGTCGTGTACCTGGGCGAGCACTACGTCATCGACGTGCTGGTGGGGCTGGCGTGCGCCGAGCTCGTGCGGCGCTCGGAGCCGCTCTTCGCGCCGTTCGTGCGGGCGGTGGCGCGGGCGGTGGAGTAAAGGTCGTGGTTCACGACGCCGTGGTTCACGAACGGCATCGATAAAGCAAGGGGGGAAGGGATTCGCCGGGCCATGGGGGGTGTGGCGATCTCGTAAGGCCTGGCACGACGAACTCGCCAGACCCCCTCGCGGCGCCGCGCCACCCCGCTTCCTCTTCCCTATTGCTGCTAATTCGTCATCCGCGCGCCGCGCGCACCAGGATCGTCGAACGCAGCCCCGGAATCCCGCCCCCGGAGCGCAGCTCCTCCACCTCGAACCCGAGATCCGCCAGCAACTCGCGCAGCGTCCCGGGTGAGAAGAACCGCACGTGGTCGGACCGGGGCTCGAAGTGCTCGGCGAACGCGCGGCGGCTCAGCGCGAGGCGCAGCAGCGCGCCCGGGCCGTGGTGCGGTGTCGTGAGCAGGAGCGTCCCACCCGGACGCAGGATCCGCCGCACCTCCGATAGCCACGGCGCGACGTCGGCGACGTGCTCGATGACCTCGCCCGCCCACACCACGTCCGCGCTCGCGTCCTCCACGGGCAACGGCGCGCCCGTCTCCCACAACCGCAGCTCGGCCTGCGCAACGCGCTGGCGCGCCCGCCGCAGCGCCTCGCCCGCGACGTCGACGCCGATCGGCTGCGTGCCCGCCGCAACCAGCGCGGCGCTGAACTCGCCCGCTCCGCAGCCGAGGTCGACGACCGTGTCTGCGGGCGTGACGTGAGCGAGCAGGAACGCACATCGCAGCGCGAACTGCTCGGGGATCGCGTCGAGCGGCACGCTCTCCCAGATGGCGTCGTGGAGCGGCGGCGTCACGGTGGCGGCGAGATTAGTGGCAGCATGACCGGCGGTGCGGATCCTCGGTGTATGCGCCGTCGCCCATCCGGGTGGCGCGGAGAATGCCCTCCTGCGGCTCGGCCGCAGGCTGGTGGCGCGCGGGCATGAGCTCGTGCTCGCCACGCCAGAGCCGGGCCCGCTCGACGAGGCGGGCTTTGCGGTCGTGCACCTGCCCATCGGCGGCCTGGACCGTCACGCCGGCGCGCAGGCCGTCCTCAGCTGGCCGCGAGCCCGCCAGCTCGCCCGCTACGCCGACCTCGTGTATCTCAACGGCACCGTCTGCGGGCGCCTGCTCCCCGCGCTCGGCGGCCACCCGACCGTGCTGCACCTGCACGACATCGTCGACCGCGTCCCGTTCTTCTGGGGGCGGGCCGGAGCGGTCCTGTCCGCCTCGGGAGCGGTCGCCCGCAGCCTGGGCGACCTGCGTTCGCATGTCGTGTACTGCCCGATCGAGCTCGACGTGGCGCAGGTGCCCGCGCCGTGGCCGCCGGGCGATGGCCCGGTGGTCGGCTTCGTCGGCCGCCTGGAGCCGCGCAAGGGCCCGCTGGACCTCGTCGCCGCCGCCCCGGCGATCCAGGCGGCCGTGCCGGGGGCGCGCATCGTCATCGTCGGCGACGAGCCATACGGCACCGACCTCGAGTACGCGAGGCGCGTGAAGTCGGCGCCGGGCATCGAGCACATCGGCTGGGTGGACGACGGCGCGGCGATCATGAGCCACTTCGACGTCCTCGTGCTGCCGTCGCGCCAGGAGCCGTTCGGAACGGTCCTCTCCGAGGCGATGGCCGCCGGAACGCCGGTCGTCGCGACGCGCGTGGGCGGCCTCGCCGAGGTCGTCGTGGACGGCGTGACCGGCCGGCTCGTCGCGCCGGCGCGCCCGGATGACCTCGCCGCCGCTGTGCTCGATGTGCTCGCCCGGCGCGAGGAGATGGGCGCCGCCGCGCGCCGCCACGTGCGCCGCTTCGGCGCCGACGCGTTCACCGACCACGTGGAGGAGATCCTGCTCGAGGTCGCCGGCACGTCCCGGGCCCGCCCGGCGGCGGCCGCGCTGTGAAGCTCGCCTTCGACGCCCGGCCGGCCGAGGAGCCGCGTGGCATCGGGCGCTACGCGACCTGCCTGCTCGCGGCGTTGCAGCAGACGCGCGGCGAGCACGAGATCGTCGAGACCGGTCGGCCCCGCCGTGTGGACGTCTTTCACTCGCCGTGGATCGACGGCGCGCTGCTGCGCCCCGCGGTCCCACAGGTCGTGACGCTGCACGACGTCGTGCCGCTCAAGCGCCGCAGCGAGTACCTGCGCACCGGTATCCGCTTCCGGCTGCGCTACCTCGCCGTGCAGCGGTCGACGCGCGTGATCGTGCCGACCGCCGTTGTCGCCGCCGAGGCCGTCGAGCACCTTGGCCTGGATCCGGCGCGGATCGTCGTCGTGCCCGAGGCGCCCGCGCCGGCGCTGACCCCGCGGGCGGCCGACGAGGTCGACGCCGCCCGCGTCCGCTACGGCCTACCCGACGAGTACCTGCTCTGGGTCGGGGGGCTGCAGACGCCCGACCCGCGCAAGCGCATCGCCGCGCTCGCGCGCACGCCGCGCGAGCTGCCGCTCGTGCTCGTCGGGGCGACGAAGCCGTGGGCGCACGAGCTCCCGGACGTCACGCTCACGGGCCACGTCTCAGACGACGCGCTGGCGGCGATCTACTCCGGTGCGCGCGCGCTCGTCTTCCCCTCAGACGACGAGGGCTTCGGCCTGCCGACGATCGAGGCGCTCGCCTGCGGCACGCCGGTCGTCGCCTCCGATCTGCCGGTCCTGCGCGAGGTGCTCGGCGACCGGGCGACGTTCGTCGCCGCGGAGGATCTCGAGGGGCTGCTCGCCGCGGGCGCGGCGGCGAAGCGGCCCGCGCCGGCGCCGCCGGCCTGGTGGTGGACCGACGCCGCCCGCGCGACGTGGGACGTCTACACGGACGCGCTCGCTCACAGCAGCTCCTCGTAGACCCCCACCGTCCGCGCGGCCGTCCGCGCCCACGACAGCGCGTCCGCGCGCCCGTGGCCCAAGCGCACGAGCTCGTCGCGGCGGCGCGGGTCATCGAGGACCCGCCGGATCGCTGACGCCATCTCGGTGACGTCGAGCGGGTCGAAGTACTCCGCCGCGTCGCCGGCCGTCTCCGGCAGGCAGGTCGCACGCGCCGTGACGACCGGCACCCCGCGCGCCATCGCCTCGACGAGGACGAGCCCGAAGCCCTCGTACAGCGACGGGTACACGAGCGCGTCCGCCCCGCGCATGAGCGCATCCAGGCGTGCTTCGGAGACGTAGCCGGTCAGCTCGACCGGCTCGCCGCCGGCCGTCGCGCGTACGCGCTCGCCCTCGCCGCTGTCGACGCCGGCCAGGACGAGCCGCTGCTCGATCCCCTCGCCGCGCAGCGCGCGGAACGCCTGCACGAGGCGCAGCAGGTTCTTCTTCGGCCGCAGGTCACCGACGGCCAGCAGGTAGGGACCATCGCTTGCGGGCGGGGGCGCGTCTCCGATCGCCAGCGAGGGCGCCAGCGCGATCACGCGGACACGCTCCTCGTCGACGCCGTAACGCCGCACGAGGTCGTCGGCCGTGAAGCGCGAATCGCAGATGACCCGCTGCGCCGATCGCGCGGCGCGGCGCGTGAACGTGCGGTACTTCCAGCCCGTGCGCCGGGAGAAGTCGTCGGGGAAGACCTCGAAGGCCAGGTCGTGGATCGTCACGACGCCGGGGCACGGGCGCACGAGCGGCAGAAAGCAGTTCGGAGCGTGCACGACGTCCGCGCGCATGCCGGCCAGGCGCAGCGGCAGCTGCGCCTGCTCGAAGAGGAGCTCCGGCCCGCACCCCCCGCGCTTCATGACGCGGTACGTGATCCCGTCGCGCTCGGGCAGCGCGGCCACGAGGTCGCGCGCATAGCGTCCCCAGCCGCGCAGCTCGGCAGCGAACGCGTCGCGCGCATCGATGACGACGGTCGGCACGGCCGCAACGATGGCACGCGCGCCTGCTCGTACGCCGGGTGGGAACACTCGTGGGTCCTCCGTTTGTGCACGGCCCACTAGCATCCCGGCCGTGCCCGAGGCCCGCGTCGACGCCACGCTGGACGAAGCCCGCCGCTCGCGGATCTTCGAGATCCCGATCGAGCTCGGCGAGCCGTCCGAGCTCCTGCAGCGGATCACCGGCTGGGTCAACGGCGGTGGGGCGACGAAGCGCGTGACGTACGTCAACGCGCACGTGCTCAACCAATCGCGCGAGGACCCGGCCCTGCGCGCGACCTTCGACCAGGCGGACCTCATCTACTGCGATGGATACGGCGTGCGGCTCGCCGCCAAGGCGCTGAGCACGGAGATCCCGCACCGCATGACCGGAGCAGACTGGGTCTGGGACCTCGCGTCGCTGTGCGAGGAGCACGAGCACTCCGTCTACCTGCTCGGCTGCGAGCCGGGGGTCGCCGCCCAGGCCGGCCGTCGCCTGTTGCGCGCCCACCCGCGGCTGAGCATCGTCGGGACCCATCACGGATACTTCGAGATCGGCTCCGGCCACGACGAGCGGGTGATCGAGCACATCAATGCCTGCCAGCCCGACATCCTGCTCGTTGGCATGGGCACGCCGAAGCAGGAGTTCTGGGCGCAGCGGACGGTCGACCGGCTCGACTGCCGCGTGCTGTGGAACGTCGGTGCGCTCTTTGACTATGTCTCCGGACGCGTGCCGCGCGCTCCGGCCTCGCTGGCGGACAATGGACTGGAATGGATATTCAGACTCGCGATCGAGCCGAAGCGGATGTGGCGCCGATACCTGGTGGGCAACCCGGTGTTCCTGAGCCGGGTCCTGACGCAGGCTCGCCAGCGCCACGGCGCCGAGGACTGACGAAGCCCTCAGATTGCGGACTCGCCTGGCTGGCGCTGCTGGGCCTGGCCGTCATCGCGGTCCGCATCGCCGACCGGCAGGGCGTCCAGGGCACGGGCGGCCTCGTCGAGGCCGTGCACGCCACGGCGACCGCCGCGCTGCTCTTCGCGATCGCCGGCTTTGGCCCGGTGGCACTGTGGCTGCCCGGACGGCTGCGCCGCCACGCGCCGCTGTGGGTGCTGCCCACCGGCGCCGTGGCCACGGCGCTCGAGCTCGGGGCGCTCGGGTATGCGTACGTCCCGTTCGATGTCGCCCTGGGCGTCGTGCTCG
>Ga0136631_10000311_pt1 | contig 15180 bp, 16 predicted proteins | sample AntDrymUQ6012206_2_FD_104655 | JGI IMG/M metagenome (GOLD analysis project Ga0136631, IMG submission 104655) | Polar desert sand microbial communities from Dry Valleys, Antarctica - metaG UQ601 (22.06) | ecosystem: Environmental > Terrestrial > Soil > Desert | place: Antarctica: Dry Valley... | reverse complement strand
GCTCACCGCCACGCTGAAGCAAGCCTTCGACATCGAAGTGCTTGACAGCCCAGACGAACTTGTCCCGCCCGACGACGCGCCCGGCATCGTCATGGGCTACATGGACAGCCACTTCAAGCGCCCGTTCCGCCTCACGCTCAAGGACCAGTCGATCGCCGACGACGCCCTGCCCGACATGCCCGAGCCCTACCGCCGCCTGGACACCGCCGTCCTCGAAGCGCTCGTGCTCACCGGGCCGCTCGGACTGACCGAAGACGACATCTCGCACCTCAACGGCCTCGGTTACGCGCGCTCCTTCGAGGAGGCGCGCGAGCTCGTCGACTCGGGCGCCTACGACGCCGGCTTCTACCTGCGCGGGATCCCCGTCGCGCAGATCCAGGAGATCGCCGCGGCGGGCGTCAACATGCCGCCGAAGTCGACCTACTTCTTCCCGAAGGTGCCGACCGGCCTGTTGTTCAATGCTCTTACGGACGCGGAGTAGCATCCGATCCATGCACGCATCGGCACAACGCATCAGCGGGTTTCGTCACATCGTCAAGGTGCGACAGCACCGCCTCAACTGCGACGAGCCGGTCGCTACCGGCGGCGAGGACGCCGCCCCCTCCCCGCAGGAGCTGCTGGCGGCGAGCCTCGCCTCGTGCACCGCGGTGACGATCGAGATGTACGCCCAGCGCAAGGGCTGGGAACTGCGCGACGTCGAGATCGCCTGCGACTACGTCCCCGGCGAGCGTGGCTGCCCGACGAAGTTCACGCTCACGCTGCGCCTGCCCTCCGACCTCACCGACGAGCAGGTCGCGCGCCTCAAGGTCATCGCGACGAAGTGCCCCGTGCATCGCACGCTGGACGGCGAGGTCATGTTCGACGAGCGTGTCGAGCGCATCCAGCTCGCTCACTGAGGCACTGCGCGGAGTCCTGCTGGACCCCGCGGAGGCGAGCGTCCTGCCCGTTCACGGGCGCACCGAGGCGGGCGTGCTCGTCGCGCTGTACCGCGAGCACGGCGACCTGCACGCGATCTTCACCCGCCGTCGCCACGACCTGCGCAGCCACCCCGGCGAGATCTCCTTTCCCGGCGGCCGCCGCGACGAGGGCGAGGCAGCACTCAGCCTGACCGCGCTGCGCGAGGCCGAGGAGGAGATCGGCCTGGCGCGCGAGGACGTCGAGCTGGTCGGGGCGCTCGAGCCCGTGCCGACCGTCGCGACGAACTTCGCCGTGTACCCCTTCGTCGGCCTGATCGAGCCCGGCCGCACGTGGACGCCGTCGGCGAGCGAGGTCGACGAGGTGCTCGAGCTGCGCCTCGCCGACCTGCGTGCTGCGCGCACGCGCAGGCGCCTCGTGCATCGCGGCATCCCCTTTCGCACCGACGTCTACGACGTCGGCGAGCAGCTCGTCATCTGGGGCGCGACGGCGCGGATCGTCAGCGACCTGCTCGGCCGCATCGACCCGCTGCTGGACTCAGGCTGACCTGAGCGCGAATGGACCGCGACGAGCTCATCGCCCGACTTGCGACGCGCATCTCCGACGAGCGCGTGGTGGCGGCCGTCGCGTCCGTGCCGCGCGAGCTGTTCGTTCCGGCCGAGCTGCAGGCGGCGGCCTACAACGACGGGCCGCTGCGCATCGGCCACGGGCAGACGATCTCCCAGCCGACGATCGTCGCGCGCATGTGCGAGCTGCTCGAGCTGCGCCCGACCGATCGCGTGCTCGACGTCGGCACCGGCTCGGGCTACCACGCCGCCGTCCTGTCGCGGCTGTGCGAGCACGTCTGGGGCGTCGAGCTCGAGGAGCAGCTCGCGTTGCGCGCCGCGCGCTCGCTGCACGCCGCGGGCATCGACAACGTCACCGTGCTGGCCGGCGACGGCGCCGCCGGCCTGCCCGAGCACGCGCCGTATGACGCGATCAACGTCGCCGCCACGGCGTCCGGCGAGATCCCTCCCGCGCTCGAGCAGCAGCTCGCGCTCAACGGCAGGCTGATCGCGCCGGTGGACGACGACGGCGGCGAGCATCTCGTGCACATACGGCGCCTCGCGGGCGGCTGGGAACGCACGTCGCTCGATGCCGTGCGCTTCGTTCCGCTGCGTTAGCAGGCACTTTTCGAGCGCCCCGCATCCGTCCTGCGGGCCATGCACAATCCACGATGTGACTCGGGGGAGCGCAAGTCCAGAGGCGATCGATGCTGCGCCGATCCGCACGCTCGTCGTGGCCGGCGACGTCGGCTACCGCGAGCGCGCGCAGGCGGTGCTCGGCGAGCTCGGCGAGGTCGACTTCACGCTGGCGCTGCCGACCGATCCGGAGGACGTCACGTGGCTCGTGCGCGAGGCGCGCCCCGACGTCGTCGTGCTCGACGCGACCGGCTGCGAGGAGCAGGTCGCGGGCGTCATCGCGGCGCTCGCGCGACGGGCTCCGCGGCTCGGCGTCGTCGTCGTCTGCGAGCACCTCACCGACGCCGCGCGCGAGCTGCACGCGCTGCCCAAGTGGGGCTGGATGCGCGACCTGCGCACGGCCGTGCAGCGCGCACGCATCGACGGCAACCCGCAGAACTCGCGCCGCAGGCCGCTCGAGGGACCGCGCCGCGACCTGCGCAGCGCCGCCGGCGCGGCGATCGCCCGCCGCTGAGCGCCGCTCAGCCTGGATGCAGGCTCAGCCCAGCTGATCGCGCCGTACGCCGATCAGCCCGTCGATCGCATCGCGCGCCGCCTCGACCCACGCGGGCTCGTCGCCCGGATCGGCGTCGATGACCGCGTACGGGATCTCGTTCGTCCGCCGCGCTCGCTCGAGCTCCGCGATCCCCGACTCGAACGTCGCGGCGCCCGCGGTGCCGGCCGCCTCGTAGACGACGCCGCGCACGGTCGTGTCGGTGATCTTGTTGAGCATCATCTCCAGCCGCGGCCCGTGCAGTGCGGCGACCGACGAATCCGATCCGGCCGCCGTGCCCAGAGCCCACACGACGACCGTCACGTTCTCGAGCGCGTAGCGCAGCGTCCCGACGACGTCCGGGTCGCCGATCCAGCACTCCGCGCCGAGCTCCTCGATCGCGGCACGTCCGGCCTCAGCGCGCGTGACCGCGCGTACCGCGTGCCCGTCCGCGAGCAGCTCCCGCGTCAGCGCGCGGCCGCGGCAGCCGCCGCCGACGAGCAGCACCCGCACCCTCAGCTCGCTCCCATCGGCCCGAGTCTCGCAGGCTCACAGCGCGTCGGTCGCCGTTCATGCACTTACGCTAACCGCCATGGACTTCGACCTCAGCGACGAGCAGCAGCTCGTCCGCGAGACGGCGCGAGACTTCACCGACAACGAGATCGTCGATCGCGCCCGTGACAACGCGCGCGCCAAGCGCTTCGACCGCGAGCTCGTCGCCAAGCTCGCCGCGCAGGGCTACCTCGGCGCGATCGTCCCGCAGCGCTACGGCGGCGCCGGCCTCGACCACGTCACGTACGGGCTGATCGTCGAGCAGATCGGCCGCGGCGACAGCGCGATGCGCACGGTCGTCAGCGTCCAGACGTCGCTCGTCTGCGGCTCGATCCTGCGCTGGGGAAGCGACGAGCAGAAGGCGCGCCACCTGCCGAGGCTGTGCTCGGGGGAGTGGCTGGGCTGCTTCGGCCTGACCGAGCCCGACTCCGGCTCCGACGCCGCCAGCCAGCGCACGCGCGCGCGGCGCGTCGACGGCGGCTGGCTGCTGGATGGCGCGAAGATGTGGATCTCGCTCGGCAACCACGCCAACGTCGCGCTGATCTTCGCCCAGACCGATCCCGAGCTTCGCCATCGCGGCCTCGCCTGCTTTCTGGTCGACACGTCCCAGCCCGGCTTTCAGACCCGGGCGATCGAGCACAAGATGGGGCTGCACGCCTCCGACACGGCCTCGATCTCGCTCGACGAGGTCTACGTCGCCGACGAGGACGTGCTCGGCGAGGTCGGCGAGGGCTTCAAGATCGCGATGAGCGCGCTCGACGGCGGGCGCTACTCCGTCGCCGCGGGCTGCGTCGGGATCTGCCAGGGCTGCCTCGATGCCTCGCTCGGCTACGCGGGCGAGCGCGAGCAGTTCGGCCGGCCGATCGCCGGCTTTCAGCTCATCCAGCAGATGCTCGCCGAGATGAAGGTCCGCACGGAAGCCGCGCGTCTGCTCGTCTGGCGCGCCGGATGGCTGCGCGACGAGGGGCGCCCGCACACGATCGAGACCTCGATCGCCAAGCTCTACGCCAGCGAGTCGGCCGTCTGGTGCGCCAACGAGGCGCTGCAGGTGCACGGCGGCGCGGGCTACGTCGACGACCATCCCGTCGAGCGCTACTTCCGCGACGCGCGCGTGACGACGCTCTACGAGGGCACGTCGCAGATCCAGACGCTGATCATCGGCCGCGCGCTGACCGGCATCGACGCGCTCACGCGCTGAGCGGTCCGGCTCGCGATCGGCGATCGACCTCACGGATCACGCCTCCCGCGCGTCTTACCTGCGTGCCCCCCACCTGCCCCCCTTCCAGCGCTTCCTCGACGCCCACCGCGAGGACGTGCTGCGCTTCCTGATCGCCTCGCTCGGCCGCCACGACGCCGACGACGCCTTCCAGGAGACGTTCCTGTCGGCGCTGCGCTCCTACGAGCGCCTGCCACCGGACTCCAACCTGCGCGCCTGGGTGCTGACGATCGCCCACCGCAAGGCGATCGACGTGCACCGCGGCCGCGAGCGGCGGCCGACCCCCGTCGCGGAGCTGGACGAGTCGGCAGCCGCCCCGCCCGACGTCCCGAAGCCCGACCACGAACAGAGCGACCTCTGGAAACGCGTGCGAACGCTGCCGCCGCGCCAGCGCGCGGTGCTGACCCTGCGCCACGCCGCCGGCCTGACGCATGCGGAGATCGCCGCCGTCCTGGACTGCAGCGAGGAGGCCGCGCGCCGCGCCGCCTCCGACGGATTGAAGACCCTGAGAGAGGAGCTGTTAGATGTCCCTGCATCCGCCTGACCTGCTCGACGGCGAGGCCGCCGCGCTCGCCGCGCGCACCACCGCTCGCGCGGCAGATGAAGGCGCCGCCGAGATCGCCTATGCGCGCATCGACGGCCCCGCCGGCCGGCTCGTCGCCGCCGTCACCCCGCGCGGCCTCGTGCGCCTCGCCTACGAGCTCGAGAACGGGGGCCTCGACGAGGTCCTCGACCGCCTCGCGACGAAGCTGTCGCCGCGCATCGTCGAGGCGCCCGGGCGCCTGGACGTGGTGCGCCGCGAGCTCGACGAGTACTTCGAGGGCCGCCGCCGCGACTTCGACCTCGAGCTTGACTGGGGACTCGTCGGCGACGGCTTCGCGCGCCGCGTCCTGGAGGCTGCGATCGCGATCCCCTACGGCTCGACGAGCACCTACCGCGAGGTCGCCGGCGCCGCCGGATCGCCGAACGGATACCGCGCGGCCGGCAACGCGCTGGGCGCCAACCCGATCCCGATCGTCGTCCCCTGCCACCGCGTGCTGGCGAGCACGGGCGGCCTCGGCGGCTACACCGGGGGCCTCGATCGCAAGCGCCTGCTGCTCGGGATCGAGGGCGCGCGCGGCGAGCAGCTACCACTACTGTCATCGCCATGACTCCTGCGATCGACCCGAACGACCACGACGTGTTTCTGCTGCGCCAGCGGATCAAGCTCGTCATCAACCAGTACGAGTTCTTCCTTCCCGCCGCCGACGGCACGCCCGGCGAGCCGCTGTGCTTCGTCGAGCAGAAGCGCTTCAAGTTCAAGGAGGACATCCGCTTCTACACGAACGAGTCCAAGTCCCAGGAGCTGCTGCGCATCAAGGCGCGCCAGGCCTTCGACCCGCGCGCGACCTATGACGTCACCGACGACCTCGGCGGCAAGATCGGGGCGATCCAGAAGGTCTTCGGCCAGAGCCTGCTGCGCTCGACCTACCGGATCCTCGACGCGGGCGGCCAGGAGGTCGCGATCACGACCGAGAAGAGCATGCCGATCGCGCTTTTCCGCCGCGCCGTCGGCTTCGTTCCGTACATCGAGAACGTCGCCGACTGGCTGCCGATCCCCTACCACTTCGTCTTCAAGAGCGGCGAGCGGATCATCGGCCACAACACGCGCCAGACGTTCAAGATCCGCGACAACTACACGATCGACATGACTCCCGACACCGACCGCGTCCTCGATCGCCGGCTCGTGCTCGCGATCGCAGTCGGCATGGACGCGCTGCAGGCTCGCTAGTTTTAAGCGCATGAACAACGACCGCTCCCTGGCCTACGGCCGGGTCATGAAGACGCTCGCCGACGAGGGGCCGGCGAAGCTGTTTGCAGCCGAGATCCAGATCATCCGCACGGCGTGCGACGCGCTGCTCTTCGAGGGCGATGCGTACGACGAGCTGGCGGCGGTCGAGGACCTCGCGCAGCAGCTCGTCGACGCCGACCGCTGGCTGCCCGACCACGCCCGCGAGCTCGTCGACGACGTGGCCGCCTGCGGCTCGTCCGCCGGCGTCCGTTAGCGCTGGGGAGCCGAGGGCGCCCCGAGCGCCCCCGCAAGCTCGCCACGCGAGCGCACGTCGAGCTTGCGATAGGCGTTGCCGAGGTGCCATTCGACCGCCTTGCGCGTCACGAACAGCGCCTCGGCGATCTGACGGTTCGACAGCCCCTCGATCGCCAGCGCCACGACGCGGCGCTCGCTCGGGCTGAGCGCGTCGGCGCCGCGGCGGGCGGCGCGCTGCACGCGCGTGCCGGCGACGTCGAGCTCGGCCCGCGCGCGCTCCTGCAGCTGACGCGCGCCGCACGCGCGCGCGAGCTCGAGCGCGCTGCCCAGTGCGCGGCCGGCGTCCGTGCGACGGCCGGCGCGGCGCAGCACCGTGCCGAGCTCGAGCAGCGCGCGGCAGTGCTCGAGGCGCGCCTCGGATGCCGCCGAGATCGACACGGCCTCCGTCAGCAGCGCGATCGGGCGCTCGAGGTCCCCGTGCGCCTGCGCGTGCGCGAGCTCGCGCATCGCGACCGAGATCGGCCGCGGCGCGCCGAAGCGGCGCGCCAGCTCGAGCTCCTCGTCGGCCAGCGCCTGCGCCTCGTCGACGCGGTTCAGGGCGGTCAGCGCGCGCGCCGACGCCGAGCGCCAGGCGGCGAACATCGCCGGGTTGCGCACGCCGGCAACCGCGTCGCGCCAGGCGGCGAAATGCTCGAGCGCATCGGCGTCGCGGCGCTGCACGAGCGCCAGGCGCCCGAGCGCCGCGTGCCACGGGCCCATCAGCGCCGAGCCGGCGTGCTCTGAGACATCCAGGCGCTCGGCCCACGCGGCTGCCGCGTCGAGCTCGCCGCGGTCGACGTGCAGGCTGACGAGCGTGCCGTAGGCGGCCGGCAGGAAGTGGCGCCAGCCATAGCGCTCGGCGTCGACGGCCTGCTCGGCGTCGGCCATCGCCTCGTCGAGGCGCCCCTGGCCCCAGCGCGAGGCGCCGCGCAGCAGGCTCGCCGTCGCGAATGCCATCATCGAGCCGCGCGCGCGGGAATGGGAGATCGCGGCGCTCAGCACGCGGTCGTTCCAGCTCAGCTCGTCGCAGGCTCCAAGCGCCATCGAGACCGCTGCGAGCACGGTGCCGCCGCCCTGGTCGGTCAGCGGCGCCTCGCCGTCCAGCGCGCGCCCGGCGAGCGACTGCACCGCCTCACAGGACTCGCCGGTCATCGCCTCGCGCAGGCACTGCGTCGCCAGCAGCATCCGCTGGGCAGGCGTCGCCGGCACCGCGCTCAGCCGCGCCGCGCCGCCGGCGCAGGACAGCACCGCCTCGCGGCTGGCAGGCGCGAGCAGCCCGAGCGCGACCGCCTCGGCGTGGGCCTCGACGGCGACGGGCGCGTCGGCGTCCCCGATCGCGGCCGCCTGCTCGAAGGCGGCGAGCGCCTGCGGGTGCGCCCCGTTGCACGAGCGCGCGCGGCCGAGCACGAGCAGCGTCATGGCGCGGTCGCGGTCCTCGACGGTCGCCGCCAGCGCCTCCTCGAGGCGGACGATCGCCGTCGGCAGGTCGGTCGCGGCCTCGCACAGCCCGAGCTGACGCAGGATCGCCGCGCGCGTGGCGCTCGACGGCGGCTCGTCGAGCGCACGGCGCAGGTGGCTGGCGGCCGACTCCGGTGCGCCGAGCTCGAGCGCATGCGAGGCGGCGGCGCCGAGGACGTCGACGACCCACTGCTCGCCGCTGCCGGCGCTCGGCAGCAGGTGCGCGGCGACGCGCATCGCCGAGATGTCCTCGTCGCGCAGGATCTCGGCCGCGCGGCGGTGAAGCGCCGCGCGCTCGCCCGAGCCGACGTCGGCGTAGACGGCGGATGCAAACAGCGGGTGGGCGAAGCGCAGCACGCCCGGGCCCGGCGGGCGCAGGATCTCGCCGGCGGCGAGCGCGTCGGCTGCGGCGGCGACGCGCACGGGATCGCTGCCGGTCAACGCCGCGACGTGGCGCATCTGGGCATCGTCGCCGAGGATCGCGACCGCGCGCGCGACGCCCGCGGAGTCATCGGACAGGCGCATCAGCCGCACGGCGACCGCGCGCAGCACGGCCTCCGGCGCGAGCGTGCCGATCCGCGACGCGTTCTCGGCGGTCGGCCGCCAGCCCTCGGCCAGGACGGCGCGGACGAGCTCGCCGAGCAAAAAGCAGTTGCCCTCGGTCATGCGCCAGCAGGCGTCGGCGAACTCGTCGTCGATGCTCGGCAGCGCCGCCGCCACGAGCTCGCGGCTGCCCGCGCGCGACAGCGCCCGCGGGCGGATCGCGCGGCTGGACGAATGCGCGGCGATCTGGCCGAGCAGGTCGTTGGGCGCGCCGGGCTCGCCGAGGCGGCGCGCGGCGATGATCGCCACGCCCATCGAGCGCACGCGCTGCAGCAGGTACAGCACGAGCCGCAGCGACGTGCGGTCGGCCCAGTGCGCTCCGTCGATCGAGATCAGCACCGGACCGGACTCGGCGAGGTTCGACAGAATCCAGAAGAGCCCATGGATGACCGAGTAGGAGCGGTCGTCGCCTTCGTCGCCGCCCCAGCTCGTCGGGCGCTCGAGCAGCGGGCCGGCGAGCCCGGCCGAGCCCGCCAGCAGGCGGTCGTGGGTCTCGTCGTCGGCACCGGCGAGCAGCGGCTCGAACAGCTGCAGGGCGATGCCAAAGGCAAAGTCGCTCTCGAGCTCGGAGCCGTGTGCGCGCAGAACGGTCGCATCGCCGCTCGCCGCGCGCGCGAACGCGGCCTCGAGCAGCGCGGTCTTGCCGATGCCGGCGTGGCCCTCGACCAGCAGCAGGTGACCGCTGCCGTGCCGGGCGGCGCCGAGCAGTTCGTCGACCGCTCGCAGTTCGTCGTCGCGTTCGAAGAGTCGTCCCGAAGCGGTGCTGACTGTGGCCGTTGATGATGTTCTGGTCAAAAGACTGGGGAGCCGCCCTAGTGTGCCCGACCGTACGAACGTCTAAAAATCAGCCTAGCGGCTGACCAGGAAGGTCAGCTGGGGCGCGCGACACTATGTCGAAGAAGCGCAGAGACAGCGCGCGGACTCGCACGGAGGCTTCGGACCCGGGACCAGGATGGTCTCGGGTCCGCGTGCTTTAAGCGCCGGTTGCATCGCGGGTCAGGCCGGCTTGGCCCACTGCGCCTCGGCGAGGTCGCCCTCCGGCATCCCCTCCGGGGTCTCGATCTCGGGCGTGTCGCGCAGGTACCACTCGGCGTCCAGCGCCGCCTGCGTGCCCGAGCCGGCGGCCGTCACGGCCTGGCGGTAGGTGTGGTCGACGAGGTCGCCGGCGGCGAACACGCCGGGGCGCCGGGTGCGCGTCGAGCGTCCCTCGGTGACGACGTAGCCCTCGTCGTCGGTGTCGACGAGCCCGGTCACGAGGTGCGACTGCGGCTCGTGGCCGATGGCGATGAAGACGCCCGAGATCTCGACGTCGGTCGTCTCGCCGGTGACGGCATGCTTGAGGCGCGCGTGGTCCAGCGAACCGCTCTCGCCCGCGACGAACTCCTCGGGCACGTACGGCGTCATCCATTCGATGTTCTCGATGCCCTGCGCGCGCTCGAGCATGATCTTCGACGCGCGGAACTCCTCGCGGCGATGGACGATCACGACCTTCGAGGCGAACTTGGAAAGGAAGATCGCCTCCTCCATCGCGCTGTCGCCGCCGCCGACGATCATCGTCGGCTTCTGCTTGAAGAACGCCGCGTCGCAGGTCGCGCAGTAGCTCACGCCGCGGCCGCCGAGCGAGTCCTCGCCCGGGACCTCGAGCTTCTTGTGCTCGGCGCCCATCGCGAGGATCACGGTGCGGGTCTTGTGCTGCTCGTCGCCGACCCACACGCTGTGGAGCGCGCCGGGCTCGTCGGCAAGCTCGACCTTCGTCGCCTCGTCGGTGATGAAGCGCGTGCCGAAGCGCTCGGCCTGGTCGCGAAACTTCTGCATCATCTGCGGTCCCTCGATGCCCTCCGGAAAGCCGGGGTAGTTCTCCACGTCGGTGGTCTGCTGCAGCAGCCCGCCCCACATGAAGCCCTCGACGACGAGCGGCTTGAGGTTCGCGCGCGAGGTGTACAGCGCTGCGGTGTAGCCGGCCGGCCCGGAGCCGACGATGACGACGTTCTCGATCTCTGGAGTGGTATCTGGAGGGGTCACTTCACAAAGGATAGTGGACCTGTTCAGGCACCGGCGGACGCCGCGAGCTCGCCCGGGTGGGCGCGCTCCTCGCGCCAGCGCGCGACCGTCCGGCGCAGCTGGAAGTAGGCGATCGCGCCCGGGATCGTCGGCAGCCAGAAGGCGAACAGGCGATAGGAGAGCACGGCCAGGACCGCCAGACCGCCATCGACGCCGAACGCCAGGAAGGCGCCGATCATGCCGCCGTCGACGCCGCCGATGCCGCCGGGCAGCGGCAGCAGGTTGCCGAGGAAGCCGACGAAGTAGGCCATGATGATCACGCCCCACGGCGGCGGGTCGCCGAAGGCATGGAAGCACGCCCACAGCGTGGCGATGTTGAAGCCCCAGTAGGCGATCGCGCCGAGCAGCGCGGGGTCGCGCCTGCGCACGTGACAGACCGCCTCGCGCATCCCGGCCGAGAACGCCGCGGGCGCGTTGGCCAGGCGCTGGGCGAGGCGCGCGAGCCGGCCGCCCCTGCGCGCGAAGCCCTCCAGGCGGCGCTGCAGGTCCGGCGGCACGCGCGACAGCCCGAGGCCGAGCGCGATCACGATCAGCGCGAAGACCGCCGGCACGACCGTGATGGCGAACGGCGCGGGCCCCGACAGCGCGCCCCAGAAGAGGCCGAAGCCGCAGATCACGAGCGCCGCGAAGTAGACGGCGTAGGTGAGGATCAAGAAGGCGAGCGTCTTGTCGGCGACCTTTCGGCGGTCCATCCCCGCGCGGCGCAGCGCCCACGCCGTCAGCGCGATGCCGCCCGCGCCGCCGGCGGCGAAGAGGCGCGTCGCGGCCAGCCCGGCCATCGTGATCTGGTAGCTGGCGGCGAGGTCGATGCGCGAGCTGTTGTTGATGAACACGCCGCGAAACATCGCGACGTAGCCGCCGAAGGAGGCGATCGTGAAGAAGAGCGCCCCGGCGAGCCACCACGGGTCGCCCTGGCCGATGTCCTTGCCCTTCTCCCCGAGATCGGACAGCTGCGGCAGGACGAAGTACGCAAAGGCGATCGTCGAGATGCCCAGCAGCGCGAAGAGCAGCACGTGCTTGCGCGTCACATGGATGCGCGGCATCGCCTCGTCGAGGTCGTCCTGCTCCTCCACGGGCTCTTTCGGGTCGACCTGGGGCGGCGTGACCATCGTGTCCATGACTCGGATCCGTCGGGCTTCGGGCGAGTATAGGTCCGCGCTCCGGCGCCATGGCGATCGTTCGAACTGCAGCGTTCAGGGAGCGGAGGCGCGCGTCGCGGCGGCCTCCTCGACCAGCGCCCCGATCACCCGCGCACGCTCGTCCGCCTCGGTGTGCCACTGGATGCCCAGCGCGAAGCGCCTGCTCGGGTCCTCCAGCGCCTCCGGAAAGTCGTCCATCAGTGCCCAGCCGGTGATCTGCAGCCCTTCGCCGAGGCGCTCGATGCCCTGGTGGTGGTGCGATTTCGTGTGATGGACCTCCTCGCCGGCGGCGCGCGCGGCGAGCGATCCGGCCTGCAGGCGCACGTCGTGGTCGGCGCCCTCGAAGGTCCCCGACACGCGCCGGTGGTGCTCGTGGCCGAGCAGCTCGGGCAGGTGCTGGTGCAGCGTGCCGCCGCGGGCGACGTTCATGATCTGCATCCCGCGGCAGATGCCCAGCAGCGGCAGGTCGCGCTCCAGCGCGCGACGCACGAGCGCGATCTCGAAGGCGTCGCGCTCGGGCACGATGCCGTTGGTCTCGGGGTGCGCCTCGGCGCCGTAGGAGGCCGGGTCCAGATCGGCGCCGCCGGCCAGCACGAGCCCGTCGATGCGGTCGAGCAGCTCGTCGGGATCCTCGGTCAAAACCGGATCGGGCGCCAGCAGCAGCGCCATCGCGCCCGCGCGGTTGACCGCGTCGACGTAGCTGCGCGCGAGCACGAACGCGTCGACGTCCCAGACGCTGAAGCGCACGCGCTCGAGCGGGGTGCAGATGCCGATGACCGGGCGCACCGCGTGCACGGTAGCGTCCGGCGCGTGGATGCGACCGTCGAGCTCGAGCGCCGCGGCGCGGCGGCGATCATCCGCCTCAACCGCCCCGAGGCGCTGAACGCCTGGAACGCCGCGCTCGGCGACGAACTGCTCGATGCCGTGCGCTGCGTCGCGGCCGACGACGCGGTGCGCGCCGTCTGCGTGACCGGCGCCGGGCGCGCGTTCTCCTCGGGCGCCGACCTGCGCGACATGGCCGCGCGCGGCCTGACCGCCGACGGGCAGCTCGACGTCCACACGACGCTGACGACCGTCTACAACCCGATCCTGCTCAACCTGCGCACGATGCCCAAGCCGGTGATCGCGGCGATCAACGGGCCGGCCGTCGGCATCGGCTGCTCGCTGGCGCTGGCCTGCGACCTGCTCGTCGCGGCGCGCTCGGCGTACCTGTCGCTGGCCTTCGCGCGCATCGGACTGGTGCCCGACGGCGGCTCGATGGCGTTCGTCAGCGCGCGCGCGGGCGGCGGGCGCGCCGCTTCGATGGCGATGCTCGGCGGCCGCGTGCCCGCCGACGAGGCGCTCGCGTGCGGCCTCGTCGACGAGGTGCTGCCCGACGACGAGCTGGCCGGCGGCGTCGGCGCCAGGCTCGACGCGCTGGCGGCGGGGCCGACGGCCGCCTACGCCGGCGTCAAGCGCCAGCTGAACGCCTGGCTGTACGGCGGCCTGGAGGCGCAGCTGGAGCTCGAGGCCCGCATCCAGCAGGAGATGGCGGCCTCCGGCGACTTCGCCGAAGGCGTCGCCGCGTTCGCCGAGAAGCGCGACCCCGAGTTCCGGGGCGCGTGACCCCCGGCGAGCCGCACGACAGGGGCGCGGAGCAGATGACCGCTCCATGACTAGAATCCCGCCCGCCTTGGACAGAGACCGCTCCCGCACCCGCCGCCGCGCCTTCCTGATCGCCCTAGCGGCGACCGTCGCGGGCAGCCTGCTGCTCGCCACCGGCGCGTCCGCCGACCTGTGGACGCCGGAGTCCGGCGGATCGGCCAACGCGGACTCGATCGACACGCTCTACAAGATCATCCTCGGGGTCGCCGTCGTGATCTTCGCCGGCGTCGAGGGCGTGCTGCTCTACTCGCTGATCAGGTTCCGCGTCAAGAAGGACGCGGTGCCCGCGCAGATCCGCGGCAACACGCGCCTCGAGGTCGGCTGGACGCTCGGCGCCGCCGGCGTGCTCGTCGTGCTGGCCGTCGTGACCTTCGCGATGCTCGACGACATCCGCACTCCGCCCAACTCCGACGCCGACGGCTTCAAGACCGCGGTCGTCGCGGACATCAAGAACGCCTCCGCCTTCCAGCCGCGCCCGCCCAACGGCCGCTCGCTGAAGATCATCGTCAACGGCCAGCGCTACCTGTGGCGCTACACGTACCCCGACGCCGACGACAACGTCCTCAACAACGTCTTCTCCTACGTCGAGCTCGTCGTGCCGACGAAGACGACGATCACGCTCGACATCGAGGCCCAGGACGTCGCGCACTCGTGGTGGATCCCCGAGCTCGGCGGCAAGATGGACGCGATCCCCGGGCACACGAACTTCACGTGGTTCAAGGTCGACAAGCCGGGCGTCTTCCGCGGCCAGTGCGCGGAGCTCTGCGGGCGCAACCACGCCGACATGGTCGCCCAGGTGCGCGCGGTCGAGCCGGACGAGTTCGAGACCTGGCTCGCCGACAAGAAGCGCGAGATCGACGACAACAACAAGGCCGCGCTCGAGCGCCGCAAGGCAGACGCGACCGAGGCCGAGAACGCCGAGCCCAGCGAGGGCGCCGACGTCGCCCCCGAGGCGGACTCAAAAGCAACCCCCGTCGACGGGGCTCCCTAGGAAGGCATGCCCACCGCTACCACCGACACAGCCGTCCGCGTTCCGGAGATCATCGCCCACCGCGTGCAGCCGGAGCCCACCGGATGGGTCTCATGGGTGACGACGACCGATCACAAGCGGATCGGGATCCTCTACCTCGTCACGACGTTCGTCTTCTTTTTGATGGGCGGCGTCGAGGCGCTGCTGATGCGCGTCCAGCTCGGCGCGCCGGACAACACGTTCCTCAACCCGGCGACGTACAACGCGCTCTTCACGCTGCACGGCACGACGATGGTCTTCCTGTTCGTCGTGCCGATCATGGCCGGCTTCGCGAACTACTTCCTGCCGCTGATGATCGGCGCGCGCGACATGGCGTTCCCGAAGCTCAACGCGCTGTCGTACTGGCTGCTGCTGTCGGGCGGGATCGTCTTCTACGCGTCGCTGCTGTTCCATCCGCCGGAGGCCGGGTGGACCTCCTACGCCCCGCTGAGCGCCGAGTCCTACGCGCCGACGGCCGGCATCGACGCGTGGATCTTCCTGATCCACCTGACCGGCCTATCGTCGCTGCTCGGCGCCGTCAACTTCTACGCGACGATCGTGAACATGCGAGCGCCCGGGATGGGCTGGGGCCGGCTGCCGCTGTTCGTGTGGTCGATCCTCGTCTACGCGATCCTGCTGATCCTCGCGCTGCCGGTGATCGCCGGAGCGGTCACGCTGCTGTTGACCGACAGACACTTCGGAACGGGCTTCTTCGACCAGAGCCAGGGCGGCGACCCGCTGCTGTGGCAGCACCTGTTCTGGTTCTTCGGCCACCCCGAGGTCTACATCATGATCCTGCCGGGCT
>Ga0136631_10000310_pt1 | contig 15184 bp, 14 predicted proteins | sample AntDrymUQ6012206_2_FD_104655 | JGI IMG/M metagenome (GOLD analysis project Ga0136631, IMG submission 104655) | Polar desert sand microbial communities from Dry Valleys, Antarctica - metaG UQ601 (22.06) | ecosystem: Environmental > Terrestrial > Soil > Desert | place: Antarctica: Dry Valley... | reverse complement strand
GCAGAGTGCGCTTCATCGGATCGCTGAGGCCTGCAAGATGCTGGGGGGGACGCGGCCCACAGCGGTGAACCTGCGCTGGGCGCTCGATCGGATGCTTCGGCGCGCCGAGCGGGCCTGCACGGCCGGGGAGGATCTAAGGGAGGCGATGATCGCGGAAGCGACCGCCATCTGGGATGAGGACCGCGCCATGTGCGACCGAATCGGGGAGCTGGGGGCGTCGCTCATCCCGGCCGGCTCGACCGTGTGCACCGTGTGCAACGCGGGTGCCCTTGCCACCGGCGGCATCGGCACAGCCCTGGCGCCGGTGTACACCCTGCATCGTGCGGGGCAGGCACCCCACGTGGTGGTCCCCGAGACTCGGCCGCTGCTTCAGGGAAGCCGGCTCACGGCCTGGGAGCTGACCAAGGCTGGGGTGGACTGCACCCTCATCGGCGATGGGATGATCGCCAGCCGGCTCCGGCTGGGCGATATCGCCTGCGTCATCGTCGGCGCCGACCGGATCGCGGCGAACGGCGACACGGCGAACAAGATCGGAACCTATGGGCTGGCTCTGGCCGCCCGCGCGCATGGCATTCCGTTCTACGTCGCCGCGCCCAGCTCCACGCTCGATCCGGCGACCCCGGACGGCGCGGCCATTCCGATCGAGCAGCGCGAGGCGATCGAGGTGTCGTCCTGGCAGGGCACCCGGACGGCTCCGGTCGGAATGAAAGTGTGGAACCCCGCGTTCGACATGACGCCGGCGGAGCTGATCACGGCGATCATCACCGATCGGGGCATTTTCAAGCCTCAGGAACTCTCCCAAGATTCTTCGCTTCGCTCTGAATGACAGTCCGCGTCTAATTCGACTATGGTTTCCATCCTCGCCCTCGACCAGGGCACCACCGGCTCCACCGCGCTGGTCATCGGCCAGGACGGCTCGGTGCTGGGTCGTGGATACCGGGAGTTCACCCAGTACTTTCCCCAGCCCGGGTGGGTCGAGCACGACCCGGAAGAAATTTTCCGGGTGTCGGTCGAGGCCATGCGCGAGGCGATCTCCGCCTCGGGTGAGCGGCCGGTGGGACTCGGCATCACCAATCAGCGGGAGACGGTGGTACTCTGGGACCGGCGTACTCTCGCTCCGGTCGCTCGCGCGATCGTCTGGCAGGACCGCCGCACCACCGAGCGGTGCCGCGAGCTTCGGGAGGAAGGGCTGGAGCCGATGCTTCGCGAGTGCACCGGGCTCGTGGCCGACCCGTACTTTTCCGCGACCAAACTGGAGTGGCTGCTGCGTGATCCCGACCTCGGCCGCCGAGCCGGCCGGGGAGAGCTGGGGGCCGGCACGGTGGACAGCTGGCTGGTGGCAAAGCTCACCGGCGGCCGGGCTCATGTCACCGACCACACTAACGCCTCCCGCACGCTGCTGTACGACCTCCGCTCCCGAAGCTGGGCTCCCGAGCTGCTGCAACAGTTCGGCGTGCCTCCCGAAGTCCTTCCCACCGTCGTGCGGTCCTCCGGCGTGGTGGAGCAGACCGATACCCATCACCTGGGATGGTCTCTGCCTATTGCCGGCCTGGCCGGAGACCAGCAGGCCGCGCTGTTTGGCCAGGGCTGTGTCACGCCGGGCCTGGCCAAGAACACCTATGGTACCGGCGCCTTTCTGTTGGTATTCACCGGCGATCGGGTTCCCTCACCGGCCAAGGGCCTGCTTGCCACCGCGGCGTGTGGCCCGGCGGGCGAGCCCGGCTACGCGGTGGAAGGGAGCGTCTTCGTGGCCGGTGCCGCGGTGCAATGGCTTCGGGACGGCCTTGGAATCATCGAGCAAGCGAGCGACACAGAGGCGCTGGCCCGGGGACTCCCCGATAGCGGTGGGGTCTACTTCGTCCCAGCTTTTGTGGGGATGGGTACGCCGTACTGGGAGCCTGAGGCCCGCGGCACTATCACCGGTCTCACCCGGGGAACCACTCGCGCCCACCTGGCGCGGGCGGCGTTGGAAGCCATGGCCTACAGCAGCGCTGATCTGCTCGAGGGGATGTCGTCCACTAGTGGGCTCCGGGTGCCGGCTCTCCGGGTGGACGGAGGTGCTGCCACCAACGACTGGCTGATGCAGTTCCAGTCCGACGTGATCGGTATCCCCGTCGAGCGCCCCGACCTGGTGGAGACGACAGCACTCGGCGCCGCCGGCCTGGCCGGACTGGCGCTCGGCGTGTGGCGAACCACGGACGAGTTCCTTCAGGGACGGAGGTTCACCCGTTTCGAGCCACAGATGAATGTCCGCGACCGGGAGGCTTCCCTGGCCGGATGGCGGAGAGCGGTATCCGCCACGCTCGCCTGGGCGCGCGCGCGCTGATTCGCACTATATTTCCTTCTCGCACTCGCCACGGAGTCCCTGATGAAGGCAGGTCACAAGTTCCTGGTTGGCGCCGCGCTCATCGTCGGAAGCGTTGGCTTCCTGATCGCCGAGGGGGTCAAGGAGACCGGGGTCTACTTCCTGACGCCGGCCGAGCTGGCTAGCAAGACCGCGGCGGATTCCACGTTCGTCGAGAATGTCGGGTTCAAAGTGGGAGCCCGTGTCGTTCCGGGATCAGTCAGGCGCGATGGGAATGCGAGGCGGATCGACTTTCAGGTCTCAGACGGGATAGCGACCTACCCCGTCACCTACCATGGTCTCGTGCCGGATACCTTCACCGATGCCAGTGACATCGAAGTTGTGGTCGAAGGCCGCCTCGGTCGGGACGGCGTCATCCGCGCCACCGACGTACTCGCCAAATGTGGCTCCCGCTATGAGGCCGTCCCTCAAGCCTGACCGTTCATGACACTTCTGGGTCAATTCGCGCTCTGGGCTGCTTTCGCACTTGGCCTCTGGTGCGTCCTGCTGTCCTTCTCCGGCCGCTGGCAGGGCCGCCCGGATCTGAGCGCGTCGGTAGTCCGCTCGATCTATGCGATATCGGGGTGTCTGCTCGTCGCCTCATTGGCGTTGTGGAAGGGTCTCATCTCCCACGACTTCAACATGGAATACGTCGCCGCCTACACCTCCCGGAATCTCCCCAACGCCTACATCTTCTCGGCCTTCTGGGCCGGACAGAAGGGATCGTTGCTCTTCTGGGCGGTGGTGCTTTCTTTGTTTGCGTCGGCAGCGCAGCTCCTCACCTCGCGGCGCTTTGCGTACCTGATGCCGTACGTGGCCGGGGTGACGGCGGCGGTCATCACCTTCTTCGTCAGCGTGATGATCTTCGCTGCGGATCCCTTCGAGCGGCTCGCCTTCACGCCGGCGGATGGCAGGGGGCTGAACCCGCAGCTGCAGAACGTGGGCATGATCATCCACCCGCCGATGCTCTATCTAGGCTACATCAGCCTCACCATTCCCTTCGCCTTTGCCATGGCGGCGCTCCTCTCCCGGCGACTCGACACCGGGTGGATCCATGCGATGCGGAAGTGGACCCTGGTGTCCTGGCTGTTCCTGGCCATAGGAATCACGCTGGGAATGTGGTGGGCCTATGTGGAGCTCGGCTGGGGCGGCTACTGGGCCTGGGACCCGGTGGAAAACGCGAGCCTGCTTCCCTGGCTTACCATGACCGCATTTCTTCACTCGGTCATGATCCAGGAGAAGCGGGGAATGCTGAAGCGCTGGAACTTCAGCCTGGTCATCGGGACCTTCCTGCTGAGCATTTTCGGCACTTTCATCACCCGCTCCGGCGTGATCGCCAGCGTGCACAGCTTCACGCAATCGAACGTGGGCTATTTCTTTCTCGCCTTCCTGGTGATCGTGGCGGTCCTTTCGTTCACCCTGCTGTATACCCGGTGGGACCTGCTCGAAGCTGACGTGCGGCTGGAGTCGGTGGTGAGCCGTGAGGCAGCCTTCCTCTTCAACAACCTCCTCCTGGTGGGCATTGCCTTCTCGGTGCTCTGGGGAACGCTATTCCCGATCCTGTCCGAGCTGGTGCGAGGCACCAAGATCACGGTCGGAGTTCCGTTCTTCAATCGGGTGAACGTCCCGCTGGGTCTGCTGCTGCTGGGCCTCACCGGTGTGGGTCCGTTGATCGCCTGGCGCAAGGCGTCCACCGCCAACCTCCAGCGGCAGTTCATCGCCCCCGTGATCTCCGGGCTGATCACCCTCGGGGCGCTTCTCGCGGTCGGGGTGCGGGACTTCTACGCCACGGTCGCGCTGTCCCTCGCCGGATTCGTCGCCGGCACCATCGTGCAGGAGTTCTATCGGGGGGTACGAGCCCGGAGGCGGATGCATGGCGAGTCTATTCCGCTGGCCTTCGGCCGCCTGATCGGCCGGAATCGGCGGCGCTACGGTGGGTATATCGTGCACGTGGCGGTGCTGATCTACTTCGTGGCCTTTGCCGGCATGGCGTTCAAGCGGGAGCAGGAGGCCACCCTCAAGCCGGGTGACTCGGTGGAGATGACCAGTCCATTCGGACACCGCTACCGGTTCACCCACATGGGCATCTCGCAGTATGAGGCGCTCAACCGGATCGTCTCCGCCGCCACGGTGGAGGTTGCCAAGGATGGCAAGTCGCTCGGCCTGATGACCTCGGAGAAACGGCAGCACGTGGACAGCTTCAAGCGGCCCACGTTCGAGCCTTCGACCGAGGTCGGCATTCGCAGCAACCTCCAGGAAGACGTCTACATCGTGTATGCCGGGTCGGTCGACGGAACCGAGGAGGCGGTGTACCGCTTCAACATCAATCCTCTGGTCTGGTGGGTCTGGTTCGGTGGGTTTGTCCTGGCGCTCGGGGGCGTCCTAACCATGTGGCCTGGCGGTGGCCCCACGAGCTCGGTTTCGCGTCAGGTGCAGGCAGGGTATGAGGTGACGCTGGTCGGCGCGGGAAAGGACTGAGCATGCATCGCAGCCCTCCCGCATTGTCCCGTAGACATTTTCTGCTGCTGGGAGTGTCGAGTGCCGCCGCCTCGCTGGTGGGACAGCCGCTTGCCGCCGCCGGCCTGCAGGCGCCGCAGGATTCTCTGTCGGGTCGGGGTGCCGCCGGGACTCTGCGCGATCCAAGCGTAGTGGGCCGGCCCAGGCAACCCACCGCTATCCGGGGAGACGAAGCGGAAATCCAGGCCATCGAGCAGCGTCTGGCCTGCAGCTGCGGCTGCACTCTGGATGTGTTCACCTGCCGCACCACCGATTTTACCTGCACCTACTCTCCGGACCTGCATCGAGAGGTGCTTGCCCTGCGTGATGAGGGTAAGAACGCTCAGGAGATCCTGGACGCGTTCGTGAGCAAGTACGGCGAGAAGGCGCTCATGGCGCCGAAGCCGGAGGGCGTCATCAACCTCACCGGTTACCTGCTGCCCGGGGCGTTGATTGCCGCGGCCGGCGCCGGCCTGGCCCTGTTCATTACCCGCCGCAAGGCGGCCGTTGCCGCCGTCACCGCTTCGGCCACCCCCCCGTTGCCTATGGGAGCTCATGTCAGTGCGGAGGAGCTGGAGCGGCTGCGGCGCGCCCTGGCCGACATCGAGGACTGATGGCCGGCGAGGCACTCGCAGCCATCGTGGTTGGCATTGTGGCCCTCTGGCTCGTGCTCCAGCCCCTGATCCGGCCCCGCTCATCTCCGCCATGGCCTTTCGAGCCGCTCGATCCGGAGGAGACGCCCAAGGGTGTGGCTCTGGCCGCACTCAAGGAGATCGAGTTCGACCGGGAGACCGGTAAGCTCTCGGACGAGGACTATGAGCTGCTCAAGGCGAAGTACACGGTGGCCGCGGTGGAGGCTTTGCGCGGGGAACAGAAGCTGGTGGTGTCCAACGACGTCGAGGCCCTGATTGCTGCCCGGGTACACTCGCTTCGCTCCGCCTCGACGCCATCGGACACCCCCGCTGCGCCTCCTGGTGCGTCAGCCTCCCTACCGACGTGTGACGACTGCGGTCCGCGGCCCGAGCCCGATGCCCTGTTCTGCTCGACCTGCGGCCGCCGCCTGTCGGCTAACCAGTACTGCAATCGGTGTGGTGGAGCGCTGGTGCCCGGAAGCAGATTCTGCGAGGCCTGCGGGAGACCCGTAGCGGCCTAGACCCTCAGCCGCTCACAACCGGTAGTCCAGTCCCACCGCAAAACGTCTCCGCCACAGCGCACGCCGTTCGAAGGGCGGATCGAGCTGCCCTTCCTCAAACGGCGAGGGCATTACGGCAGCGCCGGCCGTGAGCGATCCGGCGAATCTGCCGCCGAGAGGCAGGTTGAGGGATACTGCGCCCTGCGCTCCAACCCTGGTCTGGCTGTCCTCATCGATGACGCTCCAGACCTCGAACAGCGGCCCGCCGTGCAGCACCAGCTGGTTTCCCGTCCCCATCGTGGCAATCCGGTATATCACCTCGGGCGCCGCGCTGTACACGGTGAAGACGCCCTTGGCGGCCACCAGTGCATCGGGGCCTTCCAGCGCGAGACCCGCCGAGGCATAGCGCAACCGAAGACCTGCTCCCAGCCTGCCGGCTTTCCGTTCCAGACCCACCCCGAACGTGGTTGGCCGGTACGGCCGAAACGAGCGGCGCTCGTCGGTGGTCTCGATCGAGCCGCCCCAGAACCGATCGGCCCCGACCTCGGTTGTGACCGCCCACTGACCCAATGCGGGACGGCACCAACCCCAGGAGACGAGCAGCACCGCGACGGAGCCGGCAAGCAGGGAGGAGGTTCTCATGGTCAGCGCATCTCCAGTTTGATCCAGCCGTTGGTGACATTGTTCTCACCCTTGATGACCCAGTTTGCCCCGGGGTAGAACTGCCCTGCCACCACATCTTCGAGTGCGTTCCCGATCAGGTCGTCCTGGGTCGTGAAGAAGGAGTAGACGGACCGCAGGATCTTCTGGAGCGCGTTGGCTCGCTTGACGTGTTTCCCGAGCGTCGAGCTCGTGGTGTCCTTGCTGCCGGTCAGATTGGGATACTGGTTCTGAAGCGTAAGTATGAGGTTCTTGAACCGGTTGGCATCGAACTTGATAACGCACCCGGTGTCGTCGTCTTCCAGGGCGATGACCCTGAAATTCTGGCTCGGATGTGCAGCCTTGTAGTTGTCGAGTTGGGTCTGGCTGAACAACAGCACACTGCCGCTCCAGTCAAGGCTGTTCTGGTCGAACCGGTAATATCCGCCGGCGGCCTCCCCGGCGCATTGGTAATCAGTCAGGGAATCGGTGGCTCCCGCCTGCCCGAGAATGTGTATCTCATATTCGGGGTTGCCCTTAAACCAACCTTCAAAGTCTTGCACGAAATGGGCTTTCGTCATATACAGACCCGGCGTGGGCGGCGGCACGGGTCCCCCCGCGCAGCAGATAAGGAATTCGGACAGGCCGGTGCGCTCGAAGTCGGTCTCGACCGGCACGAGGACCAGCACCGGGGTGGGGGGAGGGGTGTCGGGGCTGAGTACCTGCTTCCGGCCTTTGACGTCGTAGGCGATGGGTGCTTCACGATCTTCCCGTGCGCTGGCCACGAGAATGTCCGGCCCTCCCGTCCATGCAGCTCGGTGGGCCGGCACCGGGAAGTACATCTCCAGGGGTATGGCCGCAGCCGCATCGGCCTCGACTGCCGACTCCGGCTCCGCGCTCAGCCTGGCCACCTGTCGGAGCGCCCGGCGATCCGCCCGGGTGAGAAATCTCTGGAACTGGAGCTTGTGCTCCACGAACGGCGAGCGGTCCAGCTCGTCTTTGACGTACGCCCTGAAATCGGGGTCGGCCAGCGCGCGCGCGACCCGACGGGTCAGGCGGTCCATTGCGGTCCGCTCGGTGGCGCGTTGAGAGGCCGTGGCGCCGGGCGTCGGGGGCGTTTCTTCGCTGACTGCGGTGGGCGCTGGCCGATCGCACGCGGCGACAGCGGCCGCCAGCGCGATTGCGGTGAGACTGATCCTGTTTGGCATGGCTCCTCCTTGGATGGACGCGAGCGCTGACGGCGGCGCGGTTCCGACGGGGAGGCCAAGCTAGGATCGGGTAAAGCTGGATTGAGGATCGAGGTTACGCGGGGAGGCTCAGAAAAATGGAGCGAGGGTGGAACTACTCCTGGAGGGTGTGGTCGTAGATCGCGAGGGTGACGGCCTGGTGCTCGATGCAGGCGGACGCCAGCGCGCCGAGCGACAGCCGGGAGCCATTCTTGTGGCGGAACGAGGCGTTCGGCACTGAGCCGGTGCCGGCCATGACGCAGCCCAGCACCCGGGACTGCTCCTCAGGGCTGGCGAATATGCCCAGCACCCCACCGATGCGCTGGAACTCGGCCGGCGAGTCGTACCCCAGCATTCGGGCGAAGGGACCGTTAGTGGCCAGCGGAGTCCCGTCCCGCCGGAACAGGCAGAGCCCGACAGGGGCGCCGTCGGTCAGCGAGCGGAGCAGCGCCTCGGTATCGCGCAGCGCGTCCTCCACCCGGCGCCGCGCCACCATGGCTTCCTTCAGATCGACGATCTGCTTGCGAAGCCCGGTGACCTCGTGAATGAGGTCCTGCTTGGGACGGTGATTGTCTCGCATTGCCACATAATGACGGACGTGGCCGCGGCGCTTGCACTCTCGAAGCAGAATGAAACACGGTTGGCAGCACCTTCGAGATTTCAATTGGTTCGACCCTGCCCATCCGCGGCGGTTCGGGCTCTGCGCCTCCGCACAAATAAGCGTTACCCGGTAACGGCCACCCGTGCCGCGTCGAGGGCTCGTTCGATGCCGTCCGGCGGGATATCAAGGTGGGTGACGGCACGCACGGTGGTAGGTCCGAGCACACTACACCGCACACCGTGGCTGGACAGCGTGCGCGATGCAAAGGTCTCCCCCGAGAGACCGGTGCCGGCCACATCGAATATCACGATGTTGGTCTTCACGGCCTCAGGCGTCAGCTGGAGTCCCCGGATCTCCGCCAGGCCAAAGGCAAGCTGCCGGGCGCGCTCGTGATCCTCCGCCAGCCGCTCGACGTGATGCCGGAGAGCAAAGACACCAGCCGCCGCTATGATGCCGGCCTGGCGCATCGCCCCGCCGAAACGCTGCTTGAACCGCCACGCCTCCTCGATGAACTCGCGAGAGCCCGCCAGCACCGCTCCGACCGGGGCACCGAGCCCTTTGCTGAGATCGATCCAGACTGAATCGAGCGGCTCGGCGAAGGCGCGGGGGGAGGTTCCAGTGGCAACCACGGCGTTGAAAAACCTGGCCCCATCCATGTGAGCGACCAGCCCGCCGGAATGCGCCGCCGCACACACCTCCTCGATCAACTCCAGAGGCCAGCACACGCCGCCGATGGAGGCGCTGGTCTGCTCGATCGAGACTGCCCGGGTCCGGGGCATGAAGTGCATCGGAGGGCGGATGGCGGCAGTGACATCGGCCCCGGAGTAGAGACCGCCGCCGCCGGCGAGCGGACGGAAAATCGCGCCAACCAGGGCCGCCGCTCCTCCCGCCTCGTATAACAGGGGATGCGCCAGTTCCTGGAGCAGGATCTCATCCCCGGCACGGCAATGAACCGCGAAGGCGACCTGGTTGCACATGGTGCCGGAGGGAAGAAAAAGCGCCGACTCCTTGCCCAGGATGTCGGCGACCATGTCCTGCAGGAGGTTGACGGTGGGGTCCTCGCGCTGCTGCTCGTCTCCCACTTCCGCCTCACACATGAACCGGCGCATGGGTGCGGTCGGCCGGGTAACGGTGTCGCTGAACAGGTCGACCTTTACCATTCCATCATCTCGATCCTCCGCAGGCCGAGCCGGAGCGGGATCACCGTGGCAGCCACGCAGATCAGCACCACCGCGCCCGCAGAGACGACCAGTTCCGCGGTCATGCCCACCGGCTGTTCAGCGTATCGCTGGTCCCGGAGATACTCGGTCACCGGTCCGGCCTCGATTACGATGATGACGGCCAGCAAACAGAGGCTGCTCATCATGTACACCAGACCACCGAAGCTGGTGGGTATCTGTGCGGCGTTCTCGGTTCCGAATTGCGGGTACAACGCCCCGAACGACAGCGCCAGTGCGCTGGCTGCCAGGGTGTAGAGCACGATGGTGGCGACGGCCACCACCATCATGAAGCCGCTCACGTGCAGGAGCCAGTTGGTGAATACCGTGATGATCACTGCCAGGAGGAGCAGCGGTATCGTTCCCAGCCAGTACTTGCTCCAGAGCATGGACCTCGGATCGAGCGGGCTCGACCGCAGCAGCCACATCTGGCGACCTTCCAGCGAGATGCCGGGAAACACGAACCGCGCGGCCACCGCTGCCAGCACGAAGCCGGCCAGGCCCAGGTTGAGGAACGAGATCAGGGTTACCAGGCGGAACGGGACCCGCTCGCCTGAATGCAGCGGCAGCGACTTGATGTTGAAGAGATAGACCATCAGGAGCACGGCCAGAAGAATGAGCTGGCTCCATTGGGTGTTGTCCCGGAAGAACAGTCGCAGGTCCTTGAGAATGAACTCGCGTCTCGACACCGGCAGGAAGCGGAGCAGGCGGGACAGAGGCCCGCGGAGTGGCCGCCGGACCTTACGCTCGGCTCCTTCCTGCGCCTTGGAGAAGCCCAGGGCGTAGAGTCGTCCGTGGAGCAGCGCCCCCAGAGTTACAGCCAGTGCGGCTGCTCCCCACAGCTTGGCCACCGGCCACGGGTCTGCCACCCGGAGCAGCCAGTTCATCACCATGGTTGCGGTCCACTCACTCGGCAGAAACGCGCTGGTCGGCGTGCGGAGCACCGCGAGGTAGTCCACCAGGTTTCTGAACCCCTCCGGCTGGGCCAGCTGCTCGGGACGCAGAAAGCGAAGGCTTACCAGGACGATCACCACGGCCCCGGTGGCGATCAGGCCCAACAGCTCGCGGGTACGCCGTGCCGGGAACACGTTCACCAGGAGCAGGGTAAGGGCGATGCCCGCGACGGCCGGCAGAATCAGATAGGGAATGAAGGCCGCCAGGGCCACGAACGGATACAGAAACCCGCCGCGGTACACGATGCCGTAGGCCGTGAAGATCGGCAGCGCAAGCAGCCCCACCATCCAGGAGGAGTGCACGATCGTCTCGACCAGCTTTGCCAGATAGAGCCGGACACCCCCGACCGGAGCTGCGACGAGCAGGTCGAGATCCTTGGCCAGAAAGAAGGTCGAGAGCGCGGTAATGATGTTCGACAGCAGCAGAATGGTGAGAAACGCCAGCAGAATCACGCCCAGGACCTTGCCGGCCATGAGATTCCCGATCTCATCCACGCTCCGGAAGTAGCGGAGCACCCGGAAGGCAATACCGAAGACGGCGATCCAGAAGAGCAGGGCGATGAAGCCGAGGAGGAGGAAGCGGGCGCGCGAATCGGTGCGCTCTTCCCTGGATCGCGCCAGCGCGCTCCGCCACTTGGGCGTGAGGAGGGTCCACAGCTGCGGCTGTACCGGCAGGGGTCGGGACATGCGGTCAGGCGTCGAGGATGGTATCGAGCTGATGCTCGCGCATGCCGCCGGTGAGCTTGAGGAAGACGTCTTCCAGTCCGAGGTCTTCCGAGGAGGTCTGCTCCTGCAGCTGGGACATGTTGCCCGAGGCGACGATTTTCCCGCCGTGCAGGATGGCGATACGGTCGCACATCGTCTCCGCCACCTCGAGCGTATGCGTGCTCATCAGCACCGTGCCGCCCCGGTTCACGAACTGGCGGAACAGGTCCTTGAGAAGCCGGGCACTTCGAGGGTCGAGACCCACCATCGGCTCATCGACCACAATCACCTCCGGCCGGTGCACCAGGGCGCCGGAGATGATCAGCTTCTGCCGCATGCCATGGCTGTACGACTCGGTGAGCTCGTTCTTCCAGCGGCTCAAATCGAACAACTCGAGCAGCTCGTCGATCCGGTGTTCCACAGCTGGGCCCTGCTGGCCGTAAAGTGCGGCAGCAAAGCGGAGGAACTCCGCACCGGTCAGCTTGTCATACACGAATGGGCGATCGGGGATGAAACCGAGCCGCGCCTTGGCTTCGAGCGGACGCTGGTTGATGTCGATGCCCCCCACCTCGATCGTTCCGCTGGTGGGCCGGAGGATGCCCGCGATCATGCGAAACGTGGTGGTCTTGCCGGCGCCGTTGGGCCCCAGAAATCCGAAGAGCTCGCCGCTGGGAACGGCGAGATCGATCTTATCGACTGCGGTGAACCGGCCGTAGCGTTTGGTGAGCTGGTGCAGTCGGATCACGAAATCCTCCGTACAATGGCTTCGACCAGAACGCGATCTGCGTCGCGGTCAACGACGATGCGGAGCTCAGTGGGGAACCCCGTTGGGTCGGCTGGGAAGGTCTCGGCCAGAAGGGTCGCCGCCTCCTCTACCGTCAGCTGACCCGAATCCGCGCCGACCAGCGGCGTGGCTATGGTGCCCAGCTCCCAGTCGGTTGCGCGTTGCCAGGCGGAAACCAGGGCCTGGCGCACGATCTCGCGCCCGGTCTTTGAGTCAGGATCCTGGACCACGACGTGGAGCACGAATGGGGCCGTCAGGTCTCCGCTCCCGGTCACCACGGCGGCGCCGGCTTTGAGCGGGTTGGCGACCCGCCGTTGCTCGGCAAAACGCGGGCCCGCCTTCTCATCCAGGCTGGCTATTGCAGGGGAGGTCGGCCCGAGGCTCTCGGTGGCGGGTCTGACGATGGCGTCGGCGTGGGTGAGTGCGAGATCGTCTACGATCACGCTGATCACAAACGGGCGAGCTCACGGCAGCGGCGGTACATCTCCTGGGCCTCCTCCGGCAGGCTCAATCGGTCGAATATCCTCCCCATGAGGTGGCACACCTTTGCGTCATCGGGCGTTACCTGGAGGGCCCGCTCCAGTGCCGCCCGGGCACCGGACAGATCACCGAGCTGGTTCAGACACTCGCCCAGGTAGTAATAGCTCTTGCCGTTATCCGGTTGAAACTCGAGTGCGCGGTTGAACGAGGCTGCAGCCTCTTGCACCAGACCGCGCCGCCATAGCAACAGGCCGAGCTCAAACTGGGCAGGCGCGTGGGATGGATGGAGGCGGAGCACCCGCCGGAGATCCGTCTCGGCCTCGCGATACCGCTGCAGCCGGCCCAGAATGGAGCCGCGCTGAACCAGAAACTCGGTCTGGTCAGGACTCCGCCGGAGCCCCTCCGTGAGCACGTCGACCGCGTCGGGCGCCTCTTCCAACCGGTCGAGCAGGCGCGCCAGGTGTTGCCGAGCCTCCACATGATCGGGCTCCATCTCCAACAGCTCGCGATAGGGGCGAACCGCTGACCCCGGCAATGAACCGCTCGCCAGATCATCCGCCTGCTGGAGACGGCGCTCGGCTACGCTCCGATCGCGTGGCGGCGGGGGGGCCACCCTCTCGGGCCCGGCCGAATCACCCGGGAGGGCGCCGGCCTTATCCGGTCCGCTGGACGGGTCTGGGCTGGGAGGCATTTGAGCTAGGAGTCGGGAGTCAGGAGTCGGGAGCCAAGTTCCGGTGCGCCGGGGTGCTCTATGGTAGACTGCGGTGACCTAAACTGGAAGTGACCTCCAGCTCCTGATCCTGACTCCCGACTCCCGACCCCCGACTCGCGACCTCGGCTCCGGTTGACCTCGCCGTTGAGTTTCGGGTACCTTTCGGGGCTATGGCTCAGGAATTTTTGGTGGTGCGCGGCGCCCGCGAACACAACCTCAAGAATATTTCCGTTTCCATCCCCCGGAACCAGCTCACCGTAATCACCGGGCTCTCCGGTTCGGGGAAGTCCTCGCTCGCGTTCGATACGATCTATGCCGAAGGGCAGCGGCGGTATGTCGAGTCCTTGTCGGCGTACGCCCGCCAGTTTCTCGGCCTGATGGAAAAGCCCGATGTCGATGCCATCGAAGGCCTCTCTCCGGCCATCTCGATCGAACAGAAGACCACTGGGCAGAATCCCCGCTCCACGGTGGGAACCGTCACCGAGATCTACGACTACCTGCGCCTGCTTTGGGCCCGGGCAGGAATTCCCCACTGCCCCAATGACGGCAGCCCGGTCACCCGGCAGAGCGCGGCGCAAATCGTCGACACCGTGCTGGGCTGGCCCGAGGACACCCGCATCGAGGTGCTGGCTCCCCTGGTGCGGGGACGCAAAGGCGAGTTCCGCGAGCTGCTCGACGACGTGCGGAAGCGAGGATTCGTCCGGGTGCGAATCGACGGCCAGACCTACGATCTCGGCTCGCTGCCCACGCTCAACCGCAGGCAGAATCACGATATCGCGATTGTGGTGGATCGCCTCGTGGTGCGAGCGGCCGACCGCAGTCGGCTCAACGATTCCATCGAAACAGCGCTGAAGACGGCCGACGGGCTGGCGGAAGTGGTGAGGTACGGCGGACAGGCGACCGACCACCAGTCCGTCGTTTTTTCGGAACGGTTTGCATGCCCGGTTTGCGGCCTGTCCTTTCCGGAGCTGGAGCCGCGCCAGTTCTCGTTCAACTCGCCGTTCGGGGTCTGCCCCGACTGCCATGGACTGGGTACCAGGCGCGACGTCAATGCCGATCTGGTGCTCGGCGATCCCAGCATCTCGATCCTGGAGGGCGTCATCCTGCCGTGGGGAGAGCCCAGCGGATACCTGCGCAAGGTGGTGCTGCCCACGCTGGCAAAGGCGTTCAAGTTCGACCTGAACGCGCCGTGGGGCGAGCACAGTGACGCGGCCAGACAGGCCATCCTGCACGGGGCACCTGGCCGGTTCAAGTTCCAGACCGACGGGGCAAGAGGCAGGGACGACTACGAGACCGATTGGGAAGGCGTTCTGCGAAACATCGAGCGACGGTATCGCGAGTCCACCAGCGATGGGGTTCGCGCTTCTCTCGAGGAGTTCATGATCGAGCAGCCCTGCCAGACCTGTGGGGGCAAGCGGCTGAAGCCGGAGAGCCTGTCGGTACTGGTCAACGGAGCGAGCATCGGCGACGTGGTGAACTTGCCGGTCGAGCGGGCCACCGATTTCTTCGAGAAGATCCCCCTGCGCGGGAGCCGAAGCGCCGCGGCGAACGGACGCCCCGGACTCGATTCCGACATTGCGGGGCCGATTCTAAAGGAAGTGGTCGACCGGCTGCGGTTCCTGCGGGACGTTGGTCTCGAATACCTGACGCTGGGCCGGGCCGCCACGTCGCTGTCGGGGGGCGAGACTCAGCGGATCAGGCTCGCTACCCAGATCGGCTCCCGGCTGGTCGGCGTTCTTTACATCCTGGACGAGCCGAGCATCGGCCTGCATCAGCGGGACAACGAGCGACTGCTTGGCACCTTGCGCGGCCTTCGGGACCTGGGCAACACGGTGATCGTGGTCGAGCACGATGAAGAGACGATTCAGGCGGCTGACCACGTAATCGATCTGGGT
>Ga0136631_10000309_pt1 | contig 15193 bp, 16 predicted proteins | sample AntDrymUQ6012206_2_FD_104655 | JGI IMG/M metagenome (GOLD analysis project Ga0136631, IMG submission 104655) | Polar desert sand microbial communities from Dry Valleys, Antarctica - metaG UQ601 (22.06) | ecosystem: Environmental > Terrestrial > Soil > Desert | place: Antarctica: Dry Valley... | reverse complement strand
TACTCCGAAGTATAACGCACTATCGCGAGGCTCTCAGCGCGGTGAGCGCGGTCCGGGAGAGCCCGGTCTGCGGAATTCGTCGCGTTGGCGCCGCTCGATGAAGGGCTGGCCGCCGGGCAGGGTCTCGGGTTCCGCTACTTTCACCGATTCCTTGAGCACTCTTCCCCGGATGAATTGAACGGTGGCTCCGAGCAGAAGGGCCCATACGCAAACGGCGAGCAGCCTCCAGAACAGGACCCCGGTCGCCATTGGCTGCCAGTCGGAGAATTCCGCCCGGGCCGTTCCCCACGGCTCACGATGCAGGCCGATCAGCACCAGACTCATCGCCATCTCGCCGGTCGTCTCGAAGATCGCGAACAGCGGCGCGCGATACGGCCATTCCCGCACCGGAAATCTGCCGAGGTGGAGCGTCGCCATGCCAAGGAGAAAGAGCGTCCCGAGCACGAGAGCGGCACCGAGGTAGGAGCTGGTCGCATTTCCCTGGGTGAGAACAACCGCGCGGAAAATCCGCATCACCACGCCCGTCAGGAGGGCCAGCTCCACGGGAGAGCGCGCGATCCGCGTGAACGCAGCCGGCTCCTCGAGATCCCACTCGCTCTTGGTGAACGGCCTGCGCCTGTTCTCGGCGGGACGGGGCTTCATGAGCCCCCAATGTAACTCCCGGCGGAGAACCGTCCATAGATATTCGGCGCCCACACCATCGGTGGTGGGAGGAACGCTCATCTATTCTCGCAACTCGGGTCTATGCTTCTGTTCCCTCGGATCTGTGTCGTTCCAGGTTATAGTCCCGTACTGCGAGGATGCAGCGGCCGGATCAGCGGATCCAGTGCCCTATCCTGCCCCAGCGGATATCTGTGATCCACGGCAGCGCACGATCGCTGTCGTCCGCGTTGTAGGAGTAGTACACGAACAGCGGGCGCCCGCGCACGTTTTTCCGCGGGACGAATCCCCAGTAGCGGCTGTCCTTCGAGTTGTACCGGCTGTCGCCCATCATGAACAGCCGCTCGTCGGGAACGACGATCGGTCCCCAGTCGTCGTGGTTAGGCTGGGCCGGCGCGGCGCCGAAGCGCGATGACCGCAGCGCCGCCTGCTTCTGCCAATCGAAGAGAGGGTCGACCGAGCTCGCGACGGCCTCGGAGTATCCGCTCGCGCCGAAGCCCTGGCGCTGCGGGATCCCGTTCAGGTGCAGGACGCCCTTACGCATGTGCACGGTGTCACCGGCCGCCCCCACCACGCGCTTTACGAGCGTTGGCGTCGGATCCGCTCCGCGTGCTTCTTCGTCGGGCTGATGAGGCGACACGAACACCACCACATCCCCGCGCTGCGGCTCGCGATAGCCGGGGAGACTCATGTCGGTGAACGGGACGTGCGGGCCGTAGACCAGCTTGTTGACGAACAGCCAGTCTCCCACGAGCAGCGACGGTATCATGCTTCCCGAGGGAATGCGGTACGCCTCTACGAGGAAGGTCCGCAGAAAAAGAAAGATCAGGATCGCGCCGGCGATCGATTTCACGTTCTCCCAGCGAGTGCGCGACTGGGGCCGGTGCGCCAAGGGGCGCGCCTTTTGAGCGCGCCCCTTGTTAGACGTTTCTGGCAAGAAGCTTATGTATTGCGGAGGTGCTTGTTCACCAGTCTGGTCATCTCGAACATGGAGACCTGCCTCGAGCCGCCGAAGATCGGACGCAGGTTCTCGTCGGCGTTGATCATGCGGCGATTCTTCTGATCCTGGAGATTCTTCCGCTTGATGTACTGCCAGAGCTTCTTGGTGACCTCGGTTCGCGGCATCGGCGAGCTGCCGACCACGTTGGCGAGATCGCTGCTCGGCTGCATGGGCTTCATGAATGCCGCGTTGGGCGTGCGCTTCTTGCCCGATGACGATTTGCGCCGGCTGCTCTTCCGCCCACCCTTCTTCGCCGCGCCCTTACGTGCGGACTTGCGAGAAGAGGATTTCCGGGATGATGACTTACGTGACGAGGACTTCCTGCCTCCGCTCTTCTTCTTTGTTGCCATCTTGTCTCCTGGTTGGTGATCGGATGCGAAGTGCTACAGTGTGAAACGCCGTCCGTCAGCGGAGCAAAGTATAGTGCCGTAGGGCGAACGCAATAGGGAACGCGAAGATTTTCCCTATGAAAAATGGCGATTCCTAGAGGAGAAGCTTCATCATCCTGACGTCATAGGGGTCCGGAGAGTCGTCGTCGGCGGCGATCTCGTAGTTCTGCTGTGGCGTCTCCAGTATCAGCGGTATGCCCTGGCTGCGGCGATCCTCCATCAGCCACTGGAAGGGCTGCTTCCCTATGTGGCCATCTCCGATGAGAACGTGCCGGTCTCGATTCGAGCCGAGCTCGGTCGCGCTGTCGTTGAGGTGAAAGAACGAGGGCGGCTCTCCCGTCTCGCTCTCGAATTCGTCGAGTACCGCCGCAAAATCCCGCTTCGACTTCGTGATGTCGTACCCCGAGGAAAAGAGGTGGCATGTATCGAGGCCGTAGCCGGTCCGCGGTCTCAGTGACTCAGGCACGTGAGAAAGAATCTCCCCGACCTCCTGTGCCGTCTTGCCCATGGTCTTCCCCGCGCCTGCCGTGTTCTCCACCAGCAGCCGCGTTTGGGAATCGATGGCCTGGAGAGCCTTGACGATCGCCTTCGCTATCCGCTTCGCGGACGCCGATCGGTCGCCCGTTCCCGCCGAGCCCGGGTGAAAGCAGACAGCGCCGACGCCAAGAGTGCTCGATCGCTCCATCTCTTTTGTGAGTCCTGCACTCGCCCGCTCCCACTTGTCGTCATCGGGGGTGGCGACGCTCAGCACGTACGCCGCGTGCACGACAATGTTCGCGGGTTTGATTTTTGTCTTCGCCAGGGCTGTCCTGAAGCGGGCGACGCGCTCCGGCTTGATTGTCGACTTGTCGCCGTAGAAGCGGGGAATCGCCGTGAAAACCTGGAGCGCGGTCATGCCGGCGCTGCCGGCCCGCAGCACGGCCATGTGGATCCCGCCGTTGTCGATCGTATGTGCACCGAGGAAACGCGTCATGCGGCGAGCCGTTGCAAGTACTCTACCGGGAGCGCCGGGGCGGCGGGAGCACGGAACGTGTTGCCTCACCCCGCGCATCTGCTGATAATTCGAGGTGGTCTACAATAACCCGATGAAAGCCGTCAACACCCTGGTTGCAGCCATGCTGGCGGCGCCTGGTCTGGTCTCCGCGCAAACGGCCGCCCCACGCGACGTCGTCGCCGGGCGTGTCACCGACCTTGGCGGACGTCCGGTAGCCGGAGCGCAGATCGAGGCCGTTTCCCTTGCGTCGAATCTCTCGCGCACCCAGATCACGGATTCCTCAGGCCGCTACCGGATTTCCCTCCCCGAGCAGGCGCCACGCTACAGGGTGACGGCGAGGAGAATGGGATTCTCTCCCGTCCAGCGCACGGTCCAGCGCGGGTCGACCCGGAACGAGCTGTTCGTCGTCGACATCCAGTTCACCGGCGCCCCTCTCGCCCTGTCGATTGTGGAGATAACCGGCGACAGCTACGGCGCGCTCGAGCGTGAAGCCGAAGACGCCGCTCCGGGAGAGCCCGCGGTGCTGAACCCGGTGGCGGAGATGGTCGCACGGAAGGACCTGCTGCGCCTCAGTGCCGTGCAGGTGCTCGGGTTGAGCGACATCGCCGATTCGCTGCAGGCGCAAAATTCGGCTCTGTTCCGACGCGTGCACACGTTGATCGAGAGGCACAAGGAAAACGGAGATCCCCGAGAGGTGACCGGCACCGTCGCCATGATGCTGAGGGAAGCATCGGCCAACTCGGATCGCGCCGTGCAGGCCGCGGAGAAAATGCTGCGGCCCGAGCAGTGGACCCTCGTTCCGAAAACCATCACTGACCGGACGGACAGCGCCGGCAGCCCGGCCCGCTAGCCGGTCACTTCCACTCGCCGCTGCGGACGCCGACGCGGTCATTCGTCGGCGCGGCCCGGTTCCCGAATCCGCCGGAGGCGGCAAGGGATGCAAGGTCTCCGCTTTTCCAGCTCACGGTGATCTTGTTTCCCTTCAGCGCGACCCACGGTGCGGTCGCGACTTCTTCGTCCGGCGTCACCTGGCCCCGCCTCTCGAAGATGTGGCCACTGGTGTGAGAAAGCGCGTACCCGACGCGTGACTGAGAGGTGTTGGGGTCTTCGAACACGACGACAACGCTGTCCCCGCGACCCGCGACACCGGCGGCCGATGCGCGGCGCCCGTAGACCACCGGCACGGGTGCGTGAAACATCTCCGCCCTATCCATCGAGTGCGCAAAGAAGACCCCGGCTCCGGTGGGCGGCTCGATAAAGTACACGACGTAGAGGAACCCGCTCACGCGTTCGAAGAACGTCGCGGGAGGCGGCCGGTCACACCCGAGTCGTCCCCTGTCGCTCGAGTCGATCACCGTCGGAGGAAGCCAGGTGCGGCCCCTGTCCTTTGAACGCTGGAGCGAAAGGACGACGCTGCTGTCTTCCCGCGAGCTCCACCATACCCTGAACAGGTCGAGGGTATCGCCGGCCGCCTGGATGGATCGAATGCAGCTGTTAAGACCGGGACGTGCCTCAGCGAGGTTCGCGCTCATGATCGAGCTACGGGTGTCAGGATCGCCCAGACGTGAGGGACGGTAGAGAATGCCACCCCACTCGACCGGTTTCTCCGCGCATGCCGCCACCAGGAGCGCCGCCGCGCCGACGATCCAGGGTTGATTTCGCATAACGGCACTCTAGCGTCCAATGGCCCGCGGGAGAAGCCCGCTGGGGTTCGTTTGGCCGCCGTGGACCTTATCTTTCAATGTCGGCTTATCACTCTTCCAGGATCCAGAATGTCCGCCTCGGCCGTTCGTCCAACCGCCAAATCCGCTCCGGCTGAGAAACGCAAGCAGGCACCCGCTACGTCCCCGGCAGCAGCGGCGCCGGAACCGCGCCCGACATCCGCCTTCAACGGAAATCGCCGGGTGCCTCCTCCGGTCAACGAGCCGATCAAAAGCTACGCTCCCGGCTCTCCCGAGCGCGCAGCGTTGAAGACCCGGCTGGTATCCATGTCCGGTGAGCGAGTGGACATTCCGCTCATCATCGGCGGAAAGGAAATCCGGACGGGTGACCTCGCGCAGTCGGTCATGCCTCACGACCACCGCCATGTCCTCGGCGACTGGCATCGCGCTGCCCCGGCAAACGTCGATCAGGCGATCGATTCCGCTCTCAGGGCGGCGAGGGACTGGGCCAGCTGGTCATGGGAGGATCGAGCCGCTGTCTTTCTCAAGGCCGCGGAGCTGCTCACCACGACCTGGCGTTCCACGCTCAACGCCGCGACGATGCTCGGGCAATCAAAGACCGTGTTCCAGGCAGAGATCGACGCGGCGTGCGAGCTGATCGATTTCTGGCGGTTCAACCCCCACTACGCGCAGGACCTGTACGACGAGCAGCCGTTCAGTGACCGCACGATGTGGAACCAGCTGGACTATCGCCCGCTCGAGGGGTTCGTCTACGCTGTAACGCCATTCAACTTCACATCGATCGCCGGCAATCTCCCGACTGCTCCCGCCCTGATGGGAAATACCGTCGTCTGGAAGCCGGCCTCGAGCGCGATGCTGAGCGCTTACTACATCATGAAGCTGCTCGAGGAAGCGGGGCTGCCGCCCGGCGTCATCAACTTCGTCGCCGGAGATGCGGCCGTGATCTCCGACAAGATCCTGGCGCACCGCGACCTCGCCGGCGTTCACTTCACCGGCAGCACCGCTGTGTTCAACAGCATGTGGAAGACGATCGGCGCCAGTATGTCGCGCTACAAATCATATCCGCGCATCGTCGGCGAGACGGGCGGAAAGGATTTCATCGTCGCGCACGCGTCCGCGGATCCGGTCGCGCTTTCGGTCGCGATCGCGCGCGGAGGATTCGAGTACCAGGGACAGAAGTGTTCCGCCGTGAGCAGAATCTACGTTCCGCGGTCGATATGGCCGGAGGTACGCGACCGCACCGTTTCCATCATGAAGGAGATGAAAATGGGCGACGTGACGGATTTCCGGAATTTCATGGGCGCGGTGATCGACAGGAAAGCGTTCACGAAGATCGGGGAGTTCCTCGACCACGGCCGCGCCAACGCGAGCATTCTTGCCGGCGGCGTTTCCCGCGGGGACGATGGGTATTTCATCGAGCCTACTCTGATCGAGACCAGGGACGCGGGCTACAAGCTTCTCTGCGAGGAGATCTTCGGCCCCGTCGTCACCGCGCACGTGTACCCGGACGCGAAGTGGGAGGAAACACTGCGGATCGTGGACGAGACTTCTCCTTATGCGCTGACTGGAGCGGTCTTCAGCCGCGACCGGCAGGCAATTCGACAGGCGTCGCTTCTCCTCCGCAACGCCGCCGGCAATTTCTACATCAACGACAAACCGACGGGTGCGGTGGTCGGGCAGCAGCCGTTCGGCGGAGCCAGAGGCTCCGGAACCAACGACAAGGCCGGCTCAAAGCTCAATCTCGTCCGCTGGATCAGCCCTCGTAACATCAAGGAAACGTTCTCGCCGCCGCTGGATTATCGCTATCCATTCATGGACGCGGAGTAGGACAGCGAAGCGGGCAGCCTGTCAGTTGCAGTTTTGCAGTTTCAGCTGATCCTAAAACCTGGCCTCGACATAAAGATTTACCCTGACTGCTTTTTCCGGATAAATCCCCTTCGCCACGTCGAACCTGACCAGGCCGTCCATGAACGACGCCCCGATGCCTGCTCCGCTCAATGGTCGGCCCGGTTTCGAGAAGCTCTCGCGCGGACCGGCCCAGCCGAGATCGGCAAATAGTATCTTTCTGATACCAACCGCGCTCGTCCCGATTTCGGCGCTGGTGAGCCAGAACGCGTCGCCGATCGCCGCCCCCGCCCGCTGGCCGCGGACAGTCTGCACGCCGCCGATGAAGTACTGCTTCTGAATCGGTAGCGCTCCACCCGATGTTCCCGCACCCAGCGTCAGCGCGCCATCGAGCCTCCGACCCAGTCCGCGCGAGAGTGTCGTCTGAAACGATGCGCGGCCATAGTCGAATGTCCCTGTTCCCCCTTCCAGCTTCACATCGGTCAGCGCGCGGAACGCGTGCGGATTGAGACCGTATGAAGAGTGGTGGCCAATCGCGAGCCCGACGATCTTTCCGTTCACCGCATCGATGTTGGTGAGATCGTTCTTCGTACCGCCCGGGTGCGCGATCGAGAACTCCGTTTTCACGTGCGCATCGGTGTGTTGCTCGGCGAAGAGCCTCCAGCTGCGAACCAAGCCATCATGGTCGTTGCCCTTCAGCTCGCCGCCCCAGGTTCGATAGTAGAATCCCTCATCCCGTCCAAAGAGAAGCGCGGACAGAGAGCTGCTGAAGCCAAGTGGGTCGCCCCAGTCGTTCGATGCGGCAAGACGACGGTATGCGCCGACGCTCACAGCGCGTCGCCCGTCTGTCCGCTCGAGAGCGAGCTCGCCGTTCGGAGAAAGATCAGCGTGTCCCAGCCGGAATAGAGCCCGCGCGGTGTAGCCGGAGCCGAGTACCTGCTCGGCGGCGATCGCGGTCGAGAACCCCTCGATTCGATTGAAGCGAGTGTACGACAGGCCATACGAGAGTGTCGGGAGCTGCGGCGCGAACGCGGGCTGTGCTCCGAGCGTGAGGGCCATGTCCACCAGCGCATCCCGCTCGGCGGTCCCGAACAGCGTCTCGCCCTCCTCGTAAATCGATTTGGGAAGATCGGGTGACGTCGCGAGCGCCAGGGTGTCGCACGGCGTGCGCACGATGCGCAGCCCCTCTCCGCCCCAGTCATCGACGGTCCGTACGCGCTCAGTTCCGACTTTGCACTCGCTGCGACGACGTTCGCGCCTCGCCGCGCGCGAAACCGAGTCGCTCGCGGTATCGGCCACCGTGATCGTCGCCTCGGGAAATGGTTCAGTTCCGTTTACGCTCGAGTAGGTATAGCGCTGCTCGAGCCTGAACGGGATTCGCATGAAGCTGACGTTGGCGTCGCCTTCGACGGTCTGTGAGCGCGGAAGCCAGAAGCGACCTTCGTGCAGGCCGTACTCGACCGTCACTGCGCTCACCTTCGCCTTCATCGGAGTGATCATCGGCCTGACCCAGCGGGGGATCTCTTCCTTTGGGTCTTCACCGTCGACCTCCTTCGCGACCTCGAGCATGTCCATTTCATGCGCCATGCGGTACACCGCGCGAACGAGCTGCGCCGATGAGGCATCGAACCATAATGAGCCGACCGCCACATTCCATTTCTGCTGCCGCGGACGAATGTGGAGCTCGCGCAGCTCGACGGTTCTGCCACCCGGCAGCTTGAAGCTCGCTGAATCTCCGGAAGCGTAGGTGTAGAAAGCTTCAGCGCCGGCTGCGAGCGGATGAATCAGCTCGTTGTCGGCGACGTCTGCTTTCGCGAGGCCGCCTCCAATCCAGAGTGTCTCGCGACCCGGCACGTAGGGAATGTCGCTCCTCGATCCGAGGTTGATGTCACCGTCGCCCATGCCGTCGATCGCCGGGAAGACGCTGCGCTGGCCTTTGACCGTAATCATCGCCGGCTTGCCGCGCTGCCAGCGCACCGTCGCGGCTCGCTCGGCGCGCATTAGCAAGCGGTCGCGCCCGACGCGCTTGAACCCCATTCCCACCGACACCCGCTCGTAGGCGTTCGCGTCGTAGGCGGTAAGCGTCGAATCCTGCCTGAGCCTCGCTTCGCGTGCCTGCAGCAGCAGATCGCGGGCGCGGGCGTCCTTGAACGCCGACGCGAGTAGTGCAGGGGTGAGTTGCGGACGACGCGCCGTGCGCGCGGCAGTGCGCACTGAGTCACGGCGTTTTGCTGCCGCAAGAATCGAGTCCCGGCGAATTTCGCGGCGGTTGGCTATGCTGTCTGCCTTCGCGCTGTCAGGCTTCGCAGGTTTGCCACCACCAATCGTGATCGAGCCTGAAGTCTGGGCGAAGAGCGCCACCGCGAGCAGCGCGAGCATCGGCTACCGCCCCGACCCGCGTGGGAGCACGAAGGAGATGCCGAGCTGCCACAGCACCAGATCGGTCTTGCTGTTGCGCGGATTGAGTGTGACGGATCCATCCGGGTTGTCGATGATGTCTCCCTCGCGCAGATATGTCGCGTTGCCGCCGTAGTAGTACCGTGCTCCGAGGTTGAGTCCGCCGAGGGCGTACCTGCTGCCGAAAGGAATTACGACGCCGCCACCGAAGATCCATGCGCGCGATCCATCGGAGTGGTTGGTCGTGGTCGCGTATTCGTAGGCGTCGTCACTCCCGGTGAGACTCGATTCCGTGGAGAAATGTGTGTACGCGATCGAAGCGTTCGCATACGGGCGGAACCATCCATCAGGAAACTGCAGCTGGCCGCCAATTGCTCCCCAGGCGATGTTGTTCGTCGTCTCGAGATCCAGAGCGATCCGGCCGGTAAATGGCGAATAGGGAATCTCGAACCTTTCGCGACCGTATTGCACACCCCCGACGTCGGCGCGAAGGCTGAGGAAGCCTTTTGGGTCAAGCCTGAACATGCCGGTGCCATTGAAGCCGAAGCCGTTGTCGATGTTGTTGGCCAGCTCGCCCTTCGGCTGTGACACGACGAAATCGCCTCCGACCTGAAAGCGTGACGGACCCGAGCGGGAATCGAAGACCTGCGCATCGAGCGCTGTCACTGAAACAGCGCTGAAGAGTACCGACAAGACCAGGCAACGCATATTTTCTCCCGTTGATGTGACTCTAAGGTTGGCATGGACAGTGCCCCGTCCCCCGCCAACCTTATATCATTTTACGCCAAGAACTTATGATGAGTTTCACGACGTCTTCCTACCCAGCTTTCCGCCCTCTTTTCGTGACACCCGTCTACTAATGGTGACACCTTCCGCCGCGCTTCAGGTAACGGGTCTGCGTAAATCCTACGGAGATGTCGTCGCCGTTGCTGGTCTCGATCTGGAGGTTCGAACGGGCGAATGTTTCGGCCTGCTCGGACCGAATGGCGCCGGCAAGACCACCACCATCGAGATCTGCGAGGGCCTTCTCGCCTCCGACTCCGGCACCGTCCTGGTGCTCGGCAAGACCTGGGAAACCGAGTCCCAGGATCTCCGCGAGCAGCTTGGCATCCAGCTCCAGGACACTCAGCTGGCAGAGAAGCTGACGGTGGATGAGACGCTGACGCTGTTCCAGAGCTTCTACCGCGAAGCGAGAGACGTCGGTGACGTGATCGACATGGTCGAGCTCGGCGAGAAGCGATTCGCACGCGTCGGCACGCTGTCGGGTGGCCAGAAGCAGCGTCTCGCCGTCGCCTGCGCGATGGTTGGCGACCCCGATCTGCTGTTCCTCGATGAGCCCACTACCGGACTCGATCCGCAGTCCCGCCGCCAGCTCTGGGATCTCATTTCCGGGTTCCAGGCGGAGGGTAAGACCATCGTTCTTACTACGCACTACATGGAAGAAGCGGAGCGGCTCTGCGATCGCGTCGCGATCGTCGATCACGGGCGGGTAATTGCGCTTGGCTCGCCCGGCGAGCTGATCGATCAGGTCGACATGTCGCATTTGCCGCCACCGGAGCCGCGCAAGACTCACGCGACACTCGAGGATGTTTTCGTGTCCCTGACCGGCCGGACGCTGCGCGATGAGTGACGCGGCTGTGCCTTTCCGCACGCCCCGCGAGGAGCGCCCGCCGCGACTCTCACGCCCCGCGCGTGGATTCAGGGGCCAGCCGATGGTTCAGCTCACGCTGGTGCGGTTCCGCGAGTTCATTCGCGAGCCGGAGGCCGTGTTCTGGACTTTCGTGTTTCCGATTTTGCTCGCGGCCGGACTGGGGATCGCGTTCCGCCAGAAGGGACTCGAGCAGCTGCAGGTCGGCGTGGTCGCGAGGCCGGGGGCGGACACCGCCCTGGTCGCCGCGATGAGGCGCGACTCAACCCTCGTTCTCAGGTCATATGACGACAGCGCGGGTGCGCTCGCGCTGCGGACCGGCAAAGTAGCGCTGCTGGTAATTCCGGGAGCAACGCGCGACAGCATCCAGTACGTCTTCGATCGTGGGCGGAGTGAAGCGGGCAGCGCGCGACTCGTCGTCGATCGCGCTGTACAAGCGGGAGCAGGCCGCGAAGATCCGGTGCGCGCGAGCGATAGCTACGTCACGGAGACCGGCTCCCGCTACATCGACTTCCTCGTCCCCGGTCTGCTCGGAATGAACCTGATGGGATCGAGCATCTGGTCGCTGGCATTCGCGATCGTGACGGCGCGTAACAAGAAGCTGCTCAAGCGACTCATGGCCACACCGATGTCGCGCTACCAGTACCTGCTCTCCTTTCTTTTCTCCCGTCTCTTCTTTCTCATCGTCGAGGTGGTGACGCTGGTGGGGTTCGGTTACTTCGCGTTTGGGGTGCCGCTCCGAGGATCGCTTGCCGGCCTGATGCTGATCGCGCTGATGGGCGCTGTCTCCTTCGGAGGATTGGGACTTCTCTGCGCGTCCCGGGCGCGGACCGTCGAGGCGGTATCCGGAATAGCGAATTTCGTGATGCTGCCGATGTGGGTTTTCTCCGGCGTTTTCTTCTCGTCGGCGAACTTTCCGGAAGTAGTGCAGCCGTTCATTCGCCTGCTTCCCCTCACGGCCGTCAATGACGCTCTGCGCGCGAACATGCTGGAGGGCGCCTCCCTCGCGGCAGTATCTCCGCAGCTGCTGATCATCTTCGTCTGGGGAATCGTGAGCTTCTTCGCAGCGCTCAAGCTATTCCGCTGGCGTTGACCGAATGACGTCGCCGCCGCCGGCTGCTAACGCGCTCGTAGTCAACGAGTCGGTGGCGATTCCGCGGAGCGAGCTCGACGTGCGCGTCTCCCGCTCCTCGGGCGCGGGTGGACAACACGTCAACAAGACTTCTTCGCGGGTTGAGATCTTCTGGAACATCCTCGCCTCGCGTGCCGTGTCCGATGAGGAACGTTCGCGGCTCATGACGAAGCTCGGCTCGAAGCTGACAACGGAAGGGAGCATCCGGGTTGTCGCGAGTGACATGCGAAGCCAGAGCAGAAACCGCGAGCTCGCCGAGGAGCGCCTGGCGGAGCTGGTTCGCCGAGCGCTGATGATACCGCGCAAGCGTCGGCCCACGAAGCCAACCAAAGCTTCGAAGGAAGCCCGCCTCGACGAGAAGAAGCGCCGGGGGAGCAAGAAGCGCGATCGACAGCAGAAATCATTTGATTGAGTCTGGGCGGGGCGACTGATCGAATTACATTTCTGTCGCCGCTCTTCCTTCCTTCTTTCGTAACCCACTCAGTTGAACAAAACCTCCCGCGCCACGCGCGGGCAGATCATTGCTGCGTTCGCGTCCATCTACACGGTGTGGGGCTCGACGTACCTCGCCATCAGGTACGCGGTCGAGACGATGCCGCCGTTCGTGATGGGTGGAACGCGGTTTCTCATTTCGGGAGTGCTGCTTTACGCGTGGTCGCGCTGGAGGGGTGCGCCTCGTCCGACGCGCCGTCAGTGGCGGAACGCCACCATCGCCGGTGGTTTTCTCCTGCTCGGCGGCAACGGTGGCGTCGTATGGGCCGAGCAAACGGTGGCGTCGGGTATGACGGCGCTGCTCGTCTCAATCCTTCCCTTCTGGCTCGTGATAATCGAGTGGGCTCGGCCGCCGAGGCGCCGGCCGAGTACCGCGGTTCTGATCGGACTCGTTGTCGGGTTTCTCGGACTCGTCGTGCTCATCGGCCCGGGCGACATCGGGGCCAACGGCGTAAGTCTTCTCGGGGCGATCGTGCTGATACTCGCTTCGCTTTCGTGGGCGATCGGATCGTTCTGGTCCCGCGACGCGGACATGCCGGAATCAGGACTGCTTACGACTGGAATGGAGATGCTCGGTGGAGGATTGCTGCTCTTTCTCGTCGGTGTGGTCGCGGGGGAGCTCAGAGGATTCGACGTTGGCGCGGTATCAACTGCGTCGTGGGTAGGATGGATCTACCTGATCGTGTTCGGGTCGCTCATCGGATTCACGTCGTACATCTGGCTGCTCGACAAAGTCTCGCCGGCGCACCTCGGCACCTATGCGTATGTGAATCCTGTAGTCGCAGTGATACTCGGCTGGGCGATCGCCGGGGAGAGACTCTCGGTTCGCACCGGCGTCGCCGCGGTGATAGTGATCTGCGCGGTGGCACTGATCACGACTGCCCGCAGCGCAACGACGGCCCACCGCACCTGATTTACGTGGGAGCGGTCACCGCTCGACGATCCGAAACGTATTCGTCATGCGCCATTCCTCGGGCGCAAGCTTGCTGATTGGGCGCCCCGACCGACCCCCTGTTTCGTACTCGGTATACACGCCGTATTGAGCCCGATACTCTCCTTCCATTTCAGCAACGTTGAATCGCGGATAAAACGGCCCGATAGTCACGCGGTGCATGTCATTATGACTTTGATTTGGCCCGAGAGCTAGGACTGAGATGTCACCGAGCGCGCAAACGGGTTCGTACACCCTTTGCCATGACGCGTTCACGCGTTTCTCGATCCCTACCAATCCGGATTGCCTGCAGCGGCGAACGTAGATGCGCTGCGGAAGTCGGTTCGTCAGCGTCGAAGCAACGAAGAGCACCCGAATACCGTTCCTCCGCGTGACCCATACTGTATCGCTATCCGTTAAGAGCATCGGAGCGATAGATGGTAGCGCGGCGTTCGAGCGCCGGGAGTGGCAAGCAACGGCAAACAGGCCGCATGCCACGCCACTGAGCATAACTTTATGTGATAAAAGTTGGTACGTACTATGCCTCCGACACCGAGCGCTGCGTGGTTGCCGGTCTATTTTTCAGAGGCCACCTGGCGCTTTATGCGTTTTTTGTTTTCGGATTGAGTTAGAGGGCATTTTGCGGCTCGTACCCCCATTTTCCTGCGGAGTTTGGCAATCGCGCGGGATTCTTGCGAAATGATCCGGAGTGTCCGACCGGTCCCGCTCGCCCAGAATCTCTTGGCAGTGTCCCTCTGGCTGGCCATTCTAGCTTGCGCACCTGTTCCACCTATGAGCTCGGGGGAAGGGACTGCGATACCTTTTTTTCACGTTGATTCTATCACCGGTGGTCCTGGAGCCGAAAAACTTTCAGCCCTGGTTGGAACTGTTAGCGATTCCGCCTCGGGGGCTCCATTAGCGAGGGCGCAGGTGCTGTTGACATCACAACCTCCTTTGGGATCGTATTACACTTTCGCGAATAAGAACGGTGGATTTGTTCTCGGGAATATTGTACCCGGTCAGTATCAGGTTTTGGTGCGTTACGAGGGGTACGGTGCATACCGCGAAACGCGCGATATGGGGTTCGGAATGGTGGATACGCTTCGCGTTCGAATGCCTCGGCGAGGCTGGTGTGGTGGTATCGATTGCCAGTGAGTGCGACTCGGGGGCGCACGCCTGAGGAACTCGCACGCGAGTTTGAGCCAAGCACGACCCCAAGGAGACCTACTTCTTCGGACTGAAATCCTGCATTAGGATCGCGATGTCCGCGTTGATGCCGGTGAACTCTTTGGGGCGCTTCTTCATGAAAGCCAGATTCGCTCTCAGGACCGGCGAGTTAGCTATCTCGTCTCCCGGAGCGGGCGGACCATCGCCGACCATGATCGCGACCGTTGTCGCGGTGAAAAACCGGCTCCATTCCTCCGCGGTAATCCTGGTGCTGGGTATAGAGCGCCTTGAGCTCAGGGTGAACCTCGTTCTTCTTTGTGTTCTGGAAAATCGATGGCTTGCTTTGCCGTAACGCCGCGACTTTATGAAGGACGACGGCAAACCTGGGCAGGACGGCGTCAGTGAGGCGATAGGTAACTCCGTCCCTGTCTACTCCATAGCCGGCGCTGCTGTGTACCATGTTGTCGCCACTGCCTGAGGACTCTGCGGACTGCGAAGAAACGGTGGCGGGTTCGGCCTCTGCCGCAGACTCCGTTGCCTCAGTGGTCGCCGTGACGGGATCGCATTGGTTACCCGGTACACTGCAGTCCACCTTGTTCACTGCCGAGTCAGCCGCCGCGGCGGCACGTTTGTCGATCTTTTCGCGTACTGCTTCCTCGGTTTTCTTCTTCAGCCTTCCCAAGACCCCCTGACTCGAAGCGGTTGCAGGGGTAATGGCGAGCGTGAGCACGAGACAGACAGGGGCGGCGATTGCGAAACGGGGAACTCTCTGCATTGCGTAATGACCTCTGTGATGCCGCCGGATTAAACGGGGGCGTTTGGGGCCAGCTTGGCTGCGAGCGAGGTAACAGTATAC
>Ga0136631_10000308_pt1 | contig 15237 bp, 11 predicted proteins | sample AntDrymUQ6012206_2_FD_104655 | JGI IMG/M metagenome (GOLD analysis project Ga0136631, IMG submission 104655) | Polar desert sand microbial communities from Dry Valleys, Antarctica - metaG UQ601 (22.06) | ecosystem: Environmental > Terrestrial > Soil > Desert | place: Antarctica: Dry Valley... | reverse complement strand
CCGATCCGGGCCTTCGTGGCCAGCGCGTCGCGATCGGGGGAGGCATCGAGATCGCTCGTCAGGTGGCGGACGCGGCGCCAGTGGCGCAGGCTGTCGGCCAGCGACGTGCGCTCGGCCCAGGCGGCGGCGCGCGCGTGCCAGCCGGCTGCCTCGAGCTTGTCGCCGGAGGCCTCGCAGTGGTGGGCGAGGAGCGCGGCGCGCTCGTCGAGCCCGTCGGGATAGGTCTGCTCGATGGCGGCGGCGACGGCACGGTGCGCACGTGCGCGGCGCTCTGACAGCTGGGACCCGTAGGCGACCTCCTGGGTCAGCGGGTGCTTGAACGCGTACTCGCTCATGTCGCTCGCAACGATCCATTGCGCGTGGGCGAGCGCGTCGATCGCGTCGGCCAGCTCGCGTGCGCCGAGATCGGAGATCTCGCTCAGCAGCGGCCAAGAGATGTCGGTGCCGATCACCGACATCGTCTGCACGAGTGCCTTCTCGCGCGCGGGAAGCCGGTCGATGCGTGCGGCGAGCCCGGCTTGGATCGTCGCGGGCAGGACGACGCCGTTCAGCTCGGCCGCGGGGCGGTACTCCCCGCGGGCGCCCGTCAGGTGGCCGTTTTCGGCGAGCGCCTGGACGACCTCCTCGACGAAGAACGGGTTGCCGCCGGTGCGCGCCACGATCCTCGTCTCGAGCCCGTCGAGCGACACGTTGCGTCCGAGCAGCTGGGCGAGCAGATCGCGCGTCGCCTGGGCGTCCAGCGGCCCGAGGCTGACCGGTGTCCGCGCCCACGCTGCCTCGTATTCGGGCCGGTAGGTCCCGATCAGGACCGTCCGCGTGCCGGCGACCGCGGCGACGAGCGCATCGAGGAAGACGGCGCTCGCATCGTCGATCCAGTGCAGGTCCTCGACCACCAGCACCGCCGCCTGATGGCGGCTGCGCGCCGCGACGGTCCGTGCCACGAGGTCCAGCAGTCGCCGCTGGCGCTGACGCCAACCCACCGCCCCCAGCGGCCGATCGGGGTCCGCCACCCCGAGGAAGTCAAACAGCAGCGGCAGGTCCTCCGCAAACGCCGCGTCGAACGCGAGCATCGCGGTCTCGATCCGCCGGCGGGCGACGTCCGGTGCGTCCAGCGCATCGATGCCGAAGAGGTCGCGAAACAGCGCGAGGACGGGCAGCAGGGGGATATTGCGGCCGTGCGCGACGGCGGCGGTCGACGCGACCGGCACGCCTCGCGCGGCGCAGCCGGCAACGAACTCGTGCACGAGGCGGCTCTTGCCCACGCCGGGCTCGCCGACGATCCCGACCACCTGCCCGTCCCCGGCCAGCGCCTGCTCCAGCGCGGACTCCAGCTCGACGCGCTCCGCGTCGCGACCGACGAACCGCGACAGGCCGCGCGTGATCGCGGTCGCCTGCAGTCGCGTCTGCGCCGCGCCGCGCCCGACCAGCTCCAGCACCCGCTGGCGCCCGGACACGCCCTTGACGTCGAACTCCCCGAGCTCGCGCAGCTCGAACTCGCCGTCGACGAGCGCGGCGGTCGACGCGCTGATCGCGGTCGACCCCACCGGTGCCAGCGACTCGATCCGCCTGCCCAGCGCGGTGGTGTTGCCGAGCGGCACGAAGTCCATGTGCACGTCCTCGCCGATCGTGCCCACGACCACCTCGCCGGAGTTCAGCCCGCAGCGGATCGCGAACGCGGCCCCGTCGCGCTGGGCCACGTCGGCGGCCAGGCCGGCGATCTCGCGCTGCAGCTCGAGCACCGCCAGGCAGGCGCGACGCGCGTGATCCTCATGGGCGAGCGGCGCCCCGAAGACCGCCATCAGTCCGTCGCCCGTGAACTGGTTGACGGTCCCCTCGAACGCGTGGACCGCGCCCGCGGCGATCGCCAGAAAGCGGTCGAGGACGAAGCCCCAGCGCTCGGTCTCCAGCGCGCGCGTCAGCTCCATCGAGCCGACGATGTCGGTGTACATGACGGTGACCTGCTTGCGCTCGCCCTCGATCGCCGTTCGCTGCTCGAGGATCCTCGCCTCGAGCTTGGGCGGCGCCCGCAACGGCGTGGCGCTGGGCCTCAGCGCCGCGCCGCAGCGCTCGCAGAAGCGCGCGCGCTCCGAGGCACGATGTCCGCAACCAGCGCAGTGTCTTGAGCTCATTCGCCGTGCCTCGGCGGGAGGCTACGGGGCGGCGGGTGCGGTGTCACCCTCCTACCGACGCTCGACGCGGCGGTGATGGAGCGTGTGTTCGGCCGTCGCGACGGCGTCCGGAGGCCGGTCAGGCGGCGCGCCGCGCGAGCGCCTCGCCGTCGAGCACCGTGATGCGCCGGCGCTCGGTCTCGATCCAGCCCAGCTCGCGCATCGTCCGCAATGCGCTCGCGACGCCGGCGCGCGACGACGCGGTCCAGCTGCCGAGGTCGTCCTGCGTGATCGGCAGCCTGATCCGGATTCCCGCGTCGGCGCGATCGCCGTAGCGCTCGCAGAGTTCGATCAGGCGCGCCGCGACGCGGCCTACGGTGTCGAGATCGCCGAACTGGCGGCGTGCGACGTTCGCCTCGCGAAAACGGCGGCTGATCACGTCGATCAGCGTCAGCGCGGCGGTCGGCATGCGCTCGAGATAGCCGCGGAACTCCGCGGCCGCGATCGCGCGCGCCTCGACGGGCTCGATCGCGATGACGCTGCTCGACCGCGGGCCGGCGTCAGTGAACGTGAGCTCGCCGAGGATGTCGCCGGGCCCGCGGAAGCTCAGGACCTGCTCATGGCCGCGCGAATCGGCGACGCTCGCCTTGACGTGACCCGCGAGCAGGAAGAGCACCCGGTCGCCGGGCTCGCCCTGGTACATCAGGCGCTCGCCGCGCGCGAAGCGGCGCGACCCGCCGAGCTGTAGCAGCGCTTCGCGATCGCGGTCGGACAGTAGCGCGAGGAAGGTGCCAGGCTCCGCCGCTTGGACCGCCACGAGCCGATCGTACCTGTGTCTCACGACCGTTCGGGAGCAGGCGCGACCCGCATCGCGGGCAGAATCGCGCATCGGCCGACGCCGACTGGCCGCAGAACCGGCAGCGGATCACTGTCGCTCCATCTGGGGCACGCTACGGCTGCCCGCGAGCCTCGGCCACTCAGTTCTGGCACGAATGAGCACCCAGAACTGGATGTTCGGAGCGTCCAAGACTGCGTGGTCCGCGGCCGCGCGCCGCGTTAGCTTCGCCGGGCGCCCTGCGAACGGAACGGATGTCCAGCCCAACCGTGGGTTCGCTCGAAGCAACCACGACACCAGCACGGGAAGGACGGGGATGATGCAACAGGCGACGATGCGACGCCAACGGATTGACGGCAGGCGGGCGATCCGAAGGGGCGGAGCCCTCGCGGTGTTGCTGGCCACGGGCGGGATGCTGGTCGGGACGAGCAGCGCGGCGGCGGTCGCGGTGGGGCAGTCCGACGGCGATCCGTCGCACGTCGCCTGCTTCGGCGCGCAGCAGCTCAACGTCCAGACCGCAACCGCCGCCGACCCGTCCTACGTGGTACCGAGCGACGGGACGCTGACGTCGTTCTCGACGCGGATGGCATCTCCCCTGGTGGCGGGCATGACCTTGCGGCTCGTGGCCTTCCGGCCCGATCCGGTGACGCCGGGCAACTTCATCGTGGTCGGCTTCAGCGCCGAGTCCTACTCGCTGCCGGCTGGAATCCCGCTGGCAGCGGTGACCACCGAGATCACCCCGCTCGCGGTGGAGGCCGGAGACGTCATCGGCTACTACTACGCGGGCGGCGTCATCGGCGGCACCGTCGTCTACTGCGGGGCGGCGGGCGTCACGGGCGACACGTTCGGGATCAACGACCAGCCGGCCCCTGTGGCGGGAGGGTCCTACGCCTTCAACGGGGTCGGGACGGCCCGACTGGCCATCTCGGCGAACTTCGAGCCGGCCGCGTCCGCTGCCTGCGACCAGGTGCTGTCGCCGGTCGGCTGCTGGGCGTTCAACGAGCCGCCCGGAAGCACCACGGCGAACGACGACTCGACGTTCGGCAACGACGGCACGTACCTGAACGGGCCGACGCTGGGCGTGCCGGGGATCGCTGGAACCGCGGTGTCCCTGGATGGCGTCAACGACCTGGTGCGGGTGCCTGACGCGTCCAGCCTCGATGTGGGGGACTCGTTCACCGCCGAGGGGTGGATCAAGCGCTCGTCCACCGCTCAGACGCACCAGATGTTCCTGAAGGGCAGCCAGGGGCTGCAGCTCAGCGTCATGAACTCCGGGTCGGGCAACAGGGTGTTCCTGCGCAAGTCCAATGTCACGACGCTCGCCCAGTCCTCGGTCGGGGTGCCCGCCGACGGCGCGTTTCACCACATCGTCGCAACCAAGGACGGGCCGGGCACGGCGAAGATCTACATCGACGGCGCCGACGTGACCGTCCCCACGCCGGGCCAGCAACTACAGGTGATCGCGAATACCGCGTTCCCGCTGGTCTTCGGGAGCGGCGCGAGCACCCCGGCGAACTACGACGAGTTCGCGGTGTACGACCAGGCGCTGACCGCCGCTCAGGTCAGCGCGCGCTACAACGCCGCTCAGCTCGCGGGCTGAGCGGCAGGCGGGGGCTTCGCGGGTCGGGCGGTCGACGACCCGCGAAGCTCAGCGCGCCAGCAGCGCCTCGTACCGACAAGACCGCGAATCGGCCCGAAACTCATCGTCGCGTCGCCTATCCCCCTCCATGACGAGGGAAATTCGAGAGGCCCGGGCGATGCGCCCGGCTACGTCTCGAAGAAGAACAGCTTCCACGCCTCCCACCAGGTGTCCGCCTGCACGCGGATCGTGCGCCCGTCGAGGCGCTCGACGCCGGGGTGGAAGCGCAGCCGGTCGGCCGGAGGGGTGCGCTTGAACTCGACGCGGATCTCGCACGGGCTACCCGGGTCGTACGGCGCGACGGCGGTCAGGTCCGACAGCGCGAGCTTCGCGCCGTCCTCGATCATCCGACGCGCCCGCGCCGGCGGGATCATCCGCGCCGACGTCGCGCCCAGGCCCTGCTTGACGGCGACGGTCGTCAAGCCCGCGCCGAGCAGCGCGGACGCCTCCTCACACGCAGCGACGTCGCCGGTGACCAGCAGCACCGGACAGCCCCACGTCCCGCACAGCGCGGCGTTGATCGCGGTCTCGCCGACCTCGGTCCCGTTAAACCAGATGCGCTGGAAGTCGCGCCCGGAGACGGTGTGGTTCATGGTCCCGAGCCGCGTGCCCGCCCGCGCATGCATGCCGACGAACAGCGCCGCGTCGCAGCCCTGCTCGAGGAACTCGGTGTAGCCGGTCCACTGCTCCTGCACGACCCACTCGCAGCCGGGATGCAGGTCCTCGGCGATCAGCGAGTTGAACGTCCAGTCGCCGCCCGCGCCGTGGCAGTCCATGACGACGACCTCGGTCGCGCCGGCCGCCTTCGCCCCGCGCACGGCGGCGTTGATCTCCTCGGTGTAGAGCGAGCGCGCCTCGAGGAACATCGGCTTGCCGCCCTCGACCTGCTCGCCCTTGACGATCCCCGAGACGCCCTCCATGTCGCTGATGACGTGGACGCGCATCGCAGAACCCTAAGCGCATGAGTCCATCCGCGCCGCATGCCCGTATACCTGCTTCATGCGTGCACTCGTCGCGGGAGCGACCGGATTCATCGGAACCGCCCTCTGCGAGCGGCTGCTGGCGGACGGCGTCGAGGTCCGCGCGCTCGTCCGCGATGCCACGCGCACGCGCGGCCTGCCCGTCGACGACCTCGACCTGCACGAGGGCGACGTGCTCACGGCGAGCACCTTGACCGGCGCGGGGGATGGCGTCGACATCGCCTACTACCTCGTGCACTCGATGGGCCGCGGCGCCGACGCCGGCGACTTCGAGCAGCGCGAGCTGCATGCCGCGCGGTCGTTCGCTCGGATGTGCGCCGACGAGGGCGTCGCGCGCGTCGTCTACCTCGGAGGCCTCGGCGACGAGCCGGGATCCAAGCACCTGCGCAGCCGCCGCGGCACCGCGCTGGCGCTCGCCGAGCACGGCCCGCCGCTGACGTACTTCCGCGCCGGGATGGTCGTCGGGCCGGGCAGCGAGTCCTACCGCACGCTGCGCCACCTCGTCGCGCGGCTGCCGTTCATGATCGCGCCGCGCTGGCTGTCGACGCCGACCCAGCCGATCGACATCGACGACGTCGTCTCCTACCTCGCCGCCGCTCCCGATGTCGAGGCCTCGACCGGCCGCGAGGTGCAGATAGGCAGCCCCGACGTCCTGCCCTACGGCGCGATGCTCGATCGCATGGCGATCGCGCTGGGCAAGCGCCCACGGCCGAAGCTGCCCGTCCCGCTGCTGACGCCGCGGCTGTCGTCGCTGTGGATCGGACTCGTGACGCCGGTCGACACCGCCGTCGCCCGCCCGCTGATCGAGGGCCTGTCGACCGAGACCGTCGTCACCGATCCCAGCGGGGCGGCGCTGTTCGACATCGAGCCGATCGGCTTCGACGCGTCGCTGCGCAAGGCCGTCGCGGCCGAGCGCGCCGCCGGGGCGCCGGCACCCGCGCCGGCACCCGCGCGCGCCGTCCTGAGCGTTGCCGCTGGACGCCCGCGCCCGCGAGGGTCATCATCCCGGCGGATGCTCACCCGCCTCACCGCCGCGCTCGTCGTCCTCGCGGCAGGCCTCGCGATCGCCAGCTCGACCGCCGGCGGAGCCTCGGGCAGCGCGAGCGTGCGCTCGGCGGCCACGAGCTGGGCAGAGAAGCAGAACGGCCTGGCCGAGGCCGGCACCTCCAACTGCGGTCCGCAGATCGACCGCTGGGAGCGCGCGATGGGCCTCGAGGTGCCGCCGTGTCGCGTCTGGTGCGGCGCGTTCGTGCACCAGGCCTTCCTGCGCGCGGGCGTGAAGCTGTCGTCGCGGCTGATCGACCCGCACCGCAGCTACAAGGACGCGGTCGCCGGCAAGCGCGGCCTGCGCGCGATCCCGATCTCGAAGGTCGCCCGCGGTGACATCGTCTTCTACAAGTTCCGCAACGGCGTGCTGGCCTCGCACCTGGCGATCGCGCGCGGCCGACCGAGCGGCGGCAAGCTCGACACGGCCGAGGGCAACACGAGCAACGCCGTGCGCTTGGAGCGCCGGGGCACGAAGTACATCGTGCTCGCCGCGCGCGTCACCGGTGACGCGTAGCCCTACGCGGAGCCCGGCGACAGCGCCAGACGCACGCCGTAGTACGGGTCGCCGGCGCGGACGTAGTGCGCCGTCAGCCGCGAGAGCTCGAACGTCTCGCCGCCGGCGACGAGCGTGCGGCCTTCGTCGCGCACCTCCTCGACGAGCGCCGGCGTCGTCACCCCGAGGTGCACGATGCCGACCTCCATGCCGACGTGGGGCAGGCTGCGGCTCGATCGCACGCCTGCCAGCGTAGTGGCGCTCGCTGGACGTTTCAGGCATCGGCGCGCGAAGTCGCTCAACATCTCGCCGGACCGGCCGATATGGGAGCCATGAGCCTTCTGGGCGAGCAGCTCGCCGCGCCCGCCATCCCCGCCGATCACGACGTCGAGCAGGTGCTGCTGGGCCTCGCCGACGGCAGCTACGTCCTCAGCACCCCCGACGGCCGCGTCGCCGAATGCGGCGTCGGCGTCGCCAGGCTGCTGAACAGCTCGCCCGGGGACCTCGCCGGGCATCCGGTCGCCGACGTCCTGATCGCGGACCCCCAGCAGCGCGGCGCCTTCGAGCGCCTGCTGCGCGGCGAGCGCGACGACAGCGTCTTCTTCGCCACCGCCGCCGGAGGGGCCGCCCGCTCGCTGCGCTTCGTCGTGATCTTGGTCCCGCTCGCGCTCGGCTGGGAGTTCACGTCGTTGCTGAGCGAGCTCGGCTCGCGCGACGCCGACAGCTGGGAGCCCGAGGAGCTGCGCGTGCGCCACGAGCGCGCGCTCGGCGCCGTCGAGAGCGTCTGTGGGACGGGCGTGCAGCCCGATTCCGGCGCGCGCCTGGCCGGCATCCTCGTGACCGTCCGCGACGCTGACGCGCCGCCGCTGACGCGTGCGGTCGTCGGCGAGCACCTGGAGCTCTACCGCGCCGCGGCGCGCGAGGCCAAGGAGGCCGCGCGCCGCGCGTCGCTCGGGCTGTCGGAGCTCTACGAAGACGAGCCCGCCGCCGTGGGACCCGATCTCGACGATCTCGTCGGGCGCGCGCACGAGCTGCGCGAGCGCATCGACGCCGCCGAGCGCGAGGCCGCCGGCGCAAACGCCGAGCGCGACCAGGCGATGACCCGGCTTGCGGAGGTCGAGGCCGAGCGCGACGCCGAGCGCGATGCCGGCGCTGGGCGCATCGAGGCCGTGCAGACCGAGCTCGCCGCCCGCCACCAGCGGGCGCTTGCCGAGCTGACGCAGGCGGTCGCGGGGCGCGATGAGGCGCTGACGAACCTCGCCGCCGCGCAGGCACAGCACGCCGCCGAGCAGGCGCAAACCATCTCACGCCTGCAGACCGTCGAGGCCGAGCGCGAGCGCGCGCTGGCGCAGTCGGCCTCCGAGCAGGCCGAGCGCGCGCGGGTGCTGGCCCACCTGCAGGCCGAGCAGGCCGAGCGCTCGCAGGTGCTGGCCCGCCTGGCCGAGGTCGAGGCCGAGCGCGAACGCGAGCGCGAGCGCCGCGAGGCCGCCGAGGAGCACGCGAACGGCGCCCAGCAGTCCGCCCACGGGCGCCTCGAGCAGCTCGCCCGCGAGCGCGACGAGGCGCACGCGGCAGCCGTCGGCGCGGCCGCGGCGCGCGAGCAGGCCGACGCCGCCGTCCACGCCGCCCGCGCCGAGGCCCACGAGGCGATCGAGACGGCGCGCGCCGAGGCGCACGCCGCTCTGGCCGAGGCACAGAGCGCGCGCGCCGGCGCCGACGATGCCCGCGCCGAGACCGAGGCCGCGCGCGCTGACGGCGATCACGTGCGCGCCGAGCTTCAGGCCCTGCGCGACTCGATCCGTTCCGAGCGCGAGTCGATCGTCACCGCCGACGCCGAGATGCAGGTGCTGCGCTGCGAGCTTCAGGCCGCGCAGGCCGACTGCGCAGCCGCGCGCGAGGACGCGCAGGCCGCACGGGGCGAGCACGCGCTGACACGCGGCGAGCTCGCGGCCGTGCGCGCCGAGCTCGGCGACGCCCGCGGCCAGCTCGAGCGCGTGCGCGACGAGCTCGAGGCCGTTCGCAGCCGCCCGGTCGCCTCGCCCGACGAGCTCGACGCGGTGCGCGCCGAGCTGACCACCACATCCGCCGAGCTCGACGCCGTGCGCGTTGAGCTGACCACCACCACCGCGCAGCGCGAGTCCCTGCGAGCCGGCGCCGAGCAGGCTCGCGAGGAGCGCGACGAGGCGCTGCGCCGCGGCGCCGAGCTGCTGGCCGAGGCCGAGCGCGCCCGCGCCGCCGTCGAGGCGATCCGCGCCGAGTTCTCCTTCGAGCCCAGCGCCCGGCCCGGGCCTACGCAGGAGCGCGTCCCGTTCAGCGCGCCGGCCCCGCGCCCGCTTGCGGCGGCCGCCTTCACACCGGCGTCAGCCGCCCCCGAAGGGCCCGAGCTGCCGAGCGTCGAGCCGGGCTTCGCGGCCGCGCTGGTCGGCTTCGACGGGCGCTTCAAGCGCCTCGACGAGGCCTTCTGCGCGCTGCTGGGCGCCGGCGAGGCAGAGCTTCGCAACGCGCGCTGGCCTTCGATCATCGACCGCGACAACCTCAAGGAGCACGCCGAGATCGCCCGCGCGCTACGCGCCGGCGAGATCCAGAGCGCCGACATCGAGACGATCTACATGCACGCCCGCGGGCTGCTCGTGCCGGTCGAGGGGACCGTCTCGCTGCACCGCGACGCCGCCGGCGAGGCGCACGTCCTGTTCCGTGCCGACGTGCGCCGCACGTCCGGCGCCCCGCACTGACCTAGGACGCCTTCGCGCCCGTCCCGATCGGGCAGCTGACGCCCGTGCCGCCCGCTCCGCAGTAGCCGGCGGGGTTCTTCGCGAGGTATTGCTGGTGGTAGTCCTCGGCGTAGTAGAAGTCCGGCGCCGGCACGATCTCGGTCGTGATCTCGCCGCGGCCGGCGGCCGTCAGGGCCTGCTGGTAGCGATCGCGCGATGCCTCGGCGGCGGTGAGCTGTGCGTCGGAGGTCGTGTAGATCCCGGAGCGGTACTGCGTGCCGACGTCGTGGCCCTGGCGCATGCCCTGCGTCGGGTCGTGGGCTTCCCAGAAGCGCTTGAGCAGGTCCTCGTAAGAGATCGCCGCCGGCTTGTAGACGACCAGCACGACCTCGTTGTGGCCGGTTCGCGCGCTGCAGACCTCCTCGTAGGTCGGGTTCGGCGTCATGCCGGCCGCGTAGCCGACCGCGGTGCTGAAGACGCCCGGCTGGACGCTCCAGAAGCTCTTCTCGACGCCCCAGAAGCAGCCCGCGCCGAAGATCGCGGTCTCGCTGTCGTCGGGGAACGGGCCGCGCAGCGGCGTGTCGAGCACGAAGTGGCGCTCGGGCACCGCCATCTCCTTGTCGCGACCCGGCAGCGCGTTCTCGGGATCGACCATGGCGGTCTTGTGCTTGGAGAGAAAGTTGAGCATGGCGTCAACGGTAGCGGCCGATGCTTACGGGAATCTCACGTGCGGGGTGGCTCGCGCGTCAGGTCGGTACCGTCGATTCGAGCATGGACGAGGCCGCCGGGGAACGTCCCCGCAGAACAGAGGACGCGGGGATCAAGACGCTGCTCGCCGGCAACGGCGTGCGCGGCGTCGGCATGCTGCTGGTGTTCTCCTTGCACCTGTGCCTGCTAGCCGACCCGGCGCCGTACAACAACCTCGGCTCCTACGGCTGGGCGGCCCCGGCGCTGGGCCACCTCGCCGACCTCAGCCTGGCGGCGTTCTTCGCGCTGTCGGCCTACCTGATCGCGCGGCCCTACGCGCGCGCCTACGTGCTCGGCACGCGGAGCCCGCGGCTGCGCTCTTATGTGCGAAACCGCGCGCTCCGCATCGCGCCGGCGTTCTACCTGTTCACCGTGCTCGTGCTATTGCGCTTCGGCCTGGACGGCACGCTGGAGTCGGGCTCGCCGTTCGGGAGCAGCAGCGCCTGGCAGGTGCTGGGGCAGTTCCTGCTGATCCAGGGCCAGACCGCCGGGGTCGCCGTGGCGCCGATCGGCCCGGCGTGGTCGGTCGGCGCCGAGGTCGGCTTCTACATCTTGATCCCGATCGCGGCCTGGATCGCGACGCGCTTCGCGTCGCGGATCCAGACGCCGCAGCGGCGCGCGCTGCTGGCGATCGCGGCGGCCGGCGCGGTCATGCTCGTGTCGATCGCGCTGCGCAACGTCGACAAGTACGCGTTTCAGTGGCTGACGAGCCCGCCGGCGATCATGTTCGTCTTCATGCCGGGCGTCGCGATCGCGCTCGCCGAGCCGCTGTTCGCCACGTGGATGCGCGAGCGCCGGCGCGAGGCGCTGACGATCGCCTGGGCGGCGTTCGCGTTCGCCGCGCTGGCGGCGGTGATCTACACGGTCACCGACTACGACCCGCGCCAGACGCCGATCCACCACGCGCTCGGCCAGCGCGCGCTGCTGGCCGTGCTGTGCACGGGCGCGCTGATCCTCGGGCTGCTGGTGCTGCAGCTCGGCACGGGGCGCACGCCGCGGCTGTTCGCAAACCGCCTGATGCAGTGGATGGGGGAGCGCTCGTACTCCTTCTACCTCGCCCACATCTGGGTGCTGCTGGAGATCGACCACGTGCTCGGCGGCGGCGAGAGCATCGCCACGCGCGCGGCGATCATGCTCGCCGTCGCGCTGCCGCTGACGACCGCGATCGCGACGCTCTCCTACCGTTACGTCGAGCGGCCGTTTCTCGAGCGCAAGCGCAAGGTCGTCGCGGGCGGCGAGGGGCCGGGCGGCTCGGGCCTGCCGCCCGACGCGCACTCGGTCGTCGCGGCTGCCCGCTCGTAGCGCCGGACGCGCTCGATAGGCTGACCCGATGGCTCGGATCGCGCGGCTCGCGTCCCTCGCCACGCTTCTGATCGCCACTGCGGCGCTGGTGGCGTGCGGTGGCGACAACAGCGAGAAGAACCGCTACATCGACGAGCTCACCGACGCGCAGATGCGCTTTACGAGCACGCAGGAGCGCTTCGAGGCGGACGCCGAGAAGAGCAGCACCTCGCACGAGAACAGCCGCGCGCTGACGCGCTTCGCGACCGCGATCGCCGACACGGTCACGGCGCTGCGCGGGATCGACGCGCCGCCGCAGGTCGAGGCCGAGCACCGCCGCTTCGTCGGGGTGTTCCAGACCTGGCACGACGACGTCACGCGCTTCGCCGCCGCGATCCGCGACCCGACGCCGAAGGCGTTCGAGCGCGCGCGCCGCCGGATCGCCGCCGCGACCGACACCTTCAACCGCTCCTCACGCGAAGCGGCCACCCAGATCGACGCCAAACTGGAGAACACCTAAGTGGCCCATTCCGCAGACCCGCACACGACTGGATCGGTCGCCGATCACCGGCTGGCGGCGTCCTCGCTCAGTCATGGGCCTGAGGGCCCACTCCCTCGCTGCGTCCTTGCCAGCCGGCGCCGCCAACCGCCCAGACGCGCACGGGCCCACGGAACGGACCACTGATGTCGCCCACATGGATCTGGATGCAGGCCGCGATCGTCTTCTTCGTGCTGATCGGGATCGTGATCGCGATCGTCAAGCTGGTCTGATGGTGGGCCGCTGATGTTCCATTCGATCGTCGTCGGCATCGACGGGTCGGACACCGCCCGCGAGGCGGTGCGCCAGGCGACGGTGCTCGCGCGGTCGGCCGGCGCGCGGATCGAGCTCGTGTCCGCCTACGAGCCGGTCTCCGACGCGCGCCTGCGCGAGGCGGTGGCCGTGCCGCGCGACCTGCACTGGATCATCAACCCGCGCGAGGACGTCGAGGCGACGCTCGAGGCGGCGGCCGCCGAGATCCGCGCGGCGGGCGTCGCGGTCGAGGTCTTCGCCCGTCAGGGCGATCCGGCCGACGCGATCCTCGACGTCGCCGAGGAGCGCGGCTCGGACCTGATCGTGATCGGCAACAAGGGCATGACCGGCGCCAAGCGCTTTCTGCTCGGCTCGGTGCCCAACAAGGTCTCCCACCACGCACCGTGCTCGGTGCTGATCATCCGGACGGTGTGAGGCCCTTCGTCGTGGCCGCGGCGGCGTCGATCAGCCCGTGACCGTAGTAGCGGTCGTGTCCGGGCTTGCCGATGTCGCGGGCGGTGCGCTCGAGGTGGCGCTCGACCTCGCCGGGCGTGGGGTCCTTGCCGAGCACCTTGGAGGCCAGCACGAGCGCGACGATGCCGGTCGCGTGCGGCGCGGCCGACGAGGTGCCGCGAAAGCCCGGCAGCATCTCGAACTGCCCGGGCGAGCCCGCGCGGAAGCTGATTCCCGAGATGTCGCGGCCCGCGGGCAGCTCGGGATGGCAGGTGGCGTCGCCGATCAGCGGCGCGTCGGGGCCGCCGCCGGGCGCGACGAGGTCCATCCCGAGGCCGTGGTTTGAGTAGCTGCCCAGGCAGCCGTGCTCGGTCGTGCCGCCGATGTTGATCGCGAGCGTGTCGTACGTCTTGCCGGGCACGCGCAGGTCGAAGCTGTTGCCCGCCGCCGCGACGACGACGACGCCCTTCGTGCGGGCGTAGCCGAGCGCGCTGCGCACGGTCTTCGATGTCATCACGCTGCGCGGCGTGGGCTTCAGCGGCGGCGCGTCGAACAGCTCGAGCGACAGGTTCACAACGTCGGCGCCGTGGTTGACGGCGTAGCGCAGGCCGCGCGCGATCGTCGTCGCGTCGCTCTTGCCCTCGTAGTCGAGCACGCGCACGGGCATGATCCGCGAGCGGTAGGCGACGCCGACCGTGCCGAACGCGTTGTTGGCGGTCGCGCCGATGATGCTCGCGACGAACGTGCCGTGGCCGAACTCGTCGCTGGGATAGGAGTCGCCCTCGACGAAGTCATAGCCGCGGCCGAAGCGGGTCGGCGCGAGGTCGGGCGAGCGCGTGTAGGGCGGGCGCGACGCGTACGCGACGCCGCTGTCGAGGATCGCGATCGTCACCCCGCGCCCGCCGCTGCCACCGAGGCGGCTGGCCTGCGACCAGGCCTGCGGGGCGTTGATCCCGTACGGCCCGTTGAGCTCCCACTGCACCGCCGTCCAGCCGGCGGGCGGCCCCGCCGCGACGGCGACGCCGGAATCGTTGGGGACGTACGCGGCGCGCGCGACGAGCGAGCGCTCGGCCCAGGCGACCGAGCCGCGGCGGCGCAGCGTGGCGAGCGCGCCCGCCGCCGAGGCTGCGGCGCGCGCGGCGACGACATCGGCGCCGCCGACGCGCTCGCCGGCTCGGCGCACGCCGGCCGCGGTCAGCGCGCTGTCGCGCTCAGCCCGGGTGACGTCGTGCTTGAAGCGCACGACCAGGCGGGAGCCGTCGCGCGCGGGTAGGGCGGCGTGCGCGGCGCTCGAGAGGGTCAGGCCGGCGGACAGGACACATGCCGCGACCAGCGCGTGGCGCGGGCGCGGCGAGCGGCGGTGAGAGAGACGCAACGGGGAGGGAGGGTTCGTGACTGTCAGCCGATGACGGAGAGCCCTTGACGCTGCTTCTCCGCATATTCGAGGTCCTTGTCTGCAACACGATACGCCGGTGAAGTTGCGGCGCGCGCCGGGGCCGCGCGGCCGGCGCTGCGATAGTGCTTCGGGAGCGATGGCGACGCTTTTCTTTCCCCGCGACGAGTACTTCATGCGATTGGCCCTGCGCGAGGCGCGTACGGCGCTCGAGCACGGCGACGTGCCGATCGGCGCGGTCGTCGTTCACGACGGCGAGGTGATCGGCGCCGGGCGCAACGAGCGCGAGCTGCGCCAGGACCCGACGGCGCATGCGGAGGTGCTCGCGCTGCGCGAGGCGAGCCGCGCGCTGGGCTCGTGGCGCGTGCTCGACTCGGTGCTCTACGTGACGCTCGAGCCGTGCGCGATGTGCGCGGGCGCGATCGTGCTCGCCCGCGTGCCGCGCGTGGTCTACGGCACGACCGATCCGAAGGCCGGCGCCGCCGGCTCGGTGCTCGACATCCTCGCCGAGCCGCGCCTGAACCATCGCCCCGTCGTCGCCGGCGGGCTGCTCGCGGCGGAGTGCGCGACGCTGCTGACGGACTTCTTCGGCTCGCGCCGCTGAATCGGCCCGGCTCGCCGTTACGCGGCGCGGCACCCGCGCGCTCGGATTGCCTATCCTCGAACCTGCGCCGGCGCGCCTCGGAGGGGTGCGAGAGTGGCTGAATCGGGCGGTCTCGAAAACCGTTGTAGGGGCAACCCCCCTACCGAGGGTTCGAAT
>Ga0136631_10000307_pt1 | contig 15269 bp, 7 predicted proteins | sample AntDrymUQ6012206_2_FD_104655 | JGI IMG/M metagenome (GOLD analysis project Ga0136631, IMG submission 104655) | Polar desert sand microbial communities from Dry Valleys, Antarctica - metaG UQ601 (22.06) | ecosystem: Environmental > Terrestrial > Soil > Desert | place: Antarctica: Dry Valley... | reverse complement strand
GGCGACAACTTGCTGACGTGCGACGCGAGCACCAAGCCAACCACCAACTCGCCAAGGCCGTGATCGGCGCCCTGACGCTCAGTGGGGGACCGGTCGATTGCTACGACCAGCTGCTCCAGGCCACGGATGACCCCGATGTCGCGGCCGACTGCCTGCGCGTGAAGGAGGATCTGCGCTCGCTCTGCCGTGCCGCTCATGATTACGAGTACGCGAACGGCGACGACGCGACGCTTGCCGGATTCCTCGAGCGCACCCGCGCCGAACTCGCAACGACGCTGACCGCGGACCATGACAATCGCCTGACGATCAGCACGATCCACGGGGCCAAGGGCACCGAGGCGGATGTCGTTTTCCTGATCGGCTGCGAGGAACGCCTCCTGCCGACCAGATACGCCATCGACAGCGACGACCCGCTGAGCATCGAAGAGGAGCGAAGGCTGTTCTACGTCGCCGCGACAAGAGCCAAGGACCGGCTCACGCTCACCTCAGCCGCCGAGCGCCTCGGCACACCCACCCGGGTGCCGTCGCGCTTCCTGAAGGAGGCCCGAAAATGACCGCAATTCAGAACGCTCCAGCGGCCAGCCACGACAAGCGCATTGCGTTCGGCGGCTACAGCCGCAACGGCGCTGTCCACACGGTCGTGGGGTGCGAGATCACGCTGCGCTATGGCGGCTGCTTGACGTCACCGGCGAAACGGCGACAACGATCGAAACGTTCTTTGCTGGCGAGGAACGTGACGCCGTCCAGGCGGTGGCGGAGTTGTATCCACGGAGATGCGAGCTTGAGAGCGACCCGGTTCAGTAGGACCGGACGAAATTCTTCTCCAACCATGGACAGGGGCCTGGCGCATGCCAGGCCCCTGCGCGCCGACGCGCCGACGCCGGCGGACAGGAGAATTTGACAGCACGCTTTTGTCGTTAAGGGGGCGGCCTAGCAAGGGAGCAAGAAAGCTGATCTCCCGGTCCCCGGTCGAGGACGACGTGTCGGGTAGCCCTCCTCCAACGACTACCTGTCGAGGCGGTCGCGGCTGGAGGCCGGTTGTCCCCGCGCAGCGGAACGGTTCGTCCGCTCAAGCGATTCTGCGGAGATCGTCGCGATCTGAGCCCGCTGGCTTTCCGAGCGCTAGACCGTAGAGGGGCGCCACACCGGCATCCAGTCGGAGCACGTTGGCGAGGCCATCGTCGAGGAACCCCCCGAGATTGAGGCACCCCATCTCGAGTGCTGCGGCGGCGAGGCTCAGATTCTGCGCGACATGCCCTGCTTCGAACAGCACGTAGCGGTAGGCGCGATCGCCATACCGAGCAGCGGTCTTCTCGAGACTTCCGGCCAGAACGACGACCGCTGCGGCCGGGATGAGATAGGGCTGCCCGAGGAATAGTTCGGCTAGCGCGGCAGACGCGACGCCTGGTCCGGATGGTGATAACCGGTGCTCTTCGGGCACGTACCGATAGGCGCCCGGCGGCAGCCCACTCACCGACCGGATGAGAAGGTGTAGCTGCAGCGGATACTTGGCGCCCGCGGATGGCACTGGCCGCGACGCGAACTCCGTGCCCTCAACGCTCACCTTCGGCCCGCAACCATACCCGGCGCCAAGCAGCGTTGAGACCGCGTTCAGGGCTAGCGGCTCGTCCGCGAAGCGTCGACACGACGCTCGCTGCTCAAGCGCATCGTCAAGTGCGAGTGACAGCGGGACGCGGTCTGGCAACTCCACGGAAATGTCGTCCAGACCTGACTCCAGCGGGGAGATCCAGTGCCCGCTGGGGTGATTAGTTACGCGATGCAGGGACCAGATGTCGTGGCTCATCATGGAAACGGGTGAGGAACGCGATTGAACTCGTGGAGGGCAAGAGGGTGCGCGCGAAGCCCCACGCGTACGGGGGCCTCCGCGATCCGGGCACCACCGAAGTGCGGCCAGCGGCTGTCGAAGTTCATCGGGTAGGCGCCTGGCACGAGCGCCTTTACGGTGCAAAGTCCAAGTTCGCGTACCTCGGGAGGAGTGAGATCGACGAGCAGAACCTCGTGGCCAGCACCGCCAATCGTCTCGACGAGCAACGAGAGTCGCTTCCACGCTGACAGCCCAGACGTTGGTCGTGGCGTGGGAGCCTCGTCCGCAGGGTCCGTGCTGGTGCGATCCCACCAGAAGGAGAGTTCGGGGAGCATGTCCGCACGAGCGTAAAGCAGGCCGTGCGCGGACTCATCGCGAGCCTCACAAGGTGAGGACGACGCCGTGGTTTCCCCTGCTTCCGTCAGCGCGTGCCGCACATGCAGCCGATTGGCCGCGAGTTCGTTCAGTGCCCGCTGACACGCGCGGTCCGAGTCGATGTCGGCGGCCGCGGCGACCACCACAGCCGGATCCGCTGGCTGGCTTGACCGAACCATGGCGATGGCTACCGGAGCTCCGAGATCCAGTTCGATGAGGCCACATCGCGCCTCAAGTCCCCGTCGCGCAAACGCACTCGCGGAACTGCCGGCAACGTCAGCGATACGCACATGACGGAGCGGCAGCCGATTTGCCCAAGCGACCATGAACGCATCGCGCTCGATCACTTCGAGCAGAGCGCGCAAGGCGGCCTCCTCAAGCGTGTTTCCAGCCGCGAATCCGCTCAGCAACGGATAGCCAGCGAAGTCGCCGGGAAGCGGCGACTCAAGCGACAGGAACACGCGTGAAGCAGGAAGCAGGGTGGGTTCGGACCTTGTGATAGACCACCCCCACACCCAGCTGATGGCCTCTGATACCGACGTCTGCGCGTACGGGAAGTCCTGCTCGGCGCGGGTTTCGGCGTCGAACAGGTCCCAAGCTGACGGATCGACCGCGTCTGCTTGGACCTCGCCGTATGGAGCGAGGACAAGCTCCTCGCGCCGCGGGAGGACAGCGCTGGCCCGCTCTACCGCCTCGCCAAGAGCGGCGGCCTCAGCCGCCCGAGGATCCGGTGATGCACCCCCACAGTTCACCACCGGCTCGCCCACGGCCTGCCACCCCTCGTCAACGAGCGCGGCGACGCAGTGAAATAGCGGCGGGTCCGGTGGAGCAGGCTCGTATAGGGTCAGCGATGTGATCGGACCCGTGTAGGGATCGACGAGCCGGTCCTTCAGGGTGAGAATGTGGTTAGGGTCGGACGCGGGGGCGTCTCGGAACACAAACGTGCTTCGACTTCGGTACACGGGTTGCGGGTTGATCCCCGCGCAGTCACGGCATCGCCGCGTGCGCAGTACCGGGTGGCGAGTGATGCCCCCACCTTCTCGGTGGTACGTGAGATAGTGGATCGCCTCCGGTCCATGCAGCTCGGCCGCTCGGCTCACGAGAGCATCAGCGAGAATGCCAGGCAACCGATGCCCAGGCGGCCCGTACGGCGTGAGACACGACCGGCCGGTGGCCGACACCACCCGCATCTCTACGCAAAGCAGGCATGGGCCGTGGCCCCCGCGAGTGATGGGCCCAACCTGCCCGACCGTGCCCATCGCCAACCCCGGCAATAGCGGAACCCCCAGGTCAAGGCAGCGAGCGTTGAGATCAAGAAGCGGTGTAGACGCGGGGACGTCCACAGCGGCGACGCACAAGTCGCAATCGCCAAGCCACGCATCGTTCGGGTCGCTCCCGTGACGGGGCAAACCGGGAACCCTCCAAGCCGAGGCCGCGGAATCAGGATCTCCGGGAAGAGACGTCAGATGAAGCCGGGTGACGCCTGCGCGTTCAAAGGCCCGCACCGTGGAGTAACCGACCTCGCCGCGTCCGAAGACCGCGATGCGGAGCTCTCCCAAGGTCGTCGCCGTAATAGACTTTTTCACCAACCGGTCCGCATCGCTGTGCTTGGCACTGGCGCTCCTGATGCTTGCGCACCGGACATGTCCCGTTCGGCCGCCGGCGGATAGCTCCGCCAACCATGCCGCGACTCCACGCTGGCAGTCACGCGTTGGCGCGGCTGCATGGGGGCGGCGGCGGACACGGTGGGCACGACGGCAGACCAGGGGGCGGCGGCGGACATGGCGCACAGCTCGACGTCGAGGACGCCGAGGCATGTCCACAAGGCTGTGGCGGTGGACATGGCTGGGGTGGCGGACACGGGTTGCACGGGGGACACGAGGGGCACGGCGGACATGGCGGACATGGCGGAGGACCCGGAGGGCAGGGAGGGCACGGCGGACATCCAGGCGGACATGATGCGACGACCGGAGGGATGTCGTTCCGGGTCGGCGAGACACTGTTATCGACCGCCATCTCTTTGTCCCTTCGTGAGCATATGTGGATGGGTTGGTCGGCCGTAACCAGGTTGGTTGAGAGCTTCGCGGCGACGCTACCAGAGGAGAACGTGGCAGATCCGGCTGACGCGGCGCGAGGTGGCAGGGCCGGCCGAAACCCGCCAAACTACGAGACTCTGGACCTGCGCGTTGGCGCGCTCGAAAAGGCCGCAGCACTCTTCGCCTTGACTGGCTCTCCGCGGTGCGCCCAACGTGGGCTCCTCGACTGGCGGCGAGGAGCCCACGATGAGAGATCTGGCTAGCAGCGACGCACCCCCCACTGGTACCAGACGTAGCTGGCATGGACCCACATCCAGGATCCGTCGTAGAACGTCTGCCCCCAGAACCAGCGGTTGGTCCCGTAGTTGCCGGTATACCAGCGGCCATCCGCCCAACACTCCATGCGGAACTTGTAGTTCAGGTTGCTGCCATACCAGGTGCGGTACGTGTTGGGGATGCACTTCGAGGCACCGTAATCGGACGGCCCGAGATACTTCAGCGGGACGCATCCGTACCGCTGGTTGTGCGTGACGGGGTAGGCCTGCGCGATCCCCGGAACGATCGCGATGGAGCTCAGCATCAGCGCTGCAACTACGCCGAGCCGCCTCAGCGAAGCGGCCGTCCTCGGCGCTCGGCGATCGAGGCTGTCGGGCGACGGCCTCCGCTGCGACGCCGTTCGACGCGCATCTCGTGTCTCGCACTTCCCCGCGCTGCCCGCGACCGGCAGCCCCGGGTCACGGCCTGAAAGACGCCTCAGGTCGCCTCGGTGGTGACGGCTCGTCGCGCCCTTCCGTCGCCACAGCGCTGTTCGGCGGGGCGCCGACGAGTGGTGCGTTCTGTCTGATCGAGTCTTCATGGGCCCTCCTGGTGACGGGCCGCGACCTTCACCGATCGCGGCGGATGAGCATCTGACTGGCCGTGTGCTGCACCAGGAATGGTCTCGCGCGGCGAGACTGCGTCGGGGGGATTTCCCCGGCGGAACCTCCTACGAGGCTTGGTCGGCGTCGTCCGCCGCGGTTCTGCGCGTCTCGAGATACGTCTCGTAAATCCCGTGAACTCCGCGCGTGAACGCTGCCTGGAGGCGCGCGCGGTCGGCTAGCGCAGGCTCGAGAGCTTCGAGTGCGTCGGTCATCTGCTCCACGACCTTCCAGCGACCGGTGTGGCCCTGCCGCGGAGGGATCGCGCCGGCGTCGAGCACGCGATCCAGCGCTGCGAGCGCCTCGGGATCGACGTAGCTGAGTTGACGGAGACGCTTGTCGGTGAGCAGCGGCTCGATCTTGTGCACCCGTACGAGCAGGCGTAACGCTTCAGCCGGTGTCGGCACGCCTCGAAACTGGGGCACCATGCCGAGTAGATCGCCGGCGAACCGCGTCCAGTCCACCTTGTCGCCCTGGATGTACTCGAACTCGACGTCCTGCGCCAGTTGCTCTAGTGCGTTGCGGACAGACCGGGCCTTGCCCTGCCCGTCGGTCTCGATGAATTGTCCGACGGAGCCTGGTTCCAGGCCGTACGCGAGGTACCGCATCATTGTCCAGAAGTAGGGCTCGATGACCACGCGACACATCTCCGGCGGGACGCTGAGCACGCGCCCTAGGGCGCGTGTCACTTGTGCGTGTGTGCCATAGTCGCGCGCTGCCCGTGCGAGCGGTGCGGGGAAGACACATGGGGCGCCCTCCCCCTCATTCACTGATGGGTGGTGATCGTCGCGCACCGCCATGAGGAACCGGCGCACGTCCTCCGGGTCAATGTCTGAGCGATCGAGGCCCGTCTTGCTGACGACGGTTATCGCCAAGTGCTCGCAGGCAAGATCGACCACGTCGGGCCGCGCGTGAGCGGTGTAGGCGAGCGCCCGGCATCGGCTGCGCAGCGTGGGGTGCCGACTGATCGTTTCGATCACGCGGTGGCCTGAGTAGCCGGGATCGCGTCGCTCAGCCTCCAGGTCGACGAGCGCGACGGCTGGCCCCTCACTCGGCTCTCGCTCTGCTATCGCTTGGAATAGCTCGACGCGATGGCCAAAGCTGCGCATCTCGAGCCAATCGATCAGTCCGCGCGCGTGCAACTGCTTCTTCGAGGCGTACGCGTCGTCGTCGCGCTCGTCGTAGACGTAGATCCACGGCGGCGCGGTCATGGCAGCGCGACACTCTGGGTCGACACCCGAAATGTCATGCCTCCGTCCTCGAATCCCTCCTCGACGTATCCGTGCAGTAGAGCGAGCGTACTGACGAGCCCATCGAGATCGACCTCCGAGTCGCTACTCGGCGGACGTGGACGTACGGCGACACGCACGTCGTCTCGCTCGGGACTCACGGTGACATCGACCTCCTCAAGGCTGGAGCAGCCATCCAGGCCGGGCGGGAACCGACCCAGCAGAACATCGGCAAGCTGGTCCGCAAGCGCGATCACGCCGAGGTACTCGCGCGCGGCGCTCGTGGCGTGTTCTAAGGGACGGCTCACTCCCACCGGACGGTGACCTGCGACATGGATCTCGACCGGAGCCAGGCGCAACTGCAGGTGACGCTGGAAGTCCTCGATTGGATCGGCGACGGCAATCCGCGCCAGCATCTCGGGTATGAGGTCCTCCAGATCCCCACTGAGCTGCAACAGCGCCTGGGCCTCGTCGGTCTTGAACAGCGAGTGCTCGTACCAAGCGCTCGAGCCTCGCAGGCGCTTGACGATGTCGTGGGTATAGCCGGAGGCAACGTTGAGCTCCTCGACGAGCATCCAGCGCTCGCGCAGGCTGACGGTCTCGTGCTCTGCGCGGCGCAGCCGGACCCGCAGGTAGCGCGGCCCCACGCCCGCGAGCGCGCAGAAGGGAGCGAAAAGGACGTTCTCCCAGAGCTTCGCAGCGTCGACGCTGGCACGTACGCGCCGCCCGGACGCGGCCAAGGCACCGGCCGTGAGGAGGCTGAGCAGCCATGCATCACGGGCTTCGGAGCGCACGACGTGGAAGATGAGCTCCGCACCCAGCCACCCGCCGGCAGGCACGCCGCCGGGTGGCCACATGCTGCCAACTAGCGGCAGCATGAGCGCCGGCCGAGTTCGACTGGCCGGAGACGCCCGGCGCCATAGCTCGTCGGCGCCGGCCGCTGCTGTAAACGCGGCCGCGTAGCTGCGTCCATGGGTGCCCGATGTCAGAACGCCGAGGATCCCTGCCCAGACATTGGACGGCAGCATGTAGCGCTGGCATCGGTCCAACGCCGCCTCCAATCGCTCGCTGACAAGCGCGCTGGTGCCGGTGGACGCTCGGACAGGCGTCACCGGGATCCGGATGGTGAGGGCCAGGCCTGCCGCCGCGGCGTCGAGGTGGACCGTTCCGCGTAGCTCGGTTGCACTGCTTTCGAGAGTGCTGAGACCGCGTCCCCATTCCTCCGGTGGGGGCGCGGTCGTGCATCCGCCATCATCCTCGATGCAAAGCACCACGCAGCCGGAGTCCATTGCGAGCGAGACGACCACGACCTTCAGCCGCGTGGTTTCGTGGTCGGCGGCGTTGTCGAGCCCAAGCTTCAACGCCCTGACGAGCAGTCCGACGACTCGTGGGCTGACCGTCACACTTTCCGTGATCGCTGGTTCAAACGGCAGGTTGACGGCGTCCTTCCACCCTCGCCTGTAGATTCCGTGGACCGCTTCCAGGGTTTCGACGAGATCGAGTTGCTCGCCGCGGGCGGCCGCGATTAGGACCGGTCCAAGCTGATGGTGCGCAATCCTCTCGCGGATCGCAGCGACGGACGTGGCGACCTCCTCACCTGGATCGCGTGGGAGCCGGATCCTGGTCAGGCCTAGCAGATTCTCCTCAAGCGACGAGGAGATATTGTGCATCGCGTCTACGAGTCCCGGAAGCGGATCACGACTATCCGGGTCGAGCTGATCGAGCGCTTCCCGATCGCGCGCGCGAAGACTCTCAAGACGCCGGATCGAGAGCGCCAGATCGCCACACTCGCCGCCGACCAAGGGCGCGGCCACGAAAGCAGGAACCACGCCGAGGTTCCACAGCAACTGTCGGTCCCATCCATGTTTCCACGGCGGCCGGCTCAGAAGGACAACGCATCCGTAGCCCACGCCGAGTGCGACTCCCATGCGGGCGCTCGCGGTCTGTCGGGGCCAGCGGAACGTACCCAGCCGGCCCCCGCCGAGGGCGGAGAGGATCACGGCTGGAAAAAACATAGGACTTCGATCGCCGCCCGTGCCAGCCACCGCAGCCAGGCCCGCGGCCGGCAGGACCCACGGGTTGACCCTGTGCCGCAACAGCCCCGCGAACCGCACGGGATCGGCGACCGCCAGCGCACCCAAGCCGGCTAGCGACGCCGTCGCAAGGCGGGCGCAGAGCCGCTCTCTGCGCGACAGCCGCTCCTTGCCAGCCATGTACAGCCCAAACGCCGAGCCGACTCCCGCCACCACGGCTGCACCGCGGTAGACGGCCAGCAGTTCTCCGTCCTGATCGGCATTCCCTCGTGCCGGGGGCAGCGCGATCCGTTCGCGATCCATCCGGCTATCTGATCACACGCGGGAAAGGCACCTGCGGGGATTTCCCCTCCTCGGGTCTCATGCCAGCCGCAGCCCGCTCCGATCTGAGCACCACCGGTGATTTTGCGGACGGCGTACTGGGCTAGCAGCAAGCAGAGCTAGGCCGCAGCCCAAGGCGACACTGATATGGCTCGTCATGCGCGCCGACGCACGGTCACGCTCGCCGGGGCGTTCGGAGTGGCCGCGGCCGGTGCAGACGACTCGTGAGCGCCACGCGGGCGGGCCCGACGCAGCCCCTGCGGGATGCACCGCGTGTCCGCGGCCACCCAACGACCACGACCGCCGGCACCGACGCTTGCCATCCGAGCGCGCCTGCGTACCGGGCGACTCTTCACCGGAGAACTCCCCGCGATGCGTCACCGGCGCATCCACCTCGGCCTGCTGCACGGAGCGACCGTCGGCTAGGTCGAGCTCGTGAGCGCGGGATCTCAGGGACGCTCCCGAGTCGCTCCACTGGGGCGCTGACGGATCGGGTGCGAAGACTGATGCTGCGCTACCACGACGGTCGTCGGCAGCGAGGGTCAGCTCCTGAGCCGCCACGATCGACGGGTAGGCTCGTGCGACCGAACCCTGACGCCGGGAGAGATCGTGGAGAAGAAGTTCGCAAGCGACGAGGTCCCCCTGAAGCAGTTGCTTGGGCAGGCCGACGTCGGTGCGTTGCAGCTCCCCGACTTTCAGCGGGGCTGGGTGTGGGACGACGACCACATCACGAGCCTGCTCGCGTCGATCTCGTTGTCGTATCCGATCGGTGCGGTCATGACGTTGCAGACCGGCAATCCGAGCGTGAAGTTCAAGCCCCGTCTACTTGAGGGGGTCGAGCTGGCGAATCCGGTCGAGCCCGAATTCATGCTGCTTGATGGTCAGCAGCGTGCGACCTCGCTGTACCTGGCGCTGATGTCGGGCAAGCCGGTGCCGACGCGAGACGCTAAGGGCAAGGGCATGCTCCGCCGCTACTACGCCGACATGGCCATGTGCCTCGACCCGGCGGCCGATCGCGAGGAGGCGATCTTCAGCGTCCCCGCGGATCGTGTCGTGCGGGCATTCAACGGCCAGGTCATCCTCGACCTGTCGACGCGTGAGCGCGAGATCTCCGCAGGGAAGTTCCCGTTGGAGATCGTGCTAGATGCCACCGAGACCATGAAATGGCATCACGGCTTCGTTTCCAAGGTTCCGGACGAGTCCGCTGAGCGCATGGAGACGTGGATGGCGTTCTACCTATCTGTCATCCAGGCATTCGAGCACTATCAGGTGCCCACGATCCAACTCGTGAAGTCGACGCCAAAGGAAGCCGTCTGCCAGGTCTTCGAGAAAGTCAACACCGGCGGTGTCTCGCTCACGGTCTTCGAGCTACTCACTGCGACTTACGCCGTTGATGACTTCAACCTCCGCGACGACTGGGACGGGCGCAGGGTCCGACTGGACAAGCACGACGTGCTCGACAAGGTCGATGCGACTCAGTTCCTGCAGATCGTCACCCTGCTGGCGACGTACGAGCGAAGGAAGCAGCAGCTCCTCGTCAACCCAGGTGACGAGAAGGCCCCCCCGGTGTCATGCAAGCGGCGCGACATACTCCGGCTTGATCTGGCTGCGTACCAGCGATGGGCCGACTCGGCCGCCGCCGCACTTGAGCGCACGGTGCCGTTCCTGCACAGCGAGCATGTGTTTCGTGCCAACGACGTGCCATACGCCACGCAGCTGGTGCCGCTCGCGGCGATCCTGGCGGTTGCGGGCAAGGCGGCCGACGGACACGCGTCGCGGGCGCGGATCGCCCGCTGGTACTGGTCCGGCGTCTTCGGCGAGATGTACGGAGGGTCCACCGAAACGCGATTCGCCCTCGACCTTCCCGATGTCGTCGCGTGGCTGATCGACGAGGCCGCGGACGAACCGCGGACAGTCAGGGATGCGCAATTCCAGGCCGACCGGCTCCTGACCCTTCGCACGCGGAACAGCGCGGCCTACAAGGGGCTGTACGCGTTGCAGATGAAGCGCGGCGCACGTGACCTGCGCACTGGCCAGACGATCGACATCCACGCCTACTTCGACGATGCGATCGATATCCATCACATCTTTCCACAGGCCTGGTGTGAGGGGCACAAAATCCCAGGCGGTGAGATGAACTCGATCGTCAACAAGACGCCGATCGACGCACATACCAACCGCCGGATCGGCGGCAAGGCCCCGAGCGCCTACCTCAAGAGCATCGAGTCCGTAGACAAGATCGGATCTGAAGCTCTCGACGAACTGCTCGGCTCCCATGACGTAGATCCCGTCGCACTGCGCCAAGACGACTTCGCGATGTTCTTCAATCGGCGCTTCGAGCGCCTACTCAAGCAGATCGCAGCAGCGATGGGGAAGCCGGTCAACCGCTCCGCCGAGCAGGACGAGAGCCCGTACGCCGACTCGGCTCAGGCGCAGCACGGCATCGAAGCGCTGGTCGCAGCAGGCGAGAGCAAAGTGGCTGAGTTCAAGTCGACGGGCCGGCTCAATATCCACACGGGCGACAAGGATCCGAAGATCGAGTGGGCGATCGTCAAGTCGGTCGCCGGCTTCATGAACGCATCGGGCGGCACACTCCTCGTCGGCGTCACGGACGCTGGTGACGTCCGCGGCATAGAGCCCGACTTCCCGCTGCTGAAGAAACACGACCGCGACGGCTGGGACCTCTGGCTGACCGATCTTCTGACCACGTCGCTCGGCAAGGCCGCGGCAGCCGAGGTGGACCTATCCTTCTGCGTTATCGCGGCAAAGACGGTCGCGCGGGTCGACGTCGGCCCAGCCGCCAGCCCGGTCTTCGCTCGCCAGTCGAAGGGCGACGCCACGGAGAAGTACCTCGTGCGCATCAACAGCAGCACGCAGGAGCTGACCGGCGGCGATGCCCTCAAGCATCAGCAGCAACGCTGGCACACGTGAGCGCTCTGCCCAAGCTCCTCCCCGAACGGGCGCCCGCCGTCGGCGAGATGGTCCACGTCCGATCGCGTCGGTGGCTCGTCGAACTCGTGCAAGCCGACGGCGATGCTTCCCTCGTGCGTCTGGCTTGCGCGGAGGACGACGCCCAGGGCGAGGAGCTCGAGGTCGTCTGGGAGCTGGAGCTCGACAGGGCGATTATCCAGGCAGAGTCCTGGGGCGATCTGGGTCGGCGCGGCTTTGATGATCCGCGCCACTTCGCGGCGTTTCTCAACACCCTGCGCTGGAACGCCGTAACGGCGACGGACGCTCGCCTGTTCCAGGCACCGTTTCGCGCAGGGATCAAGATCGACGCATACCAGATGGAGCCCCTCCGGAAGGCGCTGCAGCTCCCGCGGGTCAACCTGTTCATCGCCGACGACACCGGCCTGGGGAAGACGATCGAGGCCGGGCTCATCGCGACCGAGCTGCTGCTTCGCAAGAAGGCGCGGACGATCGTCGTCGCGGCACCACCGTCGGTGCTGGAGCAGTGGAAGGGTGAGTTCGACGAGCGGTTCGGCCTGCGCTTCGAGGTCCTGGACCGTCAGTACGTCGCGAGCGTGCGGCGTGACCGTGGGTTTGGTGTCAACCCGTGGCGTACCCACAGCCGCTTCTTGGTCTCGCACCACCTACTCGTGGACCCTGCCTACGCCGAGCCGCTGCGCGAGTGGCTGGGCGACCTGCTGCCGGGCAGCTTGCTCATCCTCGACGAGGCGCACCACGCGGCGCCCGCCAGCGGACGGCGCTATGGGATCGAGACGAAGTTCACGCGCGCGATCCGCGATCTGGCACCGCGCTTCGAGCATCGCCTGTTCCTCTCGGCGACGCCGCATAACGGCCACTCCAACAGCTTCTCGACGCTGCTTGAGCTGCTGGACCCCTACCGGTTCACCTCGGGCGTCAAGGTCCGCGGCAGAGCTGCCCTCGCGCCCGTGATGGTTCGCCGCCTCAAGGAGGACATCCGCGCGATCCAGGACGGCTTTCCCCAGCGTGAGATCGTTGCCCATGTCCTGGGAGACCTGCCGGACGATGCTCCCGAGCTCGAGCTCTCGCGTCTGCTGGATGAGTACCGCACCGCACGCGAACAGCGGCTGAGGGATGCGACGAGCCGAACCCAGGCTATGGCGAGCTTGCTCGTCGTCGGGCTCCAGCAACGACTGCTCTCCTCGATCGAGGCCTTCGCACTCAGCCTCGCCGTGCATCGACGCACGATCTCCAGGCAGGCGGCCGGCGAGAGCCGATCACTGGCCGCCCAGGCGACGCTCTCCCCGCCCCCCGACGCTGACGACGACCGGGCGAGCCTGGCCCCCGAAGAGATGCAGGCCGACGACGATGCCGGCGTGGCGGCGCTGTCGGTCGCCGGTGTGTCGACGAGCGGTCTAAGCCTCCGGGAGGACCAGCTGCTGAACCGGATGACCGAGGTTGCGCAGGCTGCGCGCCACCAGCCGGACGCCAAGGTCCGCGAGCTGTTGGACTGGATCCGCGAGCATTTGTGCCCGGATCTGCCGCCGTATGGGGCTGCTTCGCGCACGGGCGCCGCGGTGTGGCTGCCCCGGCGAGTGTTGATCTTCACCGAGAACCGGGAGGGCACCAAGCGCTATCTGCAGACGATCCTCGAGCAGGCGATCACCTGCACCGATCAGGCCGATGACCGGATCGCGGCGATCACCGGCCTCGTCTCGGGGCCGCGCCGGCAGGAGATCCAGCGTCGTTTCAACACACACCCGGACGACGACCCACTACGGATCCTGATCGCTACGGACGCTGCGCGGGAGGGCCTGAACTTTCAGGCCCACTGCGCCGACCTCTTCCATTTCGACCTGCCGTGGAACCCCGGGCGCATCGAGCAACGCAACGGCCGTATCGACCGCAAGCTGCAACCTGCCGACGAGGTGCGCTGCCACCATTTCGTCCTGCCCCAGCGCGTCGAAGACAGGGTCCTCGAAGTGCTCGTGCGCAAGACCGCAACGATCCGTGAGGAGCTCGGCAGCCTCTCGCGCGTCCTGGACCACGATGTCGAGCAGCAGCTGGCCGGTGGTATCCGACATCGCGACGCCGACAAACTGCGCCTGAGCATCGAAGGCGCCGACCTCGATGAGGATCTTAAGAGCACCGTGGCGGAGGAGCTCGACGCCGCCCGCGATCGCCAGGAGGAGCTCGCCGTCCAGATCGAGACATGCCGGCGCGTCCTCGACCGCTCGCGCGCGTGGGTCGGCTTCGATGCCGAGCCGTTCCGCGACGCGCTGTCCTGCTCGCTCGAGCTGGCCGGCGCGCAGCCGCTGGTCGAGACCCATGATCCCGACGGCACCGCCCGCTGGCGGCTCCCGGCCGTCGGCAGGCTCGGCGGCGAGAACTGGGCCGCGACACTAGATTCGCTACGCGCACCGCGACGCACCGGGCAGCACCTCGCCGAGTGGCGAGCCGAGGCCCCGATCCGGCCAGTCGTCTTCGAGGACGCAGGGATCGTGACCGACGCGACCGTCCACCTGCACCTCGAGCAACGCGTGGCGCATCGGCTCCTCAGCCGCTTTCGCTCCCAGGGATTCCTGCACGACGACCTCTCTCGGGCCTGCCTGGCGCAAGTCCAGGACTCGATCCCGCGCGTCGTGTTACTCGGGCGCCTCGCGCTCTACGGTCGCAGTGCCGAGCGGCTGCACGAAGTCATCGTGCGTGTCGCCGCCCGATGGATCGAACCCGGCCAGCGCAACGGGCCGCTGACGGCCTACGCCCGCGAAGCGGAGGTCCGGACCGGCCAACTGCTCGACGAGGCCCTGCGCGGCACGCCTCGCCAGCCGTCGGCGCGGATCGCCGAACGCCTCCTGCAGACGGCCTCACTCGATATCGCTGACCTCCTGCCCCAGCTCGACGCGCGCGCAACCGAGATGGCGCGCGTCGCCGAGGATGAGCTGCGTGCCCGTGGCGCGAGGGAGGCCGAGGAACTTGAGCGCATCCTCACGCAGCAGCGCTCTCGCGTGGCCAACGAGCTCGAGCGCTTCGATCGCGAGGGCGACCAGCTTCAGCTCATCCACGACGACGAGCGTCGCCAGCGCCTCGCCGACGTGGCCAACTGGCGGCGGCGCCTAGCGCAGTTCGAGCGCGAGCTCGAGACCGAACCGAGTCGCATCGCCGAGCGTTACGTGGTCAAGGCAACGCGCGTCGAGCCGGTTGGCGTGGTCTACCTCTGGCCGGACACGAACTGATGGCAAAGGTCGATCCCACCGTCCGCGATCACCTGGAGTGGCTTGGCTACGTCCAACCCACCGGCCTGGTCGTCTCGCCGTTCGCGCTCACTGAGGCCGGCGTCGTGGTCGCGCGCTCGGATGCCGAAGGTCAGCGGCTGCTGCGAGCCGCCGTCGTCGAGCGCGCTCTCGGCGACGGCGAGCCCGAGCCGGTCATCGATGACTTCTGCGGCTTCGCACGCTCGGTCCTCGACTGGTCGCTGAGCTCTAAACACTATGCCGGGACGCCCGACGCGCCGATCCCGCCCGAGCTGGCTGTCGAGCTGCCCGACGGCACGCGCTTGGCCCCCGACCTCGCGGTGGGCGGCGGCCCCGACGGCTCCTGGCAGC
>Ga0136631_10000306_pt1 | contig 15302 bp, 15 predicted proteins | sample AntDrymUQ6012206_2_FD_104655 | JGI IMG/M metagenome (GOLD analysis project Ga0136631, IMG submission 104655) | Polar desert sand microbial communities from Dry Valleys, Antarctica - metaG UQ601 (22.06) | ecosystem: Environmental > Terrestrial > Soil > Desert | place: Antarctica: Dry Valley... | reverse complement strand
CGCGCCCGGCATCGATGTCGTAGCGCTCACGGATTTCTTCGAGAACCAGGGCAAGGGCGGACTGCTCGGTCTTTACGACCTGTTCGTCGGCGGGGGCCTTTCGCATGCGACCGTGTTCGCGCTGGGAATCATGCCCTACATCTCGGCCAGCATCTTCATGCAGATCGCCGGCGTGGTCATCCCGACCGTCGAGAAGATGCAGAAGGACGAAGAGGGGAGAAAACGCGTAACTCAGTGGACGCGGTATTTCACCGTCGCGCTGGCGGTGGTGCAGGCGTGGGGGTTTGCGCTGTTCACATCGTCGCTCGAGAACGCGGTGATAAATCCGGGGTTCGGCTTCCGCCTGCAGATGGTTCTGGTGCTCACCACCGGGGCAATGTTCGTCATGTGGCTCGGTGAGCAGATCACCGAGCGCGGGCTCGGCAACGGGGCGTCGCTCATCATCTTCTTCTCGATCGTCGAGCGGTTCTGGCCAGGTATCTTCAGTACGGTCGGGTTCGTCCGCACCCAGGTAGTAGGTCCGTTCTCGCTGATCGTGCTGGGAATCGTGATGATCGGAGTGGTCGCGGGAACAGTCGCGATCACCATGGCGGCGCGGCGGGTGATGATTCAGATCCCGCAGCGGACGATGGCGCGCGGACGCCAGCGCGAGGCGGCAAAGAACTTCATTCCTCTGCGCGTGAACGCGGCAGGCGTGATGCCGATCATCTTCGCCTCGTCGGTGATCGTCGTGCCGGGCGCAATCGCGCAGTTCAGCGGCAACGAGACCGCGCGGGTGATGTCCGAGTCCTTCCAGCCCGGCACCTGGCTCTACTACCTGCTGTCCGCGGTCCTGATCATCTTCTTCACCTACTTCTATACGTCCATCATCTTCAACCCGGTGGACATCTCGGAGAACCTGAAGAAGCAGGGCGGATTCATTCCCGGTGTGAAGCCCGGAGCAAGGACGGCCGAGTACATCGATCACGTGGTGTCACGGATCACGTTCACGGGCTCGGTATTCCTGACCTTCATCGCGCTGCTGCCGGTGTTCATCGCCGACATGATCGCGGTGCCGTTCAGCTTCGGCGGCACGTCGCTGCTGATCGTGGTCGGTGTGGCGCTCGACACCATGGCGCAGGTGAATCAGCATCTGCTGCTCAGGAAGTACGATGGGTTCATGAAGAAGGGCCGGGTGCGGTTCCGTGGCCGGAGCGCGGGCGGCAGCTTCTAGGATTGGGGCTCGGCGCCTCGTGTTCAGTTGCAGTTTGCCCCTGACCCGCATCCCGGCGGACATTGAATGATTATCGTGCTGCTCGGCCCGCCCGGCGCGGGGAAGGGAACTCAAGCCGACAAGCTCGCGGCCAGGCTCGGCATCCCCAAGATCGCAACGGGCGACGTCCTCCGCGCCGCACTCCGGGATGGCACACCGCGCGGCCGCGAAGCGAAGGCTTACATGGAGCGAGGGGACCTGGTCCCGGACTCGGTAATCTTCGGGATACTGCGCGATGTAATGAGCTCTCCGGCAGCCGCGAAAGGAGCCATTCTGGACGGCGCGGTGCGCACGGTGCCGCAGGCCAGGGAGCTCGGGATCATGCTGGCCGAGCTGGGACGGAGAGTCGACAGGATTCTGCTGTTCGATATCTCCGACGACAAGCTCACCGCGCGTCTCGGCGGTCGCACGGTGTGCGAGAAATGCCAGAGCCCGTACAAGGGGCTGGAGCCGGGCGCAAAATGCGAGAAGTGCGGTGGGCCGCTGATGCGCAGGAAGGACGATGAGCCCGAAGCGATCAGAAACCGGCTCAGGGTTTATCGCGCCCAGACCGAGCCCGTCATCGACTGGTACGGGAAGCACGGCATGACGGTGGTGAAGGTGGACGCCGACGGTGCCGTCGACCAGGTCACCCGCAGGGCGATAGAGGCCCTCGAGCCGTGATACAGATCAAGTCGCAGCGCGAGATCGAGATCATGGCGCGCGGCGGCGAGATCCTCGCGGCGACGGTTCGCCTGCTCGAGCAAAGCGTTCGACCCGGCATGACGACATTCGAGCTCGACAAAATCGCCGAGGATTTCATCAGAGGTCACCCGGGCGCGGTGCCGGCGTTCAAGGGCCTCTACAATTTTCCGGCGAGCATCTGCACGTCGATCAATCAGGAGATCGTGCACGGGATTCCCTCGAAGAAGCGCGTGATCGGAGAGGGCGACATCGTCTCGATCGACATCGGCGTGAGGCTCGATGGGTATTACACCGACTCGGCTACCACTGTGGCCGCCGGGCATGTCGATGCGGAGTCCCGGAAGCTGCTGGACGTCACGCGCGAAGCGCTGTCAGCCGGTATCGCGGCCGCGACGCCCGAGAATCATCTGGGAGATATCGGCGCCGCGGTCCAGGAGGTAGTGGAGGCGGCCGGCTTCAGCGTCGTCAGGGATCTCGTGGGGCACGGCATCGGGGTCGGATTCCACGAAGAGCCGCAGGTGCCGAACTACGGAAAGCCCAAGCGCGGGGCGCGGCTCAGTCCGGGTCTCACGATAGCGATCGAGCCAATGGTCAACATGGGGAAGCCTGACACCCGGACGATGCCGGATCGATGGACGGTGGTAAGCGTCGACGGAACGCGCTCCGCGCACTTCGAGCACACGGTGGCCATCACCGAGGCGGGCCCGCGGGTTCTCACCGCACTGCCCGGCTAGCTCCCGCCGGTAAGTGCGCGCTCGACGATCGACGTCGTCTTTTTCGTCAGCTCCCCCACCTCCCTGACCAACTCGGATGCGTCGCGCTCGAGGGCTGATCCTTTCGACCTGTCCTCGAGCGCCTGCACGTTGACCCGCACGTTGTAGACTGCGCCGCGGCACCCGGCGTCGGCCAGAAGCGCCGCCACGCCCGCGTCGGTCAGAGCGTTCGAGTTGCCCTTCTCCGCGACGACCGCCGCCAATCTGGCGACTTCGGCGCAGCAGCGCGCGGTCTCGAGCGGTACCTCGGCCGCGGCGAGCAGGGCCGTCGTGATGGTTTCGGTTCGATGGCGGGCGGCATCGGCCGGTTCCCTGGCCAGCTTGTAAGCCGCCGAGACTTTGGAGTAGGCCTCAGCGTCCCGCTTCACCAGCGCGGCGAGCCTGTTCCCGAGCGAAACCGCCTCGAGGGCGGCCGCCTTCATTTCCGCATCGACGGCCGCGTATTTCTTTTTCCCGACGGTGAGCCCCGCAACCATCTGTGCGAGCGCGGCCGCGAGCGCGCCGGCATGCGCGGCGACGCTGCCTCCACCGGGAACGGGCTCGGCTGATGCCACCGATGCGACGAAGCTGGTGACGCTCTGCCCGCCACTCATGGTCTCCCGCACCTGCCGCTCCAGGATCTGTCCAACCGTGAACTGACGCAGCTGGAGATGGTCGACGGCGGCGTCGACCAGCACCCGTTCGGGCACGAGCCCGACGATCTCGCTCCAGGTCACCTGCGCTCCCTCGGCGGCGGCGCGGAGCCTCACGAAATTGAAAGCGTGATGGAGCGGCGTCTTTTCGGTATCGACGAGATTCATCGAGACCTGGGCCTGTCCGTCCACATCGAGGCCAAGTCCCTTGACGTAGCGAAAGCCGCCCGACGATCCACGCACGGCTTTGGCGACGTTCTTCGCGATCTGAAGATTGGAAGAGGGGCCGATGTAGATGTTGTAGGCGACCAGGAATGGCCGCGCCCCGATGGCGACCGCCCCGCAAGTCGGGTGGATCTTCGCGGGACCGAAGTCCGGATTCCGGGCCGGGTTCTTTCCGAGCTCTTCCCGAAGTCCCTCGAATTCTCCCCGCCGGATATCCGCCAGGTTCTCGCGCGACGGCTGCGTCGCGGCGCGCTCGTACAGGTAGACCGGAATCCCGAGCTCGCGACCTACTCGCTCTCCGAGCTCGCGCGCGAGCGCAATACAGTCCTCCATCGTCGAGCCTTCGAGGGGAACGAATGGCACGACGTCAGTCGCGCCGATCCGTGGATGCTCTCCGCTGTGCGAGCACAGGTCGATCCGCTCGGCGGCGGCCCTGATGCCGGCAAAAGCGGCATCGACGGCGCTCTCGACCGGCGCGACGAACGTTATCACTGAACGGTTGTGTGACGGATCGGAGGAGACATCGAGCACCGAGACACCTTTGACGGAGGCGATCGCGTCCCTGATTGCGGCAACGACCTCCGGCCGGCGGCCTTCGGAGAAATTCGGGACACATTCAACCAGCTTCATTCGGTAATCCCCGTTGTCATGTCAGCCCTGCGCAGCGTCTGCAGCAGCCAGGCGTGCATCGCCGGATTCCCGGCGACGTACGCCCCCGCACCCAGCGTGGATGCGTTTCCATCGAGATTCGTGATCACACCGCCCGCTTCCTGTATCAGCAGGATGCCGGCGGCCACATCCCACGGTGCCAGCGTGAGCTCCCAGAACGCATCGAATCTTCCGCACGCTACGCTGGCGAGATCGAGCGCCGCGGCCCCGGCCCGCCGGATTCCGGCGGTGCCGTGCATCACCAAACTGAACTGCCTTTGATAGCGTGGCAACAGCTCGAGAGTCTTGAACGGAAACCCCGTTCCGACCAGCGCTCGCGACGGCTCACGCAGCTTCGATACGTGAATGGGCCTTCCATCGCGCCAGGCGCCGGCCCCTTTTAGCGCCGTGAACTCCTCGCCGCGCGGAACGTTCAGCACCACCGCGGCGCGAAGCTCGCCGTCCCGGGCAACGCCGATCGACGTCGCGTACTCCGGGTATCCGTGGAGGAAGTTGGTCGTACCGTCGAGCGGATCGGCGATGAAGACGATGCCTCCGTCCGGCAGCGCCAGCGGCGAAAGCTCCTCCCCGAGCACGTTCGCCCCCGGACAGCGGCGCCTGACGATTTCCGCGATGGACTGTTCGGCACCCTTGTCGACGTCGCTCACGAAGTCCGACCGCCCCTTCGGCTCCCAGACCAGTCGTCCGCGGTCAGCGGTCGCTCCGCGAATCACCTTCGCGGCCGCTCGCGCGGCATCGAGCGCGATGTCGAGCAGCTCGGCGTCGTCGGAATCAGTTACGGCAATTCCTTGCAACTCTTCTCTCTCGCTCCTTAATTTGGCGCAATGTCCCGCGTCTTCAGCGGCATTCAGCCATCCGGCACGCTCCATATCGGCAACTATCTCGGAGCGGTCAGGAACTGGGCCGAATTGCAGCGCAGCCACGAGTCGTTCTTCTGCATCGTGGACTACCACGCTATCACAGTGCCGTACGAGCCCGCCGACCTTCGCGCGCGCACGCGCGATATGGCGCTGTCGCTGCTCGCGTCGGGAATCGACCCATCGCTCTCGACGCTTTTCGTGCAGTCGATGGTGCCGGAACATACCGAGCTCGCCTGGATATTCAACACACTGACTCCGCTTGGTGAGCTGGAGCGGCAAACCCAGTTCAAGGACAAAGCCAGCAGGGAGGAGAGCGTACCAGCGGGCCTGCTCAACTATCCCGTGCTTCAGGCGGCGGACATTCTGTTGTATCGGGCGCAGTTCGTCCCTGTCGGCGAGGACCAGCTACAGCATCTGGAGCTGTCGCGGGAGATAGCGCGGAAATGGAACGCGCGGTTCGATGTGAGATCCACCGTTAGAAGTGTGACCGCGGCGCCGGGTGGCACCACTTCCGGGTTCTTCCCGGAGCCCCAGGGCCTGCTCTCGCCGGCGCGGAAGATCATGGGCCTCGACGGAAAGGCCAAGATGTCGAAGTCGCTGGGAAACACTGTCGGGCTGCTCGAGGAGCCCGATGAGATATGGGCCAAGCTGCGGCCGGCGGTCACCGATCCCAAGCGCCAGCGGCGGACGGATCCGGGTACTCCCGAGGTTTGCAACATCTTCGCACTGCACAAGGCGTTCAGCCCTCCGGCGACCGTCGAGCACGTCGCGATCCAGTGCAGCACCGCTGGATGGGGCTGCATCGACTGCAAGAAGGTGCTGCACGAATCGATGGAGAGAGAGCTCGTTCCAATACGACGCCGCGCCCGGGAGGTGGCTGGTGATCCATCGAATATCGTTGATGTATTGAAAGCGGGAGCGGAACGCGCTCGGGGAGTGGCTCGCGAGACGATGAGGGAAGTGAAGGACAAGATGGGACTCGCGTAGCCCGGCAATGTCCATCGGGCAGGACACAGAGAGTCAGGATCTTCTCGCGCGCATTGCGCGCTCGCCGCGGTTCGCGGGCAGCCCCGCCGAAGCCGAGGCGAGACGCTTCTGCAAAGTGGAGCTCGAGCGCGCGGGTCTGGCGTGCACCGAGACCGGGTTCGAGTACTCCCAATGGCCTGGCCGCTGGGGCCCGCCGGTGGCAGCTGCAGCCCAGGTCGTCACCATTCTGATCGTCGCACGTACGGCCAGGAATGGGGAACCGGTCACCGCGGTGGCTATCGCTCTGTTACTGCTCGTCGCACTTGCCATCGTGTCTCGCGACGCGAAGAGACGATGGCCGCTTGCCTTCCCCTTCATGCGCGCGAGGGCGATCAATCTGGCCGGCTCGCGCGGGCGTCCAGCCGTATGGCTCGTCGCTCACCTCGACTCGAAATCGCAAACGGTTCCAATGTTGTACCGCGTCGCCAGCGTGGTGCTGCTGAATCTCATGACGCTGGTTGCGGCCGGGGCGCTGGCGGCTCAGCTCGCCGGCTATATGGCCGTGAGGCCGTACTGGCTGCTGATATCACTGGTAGCGGGAATAGCGGCGGTCCCCTCGCTCTTGTGCGTAGTGCGCAACGACTCACCGGGTGCGGTCGACAACGCCAGCGGTGTCGCCGCCGTGCTTCTGGCCGTGAAACAGCTTCCTCGCGAACGGCCCGTAGGTGTGGTCCTGACGAGCGCGGAAGAGCTGGGTCTGGCGGGAGCACGTGCCTGGGTGGAACGGGGAAGTGCGCCCGGCAAGGTGGTGAACTGCGATACGGTGGACGATGCAGGGCAATGGCTTTGCATGCACACCGGCGCGCGGCCGGATCTTTCCTCCCGGGCTGCAACAACTGCGCGGGGGCTGGGGTTTAATCTCCGCGTCCGGCGGCTCATTCCCGGGATTCTGGCCGACAGCGTAGCCTTCTCCGACCGTGGAATCGAAGCCGTAACGATCAGCCGGGGGTCCATTGCGACACTCGCGCGCATTCACACCCGGCGCGATAATTCGACTGTTCTGGCGGGCAGTGGGGTCAGGGAAGCCGCGGTACTGCTGGCTGCTCTAACGACGGAGCTGGGCTGATGGGGCTACTGATACTGGCGGGTGTGATCCTGCTGTCGCTGATCCTGATCGTTCTGGGCCTTCCCGGGCTCTGGATCATGGTGGCAAGCGCGGTCGCCTACAATATGGTGGTGCCCGGCGATCCCATCGGCTGGTTCACCCTGGTTGCCGTGGCCATCCTCGGCATCGTCGCCGAGGTGCTGGAGTTTACGATGTCGGGGCAGTACGCGCGGAAGTACGGCGGTTCGCGCCGCGCGGGGTGGGGCGCCATCATTGGAGGCATCGTTGGCGCGATAGTCGGCTTTCCGGTTCCGATCGTCGGGCCGATCATCGGCGCCTTCCTCGGTTCGTTCATCGGCGCGCTCGCGGCGGAGATGACTGCCGGGTCAGCCGCGGGCGACGCCACTCGCGTGGCAAAGGGTGCGCTGATCGGCCGCGTCGTCTCGACGGTGCTCAAGATCGGAATCGGTTTCGTGATCGGAGTCTGGATCTTCATCGCGGCAATGGGCTAAACCTTTGATCCCGAATCAGTCATGAGCGAGCTCGAAAAGCAGGAGGCTCCTTCGCCACTCACCGCCAGCGCGAATTCCGCCGATGGAAAGTATGTGTACTGCATCATCAGGCTCGATCGGTCGCGCGATTTCGGCGAGATCGGTATCGGCGGAGGAGCTCGCGTCTATACCATCAACTACAACGACCTCGCCGCGGTGGTAAGCGATACGCCCATCGTGATTTACGATCCGACCCGGGAAAACGTGCTGGCGCACGAGTTCGTCAACGAGACCGTGATGCGCGAGTTCACGCTCATTCCGATGTCGTTCGGAACCGTTTTCCGCTCCGAAAAGGACGTTTCGGTTCTGCTGAAGTCGACCTATCAGGCCTTCACTGATGTGCTCGAGAAAATGCAGGACAAAATCGAGTTCGGGCTCAAGATTCTGTGGGACCGGGACAGGGTCGTGGCGAGCATCGAGCGGGATAACGACGAGATTCGCCGGCTCAAGGACGAGATTACCCGGAACGCCGCGTCCTCCACCTATTTCGCCCGGATGCAGCTGGGCCGGCTGGTCGAGGCGGCGATGGAAGAGGCAGGCAACCGGTACGTGCTCCACGTCCATGACCAGCTCAAGGATGTTTCGGTCGCGAGCCGAAGCAACAAGGTCATCGGCGACCGGATGATCCTCAACGCCGCCTTCCTGGTGGACCGGAAGGACGAGAAATCGTTCGACGAAAAGGTGAAGGAGATCAGCCTCAAGTTCGAGGAACTGCTCACCTTCAAGTACACCGGCCCGTGGCCGCCGTACAATTTCGTCAACATCAAGCTCAAACTGGAAAAGGCGACCTGAGATAGCATGGGACTTCTGACCAACATCCTGCTGGCGCCGTTTCTCGGTCCGATCTACGGGACGAAATGGACGCTGGACAAAGTCGACCGCGTCGTCAGGGAGCAGCTGACCGACGACACTCCCATCAAGGAAGACCTGATGGCTCTCCATCTTCGACTCGAGATGGGAGAGATCGACGACGCGGAGTACGTGCGGCGGGAGGCGGAAATCATGGACCGGCTCCGCGAAGTTCGCGAGTGGAGGGAGCGGTTCGGAATGTCGACCGCCGGAGGGCCTGTCAGGGTCGCCGGTGAAGACGACGAAGAGTAGCTTCGCGCCGCGGCCGGAATGAGCGCGCGGCTTTGCTACATCTACGGTGTAGCTGTATCGAAGCTCGACACTTCGACCGCGCCCGAGGGTATCGATCGCGGGAAGGTAACGCTCATCCCGAGCGGAGAGCTGTTCGCGCTCGCTACCTCCGTGGGCGCAGCGGACTACGCGCCCGACAAGGTCGAAGAACTCACCGCCGATGTCGACTGGGTCAGCGAGCGCGCAATCGCCCACGACCGTGTGCTCACGTGGGCGTCGGACGCCGGACCCGTGATCCCGTTTCCGATGTGGACGCTTTTTCGCGACGCGAAGAAAGTCAAGGCGATGCTGGACCAGCGCGCCGCGGAGCTGCGGGAGACGTTCGCGCGTCTCGCGGATGGGCGTGAATTCATCGTCAGGGTCTATGTGCAGCCCGGAGTTCTCAGGGATCATCTGGCGGAAGGAAGCGACGAGCTCGGCGCCCTCCAGGCCGAAGCTGCCAAAGCATCTCCAGGACAGCGATATCTCCTCCAGCGCAAGATGGATAACCTCAGGCGCGACGCCGGCCGGGATATCACCGCGCGCGTCGCCGGTGAGATATTCGATGCTCTGCGGGCGAGCTCGATGGAGACCGTTCGTGAGCAGCCGGTGAATTCCGGCGCCCCGCGCGAGCAGGGGCGCGCGATTCTGAACGGCTCTTTTCTGGTCGAGGCGGCGCGCGTTGCGGATTTTCAGCGCGCGCTCACGGAGATGGTCGCGCGACACGAGCCCGCCGGGTTCAAGTTCGACTTCACCGGGCCGTGGCCGCCCTACCATTTCGTCGGCGAGCGGGCTCAGTGAGCGCGGAGGACATCTTCGGCGACGAGCGCGTCGAGCTCGCCGACCTGCTGAGTCACGTCCTCGACAAGGGTGTCGTTCTCAAGGGTGAGGTAATGCTCGCCGTCGCCGATATCGACCTCGTCCGCCTCGATCTCGGCCTGTTGCTCACGGCGGTCGAAACGGCCGTGAGACGCGGCGGTGGTCCGCGTCCGGGGCTGTTCGCTCCGCTCACCCCGTCTCGCCTTCCTTCGCGGGCGGACACGCATCAGAGCGACCCGGTGGTGGACGCCCTCGCGCCGCCGGCTGGCGCCTCGTCGGCGCAGTTGGCCGCGGTCGCCGATGCATTGCCCGCTCGTCTCGACGCGGACCCCGCCAAAATGGAGAACGGGCTCGCGAAGCTCGTCTTGACGTTGATTGAGGTATTGCGTAAGGTCCTAGAGCACCAGGCTGTCCGCCGAATGGAGGGCGGAAATCTGAGCGCTGAGGAGATCGAGCGTCTCGGAGTCGCGCTCCTCCGCCTCAATGAGCGGATGCAGGACATGAAGGGGATTTTCGGACTCACCGACGAGGATCTCCAGATCGACCTGGGCCCCCTTGGAACGCTACGCTAGCCCGGCGACGAGCCGGACGGAGACGATTGCTTGGCAGACCTAGTATCGCCATCACGCACCTATGGCCTGGTCGACATCCTTGACCGGGTGCTCGACAAGGGCCTCGTGGTGGTTGGCGACATCAAGATCAATCTCGCCAACGTCGAGCTTCTCACCATCCAGATTCGCCTTCTCATCTGCTCTATCGACAAGGCCGAGCAGATTGGAATGAACTGGTGGCGCAACGATCCGCGCCTGACCACACCCTCACCGGCTTCGCCGGCGATCGAGTCGCCTGCCTCAGCCGCTTCGGCACCAAAAAAACAGGAGTCAAGACATGGCCGTTGAACGTTCCCCGAGCGGCAGCTCGCTCATCGATGTCCTCGACCGGGTCCTCGACAAAGGCATAGTAATCGATGCCTGGGTGCGCGTGTCACTCGTAGGCATCGATCTCGTCACCATCGAGGCCCGCATCGTCGTTGCCTCGATCGACACTTACCTCAAGTACTCCGAGGCGGTAGGACTGACCGCGCCGGGCTCGCGGCCGCGCGAACTGGCAGCTGGGGGTGCCGAGGAGCTCGACCGGATGCGCGTGGAAAACGCAGATCTGAAGCGGCGTCTTGAGCGACTCGAGGCGTGAGACCCAGCCGATAGCCTCGCGCCCACAGCTTAGCGGGGAACGGCTCGGCGAGCTGCTCTCCGTCATTTCCGAAGCGCCCGATTTCGCGACAGCCGCCAAGTTCCTGATCGCTCAGTTCGCGGACCTTGTCGGCGCGCGGCGCGCGCTGGCGATTACCCTCGATTCGCCGCCGGATCGCTTCACCGTCATCGCCAAGGTCGGGTTCGAGGGGGAGCCCGTTCCGCCCGTCACTTTTCCAGCGGACGACTTCTCCAATCCGATCGTCATCGCCGCGCTGTCGCTGCAGGCGGTCACGTGCGAGGGAAGTCCTCCGGTTTCGACGCTGCCATTCAAGCTGTGGGCGGCGATTCCGTTTCCCCAGCCGCAGTTTCGCGGCGCGCCCCAGCTGATGACGGAAAAGGAGCTCGACCTCGTCCAGCTCACCGGCTGCAATCTCAAGCGAAAGGATGCGGCGGACACGAGACGCAAGCTCGGTTACGCGCCGGGCGGCGTCGTCCTGATCGAGGCGGTTCTGGACGACGAGACGGTGACTTCGCTCGCTCACGCGGCGATGCTCGCAGGGCCTGTGCTGGCGCGGATGTCGGCGGTGGAGGAATTCCGGCTCTCGACGGACCGCCTCGATCAGCAGCGCGGATTGCTGACGGCGATAGTCAACTCGCTGCCCGATCCGATCGTGATCATCAACTCGGAGCACAACATCGTCGTCCAGAACCGGCGCGCGGAGCACCTTCTGTCGGTCGGCTCGAAGGATTCCGAAGGACGCCGCCGCGCGGTCGAGATCAACAATCTCCTCTTCACGTCCCATCTCTCGAAGACGGCGATGGGCTTCAAGGAGGGCGGAGGATCGCGCGAGCTGAACCTCGTCGATCCCGACGAGGGAACGGACCTGCTGTTCGAGGTTCTCACCCACGACCTCGGCCAGGTCAAGGGATCGGAGGAAGGCTCCACCGTATCCGTCCTGCGCGATGTGACCGATTTGCGGCGCGCGGCAAACGAGCTCGAGCGACAGGTGCAGCGCGTGCGTCTCGCCGAGATCGAGGCCAAGCGTGAGCGCGACCGCCTGAATCTCATTCTGGAAAACGTCGCTGATCCCATCCTCGTCACGGATGACAGATCCAACATCATTCTGATGAACAAGGAGGCCGAGCAGCTGTTCGAGAGCGACGACAGCGAGACGTGGGAACGGGCGGCAACGGTTCAGGCGAACGACACGAAGTTCACGACGTTCATCTCCGACTTCACCATCAGTCCGTCAGTCGGCCGCCGCGAGCAGATGGAGCTCCATCTGCCGGAATCGGGAACGTCGCTTCCCGTCGAAGTGGTGTCGGGAAAGATTCTCAACCGGCGCGGCGAGCCTCTCGCGATCGTCTCGGTGCTGCACGACCTCACCGAGCAGGTGGAGAACGAGAGACTGTACGAGGAGCTGAAGAAGTTCTCGAGCGAGCTGGAGGAGCGCATCCTGGCCGCGACCGCCGACCTCGCCGAGCAGAACACACGCCTCCAGTGGCAATCCCGCGAGCTGGAGAAGGCGAACCGGCTAAAATCGGAGTTCCTCGCCAGCATGTCACACGAGCTGAGGACTCCGATCAACGCGCTGATCGGCTACGCGTCCCTCATGCTCGACCGGATCTACGGTGACCTGACCCAGCGCCAGGAAGAAGGGCTGCAGCGCATCCAGGCGGCCGCGCAGCACCTGCTCGCCCTCATCAATGACATTCTCGATCTGGCGAAGATCGAGGCCGGCCGCATGCCGCTCCACCTCGAGGATGTAACGCTGAGCGACATCATGACGGAGATATCCCAGCAGATCGAGCCGCTGGTGAGAAAGAAAGCCCTGTCGTTCGAGGTTGATCTCCCCACGAGAAGGCTCGTCCTCCATACCGACCGCACCAAGGTGAAACAGATTTTGCTGAACCTCCTCTCCAACGCGGTAAAGTTCACCCACACCGGCGGCATCTGGATAACGGTCTCGCAGGATGAGGAAGATTTGCGGTTCGATGTGCGGGATACGGGAATCGGTATCCGGGAAAGCGATCTCGCCGCGATCTGGGAGGATTTCCGCCAGGTCGACCAGTCACGAACCAGAGAGTTCGGGGGGACGGGACTGGGCTTGAGCATCACTCGCAAGCTCGTCGACGGTCTGGGCGGCCACGCATTCGCCGAGAGCGTTTTCGGAAAGGGCTCGACGTTCACCGTGATCCTTCCGATGCACAGCGTCGTGGGGCCGGACGATCCGCCGCGCGTGGTCGACCAGGTCATGCCTACCGCCCCACTCCGTTAGAGCATGTTCGATCAAGATACACGTACGATCGTAGTGGTCGGCGCTCAGTGGGGCGACGAAGGCAAGGGCAAGCTCGTTGACGTCATTGCCGAGCGTGCCGACTGGGTGGTGAGGTATCAGGGGGGAGCGAACGCGGGGCACACCGTCCACATCGCTGAGAAATCGTTCGTGCTTCACCAGGTCCCGAGCGGAATACTTCAGCCCGGCGTCCGCTGCGCCATCGGGAATGGGGTGGTGCTCGACGTCGAGACGCTGTTCGGCGAGATCGATGAGCTGGTTGCAGATGGGATCGATGTGGAAGGACGGCTTTATGTCAGCGACCGCGCCCACCTCGTGCTGCCTTACCACAAGCTCGTAGATGGACAGAGCTCGGCAAGCAGGGAAATCGGTACGACAGGACGCGGGATCGGCCCCGCCTACGAGGACAAGTACGGCCGCCGCGGGATCCGCGTGCTCGACCTCAGGAATCCCGAGCGACTGCGGAAGCTCGTTGAAGGCGGCGTCGCGCACGCCAACACGCAGCTCGGGATTTCTGGAGCAGCGCGCGCGACGGTGGAGGACACACTGGCGGTGCTGGACAGGTTCAGGACGCGTCTGCTTGCGATCGCGGACGATGTCGGCCTCAAGATCCACCGGGCGATCGCGGGCGGCGCGGCGGTGCTGCTCGAGGGCGCGCAGGGCTCGCTGCTGGACATAGATCATGGGACGTATCCCTACGTGACATCCAGCAGCACGACGTCGGGCGGGGCGGCGACAGGGGTTGGCATAGCCCCGAGCGAGCTGGATTCCGTGATCGGAGTCGTCAAGGCATACACGACGAGAGTCGGCAACGGGCCGCTGCCGACGGAGCTGGATGAGCCTCTCGCCACCGAGGTTCGCACACTCGGCAACGAGTTCGGCGCGACTACCGGCCGCCCGCGCCGCTGCGGGTGGTTCGATGGGGTCGTCGTGCGCTACGCCGCGCGAGTGAACGGACTGACCGATCTGGCGGTCACTAAGCTCGATGTCCTCGACACTCTGGACCGCATTGGCCTCTGCACTGGTTACGAGGCCGACGGCGAGGTCCATGAGGAGTTCCCGGGAGATTTGGGCATTCTCGAGCGCGCCGTACCGCGGTACGAGTGGTATCCGGGCTGGCGGAGCTCGACGGGTGATGCACGCAAGCTCTCCGAGCTTCCCACCGAAGCGCGGAAATACCTCGATCGAATCGAAGCGCTGGTCGAAACTCCGATTACCTATGTAAGCGTGGGGACACGGCGAGATCAGATAATCGGCACGTAGCGCGCTTCGGGGAAGATTCTTTGGTCCGCTTTCTCGCCAGCTGAAAGTCTGAATTGCGTTGTGAGTTTACCGTTTTTTGCGTTTCCGTTCTTGCGTTTGACTGCTGTTACGCATGAACGCACAACGCAACAACGGCAAACTCACAACGCGCGCCTCTCATCAAGCCCGTGACTGCGCCATATTTCTCAGCTATGCCCACCTCTGCTTCGGCCCCACCGGACGTCATGGAAAAGCTCGTTTCGCTCTGCAAGCGGCGCGGCTTCATCTTCCAGTCGTCGGAGATCTACGGCGGCACCGGCTCCGTCTGGGACTATGGCCCGCTCGGCGTCGAGCTGAAGAAGAACCTGAAGGAGCGCTGGTGGAACGCGATGGTGCGCGCCCGCACCGACATCGAGGGGCTGGACGCCGCGATCCTGATGCACCCACGGGTGTGGGAAGCCAGCGGGCACGTGAGCGGGTTCGTCGATCCACTAGTGGATTGCCGCAACTGCAAGAAGCGCTTTCGAGCGGACGACCCGAAGATCAAGGGAACGCCCGGAGCTCCCGATGCACAGTGTCCCGCGTGCGGGATGAAGGGAACTCTCAGCGAAGCGCGCCAGTTCAATCTCATGTTCAAGACTTTCATGGGTCCGGTCGAGGACTCGGCCGCCGTCGTTTACCTGCGCCCGGAAACGGCGCAGGGCATCTACGTGAATTTCCTGAACGTGCAGCAGTCCACGAGGCAGAAGGTCCCCTTCGGAATCGCTCAGATCGGCAAGGCGTTCCGCAACGAGATCACGCCGGGGAATTTCATTTTCCGCACGCGTGAATTCGAGCAGATGGAGATGCAGTTCTTCGTCGAGCCGGGCGAGGACATGAAGTGGTTCGAGTACTGGAAAGCGCAGCGAATGGAGT
>Ga0136631_10000305_pt1 | contig 15350 bp, 16 predicted proteins | sample AntDrymUQ6012206_2_FD_104655 | JGI IMG/M metagenome (GOLD analysis project Ga0136631, IMG submission 104655) | Polar desert sand microbial communities from Dry Valleys, Antarctica - metaG UQ601 (22.06) | ecosystem: Environmental > Terrestrial > Soil > Desert | place: Antarctica: Dry Valley... | reverse complement strand
GCACCGAAGTTCGGGTCTTCCGTTCCAGCCATTATGCTACCCTCCAGAGTTGTTAGGTACCCGCCGCGACAAAAGCAATGCATGTGCCATATTTGGAACATGTCAAGCGCCAGCCGCCCGCGTAACCAGCACCGACGAAAAAAACTTCTGTGCCACTAAAGCAGTTTCGCTGCGCCGAGCCGCTCTCGCCCGGCGCGCGCGTCGCGCTGATCTCACCCGCCGGGCCACTGCAAAAACCTGAAGAGCTTCCGCGCGCGCAGGAAAACGCGCGCACACTCGGCTGGGAGCCAATGGTGGGCGCGCACGCGACCGAAAGGCTCGGATATCTGGCCGGACACGACCGCGATCGACTCAACGATCTGAATCGCGCGCTGCGCGACCCCAAGATCGATGGCATCTGGTGTCTGCGTGGCGGTTATGGACTCATGCGGATCATCGAGTCCGTCGATTACGAAGCGCTTTCCCGGATGCCGAAGGTCATCATGGGATACTCCGACGTCACGGCTCTTCACGCGGCGGTGCAAACCAGGTGCAGACTCGTCACCTTCCATGGACCAACCGCGCGCGAGACTCTCACCGATTTCTCGCGCGACTCGTTTCAGCGCGCCGTCAATCAGCGTGTCGATTCCTGCGGCGTCGCATCCCTTGCGCGTGAGATCAACCCCGGGACAGCCGAAGGACGGCTGGTCGGCGGCAACCTCGCGGTGCTTTCGTCGCTCGCCGGAACTCCGTTCGCTCCCGACCTCACCGACGGCATTCTCGTTCTCGAGGATGTGAACGAGCCGGTGTACCGGATCGACAGGATGCTCCAGCAGCTCAGGCTCACCGGAACTCTGAGCGGATGCCGCGCGATTGCGTTCGGCGACTTCACTCACTGCCCCGAGGACGCCGGCGGTGGCGGCCGGCCGCTCGACGAAGTCCTCGGCGAGCTGGCGCACTCGCTTGGCATTCCCTGCCTGGCGGGAATTCCGGTCGGACACATTCCGGACCAGTGGACGATTCCACTGGGCGCGCTCGCGACGCTCGACACCAGGGCGCGCTTGCTGACAGTCACGTCGTATCCGGCGTGAGCGTGCCTCACAAGACCGGCGAAGACCTGATCGCCGAGGCGAAGGAGCAGATCGATCAGGTGACGCCTGAAGAAGTACAGGCGATGAGGTCGGGGGGGGAGAACGTGGTCTATCTCGATGTCAGGGAGCCGAACGAGTGGGGCCTCGGACGCATTCCCGGCGCGCTCCACCTGCCGCGGGGAAATCTGGAGACGAAAATCGAAGCGCTGGTGGCCCGGCAACAGCGAGTGGTGGTGTACTGCGCCCGCGGGAACCGATCGGCTCTCGCCGCGCTCACGATGAAGCAGATGGGCTACGACAGGGTTGCGTCGATGTCGCGCGGATTCCTCGGGTGGGCTGACGCGAATGGAGAGATCGAGGAGTGAGCGAAACCGCTGAGGAGGCGGCGCCGCCCGAGGCATTCGAAATTCCCGGCAAGGATGGACTCTCCATTCGCGGCGAGAGGTACCTGGCGGAGAGTCCCATTGGCACCGTGTTCGTCTGTCACGGCTTCAAGGGCTTCGCGCACTGGGGTTTTTTCCCTTACGTCGCGCAATCACTGGCGCGCAGCGGCCTCAACGCCGTGACCTTCGATTTCTCGGGGAGCGGGATCGGCCCCGACCGCGAATCGTTCACCCAGCCGGAGGCGTTTTCGACGAACACGTTCGCGCGCGAGCTGGACGATCTCGAGAACCTGCTGGATTACGCGCGGCGCTCGAGCTGGATCGATGAAAAGTTCGGGCTGTTCGGTCATTCGCGCGGCGGAGGCACGTCGATTCTTTTCGCCGGAGCGGATAGATCGGGTGTGACCGCCCTCGTCACCTGGGCCGCGATCTCCCACGTGAATCGATGGAGCGCGGACGACGCCCTCGACTGGCGGCGCCGCGGCTTCAGGGAGGTGGTGAATTCACGGACCGGGGAGACGCTTCTCCTCGGCACCGACCTGCTGGACGAAGTTGAAGCACACCTCAACACCAAGGTGAACATCCTGGCTGCGGCAAGGAAAGTCAAAGCTCCGTGGCTGATCGTTCACGGCACGGCCGACGAAACAGTCCCCCATTCCGAGGCGGAGGAGCTTCACCAGCGCTCGGCCGCGGTGAGCTCGCTGCGCCTGGTGGAAGGAGGCAACCACGGATTTGGCGCCGTGCATCCACTGACTGAGGCGCCACCACTCCTCGATCGCGTCGTGAACGAGATGGTGAAGTTCTTCGTCGACCACGCGGCGGAATGAGCGGTGGGCGGCCTGGAAGCGCTCCTCGCTGATGCGGAGATTCAGAAGCTCAAAGCCGCGCTGGCCGCGCACCGGTCGCCTGACTCGGAAAGCGACGAAGGGGTTCGGAAGGCCGCGGTCGCGCTGATCTTCCGCAGCGGCGCCGACGGTCAGCCGGAGCTTCTGTTCATCAAGCGCGCCGATTATCCGGGAGATCCATGGAGCGGCCAAGTCGCTTTCCCCGGAGGACGGGAAGAGCCGGGAGACTCGTCTCTCGCGGACACGGCCGCGCGCGAAACGCGTGAGGAAACGGGGATCGATCTTTCGCGGGACGGCGCGTTCATCGGGACGCTCGACGACCTGCGGCCGCGAATCAACAGGCTGCCCGACGTGATCGTGCGTCCCTACGTCGTCCTCCTCGATCGCTGCGAGCCTCTCATCCTGAGCCAGGAGGTAGCCCTCGCCTTCTGGATTCCGCTCCCGGCGCTGAAGGAGGCCGCGTCGTGGCGCGAGACACAGGTGCTGGCGCGCGGAATTCAGATCAACACCCGCGCGTTCCATCATGAAGGGCACATCGTGTGGGGGATGACAGAGCGGATCCTGGGGCAGCTACTCGAGCTCCTCGCCCAGGCGTCCAGTAGCGAGTGAACCGTTCCGTTATCGTCCGAACCAGATCTGTTCCGCAGAACATCCTGGATTGCGGTAAAAGTTAGGCCAGCCTAACTTTCAGGCTGAAGCTGATCAACTACGAGGGACTCACGCTTGGCAACCCAGCTCGATCGACAGCCGGTACCGACCCCGCCCGCAAACCCACTGACTGTCCCGCCGCCGGGATGGCGGCGGGCGCGCGCGACCCCGTCCCTCGTCGAGGTTTACCGCACGATACCGGTATCCGGACAGGGATGGTGGCGGAAGATTCTCGCCTTCGCGGGACCCGGATACCTGGTCGCCGTCGGTTACATGGACCCCGGCAACTGGGCGACTGATCTCGCTGGCGGGGCACAATTCGGCTACACGCTTCTGACAGTCATTCTGATGTCGAACCTGATGGCGATCCTGCTTCAGGGGCTCTCCTGCAAGCTCGGCATCGTGACGGGAAGAGATCTCGCCCAGGCGTGCCGCGACCACTACTCGGGGCCGGTCAACTTCATGCTCTGGGTGGCCTGTGAAATTGCGATCGCCGCCTGCGACCTGGCCGAAGTCATCGGCACCGCCATCGCCCTCAATCTTCTGTTCGGGATTCCGATCGCTTACGGAGTGGTCATCACCGCGCTCGACGTGCTGATGATCCTGTACCTCCAGAACAAGGGCTTCAGGCTGCTCGAGGCGCTGGTCATCACGCTCATCGCCACCGTCGGGATCTGCTTTCTGTTCGAGATCATTCTGTCGAAGCCGCCGCTGGGAGCGGTGCTGCGGGGCTTCATCCCCTCGCCGGAGATCATGAGCAACCCGTCGATGCTGTACGTCGCGGTCGGAATCCTCGGCGCGACGGTGATGCCGCACAACCTCTATCTGCATTCCTCGATCGTGCAGACGAGGCAGTATGCCGAGAACCCGGCTGGGAAGCGCGAAGCGGTTCGCTTCGCGTTCATCGACTCCACCATCGCGCTTTCGTTCGCGCTTTTCATCAACGCCGCGATCCTCATCATCGCCGCGGCGACATTCCACAACACCGGTCACTCGGAAGTCGGTGAGATCCAGGACGCCTACAAGCTCCTGACCCCGCTCCTCGGCGCCGGCGCCAGTACCGTCTTCGCGCTGGCGCTCCTCGCGTCGGGCCAGAACTCGACGATCACCGGTACGCTCGCAGGCCAGATCGTGATGGAAGGATTCCTGAACATCCGGCTGCGGCCGTGGCTGCGGCGCCTGATCACCCGCCTCATCGCGATTATACCGGCCGTGATCGTGTCCCTCATTTACGGCGAGAGCGGAACGGCGAAGCTGCTGATTTTGAGCCAGGTGATCCTCAGCATGCAGCTGTCGTTCGCCGTGTTTCCGCTGGTCATGTTCACCTCGGACCGGCTCAAGATGGGCGAGTTCGTGAATCCGGCATGGCTCAAGGTGTTGGCGTATCTTGTTGCGTGCGTGATCGGCGGGCTCAACATTTGGCTGCTGATGCAGTTCTTCCAGGGAGTGATGAGCTGATGTATCAGCGCATTCTCGTTCCGCTCGAGCATTCCGAGTACGACGCCGTCATCCTCGACCATGTGCGCAAGCTCGCCCGCGTCTGCAACGGTTCGTCGATCGTGCTGATTCACGTCGCCGACGGCTGGGCCGCCCGCAACATCAAGGAGCTCGATCTCCGCGAGTCCGAGGAGATGAAGGATGACCGCGAATACATAGAGGGGCTCGCGGACACGCTGGAGAGTGAAGGCTTCAAGGTCGAAGCGCTTCTAGCCGGCGGCGATCCGGCCAGGGAGATCGCCGATGCCGGACAGCGCGAGCAATGCGATCTCATCGCGATGGCGACGCACGGCCACCGGGGGCTGGCCGATGTGCTGCGGGGAAGCGTCGCTCACGAGCTTCGCCACATCTCGATGCTGCCGGTGCTGATGGTCCGCGCAAATCCGGCGGTCACCCGCACTCCTTCACCGAGCTGATGGTGCCGCGCGCAGCAAAGCCGCGTGGGGCCGCCGCGACCGACCCCAAGAAGAAGGATCCCCTCACCCAGCCCGTGGAAGACTATCTGAAGGCGATCTACGCGATCGGCAAAGGCTCGGGCGCGGCGGCAACCAACGAGATCGCCCAGCGATTGGCGCTCGCTCCCGCATCGGTCAGCGGCATGGTCCGCCGGCTCGCCGACCAGGGCTTACTCGCCTACGAGCGCTATCACGGAGTGAGGCTCACCGAGCGCGGACGGCGCGCGGCGCTCCGCACACTTCGCCGTCATCGTGTGATCGAAGCGTATCTCGCCCGCGCGCTCGGGATGTCATGGGACCGCGTCCACGACGAGGCGGAGCGGTTGGAGCATGCCGCCTCCGACGAGCTCATCGACAGGATGGCCGCCACGATCGGCGAGCCGATCGTCGATCCCCACGGCGCGCCGATCCCGACCCGCGACGGAGCAGTCGATGAGACGGAGCACACCTCTCTCGCGGAGATGGCTGTCGGAGCGACTGGCGTAGTCGCGCGTGTTACGGACGAGGATCCGCAGATGCTGCGATATCTCGGCGAGCTTTCCATTCGACCCGGGAAGCAGGTGACGGTCAAGGCGCGGGCGCCGTTCGACGGGCCGATCACCCTCGCTGTGGGAAAGCGGGAGCTCTCGATCGGGCCGGCTCTCGCCGCACACGTGCTCGTCGCTCCAGTGCGAGACAGGGGAGTGAAGCGCCGCTAGCTTTCGCGGGTGATCCATCTTCTCGCGCCGCTCGCTGCCGCGCTGCTGCTTCAGGACCCGTTTCCGTCGCGCGTTGCTCCGCCGCGTACGATCGCCATCGACGAAGCGTTCGCCGAAGCCGCGGGTCTGCGCGTCGGCGATCACCTGACGCTGTCGGCGAAGCCGGGAGCCGGGATCTCCGTGCCTGAATCCGTCGTGGTTGCCGCCATCTTCGAGCGCAGCGCCGACCCGTCCGAGATTGCGCGCGGCGATTTCAAGGCGCGGCTCCATCTCGATCACCTTCAGCGGATCTCCGGATACGGCGACCGCGTCGACCGCTTCGCGGTCGCGACGACACGCACGGCGGACATCGGTCGCGTAATCGAGCGAGTGAACCGCCAGGCATTCGGGTTCAGAGCGTATCGCTCGCGTGACATAGCCGTCGAGACGTCGCGAACCTTTCTGGTGGTCAGCCGCTTCCACCGCGCGATAGGAGTCATCACCATCGTCGCCAGCTCGGTGTTCCTCCTCTGCATCATGGTGCTGAAAGTCGAGGAGCGCCGCCGCGATATCGCCGCACTCCGTCTCATGGGCATTTCGCGCTCCTCCGTCATCCAGTCCATCGTCATCGAAGCAGGTCTGGTTGCCGTGCTCGGGAGCCTGCTCGGTGTGCTCATCGGGTGGCTCGTATCGATCTTCGTCAACTCCCACTACCAGGAGCTGTACCAGACTCCGCTCGAGTTCTCGATCCTCACCGTTCCGATCGTCGTTTTCGCGGTCTCCCTCTCGCTCGTGCTGGGCATCGGCGCCGGCCTGGCGGCATCGTGGCGGCTCGTCCGCACGCCCCCGCTCACCCTGTTCGGACGGTAGGTGAGATTCTCGCTCGCCAGGGCGTCACTGGCTCGTCACCGGTCGCGAACCGTTCTCGCCGTGCTCGGCGTCTCCATCGCGGCGGCGATGCTGCTCGACATGGTGATGCTCGCCTCCGGAATGCGGGAGTCGTTCCGCGAGCTGCTGATGTCGCGCGGATTCGAGATCAGGCTCGCCCCCAAAGGAACCCTGCCCTTCGATACGGACGCGACGATTCCGGATGTCGCTGCCGTCAGCGCGACTCTGCGCACGAATGCCGACATCGAGGCGATCAGCCCGGTGATGGCGGCATCGATCCACGTTCCCGTCGGCGGGCGGAACGTCAGCAGCGCGACGCTCGGGATCGATCCGTCGGTACAGGGGGACTACGAGCTGATGGCGGGAGAAGATGTGATCCGCGCCGACGCTCTTGTCGCCAACGATTATCTCATCGAGCAGCTGCGCGCGAAGGTCGGTGACACGGTCGAGGTGGCGACGGGTTACGACCCACAGACAAGGAGCTACACGGGCCAGCGGAAGCTCGTGCTCACGGGACGGGTGCGCTTCATCTACGGGGCCAGTCGGCAGCCGGCGTCGGCGATGCGCCGCGAGACCCTGGAAGGAATGGTCGAGCCGGAGCGGCGAAACCGGGCGTCACTCTTCATGGTGCGACTGCGCCAGGGGGCGGACGCCGAGGAGGTGCGGGCGTGGATCTCGAGCGAGCTTCCGAACGTCACCGCGATCTCGATTGCCACGGCAATCGCGCAGGTGGACCAGAGGCTCAGCTACTTCCGCCAGCTGGCGTTCATTCTAGGCGCGGTGAGCCTCTTCGTCGGATTTCTCCTCGTCACCACGCTGGTCACGGTGTCCGTCAACGAGCGCGCGGGCGAGATCGCGGTGATGCGCGCGATCGGCGTGTCCCGCGCGCATGTCGTGCAGCAGATCGTGCTGGAGGGAGTCGCGATCAGCCTGGCCGGGGCGCTGCTCGGGCTCGCGCTCGGCCTCGTCACGGCGCGCTACCTCAATGCGATCCTGTCGGCCTTCCCCGGACTGCCGATGGCCATCGATTTCTTTCTCTTTCAGCCGCGCGCGGCGTGGTCCGCTCTCGGATTGCTGGTGATGAGCGGAATCGGGGCGGGCATCTATCCGGCCTGGCGCGCTTCTTCGCTGCCGATCGCCGAGTCGCTGAGACGGGAAGCGATCGCGTGAGCGGCCGGGTGGTGGTATCGCTCCAGGATGTGAAGCGCGACTACGCGCTGGGCAGGGAGAGCGTTCATGCGCTGCGCGGCGTGACGCTCGATGTCACCGCCGGAGATTACGTCGCGATAGTCGGCCCTTCAGGGTGCGGAAAGTCGACGCTGCTGAACCTCGTCGGCGTGATCGACCAGCCCTCAGGCGGGACGGTTTCGATAGAGGGCAGGCGAGTGGATGGGATGACCGATCGGGAAGCCACGACCTTTCGGCTGCGGACGATCGGGTTCGTGTTCCAGCGGTTCTATCTGCTGCCGATTCTGTCCGCGCTCGAGAATGTCTCGCTGCCAATGGCTGAGGCGAAGGTGCCGGGGGCGGAGAGGACGGAGCGTGCGACGAAGCTGCTGGAGTATGTCGGATTGCGGGAGCGACTGGGCCATCGCCCGTCTGAGCTGTCGGGTGGGGAGCAGCAGCGCGTGGCGATCGCCCGCGCTCTCGCCAACAAGCCATTGCTGCTGCTCGCCGACGAGCCGACGGGTGAGCTCGACGCGCACACCGGCTCGGAGATCATCTCTCTCTTCCGCCGGCTCAACGACGACGGTACCACGATCGTGGTCGTGACCCACGACGAGGAGCTGGCAACCGCCGCGCGCCGGCAGATCCACATGCGCGACGGAAGAATCGTCGGGGACGCATTCGAGACATGATCAGGCGCCTCGCGATCCGGAACATCGCCTATCGGCCGTGGCGATCGCTGCTGCTCTTCTTCGGCTACGGAGTCGGCGTCGGGGTGATGATAGTGCTGCTCTCGATCGGTGAGGCAATGCTCACCCAGGCGCGGAACGAAAAGCTGGTAGGCGGCGGGACGATAACGGTTCTTCCCGAAGGTCTCGACATCGAAGTCATGAAAACCGGCGGCATCGGCGGGCTTTTCTTTTCGATCGACCATGCGTCGTTTCTCTACAGGCAGCTCCTCGCTTCACCGAGGCTCGAGCGGGAGATCGGCGCCGTCGCTCCGCAGATCGAGGGAAGACTGGTGTACGCCCGCACGAGCGACGGGACGGAGTACGCGGTCCACGCTTCCGGCGAGATACCGGCGGCTAGCGAAGCAGTGGGTGCCGCGCCCACGATCCTGGAGGGAAGCTGGAAGAGCGACGATGGGGACAGGAGGTGGGCTTCCCCTACACCGGCCGAGCTGCGCCACGAGATCGATCGCTTTCATCTACCTTCGGATTCGCTCGCCAACCGCGACACCTGGGGGGAGTGGCACTACTTCAACGTCATGCCGGAGGGCGGGAAACGCTGGGCGTTCATCTCTTTCATCGTCGGGGGCGACGTCACCGGCTCGGATTGGGGCGGCAACCTTGGCATTACGCTCAGGGAGCAGGGGCGCCGCACCCGCAAGTTCGCCGCGACGGTGCACCGCTCCAGAGTTCGTTTCTCGACGACCGACGCGGATCTGGTCTTCGGCGCTTCGCGGGTGACAGTGCTCCCGAATGGCGACTATCGTGTCGTCGCTGCCGCGCGCGAGGAGAACGGTCCGGGCAAGATCGACATTTCCGTGACGGTCAGTCCAGCGCCGTTTGCCTACTTCCCGGGCGTCTCGATGGGCGCCGGCGACTTCGTCTCCGGGTACACGGTCCCCGCGCTGCGAGCGACTGCTTCGGGAACGCTGTGCGTCGACGGAACCTGCGAGGTGCTGACGCGGGCACAGGCGTACCACGATCACAACTGGGGCGTCTGGAAGGGCGTCACCTGGGAGTGGGGGGCAGGGCGGGCAGGCCAATACACCTTTCTCTATGGACGAGTGCATTCACCAGACACCGCTGCTTCGCGGCCGCCGGTGCTCGTCTACCTCATCGACTCTCTCGGGTTTCGCGGTGTTTTCCGGCCGCGATCCATTTCCTACGATGACGCTCGCTCTGCTAGCGCCGGTGCCCGAGCGATCCTGGTTCCTTCGCGCGCGACTTTATTCGATGAACGGGATGGAGATACGCTGCGGATCGACCTCGCCATCGAAGACGCAATCGCTACTGACATGCGACTCGAGCGCCGCGAAATACCTGGAGCCGGGAAGGATACCGGAGCCGCGCCCAGCGATGTCTCGAAGACGCCATATTTTATTCAGATGAAGGGCACGGCGCGAATTTCCGGTCGCCTCGATGGCGAGCGTATCGAAGGAACCGGCACCGGTTTCTTCGAGACTTTCAGATGACCTCACAAGTCCTCTCGAGTCATGCCTGACGCTCACGCAATTCCTCAGCTGCTGCTGGTCCTCGCCGCGCTCCTGGCTACGACCAAGCTGCTGGGCGCCTTTGCTCAGCGCGTCGGCCAACCGGCGGTGCTCGGCGAGCTGCTCGCTGGCGTACTGCTTGGCGGTTCAGTACTGGGTCTACTCGATCCGGCGGATCCGGTAATCCACGCGCTGGCCGAGCTCGGGGTCATAGTTCTGCTGTTCGAGATCGGACTCCACACTGATCTGCGCGCGATGGCCAAGGTTGCCGGCACGGCGACAACGGTGGGCGTGGTTGGGGTGATCCTTCCGTTCGTTCTTGGCTACTACGCCGCATACACTGTGCTGGACTTCGACCGAATACCGTCGCTCGTTTGCGGCGCGGCGCTCACGGCGACATCGATCGGCATCTCCGCGCGTGTTCTCTCCGATCTGGGCCAGCTCAACACCAGAGAAGGGCAGGTGGTGCTCGGGGCAGCTGTGCTCGACGATATCATCGGGCTCATCGTGCTCTCCGTCGTTACCAGCATGGTCCTCGGTGGCACGTGGACGGTTGCCGGCATCCTGCTCACGACGAGTCTCGCAGTCGGCTTCATTGTTGTCGCGGTCACGGGTGGCAGATTTCTCGCGCGGCCGATCTTCAGCTCTCTGCGCACCATTCGAACCTCCGGAACGCTTGGGGTCGTGGCGCTTGCGTTCGCTTTTCTGCTGTCGTCGCTCGCTGCCAGCGCTGGATCGGCGATGATCCTGGGCGCTTTCGCGGCGGGAGTGGTTCTTCATGACACTGCCGAGCGTGCCGAGATCGAACGCGCGGCAACCACGATCGGACATTTTCTGGTTCCGGTTTTCTTTGCGTCCGTCGGCGCTTCCGTCGAGCTGGCCACGTTCGCGGATCCGCGCACGCTGGCCGCCGGCGGCTTGCTGATCGCGGTCGGTGTGATCGGAAAGTTCGCGGCTGCTTTCGCGCCGTGGCGGTTCCGCGGTAACAAGACGCTCATCGGAGTGGCGATGATTCCTCGCGGCGAGGTCGGACTCATCTTCGCGCAGATGGGACTCGCTACGAAGGCTATCACGCCGGCGATCTTCAGCGCCCTCACCTTGATGGTAATGGTGACGACTTTCCTCGCCCCGCCTGTCCTCGCTAGAGTCGGACGGGGTTCCACCGGAGAGCGCGGGGATCTTTCTGGTGAAGGCGGAATCGACGATCTCGTTGCCGGTGATTGGGGCGACGATCCGCCGCCTGCTCCGGCAGCGGGCGACGATCTCAGCTAGATCGCTGGTCTAGAAGAGCGACATCTGCTCGCCGAGGAGCTCGGGATCGACAGGAGTCTGTCCGAGACGGGACTGGAACCCGCGCGCAGTCGCCGGACTGTGGCCGGAGAAGTGGTTGGCAACGTAACCGTAGATGTGAGTCACCTTCCCGGATAGCTCATCGACTGCGGCGGACCACCTCTCGATCTCATCCGAACGATCGACTTGTACGCGCGAGTAATCGACCAGATCCCGATTCGGACCCATCCAGCGGATGTACGCGAAGTCGGCAGTCGGGCGTGCGGCGAGGCTCAGCATCAGCTTGCGCGGAATCCATCTGCCATCGACGAGCGCCAGCGCGATGTTGCGCTCGCTCAGGAGCGCCAGAACACCGTCGGTGATCCATCCGCGATGGCGGAATTCGATCGCGACCCGAAGATCGGTGGGTACCCGCGCGATGAAATCGACGAGCGCGGGCAGCTCACCAGGCTGAAAATCGGGTCCGGTCTGGGCGAGAATCGGTCCGAGCTTGGGGCCCAGCTCCCGGACCCGCTCGAAGAACGCTTCAGAGGCTCCGGTGACGTCGCGAAGCCGCTGCTCGTGGGTGATCTCCTGCGGCATCTTCAGCGCGAAGACGAACCGCCGGGGCGTGCGCTCGACCCAGCCGCGAAGGGTCGTCGCGGCGGGAGACGCGTAAAAGGTCGAGTCGACCTCGACCGAGTCGAAGGCCCGGGCATAAACCGTCAGAAACTCCGAGGGACGCGTGCCGTGGGGGTAGAACGGTCCGAGCCAGGCGTCGTAATTCCAGCCCTGGGTTCCGATGTGGATCTCCGCCGCCATGCGGTTCAATCGGCGCCCGCCCGAGCCCCGTGTCAAGTCGCGGCCACCAGCCGGCGCGTGGTTCTCCATATTTAGGTGGTCAACGTCAGCGCCGAGGAGACAGGATGCTCAGGAAAATCGGAATCATCGTCGCAGTGCTGCTGGTGCTTTTGATCGGCGTCATCGCTACGCGCCCCGCCGGTTTCACGGTGACGCGCTCGAAAACGATCGCGGCCCCTCCCGAAGCGGTCTACGCTCAGATCTCCGACTTTCATCGCTGGCGGCACTGGTCCCCGTGGGAGGAGCGCGACCCGGCGATGAAGCGGGAGTTTTCGGGTGCGACTGCCGGCGAGGGGGCGGTGTACAGCTGGGTGGGAAACAAGGATGTCGGCGAAGGACGCATGACCATTACTGATGCCCGGCCCTCGGATCAGGTAGTCATCAGGCTCGAGTTCCGCGAGCCGTTCGCGGTGACCAACACCACCGGCTTCGTCCTGACACCATCCGGCCAGGGAGGAACGAACGTTACCTGGTCGATGAGTGGCGAGAACAATTTCATGATGAAAGGGATGTCGCTCTTCATGAACATGGACCGCATGGTCGGCAATGACTTCGATACAGGTCTGGCAAAGCTCGATTCCCTCTCGACCGGCCGGAAGAATGTTCTCGATCCAGTCAGGGCAGGGCTTCTTGCAGATTGACCTTTCGTAAGTGGGCGCTGTCAGCGGTCGCGGTTTCCGCGGCCGCGATATTCATCGCGTTCGGTTTGTGGCAGCTCAGGCGGCTCGAGGTACGTCAGCAGCAGAACTCGCTCCTCTCATCGCGCCGCTTCGCGCCTGAAGTCGAGCTGAGCAGCCTCCCGGCGGATACGGGGGAGGCGCGCTTTCGCAGGATCCGGCTCCACGGCAGGTACGATTACGACAACGAGATCGTTCAAACGTTGCGCGGCCGCAACGGATCGCCGGGGGTCAACATCCTCACGCCCCTCCTTCGCGCCGGCACCGACACGGCTGTGCTGGTGAATCGCGGGTGGGTCTACTCACCGGATGGGGTGACAGTGGCCACCCGACTCTGGCGAGAGGCGGACACGGTGACCGGCACGGGGTTCGTCGAAGTATTTCCGACGGATGGACCATTCGCCGCACCAAATCCCGCGCGGCCGCGCTCGTTCCGGCGCCTGGACCGGTCCGCTTTGGCGCAGCTGTTTCCTTATCCGATCGCCAACTATTACATCGTGCTCTCGGATTCAACCACGGGCCGTTCGACGGGAATCGGAAATGCCCCGGCGACCAATGTTCCTCCGCGCGTCGAGCCCGCGGCACTGGGTGAGGGTCAGCACCGCAACTACGCCGTGCAGTGGTTTTCGTTTGCGGCGATCTCTATTATTGGATTAGTGATCTTTCTCAGGCGAGCATGACCAACAAGCAGACGGGAACCGCAACTGAAAAGGAAGCACGAGACGTTGCGGAGAGTGCGCGCGAGACGGAGTGGGCTCATCCGAGCTTCGTGCGCGAGCTCTTCCTCGGGCGCTTTCGCCTCGATCTGATTCATCCCCATCCCCCCGCCGACCCCGCCGAGGAGGCGCGCGCGAAGCCGTTCATGGACAAGCTGCGCGGCTTCATGGAAAGACTGGAGTCCGAAGAGATCGATCGTACCGGGGAGATTCCGGAGCGCGACGTGCAGGAGCTCCGCGAGATGGGCGCCTTCGGCATCAAGATCCCAAAAGAGTACGGCGGACTGGGACTGTCGCAAATGAGTTACGTGCGCGCGATCGAGATGGTGACGTCCAAGGATGGGTCGCTTACCGCGCTCTTGTCCGCCAGCCAATCGATCGGAGTTCCGCAGCCGCTCAAGCTTTTCGGGACCGAAGAGCAGAAGAGGAAGTATTTCCCGCGGCTGGCGAAGGGCGCCATCTCCGCGTTCGCGCTCACTGAGGTCGACGCGGGGTCCGATCCGGCCAACATGCAGTGCACCGCTACCCCGACGGCGGATGGGAAGCACTTCATCATCAACGGCGAAAAGCTGTGGTGCACCAATGGCACCCGCGCCGAGCTTTTCGTGGTGATGGCGAGGACGCCGGAAAAGGTGATCAAGGGAAAACCCGTGAAGCAGATCACGGCGTTCATTGTCGAAGCGTCGATGCCCGGCGTGGAAGTGGTGCACCGGCTTCGGTTCATGGGTCTCAAGGCAATCGAGAACGGAGTGATCCGCTTCACCAACGTCCGCGTCCCACGCGATAACATTCTCTGGGACGAGGGCAAGGGCCTCAAGCTGGCGCTGATAACGCTCAACACCGGACGGCTCACCATCCCGGTCGGGTGCGCCGGGGTGGGCAAGCAGATGGTCGCCGTCACCAGAAAGTGGGCGAACGAGCGCGTGCAGTGGGGGCAACCGATCGGGAAGCACGAAGCGGTGGCGCAGAAGCTGGCGCGCATGACGGCGTATACTTTCGCGATGGAGGCGATCGGCGAGCTGTCGACGGCTCTGTATGAGAAGGGGGGCTACGACATCCGTCTCGAGGCCGCGATCGCCAAGCTGTACAACACCGAAGCCGGTTGGCGAATTCTCGACGATGCGCTCCAGATTCGTGGCGGGAGAGGCTACGAGATGGCGGAGTCGCTGGCGCGGCGCGGCGAGCCCGCTATACCTATAGAGAGGGCGATGCGTGACTTCCGCATCAACCTCATCTTCGAAGGGTCGTCCGAGATCATGCGGCTCTTCATCGCGCGCGAAGCGGTCGATTACCATTTCAAGCTTGCCTTCAACATCGTCAACCCCGAGTCGACGATGAAGGAAAAGCTCGCGGCAATGGTCAATGCGACGCCGTTCTATCTGACCTGGTACCCGACGCGCTGGCTGAATGCGGCGCGGCTTCGCCGTTACGGCGAATTCGGAAAGCTCGCCAGCCACATCCGCTACATCGAGCGCACCACCCGCCACCTCGGACGCTCGATCTTCCACGCAATGGTCCGGTTCGGTCCCAAGCTGGAGCGCAAGCAGATGGTGCTGTTCCGCGCGGTGGACATCGGAGCGGAGCTGTTCGCGATGTCGGCGGCGTGTGTGCGGGCGCAGATGCTCGAGAAGCAGGGCAGACCTGGGGCGATCGCGCTGGCCGATGTGTTCTGCCTCGAAGCGCGCGAGCGGATCAGGGTGCTGTTCGACAATCTGTTCGGCCCGAACGATCCGGCGCTGTACAAGCTGGCGATGGAAGTTCTGCGCGGGGAGCACGCGTGGCTGGAGCAGGGGATAGTCTCGAGCGTCGCGTGCTTCGACAAAACGAAGCGGCGCCCCGGTGTCGGCGGAGGGCCGGTGCCTGCCGATTCAGTTACGGCGACGGTCGGCGCTCCCCAATAGGCGCTACGGGGGCGTGAGCAGCAGCCGGTCGGGGGAGGGAGCCGGAGGCACTTCTGCCCCTGGTACAACACCTTGGGT
>Ga0136631_10000304_pt1 | contig 15355 bp, 23 predicted proteins | sample AntDrymUQ6012206_2_FD_104655 | JGI IMG/M metagenome (GOLD analysis project Ga0136631, IMG submission 104655) | Polar desert sand microbial communities from Dry Valleys, Antarctica - metaG UQ601 (22.06) | ecosystem: Environmental > Terrestrial > Soil > Desert | place: Antarctica: Dry Valley... | reverse complement strand
GTGCTAAATGGTTCTCAACACCCCTACCAATCTGAATGTACGTCTTTTCGTCGATCTCGTCTTTGAGCATCCGCGTTGTTGCATCCAGAACGTTTGCTTTGTGTTGACGACCGGGCTCCCGAAGAGAACGAACGGTGGATTCGTTCAAGTTGAGACGTTTCCCGATAGCGACGTTTGACATACCCTTCTCACCCATCCGGTGAACTTGGTTGATGAGTGCCTGACGTTGTTCGTTTCGCGCGATCGACTTGAGGTCGCGAATCATCGTGCTGGTGAGCTTGTGTTCGTCGGTAGAGAAAGCCGCCGCAATCTCCGAGTCTTTCATCCCTTGCTTGCGCATGTCCTCGATGACATCAAGAAACATCTTGTTTCGGGTGCTCTGGTCCTTACCAGATCCCCAAGGGTATCGTCCTGACTTACGGAGAACGCCGTAATGTGCGAGGTATGCCTCTTCTTTGATAATCACAGCTCTTCCTCCAATCTCAGTTCGTTGATGTGTCCATCAAACTCAATGATCTTGTCAATGATGAACGCGATGTGGGCGGGATCTGCGGTGTACTCACGTACTTCGTCGCTTTGGTAGATGCGTAACTCGATCTCGATGTCATACGGACTAACATCGTAATCAAGACAGAACAGAGCAGCATACGCCTCTAGCTGATGTTCAGAAGTTCGAGTGGTTCCTGTTTTGAGATCCGAGATACGAAGAACTCGATTACGGAACGAAAGCGCATCTGCTGTACCGAAGCAGTTGTCGGAGTAATAGACAATGAGCTCTGGTTCCATACGCCAACGAATGCAATCGTTGATGTACATACCGAGGGTGTGCTCATCATCCATCTGAAACTCACGAAGCGCAATCGCTTCTGCGGCATACCTGTGATCCTCTACTCCCTCAAGAGCAGCACGAGCTGTTTTCCACCGATGACGAAGTTTACCCTCGTCGTAGTTGATCCAGTGGTAGTAGCTAGGACTCAGAAACGCATGATCGCTCACGAGGTTCGAGTGCCTCTTCAAGCGCATCCAGAACCTCCTCTTCGTTCACTGGGTTGATGAAAGCCGCGAACGACATCTCATCAAGCTGATTCACGTAGTACTCCTGGTTCGGTTGGCGAGGAGAGCGAGGGGATATCTTGACTTCGAGAGAAGCCCACCGTGGCCCATGAAGAACCGTGAGGTCGAGCATCCCTTGCTTGTAACTCGGATCATTCTTCAACACCTGGCAGCCAGGGAGCCTACTTTTGATCCTCTTGATCAACTGCGCTTGGTACTGGTTTTCAGTCATCACCCTCCTCTCGCAAAAACAAAGGCTAAGTTTCAGAGGACTCGTATTGTACCTCTACTACTATAGCGTCCGATTGCGATGCGAGGTAATGTCTAATAATCAATGACCTCGAAGATCTGATATGTAGGCCACGTGTACGTAGCATTGAGGATCGATAGAACGATGTCTTTCTCTAGAAGCCCGTTAGCGACCGCACACGCAAATGAGTCGATGTACTTCACATTAGCTTTTGTATCCCGTATCGGAACTGAGATCGGATTGTCGTAAGGATGAAGAAACTGCTTGTTGTACTGGATGGCAAACCAACGAGGGCGCCATATCAGATTTTCAACGTGGTTGTTCCAGCGATTACCATCCTTGTTGATTGGTGTGTCCGATGTTATAGGCCTTGGCAGAAAGGCCCGAGCCACCAAAAGAGGTAGCGAACGTTTGTACTGCTTGTGTCCACGCATAAGGCCTACGCAGACCACATCACACTGGTTTTGGTAGACCTGCAGAGGACGTTGACTGGGCTCTCGACGCACATTGCCGTGATTACTCACGCTGTACTTGAGAAAACCCCGAATTTCTCTCCATTCTTCCATATTGTTCCTTCCTACCTTGCCAAGATTTTTTCCGATTACCAGTTGCGTAAGGCACAACCTAATGTCTAAGATATTAGATACTAAGTCGCGCGATGAGTAAGTGTTTCAAACCAGATATGGCATAATAAGCCCGCTATTTGCGAACTATTTTGCCAAGATCTCTTGGGAGGCCCTCAAAACGTTGAAATTTCGCTTCGATTTCAGGGATTTCCAAACAGCGGTGTCAATCCAGCTTTTTGACCTCAACACGTAGTAATAGAGGTCTTTGAACGGCGTATTCATCCGGTCAATCCGTCCGTGAGCTTGCTCCCAGTTCTTGTACGAATAGGTGAGGCTGTAGAACGCCATAGCATCAGTTTCGATGCAATTCCAGCCCTCTGCACCCGCTATGTACTGAACCAGATAGACCCACTTGCCCGTCTTGGGAATTTCTTGGTGTTTGTGTCCGTTCCACTCCGCTATCTCTACATCCCCGGCCAGCTCTCTAAGCCTCTCTAGCTCGTAGTTGTAGTTATAGAACACGATGAGCTTGTCGTGCTTCTCCAAGAGCTCCTGAACGCTCTCCAGGCGGCTCGGATGACTCCCCACAACCTTCCGCATTACGTAGAAGAGCTCAGCCAAGCTTTCGATCGGCTTGTCCTCGTAGACGTTCCATCGATCCTTCATCACTACCTTCAGCTTCTCTGCATCGAAGCCCACCCACACCGTCGTGGAGTGTCTGACCGTCTCATTGGCATAGGGCATCTTGACGAGGATTTCGTTCCTCAACCTCACGAGCTTGCCCACACCAACATACCGGTCGATCTTCGGGAACTTGGTGAACGAGTTGTAGATGACATGCTCGCGCTTGAACTGCGTCCTGTTCTTGTAGAACCCGTTGGCGATAAACACCGGGATGTAATCCATCCACGTATCGCCTGGTGTAGCCGACAACAGGATCCACTCGTTCTTCTTGGCAATCTTGATGAACGCCTTGGCCCATACCCCAGCCCCGACTGACCTCTGCTCGTCGAAGATGAAGAAGGCATTCTCCACTCCGATGTACTTCTCGATGTTGTTCCACGAGTCAACCTTCAACACGCCGGCCACGGTAGCCTCAGGTACTGGACCGATGGCTACGGCAGCGAACTCTTTGTCCCAGTCAAGGCTGTCGCGCTTCTTAGCGGTGGTGATGACGTAGATGTCTACCGGTGCTTCCTTCTCAAGGTAGTACGCAACTGCTACACGTGACTTACCTGATCCCACACCACCCCAGAGGATGGAGCCGTTCTTGAGCTTCTTCAACGCATCGCGCTGGTGCTGTTGTAGGTCGGGGTGCATGTCACCTCCCAATGGGTAAAATGGCAAAAAAAAAGAAAGCCCGTGTTATTGGGCCTTCTTAGAACTTACTTCGAGGTGGCGGTGATGTACTCAATACCTGCCTTCACCTGAATTCGACGAACGTCCAGGTTCATCTGCACGCGCTCCAGATTTCTCTTCCGCAAGGCCGGTACCAGGGGGTAGGGGTATTGTTGATGAGGATCTGAGCAGCATCCAGAAGTGTGTTGGCTTCGTGAAGTTCAGTAAGAAGGGCGGTGTTGTTGGTCATGGTTGCCTTTCGTAGGGGTTCATTATACCCCACGTTTTTCTTGCGAAGCGGTTCTGAGCTGCACCAGGTAGCCACCAGGTCTACCACATGCACTCCCGGCTCGACTAGGATACCGGTCGCAGACCCCATAGCGAAGGGCCCCACTCAGAATTTACTTCGTCTAACAGCCCTCGAAGTGGCCCTTGGACTTGTAGTACAGGGCCGCCTTCCGGACGTACTCCCAGTCGTAACCGGGACCCGGATCGCTGCGGTCGTTGTAGCCGGCAGCCGCACTGACGCGCTGGTGACTGACGTGACCCTTCTTGATCACGCTGATCTTCCCGCCACCACCGCCGATCTTGGCGACGCGCAGAGGAATGCCATACTCCCGCTCGGCATACTGCCAGAGCCAGGCTGAGGCCCGCAGCTGCTTCTTGCTCCACGGCTCGTTGATGTTCGCGTGCATGTGCTCGACGCCACAGGAGACGGAGTTCGCCCCACGTGCCTGGTAGCACAGCTCGTCGAGGTCGTTGTAGAGCGCGACGTTGCCCGAAGCGTCGGTTGCCGCCTGGAGAGACAGCCCTTGCTGCTTCAGAACCCGAGCGAGGACCTCGAAGTCCGTCAGACCTACCATCTGCCTGATGACCGGGATGTGCTCAACCATGACCAGAGGCCTGATCCGACCCCCATTGGCCGGCAGGATGCCCGTCTTGCGGTAGTCCCAGACCTGAACGCCGCCCTTGATGTGCTTGATCTCGCGAGGACTAGGCATCGGCATTGATCCCCTCCGCGGTCTTGCAGAACGGAAGCTCATGCTTCTCGTCCTCATCGTCGATGTCGGGCAGGAAGTACGGCTCATCCGAACCACCAAGACCCGGGGGCTCGAGGTCATGACTGTGGACGCTGTTCTCGTCCCCCTGCTGGATTGCCTTCTTGTCTGTCATGCGTCCTCCTTGTTGATTACACGATTGGTTCTGAGCTGCAGCATGGACGAATTGGTTAGAACCGTCTCAATTGCACTCCTGGCTATTTGAGAACCCCGTTGCCAGTCGCAGACCACACGTCCCTGTTCCCTGGAGGATGCTCCGGTGTGATGACCGGGCAAGGAATAGGCCTAGCAGTCACACTCAGAAAGCACTACCTACCACATACCGGCCATCCGGCCGTAGAACCCCATCGGTACCCGATCATCCTTGACCAGAGTACACCTCGGTATTTCTGCTCCAGAATCGGAGCAAGGTATGCAAATGCGTAACGAGAACCTGTCGCATTCCACGTACCTGGATCGAACTGAAGTCCACCGTCATACCGTCTGTTGATGAACCACCGTCTACCGCTCTCACATGAGGCGATGCGGTTCAGTCGATCGTTGAATGGTTTGACAACATGCCGCTTACACACGCTCTTCTTGCAGCCTTTGACAACGTGGCCTTGTGCTGGTGTTGGCCCACCAAGACACATGACCACAGCGGTTGCCAAACCTAGCCCACGACGTTTCACATGCGCAGCAGACGACAGATCTCGTTCCGCTGCCTTTCCGTGAGTCCGCCGATGGTCTTTGACGGCGCGATGCGACACTGCGTCAGCACCTTGTTGGTCTTGACCCGTCCGTACTTCGGCGCCGCGAGCACCAGATCGAACAGCTTCATGCTGAGGATGTAGTCGGGCGGTGTCTGGATGAGAGCCTGGAGGGTTGTCCGTCGACCCTTGAGGTCCCGTTTGAGCTTCATCCGCTTGGTACGGACGATGTTTGCCCTGTCCAAGGCATCCAGACGTTGGGTGAGGCTTCGTTCGGGGGCTTCAGTGGCTATCACACCACCACTCCCTTCGTTTCGTCTTCGGTCAGTTCGGTTGTGAGCTGATCGGGATTGGGTACCGCGTCCTCGCATGGGTTCACGAGATCGAAGCTCAGCTCGAACGCCTTGTCCTGGTAGACCTTGTAGCCACGGTCCGTGTAGAGGATCCAGTCCCCGACGTGCGCCCGGGTCTGGCGGGTGGTCTTCGGGTTGTGGACCCGCACACGGATGTAGTCCTCAGTCTGAGCGACGTCACCTTGACACCACTCAGCTACCTCGAGGAAGTTCTCGTCCGTCACCCGTACCGCGTCAACATACAGCGGCTTGCGGATGTACTTGGTGGTCTCTACGGTCATACATCTACCTCTCGACTTGTGGCGCGTCTCGTACCGAAAGCGTATCCGACAGCGAGACTGAAACCGATGACATTGATCTGCAGAACTATCGCGGTTGACACAACCAGAAAGTCCATCAGTCCTCCTGTGCCTGAGCGTCCATCTCCGCGTACTTCCTCTCGAGCGGATCCTCCTCGATGGTGACGTAGATGCTCTGCAAGTACGCCTTGATGCCGGACTTGCCCTGCACGGTCCACTCGTAGGGACGAACGATGAGGTCGACGTTCAGGATGTCAGCCCAGTCGAGCATCTCGATGGCGCTCTCATCGAGGTTGGTACGACCCCTTGACGTGATGATGACGATGCGTGGGGGACGGCCCTTGAAGTTGACCGAGACGGAGAGCCAGGGCTTCTCGGTTTCCTCCTCCTCGACATCCTCTCGAGGCTTGAGCCATTTGACGTTCCAGCCGTCCGCGGCCATGGCTTCGGCGACCTTGTCATCCAGAAGGACTCCGAAGTTGCGATCCCCCTCTCGGTTGTACTGCCCCTCCTTACCGGAGAAGTTTCGGAAGATGATGCGGACACCTTCCATCACGACGGTGTTGTCTTGGGGCACTAGTAGTCCTCTCTCGCGACGATGTCGCGGTCACGCACTTTTGACAGAACACGCCCGAACAAGAGCTCAGGCGGTCCATCGTGATTGAAAACCGAGTCGCCAAGCCGCGCTGCCTCGATCGGACTGTTTGCTTCGACCTTCACTTCGCGTTCCTGTGTGACGGTGTAGTACTTTCCCTCGGGCATGGCTACGGCTCCTCGACGATGTCTTCGACCGGCGTCATCTGAGCAATGGCCTTGTGCGACCACATGGCCGCGTTCTCCAGCTCAGTGATGGCAACGGACTTGGCTCGACCATCAGGCAACTTGCGGTTGAGCTTCATCGCGACGTACAGGAACATCGCCCGCAGCTCTTCGTGCAGGGGCCGTGTGGTGTCGTCGGATGGATGAAACCCGAAGCTGTCCTTCAGCTGCGAGTTCGGGATGTTGCTGCGCTGAGCCATCTACTCACCGTCTTCCTTGTCTTTTTGGAGGGTACGCATCATCTTCGGATTGATGGTCAGGCCTTTGTCCTTGGCCGTGTACACGAGGTCCCCAATCTCGCGCATGGTGGTTTCCGCATCCGCGCCGAGCCATATGACGGGGTTGTCGTCAGGCTCGACGTTCTTGACGTGAAGCTGGAGAAAGAAGCTGTTGAGCGGACGATCCCACCCAACGACCCAGCGACCTTTCTTGTTGCGGATGGTGTACTGCGACATCACGGCTCCTTTGGATCGTCGACACAGACAGAGGGCAGCGCGATCAGGTCGAACTCGCTCAGACCTACCTTTCTGTTGTTCAGGATGTGCACCATGTAGCTCATCTGCTCATCGAGCTCTCGGCCTTTCTTGACCGAGTCGTTGTACTTCACGACCAGCTTGTTGTACTTCCTGAGGATCTGAACAGCCTCGATGGTCATCGTGATGGTCGTCGCAACTGCCAGGTACTTGAACATCACTACTCCTCCTTGGTGTTGACAAAGTCATCGAAGGGGGTGAACTTCTCGATCTGCTTGATCGCATCCGCCTTCAGTTTCTCGAAGTAAGCCATGTCAACTTCGAGGACCTGCTGTTCAGCGACGTCTGCTTCGGCCCACTGATAGCCCTGGGTACCGGCCACGGCGTAGTACTTGTCTTCCTTGACCCGGTACAACGTGCCCCCACCGCTCTTGACCGGAACAAACAACCCGGTCTTTCCGATGTGGCGCATGTTCTTGTAGTCCTTCTCCTCCCATCCAAGGCGATCCAGATACATCGTGCCTTGAGCGACGGTCTTACCCTCTCTGAGATCCTCGATCTCGATCTTCTCACCGGTGAACAGCTGCTTGACCACGTACGGATGCTGGAACTGTGCACCCACCATGTACCACTCGTAGGGATATGGGCGCTCCCACGGAGCCATCCACACCCCTGCTACGTACACCGCGTCGTTGACGAGCACAAACCTGTCGTAGGTTGCCTCGTGTTCGAACTCGAAGCCGTACTTCTTTCCGAAATCCGTCACCTTGTCGATGATCTTCTGGTCGGCGTTCGGGATCTTCACGGAATCGGTTTTGATGTGGGCAACGGTGTAGCCCTCGTCCTGGATCATCTTCTTCAGGTCGATCATGAAGAGTGCGCCGCGCTTGGCGACGATGTTGTCGATGTTACGGATGTCCCTGAAGGGGTTGTCGAACTTGGCCGACGTTAGTCCATAGACGATGTTGATCGCGATCTTGAGTGCGTACGCCAGGTGAACAGCGCCTGTCGGATCATCCTCAGCACCATCCAGAAACTGTCGGAGGCGACCGTCAAACAGATCTCGGGCCTTCTCGTATTCCTGATGCTTGATCGCCATTCGAGCTTCTGTGAGTGCCGCGAACTTCGGGGTGTACTTTCCGAATAGGTTGAGGATTTCGATGCTCGTTGGATGCATACTCGCCACGTCCAGAAGGGCCACGGCCTCGTACGCTCCGGGTTCGGCATGTACGTAACCTCCTTCTCCGGGATCTTCGCCGAGGTAATAACTTTTTCCCAGCTCGAAGGTATACCCGGGGAACTCTTTCGAGAGATCCGTGTAGACAAAGTGTCGCTGGGGACGGGGATCATCACCGAAGATGATCTTTGCTGTGTGACGCTGCGTTGTGTCGTTCACCGTCAGACCACTGAGTTCGGCCAGGATCTTCCGTGCGGTGAAATCCTGCTTGCGATCTTCGAAGACCGCTTCGGTTGCTCGTACGTCGTTTGCACAGTACTCCACCACGCGTGTCCAGTCCTTTTCGTCCACTGGCTGGTCCCATGGGAGATCCAGCTCCACGTGCAGGATGCCGAGATCGATCTCGAACTTCTTGAGACTGCACCTCTTCGTGCTGAAATCCCAGATGTCCGCGTACGAGATGCTGTACGCCTGACCGAAGGTTGCTGACCGGCTGTGGTCAACGAGCATCTTCTGACTCAGTACAAAGAGCTGCTCGGGAGTGTGACCCAAGGCAGCTGCGTACAGGATGTGGTTGTCATACCTGCGGTTGTAGAAACCGACCAGTTTCAGCTTGAACAACGCTTCCACTTGATCCGGCTTCGGGTTGATCATCTTGACGACGGTTGCGTCGCCTTGAAACTTCCAGCAGATCACGAAGAGGTTCGGGTACACCTCAACGTCGAAGAAGGCAATACGAGCGTCCGAGGCCTTTGCATCCCCATCGGCTGCTACCTCCTCATCTTCTGCTGATGAGAACTTCATCTGCTGCGCTACCTTGAGTGCTGTGCCCGCCTGATTGCTGCTGTTGTTGGCGAAGGCGATGATCCTGCTTCGCAGGTCCGTCACGTCGTACTTCATGCCCGACTCTTGGGCGTCGTCCAGGATCTTCTTGATGAAGTCCACCGATGGCTTAGTGCCGGGGTGAATCTCCTTCTTCAGATTCCGGGTGATCAGTTCTCGTAGGCCTCGCTCGCTCGTGATTGTATTTGCTTTGAGCATCTTCTCCTTCTTCTCTTTGAGCGGAAGCCCACTACTTATCGACGAAACAGGCACTGCATTGCATCTTGACACCCGGCGCCGCAGGGAGGCGTCCCCGTTATACACCTTGACCTCAATTCCATCAGCGTATTCCACTGCCAGTTGGGTCGTGTCACCGTGATACTCGTAATGGAGATGGATCCCTTCGCCACCTTGGCTGATCTCTGCGTACGTCGGAGGCCACAAGCTGGCAGCCTCAAGATTCCGCTCCAGTGACTTGGTCCCATTGATCTCCTTGAGGTCAAAGTCGATGACGATGAAATTTTTTGGCACGCGAACCCAGTGCAACTCTCGCGAGTCAATATCTAATAGGCGGGTAGTTACTTCCGCCCACTTTTTGTACATCGTCCCAGACTTGCTTGCCTTCTGGGCCGGCATCTCTGCGAGAAACTCATCAAGCAGAGACTCTGTTTCATCAAGAACCAGAGAAAACGTTCCAACGTCCTTTGCCGGCGCCTTGAATTTGTTGGCGTTGAAGCCGACGTACATGCTCCGGACCATCTTGCCATCAACTTCGCCTCTGTCCTTGAAGTCGTCGAAGTAGTTACGCAGCTCCTCTCGCATCTTGTACTGGGGCAGCGGATAGACGATCCCACTTTCCTCGCAGTACTCTTTGTACAACAGATATGACTGCTTCAAGGTCGTGTAGTCCTGACCCTTGAAGACATCGAAGTGGGCCTCGATGAAGTTGAAGAAGACGTCGGTCTGCAACATCATCTCCAACGGACGGTACCCGTTGTAGTAGTTCTTCCCCATCCCGAGATACACAGCGAGACAGCGATGTGCTATCGCCCCAAGCTCGAACTCAATCTGTGTCATCAGGGTGTGGTAGTGCTTCGACGAAATCTTGACTCCGGTGGGGTGAATATCGATGAGCCGCCGGATGATCCCCGACTTAGCCTCCGAAATCTTCACCGGCTGGTTGGAGCCAATAAAAAGCATCGCGTCCACACGGGCGGAGTAGCTCGGCTTGTACTTCTCGTTCATCACCATCTCTTCGTGTGCGATGATTGAATTCAACCGAGTGTTGTCGTCGAGCTTGGACAGGTCTCCATCGTGCTGGATGGCAACCAAAGGCCCATGCTTGAAAACTTCCGTCGCGAAGGATGCGTTCGAGTTCCCGAGCGCTTTCCCGTCGAATGTCGTGGTATACCCCTCGAACAATGCTTGGATGATGTTCAAGATTGTACTCTTGCCCGTACCAGGCGGACCATAGAGCACGAAGAACTTCTGAATTGACTTCGAGTCCCCGGAGACAATAGACCCTATCGCCCACTCGATCTTTGCTCGCTCTTCCGGGGAATACAACGTAGAGGTCAACTCGGTCCATGCAGATATGTCTCCCTCGTCGATTGCGTAAGGCAACTTCCGTGTGGCGTAGTCACTCTTCTTCACTTCACTGTTGGCGAACATGAGCTTCGCGTCCAGCGCGTGGCTATTATCACTCAAGCTCCAGAGATACTTCCGGAACTGAGTCCATGAGTTACTTCCGAACGAGTTGAGATACTTGACGCTGTAATGCACACCGGTCTTGGCGAACAACCGATCAGCTTCAGCCTTCAGGTCAGCATCGACCAAACGCTGCACGTCGTACTCGTCACGTGACCAGAGACCTCTCTCCTCGTCCCACAGAGCGTAGAAGGTTTTGCTCTGGACCATCAGATCCTTTGAGCGCCCGATTACGAAGTCAGGGTACAACTCCATGCCTTCCTTCGTTTCCCTTGCGCGGATCCGATAGAAATCCATTCAACCTCCTTCCTATATTTCGGGGAGCTCTTCGATGTATGCGTGCATCTGGTACCAGAGCTCTACTTGTCGTTGATCTTGGGGAGGCCAAGCCAGCGGAAAGAAGCCACCGATTCCGTCTGGCTGATACGTCCGCCAAACCAGTCGCTCGAGTACATCGCCAATCCGCTCTGCTCGAATATCACCTATCCGCCCTGACATCCTGTGTAGCTCGAGATTCTCAATGAGCACCCATGCCCATCGCGCTTCTTCACCTCCGGCAGCGAAAGCAAGTCTGCGTGAGAGGCCTAATATGACCTCTAGAACCGAGCACGGCAGATGGGTGTGCTTGCCATGACCGTTGAAGAACTCTGCACGGATATCCAGCCCATCCTCTAGACGGTTGTCGTCGTTGGGAATGAGCCAGACAAACTCCTTAGCGTGAAGGATGCCAAAGAGATCCGTGTAGTCTCTGTCTCGATCAGGCTCGATCTGTCGTATGAGCCACTTCAGGTAGTTCTCGTACCGACTAGCCATCCCACTCGGGTCGGCGTTGCCGGTGCTCTGGCTGGTCCGAGTGCTTCAGACCGTGGACCTCTTCCGCGTAGCTGCCGTTACTGCGGACGATCTCGATGTCGAGCTCGCGCACGTCGTTACGGACGTACACCTTGTTGGGGTCCTGCGAGCCGTGGCCGAACCGTGCGAGGTTTACGACGTTGACTATGTTGTCCTGGTCCTCGATGACCTCGTCGTCAGTACCTGCCAGGACGTCGTCGTCCTCGAAGTACACGAAATGGACCTGTGCGTAGTCCTTCTCGTTCGCACTGAACTCGTCGTTGTGGATGATGTACGGAACGCCCGGGTGACGCGACTTTACTTCCGCCGCGTAGTCCCACCCATCCACCGCCGGCGCTGCTGCGTCTTCGAAGACGTTCCGGGGATGAGGTGCCACCACCACGGCATCTTGGACTTCTTCGACGACTTCCAGGGGCGGTGCTTCTTTGACTGCGATGACTTCGCCATCAACGGCCTCCTTGTAGCCCAACGTAGTGATGACTGCTTCCAGATCGGGCTTCTGCGTCTGAGCCCGCCATGCCTCGGTCTTGGCCTTGTAGTGCACCCGCATGACGTCGATCTCGTCTTCCGCGATCTTCGTCCACTTCTTCTTGAGGCGCTTGTTGAACGCCAGATATGCGACACCGAAGCTTGACAGAGCTGATGCCGCAGCAACAGCCGCGACGGTGATGGTGTTGAAGGATCGTGCGACAGCCTGAATCCCTTCCACAACCGCCTCGACCTGCTCTTCGTTCAGCTCTGCCATGGGCGACCGGCCTCCCTCTTCGCGTCGTCGATCAGGTTGTAGACGACACCGTCGACGTTGAAGTCCAGGAGGATCGCGCCCTCTCGGCCGTTGACGAAGTTGCGGCTTCCGTTGTTGCCGTCCCAGATGCCGAAATCGATGTACCCGTCACCGTGACCGAGTACCCATCCAACGACAGCGCCGGCGCTGCTGTGCGGGATGCCCAGACCCTCGTAGACCTCGTTGAGCATCACGTGCCCACGCGCCTCAAGAAGATTGTTCACGTAGCACTGCTGCGCGTCGAGGAACACGAGGTTGTACTCGGACTCCTTGTTCCAGCTCGGACAAAGCTGGTCGAAGAACCGAGCGTAGATGCTCGCCGCATCCGGCGACACCCGCGTCTCCTGAACCGTTTTGCCCTTCGAGTTCATGACGCCGACCTTCTCGGTCGCGTAACGGAACTCCTGGTCCTGCTTCTCGCCGTACTTCTCGATCACGCGTCCGCGGTACTCGCCGAAGCCCCGGTCGATCGCGGCGTAGGCCGCTGTCAGTGCCATGTTGCGCTTGTTGAGGATGTTGTGGGATGCGGTCAGAGCGCTGATGGAAGCGCAGCCGAGAAAGACCGCTGGTCCGTAGAGCTTGCCGATGGAGACGACGTTGCGGACGTAGATGATCGTGACGTCCTTCTTGTGCTCAGGGTTCGCGTCTTCGATTTCCCGAGCGACTTCCAGATCATGTTGCGCGGTGTCGAGGACTTCCCCCAGCTTCATGGTGGCCCGACATGCGAGGACTGTGGTTCCGACCACGCCGACCACGCCAACACCGAACAGCAGTGTGGGCGAATGCTTGGCCGCGATCAAGGTCTGACGCCCGATCTTCGAACTCAGAACGTTTGGGATGCGCTTCATTCCGTCTCCTTCTCTGAAATTTTAGAACCCGAGGTCTTCGGATTCAGACTTTGTCTTTTCGGCCGCTTCCTTCTTGGCCAAGTGCTTCATGTAGATCGCGTGTACTTGACCGTCAGGCATCTGGTAGACTTTGCGTTTCCAGTGCTTTCCGTCGTACAGTCCAGCGACTACATTTCGTTCTGCGGAATTGCTCGGAGTCATTTCAACGGCGTCGGCTCAGGTAGGTTGAGCAGATATCCGTCGCCACGAAGGCGAGACACGCCTGATCCTCTCAAGTCAGTCCACCCCCATGTGTGGTCGGTATGTGTTGACGGCAGACCCGTAAGCAAATATAGGTCAGCCACGGTTGCTTCTTCGTACTTGGACACGATGTCAAAGAGACGATCGATGACCTCTTCAGCTTCCGTACGCGATTCCAGCACGATTTCGTCGAAGTCGTGGCGAGACCTTCCCCGCTGACTGATCGTTCGAGATGGAGCGGGACTTCTCGCGCCTCGGTTCATGCCCTGGTAGTTCACGTATCCGGTGGGAGCTGAAGCAGGCGACCTCCCACGCTTCCTCGAGTCCCCGAATATGAGACGCTCGAAGCCCTGAGTGACGGCATCGGCCATCATGTCCTTTGCTTCAGGAATCAGGACATTCAAGACCACGTAATGCATTGCGGTCCTCGCGTCACCCACGACGAACGTCTCGCGGAATTGTTTGCCCAACGACTTCTTCCGCCGCTTCACGTCGGCGGATGTGACCTGCTCCACCTTCTTCTCTGGTGGGCGGCCCGTGTTACCCATCTTGCTGTTCGGCGGGTATTCCATGAGACCTCGGATGTAGGTTGACAAAAACTGAAGCCCCAGTTACGGGGCCCCAGGCGAGGTGCTACTTCTCTTCTTGGATGGCGTCAAATTCCTTTTTGACTCCGGCGATGGTGTCAACAGCTTCGTCGATCGACTCGTCGATGTGATCTGATGCGCACGACACGATCATCGAGGCAATCACAGCAGTCCCGGTCCAGATCTTGATGGAATTCAAGGTGGTTGTGGGAGGAGCAATGTTGTTCTCGACGATCTCGTGTACGATCTTGGTCACGCCGGCGGCGGATACAAACTTAGCTATCGACTTGGCATAGCCGATGTACTTGGTTGGGATCATCGGGTCCTTTCGTAGGTAGGGTTCTCACTATAACCCGAGTTTTCGCCGCGATCAGATCTGCGGTGCGATCGTTGCCCCTTGTGCGAGGAGATGCTTGAGCTCGTCTGCGTCCATGGCCTGCACCTCGATCTGGGTGAGCACGCGATTCTGAGCCGGGTCGACCGCCATACGGGCCTTCTGAAACGGCACGTCGACAGGATCCAATGGCTGGGTGTCCTCGAGAAGCCTCGGATCCACGGGCACTACCTTGTTCTGCTTGGCTGCGATCTTTGCCAGGTCCTCCTCGAGGCCCGCTGGAAATACGCCGTTGATGAACGCAGCTGAGGCGTCCTCATCGGTGCACAACGCCGTGAGCAGCTCGGAGAACGCCTCGGTCTCGAGGAACGCCTCACGAACTTCCTGGTTGCGGATGAACCGCTTGCCGTCAGGCGACTTGACGCCGTAGGACTTGGTGACGAGCTTCTTGATCTCCTGGAAGATCTGATCCTGATCGTCAGAAGCGGTCATCGCCTCGAACCAGGCTCCGAAACCGCCCTTCTTGCTGAAGTTCATCTCGATGACGTCGGCCTTGGACAGATGGAAGAAATGCTCCTCCACGACCTCGTTGTCGTCGAAGTCCTTGTATGTGATGGTCTTCTTGAGCACGTTACTCCTTGCTGGGTTGTTCGAGCTTGCAGATGGGACAGAGTTCTGGTTTGTCCTGCGTAACGGAGCCCGGCAATATCTTCCACCGAGCTCCGCATCCTGGACAGACGAGTGTGATCACGTCTGAGCGGCTGCCCTTCGAGCAGCAGCGCCGACGAGGAGGATGACAGCCCACTTGACTGCCATGATGGTGATGAACTTGCTCACGACTCGCCTTCCTCCACCGTCGTCTCGTGGGTGTGCGTCTCCGTCTCGCGGATGGTCTCCTGTGCCGGCTCGTCCGTGTCCGGGACCTCCCGCTCCACCTTCTCCTCGGTGAACTTGTCCGTCGCGTGCTCCTTGATGGTTTCCTTCGGATCGTGCTCGCTGCTGGGCTCGTGCATGGTGGTTCCTCCGTTGTACCAGACTTTGCAGCTGGCACATTGTGTGTTACAGGGCTTGGGGTCGGGATTACTGACGCTCTTCACGTTCATCGC
>Ga0136631_10000303_pt1 | contig 15380 bp, 17 predicted proteins | sample AntDrymUQ6012206_2_FD_104655 | JGI IMG/M metagenome (GOLD analysis project Ga0136631, IMG submission 104655) | Polar desert sand microbial communities from Dry Valleys, Antarctica - metaG UQ601 (22.06) | ecosystem: Environmental > Terrestrial > Soil > Desert | place: Antarctica: Dry Valley... | reverse complement strand
GCGCTAGCGCTCCTCGACGACCTCCTCGAACGGCCGCCGGTCCGCGCGTTCGATCCACTCGTCGGCCGACCGCTGCTCGGGATCGCGTGGGCGCTCCGGGTGGCCGAACGTCAGGACCGTCGCGACCCGCTCGTCGTCGCCGTGTCCGACGGCGGCCTGCAGGCGCGCAGCGTCGGCGATGCCGTTCGGGCACGAGCCGATGCCCTCGTTGGAGGCGGCGAGCATCATGTTCTGCGCGGCCCGCCCGGCGTCGAAGGCGGTCGGTCCCTTGCCGCCGACGACGATCGCGACGACGAACGCCGCGCCGCCGATGTTGTCGGAGGCGTAGACGCTCTGCGCCGCCTCGTCGACGAGCCCCGGGTCGCGCAGGACCACGAAGCGCCGCGACTGCCGGTTCTTCGAGCTGCCCGCGAGGCGGCCGGCCTCGAGGATCCGGCGCTCGGCGTCTGCCCCGAGCGGCCGCGGGGCGTAACGGCGAACCTCGCGCTTGCTGACGACGGCCAGATAGGCGTCCATGCTTCGGAGGCTACGCCTCACGGCGCCGGCTTGCCGCTCGGGCCGGCCGGACGTCCTCGTACGCTCGCCAAGGAGCTGCGGGGGCGCCTGCGCGCAGCGATTGGCGAGTTCTTCGGAGTGGACGCTGGAAACTCGCCACTGTGCGAGCGCGGTACAACGGGTGTGTCGAATCCCGGGTGTCGAGCAGCGCCGGCACCGTTAGGGAGCGCGACGCGCGCGACGCGTTCGTGGCACCCGGCGCCCGGTAGAGCGCATCACAGGTCGTCGCCTGACATCAGCGCGCGGTACAGCGCGTTTGCCTTCAGCCCGGTGAGCGACGCGACGACCGAGCTCGCGGGGCGCGGCTTGGCCCCCGCGTCGACGAGCGCGCGCAGCGCCTCGAGCGCGGGCGCGAGCTCGGGCTCGACCGCCGGCGCGCCGCCAAGCACGAGCACGACCTCGCCGCGCGGCGGCTGCTCGGCGTAGCGCGCCGCCAGCTCGGCCGCGTTGCCGCGCACGATCTCCTCGTGGATCTTCGTCATCTCGCGACAGACCGCGACCGGCCGCTGAGGGTCGATCACCGCCAGCGCTTGCAGCGAGGCCGCCACACGGTTGGGCGACTCGAAGGCGACGATCGTCTCGGGCGTGTGCAGGAGCGTCATCAGCTCGCCGCGCTTACGCGGCAGGTAGCCGACGAAGCGCCACGTGTCGGCCGGCAGCGCGCTGGCGACGAGCGCCGACAGCGCGGCGCTCGGCCCCGGCAGCACCTCGACGGCGAGCCCGGCAGCGACGCACGCTCGCACGAGCACGAACCCGGGGTCGCTGACGACCGGCATCCCGGCGTCCGACACGAGCGCGACGACGTCCCCCTGCTGCATGCGCTCGACGAGCTGCGTGGCCCGTGCGCGCTCGTTGTGCTCGTGGTAGCTCACGAGCGTGGCCGCCACCCCGTAGCGTTCGAGCAGCACGCGCGTGCGGCGCGTGTCCTCGCAGGCGACGACGCTCGCGTCGCGCAGCGCGCTGAGCACGCGCAGCGTCACGTCCTCGAGGTTGCCGATCGGCGTCGGGCATACGACGAGCCGGCCCGCGGCGCTCATGACCGCGCGCCGTTGCTCGTCGGAAGGTCAATGGCGAAGACCATGCGCATCCCCTCGCTACGACCGCGCGCCGCTGCTCGTCGGAACGTCAATGGCGAAGACCATGCGCATGCCCTCGCTACGACCGCGCGCCGCTGCTCGTCGGAACGTCAATGGCGAAGACCATGCGCATCCCCTCGCTACGACCGCGCGCCGTTGCTCGTCGGAACGTCAATGGCGAAGACCATGCGCATGCCCTCGCTACGCCGGCGTTCCGATCCCGGCGAGCGCGAGCGCCGCGGCGCCGAGCATCCCGGACTCCGCGCCGAAGCGGGCCGGGACGATCCGCACGTGCTCGCGCGCCGGTGACAGCGCCCGCTCGGCGACGACCGCGCGAACCGGCTCGAGCAGCAGCTCGCCGGCCGCGATGACGCCGCCGCCGATGACGACGACATCGGGGTTGAGCATGTTCACGAGGTTGCAGACGCCGACGCCGAGCCACTCGCCGACGATGGCGAGCGCGTCGATCGCGGCAGCGTCGCCGTCGTGCGCGAGCTCGGTCACGAGCGGGCCGCTGATCTGGACGCCGGCGGCGAGCGCGCGCCCGAGCCCGGACTCCGGGCGCTCGCGCGCGATCCGCTGCGCCTCACGGCCGAGCGCGGGGCCCGACGCCATCGCCTCCAGGCACCCGCGGTTGGGGCAGTTGCCCTGGCAGCGTGGGCCGTCGGCCTGCACGACCATGTGCCCGAGCTCGGCGCCGGCGCCCTGGCTGCCGCGCTGCAGGACGCCGCCGACGACGAGCCCGCCGCCGATCCCGGTGCCGATCGTCAGCAGCGCGGCGTCGCGCGCGCCGGCGGCCGCGCCGAAGCGCCACTCCGCGAGCATCGCCACGTTGGCGTCGTTATCGACGAAGACGGGCAGCCCGAGCCGCTCGGCCATGAGATCGCGGAACGGCAGGTCGGCGATCGGCAGATGGATGGACATCACCGCCGTGCCGTGCTCCTGGTCGATCATGCAGGGGATCCCGAAGCCGACGGCGTCCACGGTCCCCGACGCTGCCTCGATCGCGTCACGCACCTCCTGCACCGCCCCGACGACCGTGTCGAGCACCGCGGCCTGGTCGGATCCGCGCGCGGAGCGGGTCGCGCGATGGTGGACGTTCAGGGCCGGATCGACCGCGCCGGCCAAGAGCTTCGTGCCACCGAGGTCGACCCCGATCACGCAGCCGGTCGACACGATCGGCCACGATACACGGCTGCATGGCCTCACCCACGGACACCCAGCCCCCGCCGGGCAAGCCCGACTACCGCGTCTACCGCTCGCGCAAGTCCTGGCTGCGGCGACGGTCGGGCGGCGATCAGGACGAGCTCGCCCAGCTGCGCGACGACGCGCGCGAGCGCCCGCCCAAGCCGCCCCGGCGGCGCCTGCCGGCCGGCCGCCTCGTGGGCTGGCTCGCGCTCGTGGTCGCCGGTTGGATCGCGCTGTCGGTCGTCGCCTTCCTCGTGAGCGCGCAGATCCAGCAGGGCAAGATCGCCGGTGCCTCCAACCAGCTTCTGGGAGGCGCCGGCTACCCGCTGTGGTCGCCGAACACCATCCTCGTCCTCGGCTCCGACGAGCGCACGCAGGACACCCGCGAGCCGGGCGCGCAGACCGGCGTCGGCCGCGCGGACTCGATCCTGCTCCTGCGCATCGGCGGCGGGGCCAACAGCCGCCTGTCGATCGCCCGCGACACGATCGTCGACATTCCCGGGGCCGGGCGCCAGAAGATCAACGCCGCGTTCGCGATCGGCGGGACGGCGCTGGCCGTGCGGACCGTCGAGAACTACACGGGCGTCGACGTCAACCACGTCGTCGTCGTGAGCTTCGACGACTTCCCGGCGCTCGTCGACGCGATGGGCGGCATCACCTACCGCGGCGGCTGCGTCGTCTCGCGCATCAACGGCGGCTTCCGCAACGGCGGCTACACGCTGCGACTGCCGGCCGGCAAGAGCCACATCGACGGCCGCCAGGCGCTGGCGCTCGCGCGGACGCGCAAGAACGAGTGCGCGAAGAACGAGAACGACCTCACGCGCGCGCGCCGCCAGCAGAAGGTCATCGCGGCGATGCGGCGGCGGCTGCTGTCGCCGGGAGCGTTCGCGCGCCTGCCGCTCATCTCCTGGCGGGTGCCGAGCGCGCTGCGCTCGGACATGAGCGGCCCGACGCTGCTGGGGCTCTTCGGTGCGCTTGCGGTCGCCGGCAGTCAGCAGAGCCACGTCCTCGGCACGTTCGACGGCAACGTGCCCGCGGGCGTCAAGCAGGCCGCGGTTCGCCGCTTCCTCGCGGGCTAGTACCCAGGAGATCAGTCGCTCTTCGGCGCCGACGACCCGGAGGAGGAGGTCTTCGTGGCGGGCTCGGCCTTCGCGCTCGACGCGCCCGCGTCGACCTTCGACTCGCCCTTCTTCGCGTCGGCCGCCGCGGCGTCGCTCTTCTTCGAGCCCTCGTGGTCGGCCTTCTCTCGCGCGCGCTTCTTCGTCCCGTAGTCGGTGTTGTAGAAGCCCTTGCCCTTGAAGTGGACTGCGATCGGGTGAAAGACGCGCTCGAGCGGGACGCCGGTCTCGGGGTCCTCGGTGAGCGGCGCGTCGGTCATCTTCTGCATGACCTCGATCGTGGTGCCGTCCGGTCGTCTGTACTCGTAGAAGGGCACGCACCGTCCATTATCTAGCATGCGCCCCAATGCCCGACGCGGCCACCATGGACAAGATCGTCGCGCTCTGCAAGCGGCGCGGCTTCATCTTCGCCTCGTCGGAGATCTACGGGGGCCTCGGCTCGACGTACGACTACGGCCACTACGGCGTCCTGCTGAAGACGAACGTCAAGAACGAGTGGTGGCGCGCGATGCTCCAGGAGCGCGACGACATCGTCGCGCTGGACTCGGCGATCCTCCAGCACCCGCGCACATGGGAGGCCTCGGGCCACCTGGCGGGCTTCACCGATCCGATGGTCGACTGCCGCGCGTGCGGCCAGCGCTTCCGCGCCGACCACCTGCAGGATCTGCCCTGCCCGCGCAAGCCCTCCAAGCACCCCGGCGACGCCGAGCCGTGCGACCTCACCGAGACGCGCGACTTCAACCTCATGTTCGAGACGACGATGGGCCCGGTGGAGGACTCGGCCGCAACCGTGTACCTGCGCCCGGAGACCGCCCAGGGCATCTTCGTGAACTTCAAGAACGTCCTGCAGTTCAGCCGCAAGAAGCCGCCCTTCGGCATCGCCCAGGTCGGCAAGTCGTTTCGCAACGAGATCACGCCCGGCAACTTCGTCTTCCGCACGCGCGAGTTCGAGCAGATGGAGATGGAGTTCTTCGTGCCTCCGGACCAGGCCCCCGAGTGGTACGAGTTCTGGAAGCGGGCGCGCATGGACTGGTACACCGACCTGGGCCTGCGCAGCGACCACCTGCGCCTGCGCGAGCACGACCCCGACGAGCTCAGCCACTACTCGAGCGGCACCGCCGACGTCGAGTACCTCTTTCCAATCGGCTGGAGCGAGCTCGAGGGCATCGCCAACCGCGGCGACTTCGACCTCACGCAGCACGCCGAGTACTCCGGTGAGAAGCTCGAGTACTTCGACTCGCAGACGAAGGAGCGCTACGTCCCCCACGTCATCGAGCCCGCCGCCGGGGCCGACCGGGCGACGCTCGCCTTCCTCGCCGACGCCTACGACGAGGAGGAGGTCGACGGCGAGCAGCGCACCGTGCTGAAGCTCCACCCGCGCCTGGCGCCGGTGAAGGTCGCCGTGCTGCCGCTCGTGCGCAAGGACGGCCAGCCCGAGGTCGCGCGCGAGATCGTCGCCGCGCTGCGCGGGCGGATGCAGACGGAGTACGACGAGGGCGGCTCGATCGGCAAGCGCTACCGCCGCCAGGACGAGATCGGGACGCCGTTCTGCCTCACCGTCGACCACCAGACCCTCGACGACCGCACCGTCACGGTGCGCGAGCGCGACACCCTCGCGCAGGCGCGCGTCGCGATCGACGAGCTGCCGGAGACGCTCGCGGCGCGGCTGGCGGCGAGCTGGCAGTCCCCGAAGCTCGCCCCTGCCTGAGTGGAGCGCCGAGCGTCGCGCAGCCGTGGCGCGAGCCTCACGTCGCCCCGCGACTCAGCGTCAACTGCTGGAGTGCGCGCCATCGCCCATTGTCGGGCACAGGTCATCTGGCAGGGTTCGCATCAGCCACATGGCCACCGCTCGCGGCTGGTCGGGCCCGGCGATGCTGCCGGAGGAGGTCGTTCCGGCAGGATGCCGCGTTGGGCGGACAGACGTTCGTGTCCAGGAATCATCCTTCCCGGACGTGGCACCCGCCTGACCCGTCCGGCGCTCGTGAGCGTTCTGCGCAGCGTGAACCCCACCTCGCTCCGGTCTCATAGACCGTCAACGTCGCGGTGTTCGAGTTCCTCCGGTGTCCTGGGCGGCGCGCCTGGGAATCACCGCCAGGCAGGCGACCGCGGCGGTGTGCAGGATCGTGCGCACGATGTTCCAGGCGTTGAAGGGGTCCTCGAAGTTCTCGCGGACCGCTGCGAACTCACTGACGTTCCTGGGCTGGGCGGCGACCAGGTCGTCCGTGAGCGGGACGTTGACGGCCATGGTCACTATCAGGCCGGCGACGTAGAGCGCCAGCGCCGCCCAGGTCCAGCGCGCCACGTCCGGATTCTCGCCCCGGCGCTGCTGCACCGCGGCGACCGCGATCAACACCGGTGCCCCGAGCAGCACGGCGAAGAACACGGGGTTGTAGACGGCGTCATTGATCTTGTCCATGACCTCGACGAACGTGCGGTCGTCAAGGTCACCCAGTGCGGGCACCACGGTGCACGCGTAGCCGAAGAACAGCCCGGCGGCCAGGCCGGCGGTGACGACGGCGGCGCCGAAGATGAGCGTGGCGCGATCCCGACTCATCGCCGCCATGCCCCGGTCGCCGCCACGTCACGGGCGTAGTCGGCGAAGTCACGTGGTGCGCGACCCAGCGCTAGCCGCACGCCGTCGCCCAGGGACGCGTTGCGCCCGTCGAGCGTCTCCTCGAAGACGTAGCGCAGCAGCCACAGGTAGTCGTCGGGGACCCCGGCCGCGGACGCCGCGGACGCGTAGTCGTCCATCGACACCGACACGAACCCGACCCGCCTCCCAGCTGCGGCGCCGATCTCCGCCACCGCGTCGGGGAACGTCAGCAGGCGCGGGCCGGTCAGCTCATAGAGGCATCCGGCGTGTCCGTCCCGCGTGAGCGCCGCGACCGCCACGTCGGCGATGTCGTCGGCGTCGACGAACGGCTCGGCGACGTCGCCCACCGGCAGCGCGACCTCACCGTCCAGTACGGAATCGAGCAGGTAGCTCTCGCTGAAGTTCTGGTTGAACCAGCTGCAGCGCACGATCGTCCACTCCGCGACGCCGGACTCCTGCAGCGCGCGCTCCGCCCGCTCGGCGCCCGCTTCCCCGCGCCCGGAGACCAGCACGAGCCGGCGCGTGCCGCTCGCCACCGCCAGCGCGGCGAACGCGGCGACCGTCTCGGCAGCGCCGGGTACCGCCAGGTCCGGCGAGAAGGGCACGTAGGCCGCCGGTGCGCCAGCGAGCGCCGGCGCCCACGTCGAGCGATCGTCCCAGTCGAACCGCGGCTGGGCTGCGCGTGACCCGGCGCGCACCGCAATCCCCTGCGCCCGCAGGCGCTCGAGCACCCGCCGACCGATCTTGCCCGTCGCGCCGAGCACGAGCACCGGGGCGTCTGCCAGGGGGCTCACGAGACGGCTCCCGAAGCGCACGGCCGGGACCGGGTGCACATGAGGGATCGGCACGGCGCCGCCGGGGCGCAGCGCGAGGTCGAAGGCCAGCAGCTCGCCGCCGGTGCTCACGGCGGTGTGCGTGAAGGTGAAGCGCTCACCCGTGACCGGGTTCGAGAACGTCTGGCCGGGTGAGATCGTGTGGTGTCGGCTCATGAGCGGTATTGAAACGCCGACCATGCGAGACGTTCCATAGCTCAGACGCTCGATTGCATGTGCTAGCGTCTCTGCCGAGATGGACCCCTTGGCCGACCTGCTCGACGGGCCGCGCGCGCGCAACGCGTTTCTCCTGCGTTCGGTGCTGGGCCCCCCATGGTCGCTGCGCATCCAGGACCGCGCGCCGCTGACGCTGGTGGCCGCGGTGCGCCGCCACGCGTACCTGCTGCCCGACGACGGCGACGCCATCCGGCTCGATGCCGGAGACGTCGCAATCGTCCGCGGACCCGATCCGTACACCGTCGCGGACGAGCCCGAGACCACGCCGCAGATCATCATCCACCCGGGCCAGGTCTGCGAGACCGTGCAGGGTGAGCCGCTGGGGCAGGCGATGGAGCTCGGTGTGCGCACGTGGGGCACCGGCGGCGAGGGCGCGACGGTGATGGTGACCGGGACCTATGAGTTCGCGGGCGAGATCAGCCGGCGGCTGCTCGGCGCGCTGCCGCGGATGCTGGTCGTCGAGTCGGCCCGCGCCGACGGCGTGCTGACCGGGCTGCTGGCCACCGAGATCGTCAAGGACGACCCAGGCCAGGAGGCGGTCCTCGACCGGCTGCTGGACCTGCTGCTCATCTCCACCCTGCGGGCCTGGTTCGCGCGCGCCGACGCGCAGACGCCCGCGTGGTATGCGGCCCACGCGGACCCGGTGGTGGGCCGCGCGCTGCGGATGATGCAGAACCACCCGGCCCACCCCTGGACGGTGGCCTCGCTGGCGCAGGCGACGAACATCTCGCGGGCCGCGTTCGCCCGACGCTTCACCGAGCTCGTCGGCCAACCGCCGCTCACCTTCCTGACCGGCTGGCGCCTCGACATGGCCGCCGACCTGCTCGCCGAGACCGACGCCTCGATCGCCGCGATCGCCGAGCAGGTCGGCTACGGCAGCCCGTTCGCGCTGAGCACCGCGTTCAAGCGGATGAGGGGCGTCAGCCCGCAGCGCTACCGCGCACGCGAGCGCGCACGCGCCGCCTGACCGTCAACCTGTCGAGAGGGTTCGAGCGTCCGGCCCTGTCCTGGCGCGGGGCGGGTGCCGCGCGCTTTCATGGCCGCACGCGGCCTGCGCGACGCGCCCGCTACCCGCGCGGTCACCACCCGACCGCGAGCTTGGCGCGGGTAGCGGTGGCGCGCCGCATGGTTCCCTCGAGCGATAGCCGACGACGGGGTGTAGATCATGCTGATGCGCGATCGGCGTGGCCGACGCCCGCCGCGGCGCGCGGCCAGAGCGTCGGGATCGAGGATCTCCGTGCCGCGGTCGCGGTGATCGCGGCCATGAGCGCCCTGACGGCCCGGCTCGCACGGACACGTCCGGGAATGCCCTTTCCCGGACGCAAGGCCCGTCACGAAGCCCTGATCGCCGTGGTTTCCAGGGTTCCGGGGACCGGATTCTCAGGACGCTCTTGCGCTCTCAAGCAAGGTCCGTAGTCCGGGCGGCCCGCCAGCGCGGCGCGGCGACCCGGATCGCGCGGGCCGCCCGCGCCGCCGCCTCCCGCAACTTGCATGAGGCCGGGAGCAATGAGCGTCTCGCCGACTCTCTGCGTCCCACGTAGGATCGCGCCCCGTGAGCGAGCGCGCCGCCGTCAGAGTCCGAACTGGTAGCGCCACGCTGCGAGGCCGCGAGCTCGGTGCTCGTCTGCGCGAGCTGCGCGCCGCCGCCGGGCTGACGGGAGAGGACGTCGCCACGCGTATGGGGCGCGCTCACTCGACGCTGAGCCGCTGGGAGAACGGCGGGTTGCTTCCGAGGGTGCCCGACGTCGCCTTCATGCTGGGCCTCTACGGGGTGCAGGGCGCGGAGCGCGAGGCGCTGCTGCGCTGCGCGCAGGGCGCCCGGGAGCGCGAGGGCTGGGAGGTCGACGTCTCCGTCGCGGTGGCCGACTACGCGTGGATGGAGAGCCGCGCCTGGAAGGTCGAGACCTTCCACAACGGCGCCGTGCCGGGGCTGCTGCAGACGCCCGACTACGCGCGCGAGATCGTTCGCGCCTGGGACCCGTGCGCCACCGCGCAGCAGGTCGAGCGCTGGGTCGGCGTCCGCGTCGCCCGCCAGCGGCGCCTGACGGAGGAGGAACCGCTAACGCTCGCCGCCGTCATCGGGGAGGGAGCGCTGCGCCTGGCGGTCGGCGGCGCGGACGTGATGCGCGCCCAGCTCAAGCGGATCGTCGACGCCGCCGCGCAGCCCAACGTCGAGCTTCGGGTCCTGCCCTTCGCGGCCGGCGCGCACGGCGGCATGACCGGCACGTTCACGATCCTGCGACTCGAGGACCAGCAGGACGTGGCGACCTTCGAGACGCGCGGCGGAGACGTCTACTACGAGGACGTCGAGCCGTTCGCGCAGGCGCTGCGGCGGCTGACCGCGGCCGCCCTTCCGCAGCGCAAGTCGGTCGCTATGATCGCGGCCATGCGGAGGGACTTCACATGACCGAACGACCGACACGCGGCGCCGAGTTCCTGGACCCGAGCGGCGCGGCCTGGCGCACGAGCAGCCACTCGCAGAGCGAGACCGCATGCGTCGAGACCGCCTTCCTGCCCGGCGGAGGCGTCGCCGTTCGCCACAGCAAGGACCCCGACGGGTCGGTCCTGCGCTACACGCGCCGCGAGTGGGACGCCTTTCTCAAGGGCGCAAAGGACGGCGAGTTCGACCTGGCCTGAGGGGATGTAGTCGGAGCGCGTGCGCGGTGCTCCTCACAGACCCACCCGTCGGCTATGGTTGGCCAGCCAGCCAGTGTGCCTTCGGGGAGATCGTCCATGGCCGTGACCGTTCCAGCTGCGACGGAGCAGATCGACTACGCGGATCTCTACGCGCGCTGGGAGCGGGGCAACTGGTGCGCGACGGAGATCGACTTCTCGCAGGACCGGATCGACTGGCACGAGCGCTTCACGCCCGAGCAGCGCCGCGGCGCGCTGTGGCTCTACACGCTCTTCTTCCACGGCGAGGACTCGGTCGCCGACAACCTCACCCCGTACATCGACGCCGCCCCGCTGGAGGAGCAGAAGTACTTCCTCGCAACCCAGCAGGTCGACGAGGCGCGCCATGCGGTGTTCTTCCATCGCTTCATGCACGAGGTCGTCGGCGTCGGCAACGGCTCTCTGTCCTCCGGGCTGCAGGCCACGGCGCCCGGGCTGACATGGGGCCACCGCAAGACGTTCGCGCGCCTGGACGCGATGGCCGACGAGCTGCGCCGCGACCGCTCGCCGCGCATGCTCGCCAAGGCCGTGGCGCTCTACCACGTCGTCGTCGAGGGCACGCTCGCGCAACCCGGCCAGCACATGATCGAGAGCTCGCTCGAGCGCCTGGACCTCATGCCCGGCTTCCGCGAGGGCATCCGCAACGTCGCCGTCGACGAGCAGCGCCACATCGCCTTTGGCGTCAGGCTCCTCGCCGACCTCTACAGCGCCGACCCGCAGGGCACGCAGGACGCGATCGTCGACATCGTCCGCGAGGTCCTGCAGTGGACGCTGAGCGTGCCGATCCCGCCGAACTGGGACGAGTCGTACACGACGTGCTTCGGCTTCACGCTCGAGGATCTCTTCGAGGAGGGCGCGCGCGCCAACGAGGCGCGGCTGCGCGCGGTCGGCCTGCCGCTCGACGCGATCGCGCACTTCCCGTTCCCGATGGACGTCTCGCCGCGCGAGCGCGGCCGCCGCGCACTGGCGCTCCTGCGCGCCGGGCTGCTCGGCGAGGGCAACGGCCCGATCGGCCGCGACCCCGCGACGGTGCGGATCTTCTTCGACCTCCTGGCGCGCAACGCGCGCGGCGAGGAGGTGGCGCACGGCACGACGATCCAGTGGGAGTTCCCGGACATGGAGCCGTGGTACCTGCTGCTCGAGGGACGCACGAAGACGGCGATCCAGGGTCGACTCGCCAAGCCGACCGTGCGCATCCGGATGCGCTACGACGACTTCGGAGAGCTCGTCTCCCAGCGCGCCCAGCCGCACCGCCTCGTCATGCGCGGGCGCATGCGCCCGTGGGGTGATCCGCGCGTGCTGCTCAAGCTCGAGCGCCTGTTTCACTGACGACGCGGGGTACGACTGCGCGCGGTACGACGGCGCGCCGTTGCTCGTCGGGAAGGCCCCGGCAGAGCTCACACGCGGGTACTCGCTAACGTGCCGGCGCACATGCTGCGTCAGGGTCCCATTCCCCGCTTCGCGCACGGCGCGATCGAGTACGCGGCCGGCGTCCTGCTGATCGCCGCGCCGTTCCTCTTCGGCTTCGTCGCCGACGCCGCCGTCGCCGTCTCGATCGTCGGCGGCGTCGTCCTGCTCGTCGTCGCGGCGAGCACGGACGGGCCGACGTCGCTCGTGAACTCGATCCCGATCTCCGCGCATCTCCTGCTCGACGTCGCGCTGGCGGCCGTGCTCGTCGCGTCGCCGTTTCTCTTCGGCTTCACCGACGAGAGCGCGCCGACCGCGTTCTTCATCGTGCTCGGGATCGCGCACCTGCTCATCACGATCGGCACGCGCTTCCAACCGCCGGCCGGTCGGTAGTGGACGTGGCCGGAAGTTCGGCGAGGTTTTGCCGGATGCCCGGCGAACTTGCGGACGCGTCCACTAGATTCCGGGGTCCATGAGCACGACCCTCGTCCTCGAAGCACGCTACGGCGGCGGGCGTCTCGAGCTCACGCCGGTGCCACACCCACAGGACGCCAACCCGGAGCGCCCGACCTGGCAGGCCCGCCTCGCCGGCCGCGGCTTCGAGGGTGCGGCCATGGCCGGCAATCGCCGCCTGGCCGAGGCCGCTGCGACCCCTGGCCTCGTGGCGGAGATGGTCTGCCCCGAGTCTCCGTGGGCGGACAAGCTGCTGCACGAGTACTTCGACGAGCTCTACGCCGAGCGCCAGGGCTGGGACGGCGAGCGCACGTGGCAGTCGCACTTCGAGCACCTGACGTTCATCGCCACGCACGACCACGTCAACACCGTCAGCCTGCGCATCGAGCTGCGGGGCATCTCCGACCCGCCGTGGCTCGCGGCCGTGACGCTCCCGCTCGACCCGGGGGTCTTCCACCGCATCGGCGACAACGCGAAGCTCTTCGGCGACAGGGCGCTGGCCGAGGCCTCCTCGCCGCCCGCCGACGCCTGAACTGCAGCGCTCGCAAGAGCGCGCGGACGCGCTCGTTGCCCTACGTCCCGGGCCGTGAGAACGCCGGCTCGAAGCGGTCGAGCTCGGCGCGCGGCAGGATCCGTCGCAGCGGTCGCGGCAGCCACCAGTTCCAGCGGCCCATGACCGCCATCGCGGCGGGCACGAGCACGAGCCGCACGAGCGTCGCGTCGAGCGCGATCGCGACCGCCGTGCCGAGGCCGATCTGCTGGATCGAGGGCACGCCGGTGGCGACGAACGTCGCGAAGACGGCAACCATGATGAGCGCGGCGCTCGTGATCGTCCGCGCGCTGCTCGCCAGGCCGCCGGCGACGGCCGCGCGGGTGTCGCCGGTCGCGGCGTAGCGCTCGCGGATGCGGGTGAGCAGGAAGACCTCGTAGTCCATCGACAGCCCGAAGACGACCGCGAGCACGAGCGGCGGCGTGATGGTGTCGACGTAGCCGAGCGACTGGAAGCCGAAGAGGCCGTCGAGCCAGCTCCACTGGAACACTGCGACGACGACGCCGTACGCGGCGCCGACCGACAGCAGGTTCATGGCGACGGCCTTCAGCGGCAGCACGGCCGAGCGCAGGAGCACGAGGAGCACCGCGTAGCTCAGCGAGAGGACGAAGAGCACGATCATCCACATCGCGCCGCTGACCTTGTCGTTGAAGTCGACGAGCCCGGCGGTCGAGCCGCCGACGGCGACGCGGAGGCTCGAGGCCTCCGCCGGCAGCTCGGTCCGCAGCCGCTGCACGAGCGCCTTCGTCTCGGGGCGCTCGCCGGCGGCGCGCGGGGTGGCCTCCAGCAGCGCCGCGCGGCCGTCGCGCGACACCACGGGGGCGGCGACCGACACGACCTCGGGATCGCGGGCGATCGCGGCGCGCAGGTCGCGCAGCGCGGTGGCGGTGCGCGGATCGCCCACGTCGCCGCCGCGCGCCTGCGCGACGACGACGACCGGCGTCAGCGCGCCCGGTCCGCCCTGCTGGGCGGCGGCCGCGAAGCCGGCGCGGATCTCGTGGCCGGCGGGGAACTGGTCCAGCGCGCCGTCGGCGGTCCTCAGGCTCAGCGCCGGCACCGCGAGCACGAGCAGGACGCTCCCCGCTGCGGCGATCGCGACGAGCGGCCGGCGCATGAGCGCACCGGTGACGATGACCGAGACGAGGCCGAGCACGAGCGGCAGCGCCGCCGCCGCCAGCGAGCCGAAGACGACGAGGAGGATGAGCGCGACGATCGGGAACCCGACGCTCTCGGCCGTCTGGAGGTCCTCGTGGTCCACGCGCGCCGCGGCGCGACCCAGGCGCTCGAGCGCCGCGCGCTGGTCGGCGGCGCTCGTGCCCTCGTGGGCGACGAGGACGACGCCGAGCTTCGCCCGCTTGTTTGGCTGGCTGGGCCAGCCATTGTGAGATCGGTCACACTTCGGCGCGCGTGCCTCCAGCGCGCTGGTCCTCGCCGGCGATCAGCCGGTTCAACGCGGAGGCTGAGCCTGTCTACGCGGGTCGTCGAGCAGCACGCGCACGCACCGGACGCCGGCCGCGATCGTCGGCTGGAAGTCGCGCTCCTCGGCGAGCATCCGCAGCCAGATCCCGTCGGCGAGGGAGAAGAGGACGTCGACGACGGCGTCGGGGTCGGCGGCGAGGTGCAGGACCCCCTCGGCCTCCTTGGCGCGCAACAGCTCGGCGACCTGCTCGCGCGGGCGGCGCAGGAGCTCGGAGAACTCGGCGGCCACGTCCTCGTGGCGCCGCGAGAGCACGAAGAGCTCGAACACCAGCGTCACGAAGCCGGGGTCGTTGCGCACGACGTCCTCGAGGTTCGCCACGAGCACGGCGATGAAGTCGTCGGCGGTGCGGGCCTGCGCGAGCTGGGCGTCGAGCGCCGCCATCCGCACGTCGCAGTCGCGCCGGACGACCTCGACGAGCAGGCGCTCCTTCGTGCCGAAGTAGTAGTGCAGCAGTCCGCGGGAGACGCCCGCCGCGCGCGCGACCTGATCGAACGTGGAGCCCGCGGTTCCCCGCTCGGCGACCGACGCGCGCATCGCGTCGACGATCCGCGCCGCCTTGTCGCCGGCCAGCGTTCCCTCACCCGTCGTCGCGTGCATCGAGGCGTAGCGTAGCTGCCCGGCTGGCTGGCTGGCCAACAACACCAGGGGCGCCCGCGGGCGCCCCTGGCACGGCAACGATGACACCGGCGTCAGGTGACGGGCGCGACCTCCGACGGTGGCGCCGCAGGTGACGTGTTCGAGGTGTAGTCGAACTCCTCCTCGGCCCCGAAGAGCGCGTCGAGCAGCTTGCTGCGCAGGCCGTCGTTGACGGCTACGGCGACCGCTCCGCCGAGGACCGCCAGGAGCAGGATGCGGCCGATGCCTCCCTTGCGCTTGGACTTCGGCTTGTTGCGCTTGGGCGCGTCGCGCAGCGCGGTCGTCGCGTCGCGCAGCGCGTCGGCGGAGCGCTTGAGGTCCTTGTGCAGCTTCTTGTCCTCGATGAGGGCCTTCGTCGGCGCCTTGCCGTTGGTGAGACGCCCGTAGGCGTTCTTCGCGGCCTCGAAGGCCACGACCATGTTGTCGCGCAACTCCTCGTCGTGGATGATGCGCTGGAGATACGGATTGTCGCGCGCGGCGGCTGCAGCGGCGCCAGCCTTGTCCTTCGCTGCCATGTCACTCACCTTGGGTTGCTTGCGTACGGCGAGCATATACCCGGTCCTCACCGGTCACAGACCGCGTCGTTCGCCGCCGCGGCGGCG
>Ga0136631_10000302_pt1 | contig 15395 bp, 15 predicted proteins | sample AntDrymUQ6012206_2_FD_104655 | JGI IMG/M metagenome (GOLD analysis project Ga0136631, IMG submission 104655) | Polar desert sand microbial communities from Dry Valleys, Antarctica - metaG UQ601 (22.06) | ecosystem: Environmental > Terrestrial > Soil > Desert | place: Antarctica: Dry Valley... | reverse complement strand
GGGGTCGCGCTGCGCTCGCCCTACGGGCTCGCTCCGCGCGACCCCGACACGACCCATACGATCATGACCACGACCCTGCAAACCAACTAACACGGTCTCCGTCAAACCCAGGGCGGCTCAATCCGAACTCCTCCCACCTGAACCTCGTCTGGCAATCCTGGAAGCGACATGCTTTGGAACACGAGCCGGTACTCCGCTTCTCGGCCCCTAAGCGAAGCACGTCGCGCGGGGTCACCGGTGCGGGGACCAACCTCCTCCTGAGCGGTTGGCGTCATGCCCACGTGATGAATCTCGTCGGGAAGTCGGTTCTTGAATGGCAGCAGCCGGTCCTGAAAGGCCATGAGCCGACCCTATCCGCGAGCTACGCGCGATCCGATGGCCACCTTCTACCGCCTGTCGGGCGGCCAGCCCTGGCTTGCTTGAGTCAGGCTTGTCCAGCCGTAATGGCCTGCCTAGACAACCATGAGGGAAGCCGGTCCCTCACGACACCAACGGTAGCGTGGCGCGCCTCGCTGCATCGACGGAGAAAGCCCCAGCAAGCAGCGCCGCCTCGTCCCCACGGTCCTTGTGGTGCAGGTAGCGCATCGTGGTGTCGATGTCGGCGTGACCCATCCAGGCCTGCACCTGGATGATCGAAGCCTTGTTGATCGCCAGCGAGCCGAAGGTGTGGCGCAGGTCGTGAAAGCGCAGCGGCGGGATCTCGGCAATCTCCATCGCGGTCTTGAAACGCCGGCGTAGCGCTGAGCCGTCGAGGTGGCCGCCCGCCTCGCCGACGAAGACGAGGTCGTCGCGGCCGGTGAAGTGCTCGCGTTGGTCGAGGCGGGCGAGCACCTGGGCGACCTCGGGGACCATTGGGACGGCTCGGCCGTGGCCGGACTTCGGGGTGACGACCTGGCCGTGTGAGTAGTTGCGCTCAACGCGAATGGACTGGCGCCCGAAGTCCACGTCGCGCCAGCGGAGCGCGAGTAGCTCCCCTCGGCGCAACCCGGTGAACGCCGCGACCAGGTAGAGCGCACCATCCTGCTCGGATGCCGCGGCGCGCGCCAGGGCCATCACCTGCTCGGGCGAGTAGAAGTCGTAGGAGGCCCGGTCGTAGGGAACCGAGTAGCGCTCGACCGTCGCTGCCGGGTTCAACATGAGCCCCTGCGTCTTGCGAGCGCGCTCGAAGATCGCGTGGAGCACGCTGACGAGCTTCGCCGCCTGGCGAGTTCTCCCGGTCTCGGCGAGCCAGTCCGAACGCCACCGCTCGATCGAACGCGACGTGATCGCGTCGACACGCTTGGAGCCGAACGCCGGCAGCAGGTGCGCGTTGACGACCGAGCGGTAGTCCTTGATCGTCGTTGGCTTCCAGCCCCGTCCCTGCTCACCGTGGCGCAGCCACTCCGCGGCTACGTCGCGGAACAGGAGCCCGACCTTCACCCGGCGCAGCGCGCCGCGGCGGGAGTCCACCAGGATCGCCTCGAGCTCGGCCTGCGCCTCGCGGCGACGCAGATAGCCCACGGGCGGCACGCCCTTCGCCGTCCAGCCGGGCCCGAGCTTCTTCTGATGCTGGCCCTCGACGTCGCGCCACTTCGCGTACCACGTCGTGCCGCGCTTGCCCTCTCGGGCGAACACATGACCGCTGACGGGGTGTATCCGATCCGCGTACATCGCCACCCGAAAGTACCAGCGATTCGGACGGAAAACTTTGTCCCGAACTTTGTCCCCGACTGGCCTGAGACAACCTGAGCTAACCCTAGGAAACCGCACTAGAAAGCCGTTTTTAGAGCCAAACTGACCTCACCCGGAATCCTTGCCATGCAGAAGGTCGTGGGTTCGAATCCCATCAGCCGCTTCGGAAATAGGCCGCTCAGCGCCGTGCCTGGTCCAGCGCCTCGTTCACCAGCTCGTCGGCGCGCTCGTTGGACTCGCGGCGCACGGTGCGCACACTCCAGCTGTCGAAGCCGCGCAGCGCCTCGAGCGTCTCGAGGAACAGCGGCTTTAGGCCGGCGTTCTTCACCTTGTACCGGCCCTGGAGCTGACGCGCCACCAGCTCGGAGTCATTGACCACCTCCACCTCGGCGGCGCCCAGCTCACGCGCCAGATCCAGCCCCAGCAGCACGGCCTTGTACTCGGCCACGTTGTTGGTGGCCTCGCCGATGTAGGCATTGCGCTCGGCCAGCTCGCCGCCGGCGGGCGCTGATGCGACCGCGGCCACGGCCGCCGGCCCGGGATTGCCACGCGCGCCGCCGTCCACGTGGACGACGACCTTCTCCAGGGTGCTCAGTGCTCGTCCGGCCCGATGGGCGGGAAGCTGCCCACCGCGCGGCGGCGGCGCTTCTCGGAGTGCGAGTCGTGGGTGCCGGGCGCGCCGCCCTGGGCACGCCGGTCGACGATCACCGTGACGTTCGGCTCCTCGGCGTAGTAGGTGGTGAGCCGGTCGAGCAGCTCCGTCTCGAGGGGCTTGGGAACCACGCAGTAGATCATTCCGCTGTTCCTATCACCAGTCGGCCCTCGTCGTCCAGCCCGGCGTTCCAATCGTGCAGACCTTGGTCGATATCCGTGAGCTCGTCTCCCTTGGCCAGGAGTGCGACAGGCTCGGCGGAGTCGCCGAGATCCACGCGGTAGCGGTACCACGACAGCTCCCAGGCGATAACGAGGGTCACCGTGCTCGGCGCGTCCGGATCGGGCAGCGCCGTGGCCCACGGCTGACCGAGGCTACGGCTCAGCCCGGCGACGGTGCGCTGGTGCTCGGAGGCGTTGAACAGGTCCAGCGCCCGCTCGATCTTCACCTGGGCCGTGGTGGGCACGGCCCGCACGTGGCGGGGATCCGGCGGGGGCACGTACGGTCGCCTGCGCGGCCGTGGCGCGGGGGCGTCTCCATTGCCCCCGGTGCCGTCGATACCCGGATCGGCACCGTCGTCGGCGGATGCGGACGCGTCCTCGGGGGAGTCCGGCGCGGTCTCCTGGGCGCCGCGCCGGCGCAGCCGCCCGAACAGTGGCCGGCGCTCCTGGGGCGAGGGCCCCCGCGTGGGCGTGTCGCCGTGGGCCGACTCGCGGATCCAGCCCGCGTGGTCGGCTCGCACGAAGCACAGCTCGCAGACCCCGTGACGATCGCCCCCGGGTGCCAGGAATGCCTCGGTGCGCTCCCCCTTGAGGATCGTGCGACCGCACACGGCGCAGCTCACATGATCATGAAACGGGCGGAGCTCCTTCTTCATCGAAAGCATTCTAGAAGCCGCGCCGACGCGCTCTGAAAGTCGCAAGCGCGCTTGCCGTCCGGACGCTCAAGCCTTGACGGCCTCCTGCCCGGAGGTGGCCTCGGCGACCACGCGCTGGGTGAGATGCGCCGGCATCGGCTCGTAACGGGCGAGGTCCATCGTGTAGTCACCGCGCCCGCCGGTGATCGCCCGGAGGTCGGGGGCGTATTCGAGCATCTCAGCCATCGGCACCTCGGCCTTCACCTGGGTCATCGACCCACTGGGCTCCATTCCAAGCGGGTGGCCGCGACGGGCGTTCAGGTCGCCGATCACATCACCGACGCAGTCCTCGGGCACGTCCACGGTGACGGTCATCACCGGCTCCAGCAGTGAGGGCTCGGCCTGCTCCATCGCGTGCTTGAAAGCCAGCGACCCGGCCACCTTGAACGCCTGTTCGGAGGAGTCGACCGAGTGGTAGGAGCCGTCGACCAGCGTCACGCGAACTCCCTCCACCGGATAGCCGGCCACGGTGCCGCGGGCCATCGTCTCCACGATCCCCTTCTCCACCGCCGGGATGAAGCCGGACGGGATCACGCCGCCTTTGATGCGGTTCACGAATTCGAAGCCGATGCCGTCGGGCAACGGCTCGATCTCGATGTGGCAGTCGCCGAACTGGCCCCGCCCGCCGGTCTGCTTCTTGTAGCGCCCGTGGGCCCTGGCGGACCCCTTGATCGTCTCGCGGTAGGGCACTCGCGGCGGCTTGAGCACAACCTCGGCGCCGAAGCGGTCCCTCATTCGGTCCACGATCACCTCTACGTGGATCTGGGTGAGCCCGGCCACGATCTCCTCGCCGGTCTGCGGGTCGCGGTGCGCGTCGATCGTGGGGTCTTCCTCCTGCAGGCGCCGAAGCGCCGCGAAAGCCTTCTCCTCGTCGCCCTTGGCCTTGGGCTCCATCGCGAAGGCCATAACCGGGCGTGGCAGCGCGGGCATGTGCAGGTCCACGTCCTGGTCGACGGAGGAGAGCACGTCGCCGGCGTGGGTCTCCTTGAGCTTGGCCACCGCGCCGATGTCGCCGGGCCCGAACTCGTCGGCGTGCTCGTGCGCGGCGCCCTGAGGCACGAGCAGCTGCCCCACGCGCTCCTTGCTGTGCGCGCGGCAGTTGAACACATGCGAGTCGTGAGTGATCACGCCCTGGTAGACGCGGAAGAGGTTGATGCGCCCGGCGTAGGGGTCGGCCTGGGTTTTGAATACGAACGCCACGAGATCCTTGTCCTCCCGCGGCTCAAGCTCTGAGTAGCCGGCCTGCACCGAGCCGCGCTTCGCGGGCGACGGGAGGTCCTCCACGATCGCGTCCAGCAGCCGATCCGTGCCGAGATTGCGCGTGGCCGCCCCGCAGGTGACGGGGAAGATCGTGCCGCCGGTCACGCCGGACTTCAGCGCGGCGACCATCTCCTCGTGGGAGATCTCCTGGCCGTCGAGGTAGTGCTCCATCAGCTCGTCGGACACCTCGGCAACCTCGTCCATGAGCTTCTCGCGGTACTCCTGCGCGCCCTCGCGCATCTCTTCGGGGATGTCGATCTCCTGCGCCCCGGCGCGGTCGGTGCCGTCGTAGCGGAAGGCCTTCATGTCGATCAGATCGACCACGCCCTGCAGCTCGTGCTCGGCCCCGATCGGAATCTCGGTGGCCACCACGTGCTGGCCGAACGCGGCCTTCAGCGAGTCCAGCGTGCGGAAGAAGTCGGCCCGCTCGCGGTCGAGCATGTTCACGAAGATCGAGCGAGACAGGCCCAGCTCGGCGGCGCGGTGCCACAGGCGATCGGTGCCCACCTCGACGCCCATCACGCCGTTCACCACGAACACCGCTCCCTCGCAAACCCTCAGCGCCGCCAGGGCTTCGGCCACGAAGCTCGCCTCGCCCGGCGTGTCGATCAGGTTGATCTTGCGGTCCTGCCAGCGAAACGACGCAAGGCTGGACGCGATCGACATCTGGCGCGCCTTCTCGTCCGGCGCGGAGTCCGACACCGTGTTGCCGTCGGCCACCGAGCCCAGGCGGTTGATGGCCCCGCCCTCGAACAGCAGCGCCTCGCTCAGGGAGGTCTTGCCGCTGCCTCGATGACCTACCAGGGCCACGTTGCGGATCCTCTTGGCACCGTCGTGAGCCACGCGGCTCTCCTCTCCTCGCCTCAGCGCAAACTACGGGGCAGGCCAGGCTTGCGCAAGGATGGAGTGCCGGAGCTCGGTGCGTCTACTAGGAAGACTCGGTCAGCGAGTCGCCCTGCAGCCGGGACTTCAATCGCAGCACGGCCTTGGTATGCAGCTGGGACACGCGCGATTCGGTGACGCCGAGCACCTCGCCGATCTCGCGAAGCGTGAGGTTCTCGTAGTAGTAGAGGGCCACCACCAGCTTCTCCCGCTCCGGCAGGCGCGCGATCGCGTCGGCCAACCGGTCCTTCATGTCGGTGAGGTCCATCTCCTGGGCGGGGTCCACCGCCGTGGGGTCCTGGATCGTGTCCAGCAGCGAGACCTGATCACCCGAGGAGTCCGAGACGGTCCACAACTCGTCCAGCGCGACCACCGAGGAGTTGGAGATACGCACCAGGGACTCTTGGAACTCCTCCACAGTGCACTCGAGTGACGCTGCCATCTCACCGTCGGTGGGGGCGCGATGAAGCTTGTTCTCGAGTTGTGCGTTGGTCCGCTCGATCTCGCGCGCCTTGGCCCGCACCGAGCGGGGCACCCAGTCGAGCGAGCGCAGCTCGTCGATGATCGACCCCTTGATGCGGGTGATCGCGAACGTCTCGAAGCGGATCTCGCGCTCGAGGTCGAAGCGCTCGATCGCGGAGATCAGGCCGAGCAGGCCGTAGGAGATGAGATCGGCCTCCTCCACATGGGCGGGCAGGCCACTGGACATCCGTCCTGCCACGTACTTCACGAGCGGCGAGTAGGCGAGCACGAGGCGCTCGCGCGAGCGGGCGTCATCCTCCTCCTTGTATTTACGCCAGAGGCTCTTGAGCTCGATCGCCTTGAGATTGGTCTCCACGATGATCCCGCCGTCAGGCCCGGGGATGCGCCTGTGCGTAGGCCTTTCGCAAGCGCCGCGACTCTACCCGAGTGTAGGTCTGGGTCGTGCTTATCGAGGAGTGGCCGAGCAGCTCCTGGATCGAGCGCAGGTCGGCTCCCCCCTCGAGCAGGTGGGTGGCGAAGGAGTGGCGGAGGGTGTGCGGGGAGGCTCCGGAGCCAAGCGCTGAGCGCTTCACGGCCAAGTTCAGCCTGCGCCTCACGTCAGAGGTGGACAGGCGCTGTCCGCTGCGCGAGAGAAAGAGGGCGCGCTCGGGATCCTGCTCCAGGGCGGGGCGGCCGCGATCGGCATAGGCGCGCAGCGCGCGCCAGGCCGGCTCGCCGGCGGGCACGACCCGTGTGCGCCCGCCCTTTCCCTCCACGCGCAGCTGCTCACTGTCGAAGTCCAGCGATGCCACATCGAGGTTCACGAGCTCCTGCGCGCGCAGGCCGGCGGAATAGGCCAGTTCGAAGATCGCTTTGTCGCGCAGCAGGAGAGGCGTGGACACCGGCATCGAGTTCAGCAGGTCCGACGTCTCGGCGGGTTTGAGCACGGCCGGCAGGTAGGAGTCGGGCTTGGGAGTGCTCACCAGGTCGGCCGGGCTGGCCTCGAGGCGTTCGCGCTCCACCATCACCCGGTAGAAAGCGCGAATCGCTGCCAGCTTGCGGCCCACCGTGGACTTCGAAGCGCCGCGCTCAGACAGCACCCCCGCGAAGCGCCGGATGGCCTTGTGGTCCAGCTCGAAGGGCGCGAGCCCGTGGCCCGCCGCCCATTGTGCCAGCTGGCTCAGGTCCACCCCGTAGGCGTGACGGGTGCGCTCGGCCATGCCGCGCGTACGCAACGCGGTGTCGAACACGGTCAGCTCGCGGGCCCAGCTAGGCTCGATTGCCATGGTGTCGGGGTTCTTCGTCAACACTCAGGACGGGCGGGTGGCAACCCGCTCCCAGCTGATGGAGGTGGAGCTCTTCAACGCCGAGGACGGCGCGACAACGCCGTGGCACCCGATCCAGGGTCCCAGCGACGCGTCGACCATGTGGTACGCGGTCCTGCGCAAGCGGGTGCGGGGAGTCTTCATCGGCACCCTGACTGTTCGGCACATGGGCCGACAGGCCTCCCTGGAGGAGCAGGGCTGGGAGGAAGTGCCGATGGAGGCAATCGGCATCTGACCTGACGGACCAGGAGCGCCCTGGCCTTCGTCATCGCTTCGCTTGCGTGCAGAGCACGCGTCGCTTGCTCTTCGTTGACCAGAACGCTCCCGGCCTCGTCAGCCGATGTAGACCGGGGTTTGCACTTCGACCTGGTCGTACAGCTCGATGACGTCCGGGATGGCCATACGCACGCATCCGTGCGAGGCCGCGGTGCCGAGGGACCCCGTGTCATCGGTGCCGTGGATGCCGGCCCCGGCGAAGATGCCCATCCAGCGGGCCTTGAGCGGGTTGTTGGGCGCTCCCCCCGGAATCACCTGGCCGGCCAGGGAGCCCGCCCAGTCGCTGTTGGGCACGCTCCAGGCGGCGTTCACGGCCTTGTTCTGGATGTTGTACAGGCCCGCGGGCGTCTCGAGACCCACCTGGCCGACGGCGATCGGGTAGGTCTTCTGCAGCTTGAGATTCTTATAGAAGTTCAGCTTGAATCCGCCGCGATCGACCACCAGGAGCGCGGGATACTTCTGCGCCAGCTGGTCACGCGTGACCTTCGGCTGGACGACCTTCACGGGGACCTTCGCCGTGCGGTCACCGGGGGCGAGCATTGCGCGGCGGATCCTGCGGGTGAGCCTCTTCCGGTTGACGGAAAGGCCGGTCTGCTCTGAGACCCGGTCGAGTGACGGAAAGGTGAGCTCGGCGTCCTTCGCGGGGCGATCGATGCCCTTGCGCACGCGAGCCACCAGCTTGGCGGCGGCATCTTGGGAGTAGCTGACGCGGGCCTTCACGGCCGCGTCCTCCTCGCCACCGGTGAGATCGCGGAAGCCGCGGCTGAGCACGTTGCCCTCGCGGCTGGCGCGCACGGCGGCGTCGACCATCCCCCCCACGTCGGTGCGGATCCCCGCGTCCTCGGCGGACAGCTTGAAGCGCTTGGCGCCGCGCCGGACCACGACCGGCCGCTCGAGCGGGGCGGCCACCTCGGACTGGAGCTTGGCGCGGGCCTGCCCGGCGGTGAGCCCGCCCACGTCCACTCCGGCGGCGGTGACGCCCTCGGCGACGAGGTCGTCACGGCCGGAGTCGTACAGGTAGACGGCGGCCGCGCCTCCGATCAGGAGAACGAGCGTCAGCGCGACGAAGATGAGCGACTTTTGTCCCATGGGTGCTTGGCCGCCCGGGTACCGGCCCGCCCCGGAAGTGTACGGATCGAACCGGTCCTTTCCAGGGGGTACTGCTTCCTGCAACCGGGCTTGCGCGGTACTACGTGCGGGGCGCCGTTTCGGATGCCCGCGCGGGCGAGCGCGCCAGCAGCGAGTCGATCGCCCTCAACACCGGCGCGCGGGCGCTGTGGGCGGCCTCGTGTTCGCGAAGTGCACCGAGGTCGGCGGGCTCGAGTGAGCCCAGCAGCGACAGGATCTCCTCGGCGCCGAGGTCCTCGTAGCGCTCGACCGGCCCGCTTGCCGGGCCGGGTGCTCCGGGCGCCTGGTCCTTGACGCGGGCCGAGCGCACGTTTGGGCTCCAGCGCAGGAACTCCTCCACCTCCCGCTCGTAGCGATATGGCTCGGCCGAGGTGCGCAGCAGCGGGTGGAGTCGCAGGTGCTCGCCGAGGGCCAGGGCAGCCTCCCTACTGGTGTAGCCGTATTCGAACCCGGCGGCTTTCAGGCGGCGGTTGTCCACTCCGCGTCCGAAGCGCATCTGGCTGAGCATCTCTGGGGGGATGTTCAGGCCCAACCGCCGCATCACGCTCGCCGCCAGGCCAGTACCCCACGGCGGCAGCACCGGCGCGTAGCTCTTGCCGAGCAGGCCGGCCACCTCCGAGAGCGCGAGCACCCCATCCGCCGCCACGTTGAACACCCCCGGCAGCTCCCGCTGTACGACGTGCTCGAGCGCATGCACCACATCGTCCTCATGCACGAATTGGTAGCGGGGGTCGAACCCGAGGATCATCGGAACCGCGGGCAGTGAGAACAGCGCCGTGTGCGACGTGCGCACACCCGGGCCGACCACGTTCGCGAAGCGCAGAATCGTGACGTCGGTGTCGGGCATCTTGTCGGCGAACTCGGCCACCGAGGCCTCGGCCTCGAGGATGTCCTTCTCGATGGGCGTCTGCGGCGGGTGCGGGCGCCCCATTCCCTCGTGGAAGAAGGCAGGATCGTCCTGCTCGGAGCCGTAGAAGTGGGTGGACGACCTAAAGATCAGCTTGCGCACGTTGGTTCCCGCCCCCGCGCACGCCGCCAGCACGTTCATCGTGCCGATCACGTTGTTCTCGTGGGCCTTGCGCGAGCTCGTGGTGACCGAGTCCACCACCAGGCGCGTGTCCACCACGGTGTCGATCTCGGCCGCCTCGACCACACGGCGCAGCAGCGCGTGCTGGGTGCCCACCTTCACGTACTCGGTGCGCTCGAGCTCCACGCTGGGCTCCTCATTGTCCACCCCCACGATCGCCTCTATGGAAGGGTCGGCCTCCAGCGCCTTGGCCAGGCGGCCGCCCCAGTAGGTGGACAGGCCCGTGATCAGGATGCGCTTGGAGCGCATCGCCGGCCTAGCCAAACCACACCGATCGCCGCTCGCCCACCATCTCGAACAGGTTCTCCTGAATGCGCGCGCGGACGTCGTGCGCGGTGCTCTGCACCAGTCCCTTGTCCTCGTGCATCCCCTCCTCCTCGAAGTGGATCGGCTCGAGGAATCGCAGCTTGAACTTGGCCGGCAGATAGCCCAGCATTCCGAGCAGTCCCAGGTGCGGGAACGTGGGCGTGAGTGGCGTGTAGAGCAGCCCCGTCATTCGCTTGAGCAGATTCAGCTGGGCGAACACCGGCATCGCCTCCTCGGCGCCGACCACGCATACGGGGACGATCGGGGCGCGGGCGCGCATGGCCGCCTCCACGAATCCGCCGCGCCCGAAACGACGCAGCCTGTAGCGGTCCTTGTAGAGCTTCTCGGTGCCCTTGCGCCCTTCCGGGAACACCAGCACCAGCTGGCCCTCGTCGTTGAGCAGCCGGTGCACATTTGCCGGGTGTGCGGCCACGCAGCCGATCTTCGGCAGCAGCATCGAGAAGCCCGGGTAGCCCTTGAAGAAGTGCTCGACGGTGATGTTCAGCGGGCGCGGGTGCGTGTGCTCCTCGCGGAGCGCCTTGCCGATCATCGAAGCGTCTGGCGGCAGGGCGCCGGAGTGGTTGGACACGAGTAGCGCTCCGCCGGCAGCGGGCACGTTCTCGATGCCCTCCACTTCGGCGCGGAACCAGTACCGATAGAGGAACTCGACGAGCGTGCGGTCCATCAGCCCGTCCACGCGCTCGGAGCGGCCCCAGTCGGTGAGCCGGCGCTCGGTCTCCACGGCCGGCAGCAGGTCGCGCAGGTCACCGCCGCGCAGCGCCTCCAGCTCGGCCGCGGGGAGGGACTCGGGGCGCGGCTGCTCGTGCTGGCTCAGCGTGGTGCGGGCGGGCTCTGCGATCAGTCCAGTCTGCCAGGATGCCCGCCCCATGCGCACCAAGGACGAGGTTCGCCAGGATGTGTGGCGGTCGATGGACCGCGAGGGCGTGTCGCGCTTCCCGGGAGCCGAAGGGCGGATCCCGAACTTCGCGGGCGCCAAGGCCGCCGCCGAGCGGCTGGCCAAACACCCCGCCTGGGTCGAGGCCGAGACGATCAAGGCCAACCCCGACTCGCCGCAGACCCACGCCCGCCGCCTCGCGCTCGCGCAGGGCAAGACGCTCGTGATGGCGGTGCCGCGCCTGCGCGACCAGCACCCGTTCCGGCTGCTGGACCCGCGCAAGCTCAACACCGAGCAGCTGCGCGAGGCCGCCACGATCAAAGGAGCGCTACGGCACGGCGAGGTAATCGACGTGGACCAGGTGCCCCAACTCGACCTCGTGCTCACCGGCTCGGTGGCGGTGAACCTCAAGGGCGCGCGCTGCGGCAAGGGCGGCGGCTTCTCAGATCTCGAGTACGCGCTGCTCTCCGAGGCGGGCAAGATCGATCGCCGCACAGTCGTGGCCACCACGGTCCACCCGATCCAGATCGTGCGCGAGAACCTGCTCATGACGGCCCATGACATCCCCGTGAACGTGGTGGCCACCCCGCGCGCGGCGATCGAGGTGGACGGCGCCTTCAAGCGACCCGCGGGGATCCTCTGGGACCACCTCCAGCCACCGCAGATCCACGAGATCCCGGTCCTGGAACGCTTCGGCTACGCGGGCTGAGGCCGCAGCGCCTCGTCCACCCGGCGCTCCAGCTCGGGCCAGCTCTCGGCCCCAATCACCCCGTCGCGGTCCAGCAGTCGCTCGTTCCAGGGGTGCGAGATCGTGGCCGCCAGCATCCCGTGCTCGCGGGCGCGCTCGATGTTCACCGGGCTGTCGTCCACCAGTAGGTCGATCTCCAGCTCCACGCAGCGGCTGATCTTGTCGAAGGAACAATGGAGATCGTCGAAGGGGATGCCCGTGGCCTCCAGCCACCGGCGGGTGGCCGGCGCGCAGCCGTCGCGGCGGTGACTGGTCACGTGGATCCAGTGCCCCGCCTCGTGCCAGCGGCGTACGGCGTCGACCGCGCCCTCGTAGGGCTCGGCGCCCTCGATGTTCTCGTCGGAGTGGGTTTCCTCCACTGCTGCGATCAGCTGCTCGCGCTCCAGGCCCGTGATCCCCCAGTCGCGCTGCTCGGCGTAGGGCAGCGCCACGCTGTAGCGCTCCATGGCGATCCGCTCGAGGAGATCCCAGTAGTGGTGCAGCGTGGAGTCGATGTCGAGAGCGATCCGGGCCACGCCGCGGTACCGTAGTGGCCGCATGAGGCAGCTGATTCCCTCGGCCGTGATCCCCGCCCTCCCCGCCGCCGCGCGGAAGGCCGGTGACGACTACGGCGCGGGCGACGAGCCCGACTGGCGTTCGGTCGACTGGGCCGAGCATCTGCACCGCACCCAGATCGCCGGCCATGAGGTCAACTACGTCGAGATGGGCGAACGCGGCGGCCGGCACCGCCCGATCCTGTTCATCCACGGACTCTCGGGCCAGTGGCAGAACTGGCTGGAGAACATCCCTCGCTTCGCCCAGGAGCGCCGCGTCGTGGCCGTCGACCTACCGGGCTTCGGCTGCTCGGAGATGCCCGAGGAGAAGATCACGATCGAGCTCTACGGCCGCCTGGTGGCCGAGCTGTGCGAGCGCCTGGACGTGGCGTCGGCCGTGGTCGTGGGCAACTCGATGGGGGGCTTCGTTGCGGCGGAGCTGGCTATCACCCGCCCTGAGATGGTCGAGCGGCTGATGCTCTTGGCCTCCGCGGGGGTGTCCCAGATGGACGTGGCCAGGCGGCCGGTGATGGCGGGCGCCAAGGTGGTGGCCCTGCTGGCGACCTCCAGCCTGGCCCAGATGAAGCTGGTGGCCCGCCGGCCCAAGGCGCGTCACTGGGTGCTCAGCCTCGTGGCGCGCTACCCCGGCCGGCTGAAGGCGGACCTCATGTTCGAGGGGATGATGAAGGGCGCCAACAAGCCGGGCTTCGATAACGCTCTGCGGGCCTGCCTGGAGTACGACTTCCGCGACCGCCTCCCCCAGATCGGCTGCCCCACGCTCGTGGCCTGGGGCGAGAAGGACGCGATCATCCCCGTGCGCGACGCGGACAAGTTCGTGGAGCTGATCCCCGGCGCGCGCAAGGTGATCTTCGAGGACACCGGACACGTGCCGATGCTCGAGCGGCCATGCACGTTCAACGCCTGCCTCGAAGAGTTCCTCGAGCATGAGGTCCAGGAAGGCGAGCTGGAGGGCGAGGCCGTCGGCTAAGTGGTGAGTGCGCCCTGGGCCGCCGAGCCCACGTGGCGCGCGTATTTGCCGAGCACGCCCGACTCATACGCAGGCGGCGGGGGCTGATAGGCGGCCACCCGCTCGGCGATCTCATCGTCTGAGAGGTCCACGTTGAGCTCTCGGCGCCCCACGTCGAAGGTGACCTTGTCGCCGTCGTGCACCGCCGCGATCGGGCCGCCGCGCGGCGCCTCGGGGGCCACGTGACCGGCCATGAAGCCGTGGGTGGCGCCGGAGAAGCGGCCATCGGTGAGCAGCGCCACCGTGTCGCCGAGCCCTTCGCCCTGCAGCGCGGCCGTCACTGCCAGCATCTCACGCATCCCCGGGCCGCCGGCGGGCCCCTCGTTGCGGATCACCACCACCTGTCCCGCCTCGATCTCCGAGGCCTTCACGGCGGCGAACGCGTCCTCCTCGCCCTCGAACACGCGCGCCGGGCCGCTGTGCTCGCGGCGGCCGTGGCCGGCCAGCTTCACGACGCATCCCTCTGGAGCGAGGTTGCCGCGCAGGATGGCGAAGCCGCCGTTGGGCGCCAGCGGGTCGGACAGCGGCCGGACCACCGGCTGGCCCTCGGTTTCCGGCGCGGCGGCGGCCTCCTCGCCGATGGTGCGGCCGGTGACGGTGATGGCGTCGGGCTTGAGCAGCCCGGCCTCCCGCAGACGGGCGGCCACCAGCGGCACACCGCCGGCGCGCCACAGGTCGGGAGCCACGTAGCGCCCGAAGGGCTTGAGATCAGCCAGCAGCGGCGTGGCCCAGGCGATCCGGTCGAAGTCGTCGATTGCGAGCTCCACCCCGGCCTCGTTGGCCACCGCCAGCAGGTGCAGCACCGCGTTCGTGGAGCCGCCGGTCATGGCCACCCCGGCAATCGCGTTCTCGAGCGCGTCACGGGTTATGATCGCGCTCGGCCGCAGGTCGCGCTCGAGGATGTCCAGCACGAGGCGGCCACAGTCCTCCGCCACCTGCCCCTTCTTGCCCTCTTCGGCGGGCACCATCGAGCTGCCCATCGGCGAAATGCCGAGGATCTCGAAGGCCAACGCCATCGTGTTCGCGGTGAACTGGCCGGCGCAGGCGCCGGCGCCGGGCGAGGCCACCGACTCGAGCTCGGAGAGGTCCTCGTCGGACATCCGGCCCGCGGCGTGCGCACCGACCGCCTCGAACACCTCCTGGATCGTCACGTCCTCGCCCCTGAACTTCCCGGGCGCGATGGAGCCGCCGTAGAGCATCAGGCAGGGCAGATCCAGGCGCGCGAGGGCCATCACGCAGCCGGGAATCGTCTTGTCGCACCCCGATATCGCGATCACGGCGTCGAACATGTGGCCGCGAGCCACCAGCTCGATCGAGTCGGCGATCACCTCGCGGCTCACCAGCGACGCCTTCATCCCCTCGGTGCCCATCGAGATCCCGTCCGAGACGGCGATGGTGTTGAACTCCATCGGCGTGCCGCCCGCCGCACGCACGCCGTCCTTCACTCGCTCGGCCAACATCCGCAGGTGGAAGTTGCACGGTCCCACCTCCGTCCAGGTGTTGGCGATGCCCACGATCGGGCGCTGCAGGGCCTCGTCGTCAAACCCGATCCCCTTCAGGTAGGCGCGCGCCGGCGCTCGGTCGGGACCGTCGAGCTGTATTCGGCTGCGGCCGCGGAGGTCGCGGCTCACGCCCGCCGGGCCTCGGTCGAGCCCGCCCGCCGGCGCTCCCACTCTGACAGCCGCCACAAGTCACGGCGCACGCGCGCAGGGTCGAGCTGGCGCCCCACGAGGTGCATGTTGGCCTGGCCGATCACGCGGCTCTCGTCGGAGGTGAGCGCCATCCACTTGGCCAGCATGTCGTCCGAGGCGGGCAGCCGGCTGCGTCCCCCCGTGAGGTCGGGGAACTCCACGCAGTACTCGCTCAGCAGCCGCCCATCGGCCGGCACGTAGGCCACGATCGGCTTATGGGGATAGAGCAGGTAGGCGTAGGGCGGAGTGTCGCCCTGGGAGGCGTCGCCTTTGCGTCGCCCGCGTCCCCGGGGGTGCGAGCCTTCCACGCGAATGAAGCCGAGGTCGCGGTACATCGCCCACTCCTCATCGTTCACGCATGAGCGCAGAAGCTGGCGGGCGCGCTGTTCGGCGCGGCGCTCGCGGCCAGGGTCATAGTCCAGGGGTCGCTCCTCAGCGGCACTCCGAGCCGCGCGCGCGGCGTCGATGCGCACGCGTGCCAGGCGGATGGCCACTGGAGCGGCCAGCGCGACCGCCACGACGGCCAGGACCAACAG
>Ga0136631_10000301_pt1 | contig 15399 bp, 15 predicted proteins | sample AntDrymUQ6012206_2_FD_104655 | JGI IMG/M metagenome (GOLD analysis project Ga0136631, IMG submission 104655) | Polar desert sand microbial communities from Dry Valleys, Antarctica - metaG UQ601 (22.06) | ecosystem: Environmental > Terrestrial > Soil > Desert | place: Antarctica: Dry Valley... | reverse complement strand
CACGAGCGGCATCCTGCACAGGGGCGGGACGATCCTCGGCACCTCGCGCACGAACGTCTACAAGACCGAGAACGGCGAGGAGCGCGTGCTCGCGACGCTGCGCGAGCGCGGGATCGACGTGCTGATCCCGATCGGCGGCGACGACACGCTTGGCGTGGCGCGCAAGCTCAACGCGGCCGGCTTTCCGACCGTCGGCGTGCCGAAAACGATCGACAACGACCTCGACGCCACGGACTTCACGTTCGGCTTCCAGACGGCGGTCCAGATCGCGACCGAGGCGATCGACCGCCTGCACTCGACCGCGGAGTCGCACGACCGCGTCATCGTCTGCGAGGTCATGGGCCGCGACGCCGGCTGGATCGCCTGCTACTCCGGCCTGGCGGGCGGCGCCGACGTCATCCTCGTGCCGGAGCGCCCGTTCGACGTCGACGACGTCTGCAACCACCTCACCCATCGCCAAGAGACGACCGGCAAGCGCTTTCACATCGTCGTCGTCGCGGAGGGCGCAACGCGCGCCGACGGCGGTGACGCGGCGACCGCAGCCGACACCGTCGACTCGTTCGGCCACGCCCGGCTCGGCGGCATAGCGTTCGAGCTCGAGAAGGAGATCGAGGAGCGCACGGGCTTCGAGTGCCGCGCGACGGTCCTCGGCCACATCCAGCGCGGCGGCGCTCCCGTCGCGTTCGACCGCGTGCTCGGCTCGCGGTTCGGCGTCGCGGCGATCGACGCCGCGTCCAACGAGCAGTACGGCATGATGACCGCGCTCAAGGGGACGTCGATCGAGATGGTCCCGCTCGAGGACGCGCTCAAGGAGCCCAAGCTGCTCGACCCCGAGCTGTTCGCGACCGCCGAGGTCTTCTTCGGATAAGGCGATGCGAGCGCTCGTCCAGCGCGTGACGAGCGCGGCCGTGCGTGTCGACGGCGACGTCGTCGGGCAGATCGGCGCCGGCCTCCTCGTCCTGCTCGGCGTCACGCACGACGACACCGAGGCGACAGCCGATCGCCTCGCCGACAAGGTTCGGGCGCTGCGCGTCTTCCCCGACGCGAGCGGCCGGATGAACGAGCCGCTCGGCGAGCGCAAGATCCTCGTCGTCAGCCAGTTCACGCTCTACGGCGACACCCGCAAGGGCAACCGGCCCGCGTACGTCGCGGCCGCGCCCGGCGCTGTCGCCGAGCCGCTCTACGAGCGCTTCCGTGCGCGCCTCGGCGCCGAAGGCGGCGTCTTCGGCGCGCACATGGAGGTCGAGCTCGTCAACGACGGCCCGGTGACCTTGCTGCTCGAGGTCGCCTGACGGGCCGTCAACGATCGGGTCGGCTCGCCACGGCTGCGTCGAGATCGTGAGGTGACGGGCAGCACTTAGACTCAGGCGCCATGCCGCCCGATCGCAATCCCGTCTGCCGCTTCGTCGCCGAGCCGCCGCAGGGCCCGCTTCCCGAGGGCCGCTGGGCCGCGACCCTGACCCGCCACTTCCTCGGCGCCTGCGACGCGCTCGACGAGGAGGCCGACGACCTCGGCGAGCCGGGCGACGTCGCCTTCCATCCCGACCGCACCTGGCACGGGCGCACCTACATCCCCGCGACGACGCTGACGTCCTCGGGCTACGAGCTGTTCGGCTACGTGTCCTTCCGGGCCGCCGGCGACGACCGCGAGCCGAGCGAGTTCTCGGCCGTCGCGGACTTCACGCCCGAGACCGCGGCCGAGAACCCCGATTGGCAGATCGACCTCTGCGAGGAGGTCCTCGCCGAATGGCGCGGCGAGGACGGCGAGTGCGCCGACGTCACGCTCGTCTGGGGACGCCCGCTGGTCGAAGGCGGCGACACGGTCACCGCCGAGCTGGGCGAGCTGACCGTGGACCAGTGCGCGCTCGTCGAGGATCGCTTCACGCTGCTCGCGCCCGATGGCTACCGCGGCGACACGCTCACCTGCAAGCTCTACGACGCCGGCGGAGCGCAGATCGCGCAGGAGTCGCTCTACGAAGAGGACGACGAGGATTAGTGGACCTCGAAGAGGCCATCCGCACGCGGCGCACGCACAAGGCGTACGCACCCGAGCCGCTTGACCGCGCGACGCTCGACGAGCTCTTCGAGCTGGCACGCTGGGCGCCGAACCACAAGCTCACGAACCCGTGGCGCTTTCGCGTCATCGGCCCGAACGCGCTCGAGCGCCTCAAGGCGGCCGCCGGCGACCCGGTCGCCGCCGCCAAGCTCGACCGTGCGCCGACGCTCGTCGCCGTCTCGGCGGCGCAGACCGGCGACCCGATCGTCGACGAGGAGGACGTCTGCGCGACCGCCGCCGCGATCTACGCGGTGCTGCTCGGCGCGCACGCCCGCGGGCTCGCGGGCTACTGGCGCACGCCGGCGATCATCCGCACGCCGGCCGGCCGCGAGGCGGTTGGCGTGCCCGACGGCGAGCGCGTGCTCGGCCTGCTGCACTTCGGGCATCCACGCCAGGAGCCGCGTCCGCCCGACCGCGCGCCCCTGCAAGACGTCGTCGAGTATCTCGACTGACCCGCCCGCGACGGCTCTACGGTCGCCTTCGCCCGCGGGGCGGCGTAAGGTCTGGGCGGTGAGCACAGCCGCGCCGGAGCTGCGACCTGGGCCCGGCGACCCGCTCGCGGTCGCCCTGCCGGGGAGTGGCGACATCACCGCCCGCTCCCCGCTTCAGCTCTTCTGGGCGCGCTTTCGCCGCGATCGCGTCGCGGTCGGCGCCCTCGCGGTCATCGCGCTGCTCGTCGTCGTCGCGGTCGCCGCGCCGCTCATCGTCAAGCTGGCGGGCGTCTCGGGGCCCAACGTGCAGGACTCCTCCACGCTCGAGCCGATGTTCGGCAACCCGACGGGCCCGAGCGGCGACCACCCGCTGGGCGTCGACGACCTCGGCCGCGACATCTTCGCTCGGGTCGTCTACGGCGCGCGGGTGTCGCTCGAGGTGGCGCTCCTCGCAACGCTGCTCTCGATGCTCATCGGCGTCGCGGTCGGCATGATCGCGGGCTACTACCGCGGCTGGCAAGACGCGGTGCTGTCGCGCATCATCGACGTCGTGCTCGCGTTCCCGATCCTCCTGCTGGCGGTCGGCATCGCGTCGGCTTGCTCGCTGGGCAATGGCTGCCTGGGCGGGACGATCAAGCCCGGCTTGAGCGTCGTCATCCTCGTCATCGTCGTCGTCAACTGGACCTACATCGCGCGCATCATCCGCGGGCAGGTGCTCTCGCTGCGCGAGAAGGAGTTCGTCGAGGCCGCCCGCTCGCTCGGCGCATCCGACCGGCGCATCCTCACGCGCGACGTGCTCCCCAACCTCGTCGCCCCGATCGTCGTCTACAGCACGCTGCTCATCCCGCAGAACATCCTCCTCGAGGCCGCGCTGTCGTTCCTCGGGGTTGGCGTGCAGTCGCCAGACGCGTCCTGGGGCGCGATGATCGCCAAGGCGATCCCGACCTTCGACTCCGCTTGGTGGTTCATGGCTTTTCCGGGCATGGCCCTGCTCCTCACGGTGCTGGCCTTCAACCTGCTCGGCGACGGTTTGCAGGACGCTCTCGATCCGAGGGCGAACAGATGAACGCGACACGCAACGAGCGCCGTCCACCCCGAGGCGCGCTCGCCCCTGATGGAAAGGATCGGCATGCATAGGTTCAGCGGCGCATTGGCGCTCGTCATCTGCGCGGCGCTCGTCGCCGCGGGCTGCGGCGGCGGCGGCGAGAAGGACAAGGGCGGCTCCGGCGGCGACGCCAACTTCAGCGACACCGCCGGCAAGCGCGGCGGACACCTCGACGTGCTGTCGATCGACGACATCACGAGCCTCGACTCGGGCTACTGGTACTACGCCTACGACTACCAGGCGTTGAACCATCCGACGCAGCGCTCGCTGTACGGCTGGAAGCCCTCCGACACCAAGCCCTCGCCGGACCTCGCCGCGGCGCTGCCGACGACCTCGGCCGACGGCAAGACCGTCACGATCAAGATCAAGCCGAACATCAAGTACAGCCCGCCGCTGCAGGACCGTGCCGTCACGAGCGCCGACGTCAAGTACGCGCTCGAGCGCTCGTTCCTCGCATCGGTGCAGAACCAGTACTCGGCCGTGTACTACAGCCAGATCACCGGCGCGAGCGCCTACAAGTCCGGCAAGGCGAAGGAGATCACGGGCATCGAGACGCCCGACGACACGACGCTCGTCATCAAGCTCTCCAACCCGGTCGGCGTCATCTCCAACGGCCAGTCGCTGTCGCTGCCGGCGAGCGTCCCGGTGCCCAAGGACTACGCCGAGAAGTACGACAAGGCCGAGATCTCGACGTACGGCAAGCACCAGGTGTTCACCGGCCCGTACATGATCAAGAACGACGGCAAGGGGAACGTCACGGGCTACAAGGCGGGACGCCGGATCGACCTCGTGCGCAACCCGAGCTGGGACCCGAAGTCCGACTACCGCCCGGCGTACCTCGACACGATCTCGTTCCTCGGCGGCAACGACATCGACGTCGCCAGCCGGCGGATCCTGAGCGGCAAGAAGCTCGCCAGCGGCGACTTCGCCGCGCCGCCCGTCAACGTGCTGCGGTCCGCGCTGGCGACGCGCAAGGATCAGGTCGCGATCATCCCCAGCCAGGGCATCCGCTTCATCGCGCTGAACACGACGGTCAAGCCGTTCGACGACGTCAACGTCCGGCGTGCGGCGGCGGCGGCCATCGACCGCAACGCCCTGCGGCTCACGCGCGGCGGCTCGACGCTCGGCCCGACCGCGACGCACTTCATCGCGCCCGGCGTGCCGGGCTTCGAGGAGGCGGGCGGCCTGGCAGGCACGTTTGACTTCGCGAAGAACCCCGCGGGCGATCTCAAGCTCGCGCAGGAGTACATGAAGAAGGCCGGCTACCCGAGCGGCAAGTACACCGGCCCGGAGCTGCTCATGGCCGGCGACAACCAGCCACCGGCGGCGAACACCGGCGAGGCCGTCCAGAGCCAGCTCGAGAAGCTCGGCTTCAAGTTCAACTACCGCCAGGTCTCGCGGCCGACGACGTTCTCGAAGTTCTGCGGCTCGCCGAAGGCGAACGTCGCCGTCTGTCCGAACGGCGGCTGGGGCAAGGACTTCTTCGACGCCCAGTCACTGCTGGACCCGGTGTTCAACGGCAAGAACATCGTGCCGGTGGGCAACGTCAACTGGGCGGAGGTCAACGACCCCGAGCTCAACGCGGCGCTCGACCTCGCCGTCGGCGAGACCGACCCGCAGAAGCGGGCGCAGGCGTACGGCGACATCGACAAGACGATCACCGGACAGGCCTACGTCATCCCATGGCTGTGGGACAACCAGGTCAACATCGCCTCCGAGGACGTCAAGGGCGTGCTGAACCGGTTCAACTCGTCGTGGGACATGTCGTTCATGTCCCTGAAGTGAGCCGTCACGTCTGAGCAGGTGCTCAAGCTCGTCACGCACGGGCCCCGGCCGCCGGCCGGGGCCCGTGCCGTGAGGCTGGCTCGATGACGCGCTACATCGTCCGCCGGTCGCTGTGGGTCATCGTGCTGCTGTTCGCCGTCAGCTTCCTGACGTTCGTCGTCTTCTATCTCTTCCCGTCCGCGGATCCGGCGCTGCTGCGCGCCGGTCGCAGCCCAAGCACCGAGCGCGTCGAGGCGATCCGCCAGCAGCTCGGCCTCGACCGCGCGTGGCCCTTGCAGTTCCTCGACTACCTCAAGAGCCTCGTCCTGCACTTCGACCTCGGCTACAGCTTCCACAACGACGTCCCGATCAAGGAGGCCATCTTCGAGCGGCTGCCGGCGACGATCTCGGTCGCGCTCGGCGCGCTCGTCGTCTGGCTCGTGGCCGGGATCGGCGTCGGGATCATCTCGGCGACGCGGCCCGGCAGCAGGCTCGACCGCCTCGCGATGGGCGGCGCGCTCGTCGCGATCTCCGCGCCCGTCTACTGGCTCGGCCTCGTGTCGATGTACCTCTTCGCGAGCGACATCGGCGTGCTGCCGATCCTGCCCGGGCAGGCGACCTACGTCCCGCTGACCGAGGATCCCGCGGGCTGGTTCGGCTCCCTGATCCTGCCGTGGCTCGTACTCGCCTCGGCGTACGCCGCGATCTACGCGCGCCTGGTGCGCTCGACGATGCTCGAGACGCTCTCGCAGGACTACATCCGCACGGCGCGGGCGAAGGGGCTGCGGGAACGGCGCGTCGTCATGCGCCACGGGCTGCGCGGCGCGATCACGCCGGTCGTGACGGCGGCCGGCCTCGATCTCGGGATCGTGCTCGGCGGCTCGATCCTCGTCGAGACGGTCTTCAACATCCCTGGCATCGGCCGCCAGGCATTCGAGGCGATCGGGCAGGCCGACCTGCCGATGATCCAGGGCACGGTCCTCTTCGGCGCGCTCTTCATCGTCGTCGCGAACCTCGTCGTCGACATCCTCTACGCCTGGCTGGACCCGCGGGTGCGCTACTGATGAGCCCGAGACCGCTGCTCGAGGTCGACGACCTGCGCGTCTCGTTCGCCACCGAGGACGGGGTCGTGCGCGCCGTCGACGGCGTCAGCTATGCCCTGGCGCCGGGACGCACGCTCGGCATCGTCGGCGAGTCGGGCTCGGGCAAGACCGTCTCCAGCCTGTCGGTCATGGGCCTGACCCGCGCGCGCAACACGCGGATCTCGGGGTCGATCCGCCTCGACGGGCGCGAGCTCGTCACGGCCTCTGACGAGGAGCTGCGCCGGATCCGCGGCAACGACGTCGCGATGATCTTCCAGGACCCCCTGTCGTCGCTGCACCCCTTCTTCCGAATCGGCGACCAGCTCGTGGAAGCGGTGCGGGCACACCGCGACGTGAGCAAGCGCGAGGCGCTGGATCGCGCGGTCGAGCTGCTCGAGCTCGTCGGCATCCCCGACGCCCGGCGGCGCGCGCAGGGGTACCCGCATGAGCTCTCCGGCGGCATGCGCCAGCGCGTCATGATCGCGATGGCGCTCGTCAACGACCCGCGGCTGCTCATCGCCGACGAGCCGACCACCGCGCTCGACGTCACCGTGCAGGCGCAGATCCTCCAGCTCCTGGGCCGCTTGCAGGCCGAGCGCGGGATGGCGATCGTCCTCATCACCCACGACCTCGGGATCGTCGCCGAGCTCGCCGACGACGTCGCCGTCATGTACGCCGGGCGGATCGTCGAGCAGGCTCCGACGGCGACGATCTTCACGGCGCCCGAGCACCCATACACCTGGGGCCTCTTGGGCTCGATCCCGCGCCTGGAGCGCCCGCGCGGCGACGACCTCGTCGCGATCGCCGGGCGGCCGCCGAGCCTCATCAACCCGCCGAGCGGCTGCCGCTTCCATCCGCGCTGCCCGTACGTGCGCGAGGCGCACCGCCGCGTCGAGCCGGTGCTCGAGCCCGTTCCCCGCGACCCGCGCCACCTCGCGGCCTGCCTGCTCGACGCCGCCACGCGGCGCGAGCTGTGGCGGGCGCTCGAAGCCGGCGCGGCGCCAGACGAGGCGCGCCGGGCGGCCGGGCTGAGCGACGAGGCGCCCGCCGCAGCCGCGCCGGAGCCCGCGACATGAGCCGCGTGCTCATCGAGGTGCGCGACCTCGTCAAGCACTTCCCGCTGCGGGCGGGGCTGCCGGGCCGCGGGAAGGCGGGCGCGGTGCACGCGGTCGACGGGGTGTCGTTCGACGTCCTGGAGGGCGAGACGCTCGGGATCGTCGGCGAGTCGGGTTGCGGCAAGTCGACGACGGCGCGCCTGCTGCTGCGGCTGCTGGATCCGACCTCGGGCTCGATCGCGCTGGATGGCCGCGAGATCGCGACGCTGTCACGCGCGGAGATGCGCCCGCTGCGGCGCGAGATGCAGATGATCTTCCAGGATCCGTACTCGTCGCTGAACCCGCGGCGGACGATCGGCTCGATCATCGCCGAGCCGTTTGCGATCCACGGCATCGCGCCCGGCCGCGAGGAGCGCAAGCGCCGCGTGCAGGAGCTCATGGAGAGCGTCGGCCTGAACCCCGAGCACTACAACCGCTACCCGCACGAGTTCTCCGGTGGTCAGCGCCAGCGCATCGGCGTCGCACGCGCGATCGCGCTGCACCCGAAGCTCGTCGTCGCCGACGAGCCGGTATCGGCGCTCGACGTCTCGATCCAGGCGCAGATCCTGAACCTGCTGCGCGGCCTGCAGCGCGAGCTGGGGCTGACGATCGTCTTCATCGCCCACGACCTCTCGGTCGTGCGCCACATGTGCGACCGCATCGCCGTCATGTACCTCGGCAAGATCGTCGAGCTCGCGACCGCCGAGGAGCTCTACGCCCACCCGCGACACCCGTACACGGCGGCGCTCATGTCCGCCGTGCCGGTCGCCGATCCGGCGCGCGCCAAGGTTCGCAGGGCGCAGGCCCTCAGCGGCGACCTGCCGTCACCGACGAACCCCCCGGCCGGATGTCGCTTCCACACGCGCTGCCCGCAGTTCGTCGCCGGCGAGTGCGACGTCCGCGAGCCCCTCTTGGAGCCCAAGCCCGGCGGCGGGCTCGCCGCCTGTCATTTTCCGCTGCTCGACGTATCCTCCGTCGCTGCGCGCGCCCCGATAGCTCAGCAGGACAGAGCGTCCCCCTCCTAAGGGGAAGGCCGCTGGTTCGAATCCAGCTCGGGGCATGGCCTGGCCGCGGTACGTTCTAGAAACCGGTGTGTGAGCCAGATACGCTCCCGTTCATGAGCCGTCGTCATGCAGGGCCCGCCGTCAAGAACTCGGGGATCGCGGTTGTCGTCGCGGTTGTCGTCGCGATGGCGCCCGCCACCGCCGCCGCGCAGGCACCGGTCAGGGGCGCCGGCCAGCCCGGCGTCATCGCCGACCAGTACATCGTCGTCATGAAGAGCACGGCCACCGAGGCCTCCGAGGAGCGCACGAAGGATCGTGCTCGTGCCCGTGGCGGCCGTGTCAACCGCGACTACAACCGCGTCCTGAAGGGCTACGCGGCAACGCTGCCGGCGGCGGCGCTCGCCGACGTGCGCAGCGATCCCGACGTCGCGTACGTCGAGGCCGACCAGGTGATGACCGCGACGACGACGCAGAGCAGCGCGCCGTGGGGCCTGGACCGCATCGACCAGCGGGACCTGCCGCTCAGCACGACCTACACGTACACGCCAACCGGCGCGGGCGTCAAGACGTACATCATCGACACGGGCATGCGCCTGACGCACACCCAGTTCACGGGCCGCGCGACGTCCGGCTACGACGCGGTCGACGGCGGCTCGGCAGACGACTGCAACGGGCACGGCACGCACGTCGCCGGGACGGTCGGCGGCTCGACCTACGGCGTGGCGAAGGGCACCTCGCTCGTCGCCGTGCGCGTGCTCAACTGCTCCGGGTCGGGCTCGAACTCGGGCGTCATCGCCGGCATCGACTGGGTGACGGGGAACCATGCGGCGGGCCAGCCCGCAGTCGCGAACATGAGCCTCGGCGGCGGCGTGTCGTCCTCGCTCGACACGGCCGTGCAGAACTCGATCGCCGACGGCGTGACGTACGCCGTGGCGGCCGGCAACGAGAACACCAACGCGTGCAACGGCTCGCCCTCGCGCGTTGCCAGCGCGCTGACGGTCGGCTCGACGACATCGACCGACGCGCGCTCGTCGTTCTCGAACTTCGGCACCTGCGTCGACCTCTTCGCGCCCGGCTCGAGCATCATGTCGAGCTGGTACACGTCGGACACCGCGACGAACACGATCAGCGGCACGTCGATGGCGACGCCGCACGTCGCCGGCGTCGCGGCGCTCTATCTCCAGGGCTCGACGGCGGCCTCGCCGGCGACCGTCTCGAGCGCGATCACGACGAGCGCGACCACCGGCAAGGTCACGAGCGCGGGGACGGGCTCGCCGAACCGGCTGCTCTACTCGCTGATCGGCGCGACGCCGCCACCGCCACCGCCGCCGCCGCCCGGCTGCGGCCTGGCGCAGACGTTCACCGGCACGCTGAGCGGCACGGGCGCGACGCAGGTCCAACCGACCGCCGCGTCGTACACGTCGACGACGTCCGGCACGCACCGCGGCTGCCTGCGCGGGCCGTCGGGGACCGACTTCGACCTGTACCTCGACAAGCGCACGACGACCGGCAGCTGGTCGCAGGTCGCGCGTGCGATCACCACGTCGTCGAGCGAGGACATCGCCTACAGCGGCACGTCCGGCACGTATCGCTGGCGCGTCTACTCCTACAGCGGCAGCGGCGCTTACACGTTCGGGATGACGGTCCCGGGCTGAACGCGCGGATGGCGAAGTGCCGGGTTGTTCGCACGGGGCCCGGCCTTCGGGGCCGCGCGCGACTAGAGTCGCGGGCATGTCGCCCGAGGCGTCGGCGCGCAAGCGCCGGCTGATCACGAAGATCCAGGTCAAGCTGCTCAACCCGCCGATCAAGGCGCTGGCCGCGCACGGCCTCGTGCCGAGCGTGGCGCTGCTCGAGACGACCGGGCGAACGAGCGGCCAGCCGCGCCGCACGCCCGTCAGCAGGGGCCTTGACCGCGCAACCGACACGTTCTGGATCGTCGCCGAGCACGGGAGCAAGGCGGGCTACGTGCGAAACATCGCGGCCGACCCGCGCGTACGGCTGCGGATCGGGCGGCGCTGGCGCACCGGCGCCGCGACGATCCTCGCCGACGACGACCCGCGGGCGCGCCAGCACCACATGACCAAGCTCAACGCCGCCGCCGTCCGCGCGATGGGCACCGAGCTCCTGACGATCCGCGTCGACCTCGACCCGTAACCGATGTCGCGACGCGAGCGCGTTTCCCGCGCGGTCTCGCGCTGCGGCTGAAGACGTACCGGCCGGCCTTGAGGGGTGCCCGCTGAGTCGGCCTTGACTATCAGCGGTCGCGGCCACAACAAGAAAGGGCTGGTCGTTCGGATGCTCATGACGGCGACAGCTACCGCATGCGCATCCACCGCGCCCGCCTCGCCACGCTCCGCGCGGCCCCCAACGCCCCCGACCAAGGTGGGGAAATCTCACGATTGCACCCGGGGAATTCTCACGATCGTTGACAGCGTGGGGAGGAGCCCTCTCGTGCGGGGATCCGCGTGCGGCGCGAATCAGCGTCAGAAGACAGTGGTACATCGCGCCAAGCCGCGGGTAGGAGGTTCGGCGATCGGCCGTCCACGAGAGGAGATCAGTTGGGCTTTGACCAGTACCACGAGCCACCCGAGGAGCTGAGCGCGGAGGCGCGGACCTTCGCGAGGATGATCGTGTCCTTGCAGGAAGAGGCCGAGGCGATCAGCTGGTATGACCAGCGCGTCGCCGTGGAGACTGACGGTGAGGCGCGGGCGATCATGGAGAACGCCCAGCAAGAGGAGTTCAAGCATTTCGCGATGGACCTCGAGTTTCTTCTGCGCCGCACGCCGAAGTGGAGGGCCGCGATGAAGAAGGTGCTGTTCACCGAGGGCGACATCGTCGAGCTCGGCGAGGCAGCCGAGGAGGCGGCCGAAGAGGCGCCTGACAGCTGATCGGAGGTTGGTCGGATCGTCGTGGAACTTCGGCTCACGCTTGCGTGCAAGGAGGTCAACGTCGACGGCAAGGCGACAGCCCGCGCCGGCGGCCAGCACTCCGCCCGCGCGGCTGACGCCGGTGCAGAGGGAGCCGCCATCGGTTCTCCAGGCATCCTTTCGGGCAACCTTGTTCAGGTTCCCGTGCACGTTCCCGTCAACGTCTGCGGCAACATAGTCGACGTCATCGGCCTGCTCAACCCAGCCTTCGGAAATACCTGCTTCAACTCCGGACAACTCCGTTGTCGCCAACGCGACATGTGTCAGCGTTCGGGGCGCTCCGGATAGACGTCGTCGATCGTCGTCAGCGCGACGTACGGCGCGCCGGCGGCGGCCTCGATCCGCTCGCCGCCGCCCATGAGGCGGTCCAGCACGCTGACCACGCCGCAGATCGCATGGCCGGCCTCGTGCAGCGCTTCGATCGCCTTGATCGTCGAGCCGCCCGTGCTCACGACGTCCTCGACGACCAGGCAGCGGTCGTCGGGATCGAGCAGCGGCCCCTCGATGCGCCGCGCCAAGCCGTGCGCCTTGACCTCCTTGCGCACGAAGAACACCTTCACGGCCGCGCCGCCCGCGAGCGCCGCGCAGGCGACCGGGTCGGCGCCCATCGTCATCCCGCCGACGGCCGTCGCGCCGCGCTCGCGCGCCTGCTCGGCGACGAGCTCGCCAAGCGCCGCGAACCCCGCTGGCCGCAGGATCGCGCGCTTCGCATCGACGTAGTACGACGCGATCGCGCCGCTCGTCAACGTCACCTCGCCGAGGATCAGCGCGTGCGCACGCAGTTCTTCGGCCAGCCGTCCACGTGCGCTCATCAAGGGCGTACCTTAGAGCCGTGCTCGAACGGCCACTGCGCATCCTCGCCATCGTCCTCAGCCTCATCATCGCGGCGGGCTTCATGATGTTCGCCCTCGACGAGTTCAACCGCGCGTCCAGCGCGCAGCGCAACGAGCTCGCGGGATACGAGCAGACAGACCCCGAGCCGGCGGGCGAGCGCGCCCGCGAGATGCGCCACAGCAACGCGCGCGAGTACATCGACGACGCCAACGACGTCCTGCTCAAGCCGTTCGCCGGCGTCCTGACGTCGGGCAGCCGCTGGGTGCAGCGAGCGGTGCCGACGTTCCTCGGCCTGCTCGTCTACGGGTTCCTACTCGCCTTCCTCGCGCGCTTCATGCACGGGCGCGGATAGTCGGTCAGCCGGGCCGCGGCCCGTGGTACACGTCGACCGGCGTGCCGATGCGCATCCAGTTGAAGACCGTGAGCGCGTCGGGGATCGGGAGCCGCAGGCAGCCGTGGCTTGCGGGGTAGACGGGCACCGAGGAGAAGCCATGGGTCGCGTAGCCGCGGATGAAGTAGGCGGAGTTGACCATGCCCTTGGCGTTCGTGCCCGGCGTCTTCGAGTAGACGCGAAACGAGCCGAGGACCGTCGGCGTGCCCGGCGCGCCCGACGAGATCGGGTAGATCCGGCGGACCTTGCCGCCCTCGATGAGCGCGAGGAGCTGGCGCCTCAGGTCCGCCTCGGCATGGCGTCCATGCTCGGGGCGGCGGATCTTGAACGCCCCCTTGCCCCGGGCAATGCGCCGCATGACGCCGTTGGATGCCTCGCTCGTGCGCGCCATTCCGGTCATCTTGCGAAACGCGAGCACGGCGCGGGCGGTGCGCGCGTCGAAGTGGCCGCGCGCGCCGACGACGTAGCCGAATCGTGCGAGCCGCCGCTGCAGCGCGGCGATCGCGCGCTTGCGGGCGTCCGTCCCGACGCTGCGCGGGAGGACGTCGATCGTGCGGCTCGTCGTCTTCAGCGCGACCAGCGCCTCGTTGCCCTCGTGGATCGCGCGCACGACGAGCTTGCCGGTGCGATCGGGGCGGTAGGAGAGCTCGAAGAACCCGCGGCCGTCGCGACGGGGCCGGACCACCTTCGTCTTGGCCGCGACCTTCTTGTCGCTCGAGAAAAAGCGGACCTTCACCTTCTGGCCGGCCACGAACGTCCCCACGCTGCCGCGAACGCGGATCCTGTCGCCGACGAGGACCGTTGCGAGCTTGCCGCCGACGCGCTCGAGCGTGAGCTGCAGCGTGGTCGTGACGGGCTGCGGAACCGGCGGTGCGGCGGGCTGCTGGGCGATCGCCGCGGACGGGGCCGCCGCCAGCCCGGCGATGGCGCAGACGACGATGAGCTGGCGCATCGGCGGGACTATGCCATGCGGCCGCGCCGCAGGCGTGAGTTGCCTCACAGGCCCGGCGCGGGAACGCTCAGGCGGCCGGCTGGGGCGCCGGCCCGGCCACCGCGTCGGCGCGACGTTCCAGCGAGCGGCCGAGCAGCGTCGCCAGCATCAGCGCCGCCGCGACCGCGCAAACCACCACAGGGAAGATCTCCCAGCCCCATTCCTGGTCGATCCCGAGGGCGAACCCGTTGTTGGCCGCGTGCAGCGCGATGCACGGGTACAGCGAGCCGGTCCACTGATACAGCAGGCACAGCCCGAAGCCGAACGCCGCGAGCGGGAGCGCATAGCCGACCGGCGAGGAGCCGATGTGGACCGCGCCGAAGATGAGCCCGGTGATGACCGCGGCCGGCGCGAACCCCCGCCAGTTGCGCAGCGCGCGGAAGATGAAGCCGCGGAAGAGGAGCTCCTCGCTCACCGGCGCGAGCACCGTGATGATGACGACGACGAGCACGAGGTTGAGGGTCGAGCCTTCGATGCCGAGCTGGTCGGGCAGCGTCTGCGGGTCGTCGAGCGAGATCGCGGTCTTCCAGACCAGGCTGAAGACGATGAAGCCGATCCAGACGCCGATGGCCGCTCCGACCGCCTTGCCGAGCGGCGTGCGCACGAGGCCGAAGTCGGCGGCGCGCGGGCGCGAGACCATGAACGCGAACAGCAGCGCCGCGCCGATCATGGCGACATCCTGCGCGAACGTGCCGGCGATGTTCACGCCGGAGGGCGGGTCGTCGAGGGAGTAGCCCATCGCGGCGGCGGCGATCGCGATGACGATCGAGAGCACGAGCGTGGCAGCGAACCACACGAGCAGCGCGAGCGGCGCGCTCCATGGCGTCCAGGCGGCGCTGCCCCGCATCTGCGGCGCGGTGGACGTCCCGAGCTGCGGCGCGTCCGGCTCGCCGGTCGGGTCCGGCGGCTGCGCCGGCCCGGGCCAGAGCGGCGGCTCGCCCGGTGGCTCGGAGGGCGCGGACCAGAGCGGCGGCTCGGCCGGCGGCTCCGCGGGCGCCGTGCCGTCGCCGGGAGGTGGGAAGCTCGTCACGGGACAGCCAGGTTACGCGGCGAGCTCCGGGAGCTCCGCCAGCGATGCGATGACCGGGACGCCGGCCGGCGGCGCCGGGCGCGGGCCGGCGCGTGCCACGAGCACCGCGCGCCAGCCGGCGGCGAGCGCCCCTGCGATGTCGTAGGCGATCGTGTCGCCGGCGTGCAGCGCGCCCTCGGCGCTCGTGCCGGCGAGCTCGAGCGCCGCGGCGAAGATCCGCGGGTCGGGCTTCTCGAACCCCGCCTCGGCCGAGCTGACCGCGCCGTCGAGCAGCTCGGTCAGGCCCGCGGAGCGCAGCGCGTCGTGCAGCGAGACGTCCCAGTTGGAGACGACGACGATGCTGTGGCCGGCGGCGCGCAGCGCTCGCAGCGCGCCGGGGACGTCTGGATAGGCGCGGAAGACCAGTGCCTCGAGGAGCGCCGCCTGCACCGCCCCGAGCTCGACCGCGTCGAGGTTCGTGCCGGCCCGCGCGAGGCCCACGCGCAGGACCTCCGCGCACCGCTCGCGCAGGAGCTCCAGGGACGCCGGGTCGGAGGCTTGGCCGTGGTGCGCGCGGTAGAACGCGATCTCCTCGCCGAGCGCCGCCCGCGCCGCATGCTCGGAGACTTCCATGCCGCGCGTGCGCAGCGCCGCGACGAGCCGCGGCGCGGGGTCGAGCATCTCGATGATCGTCCCGAGCGCATCCAGCGT
>Ga0136631_10000300_pt1 | contig 15406 bp, 15 predicted proteins | sample AntDrymUQ6012206_2_FD_104655 | JGI IMG/M metagenome (GOLD analysis project Ga0136631, IMG submission 104655) | Polar desert sand microbial communities from Dry Valleys, Antarctica - metaG UQ601 (22.06) | ecosystem: Environmental > Terrestrial > Soil > Desert | place: Antarctica: Dry Valley... | reverse complement strand
TTGCCACAACAGAGCCTGGGCACCGTCGCCTCCTGCAAGCCGCGAACCCCAGCAACCACGCCACAAACCGGCGCGTGATCAGCAGGGCCTACCGGGCGCAGGCGCGGAAAATGGGGCTAGCGCGCCGCCGAACGAGGCGGTGCGGGCGGCGGGCGAGGGCGCTACAGGGCGCCGAGCTCGGACGTGATCTCCGCGACGCTCGACTTCGCGTCGCCGAAGAGCATCTGCGTCGTGTCGTTGTAGAAGAGCGGGTTCTCGATGCCCGCGAAGCCGGACGCCATCGAGCGCTTGAGGACGATGACCTGCTTGGACTCGTCGACGTTGAGGATCGGCATGCCGTAGATCGGCGAGTCGGGCTTCATCCGCGCGTCGGGGTTCGTGACGTCGTTGGCCCCGATGACGAGCGAGACGTCGGTGCGCCCGAACTCCGGGTTGATGTCATCCATCTCCTTGAGCTGGTCGTAGGGCACGTCGGCCTCGGCGAGCAACACGTTCATGTGGCCCGGCATGCGCCCCGCCACCGGGTGGATCGCGAACTTGACCTCGATGCCCTTCTTCTCGAGCGCCTTGTCCAGCTCGCGCACCGCGTGCTGGGCCTGGGCGACCGCCATGCCGTACCCGGGCACGATGACGACCTGGCGCGCGTAGGCGAGCAGGATCGCGACGTCGGCGGCGCTCGTCGAGCGCACCGTGCCGCCGGTCTCGCTCCCGCCGCCCTCGATCGCGGGCGCCTCGCCGCCGAAGCCGCCGAGCAGCACGGAGCCGATCGAGCGGTTCATGGCCTTCGCCATCTGGTCGGTGAGGATCGTGCCCGAGGCGCCGACGATCATGCCGGCGACGATGAGCGCGGTGTTGTCGAGCGCGATGCCCGCGGCGGCCGCGCTCAACCCGGTGAAGGCGTTGAGCGTTGAGATGACGACCGGCATGTCGGCGCCGCCGATCGGCAGGACGGCGAGGTTGCCGAGTGCCGCGGCGGCGACGAGGATGAGGATGAACAGGCCCTCGCTCTTGGCCCCCAGGAGGATCGCGACGCCCGCGCCGACCGCCGTCGCCAGCAGCGCGAGGTTCACGAAGAGGCCGCCGGGGATCCGCACGGGACGGCCGGAGATGAGGCCCTGGAGCTTGCCGAAGGCGATGTTCGAGCCCCAGAAGGAGATCGAGCCGATGATCGCGGCGAAGACGAGCGGGATGCCGCTGTCGAGCTCCGCCGCGAGATCGCCGCCTAGCTCGCGGAACTCGGCCCACGCGATGAGCGCGACGGCGCCACCGCCGACGCCGTTGAAGAGCGCGACCATCTGCGGCATCGCGGTCATCTTCACGTTGCGCGCCGCGGGGACGCCGACCGCGGTGCCGAGCGCCAGGCCGAGCGCGATGAGCAGGAAGTCGTTGCCGCCGAGGGCCGGGTTCAGGAGCGTCGCGACGACCGCGATGAGCATGCCGACCGCGGCGATCTTGTTGCCCTGGACCGCTGTCGTCGGGCTCGTGAGCTTCGCCAGGCCGGTGATGAAGAGCGAGAACGCGACGATGTAGCAGGCGTTGATGAAGTCCGGGTCCTGGATGAAGGCGGTCCCGATCACGAGTCGCTCTGCTCCGCGGGCGCCTGCTCGGGCTTGCGCTTGAACATGCTCAGCATCCGGTCGGTCACGAGGAAGCCGCCGACGACGTTGATCGTGCCGAACGTGATCGCGATGACGATGAGGAGCTTGTCGAGGAAGCCGTCGGCGTGGGCGATCGCGACGAGGCCTCCGAGCAGGACGATCCCGTGGATCGCGTTCGTGCCCGACATGAGCGGCGTGTGCAGCGTGTTGGGCACCTTCGAGATGACCTGAAAGCCGACGAAGGCGGCCAGGATGAGGATCGCGATCTCTGTGAGCAGGTCCATCAGGAGGTCTTCCCGGCGGCGGCCTCGACCGTCTTGCGGGCCGCGTCGTGGACGATCTCGCCGCCGCGGGTGATGCAGGCGCCCGCGATGATCTCGTCGTCGAAGTTCAGGTTCAGCTCGCCCTCGTCGTCGACGAGCAGCTCCAGCAGCGACTGGACGTTGCGGGCGTAGAGCGCCGACGAGTGCTCGGCCATCGACGCCGGCAGGTTCAGCGGCGAGACGATCGTGACGTCGTGCTTGACGACGACCTTGCCGGGCTCGGTGAGCTCGACGTTGCCGCCGGTCTCCCCCGCGAGGTCGACGATGACGCTGCCGGGCTTCATCTTCTCGACGCTCTCGGCGCTCACGAGGCGCGGCGCCGGGCGGCCGGGCACGAGCGCGGTCGTGATGACGACGTCGAACGTCGCGATCTTGTCGGCGAGCTCCTGCTGCTGGGCCTTCTTCTCCTCGTCGGTGAGCTCACGGGCGTAGCCGCCCTCGCCCTCGGCCCCCTTGCCGGCCTCGAGCTCGAGGAACATCGCGCCGAGCGACCTGACCTGCTCGGCGACGGCGGCGCGCACGTCGTAGCCGGTGACCTGAGCCCCGAGGCGGCGCGCGGTGGCGATCGCCTGCAGCCCGGCGACGCCGGCGCCGAGCACGAGCACCTTCGCCGGCGGGACGGTCCCCGCGGCGGTCATCATCATCGGCATGAAGCGGCCGAGGTGCTCAGTCGCGAGCAGGACGGACTTGTAGCCGGCGACGTTGGACTGCGAGGAGAGCGCGTCCATCGACTGCGCGCGCGAGATCCGCGGGATAGCCTCCATGGCGAAGGCCGTCACCCCGGCCTTGGCGAGCGCGCTCGTCGAATGCGGGCTGGAGAGCGGACCGAGGAAGCCGATGAGGACGGTGTCGTCCCCGAGCTTGGCGATCTCCTCGTCGGTCGGCGCGGCGACCTTCACGACGACGTCGGCGCCCCAGACGTCCTCGCTGACCGTCGCGCCGGCCTCCTCATAGGCCTCGTCGGAGAGCATCGCGTCGTCGCCGGCGCCCGGCTCGACGATGATCTCGAGGTCCTTTGCGGCGAGCTTGCGGACGACCTCGGGCACGAGCGCGACACGGCGTTCGCCATCGACGGTCTCCGTGGGAACTCCAACCTGCATGCGGCGAGGGAACCTATCCGATCCTCAATCCGACCATCGGGGAGTCACGGCCAGCGGGTGGGGATCTGGCCTGCAAGCGCTCAGCATTGTCCCGCCACCGCTCGGATGGGGCATGCGCGTCGCCGGTATCGCGATCCTCGTCGCCGGCATCCTCCTGGGGCTCGGGCTCCTGCTGTGATCTGACGGTGCGGTCGCGGTCGCGGAGTTGCGCTGATCAGCGCTCTGACAGGTCACCTCGTGCGGCGGAGGCCAGCTGCGAGCGGTTGATGCTCAGGACCGCCCGGGTCAAGCTCGCTGCTGGATACGCTGGGCGTCGGCTGTGCGACCTGCGGCCTGGTTCACTCGCCGGTTGGCACGACGGACTCGGCGACCGTGCGAGCGATCTGCTCGGCCGATGCGGTGCTGCCGCCACCGGCGAGCACCCCGAATCCGCCGCCGCCTGCGGGGTCGTTGATGATGTAGTCCACGCAGGTGGAGCGCTGGCACTCCGCCAGACGCCCGCCTTGGAAGACGTATTTGGTGGCGCTACCGAAAGCGGTCTGACCAACTCGCGTGCGCGAGCGATAGCTGCCGCCAAACATCGCGGCCTCATACGGGGTGTAGTCGATGATCACAAACATTCCGCCGGGACCACGCACGCTCGTGCGAAACAGCTCCCCCGGGGTGGGTTGAGACTGCGCGGGAACCGCCCAACCTGCGCCGCTGGGCAGCTTCGCTTGGAAGGCCGGGCCGGTGTAATCGACGTAGGCTGGACCGGCTGACGCCGTGGTGCTCGTGGCGTCGTCGGACCCCACCGGGACGCTGGCCCCGTCGCGCGTCCTGGCCGGTGCGTGGAAGCGACGCGAGCGGCGCAGCGACGCGATCAGGCGGTCGGTGTCGATGCTCGGTAGCGCCATTGCGGAGTCTCGCGAGGCTTGTCCGGCTCGCTCTGCGGCCAGCTCGAGGTCGGCGATCGAGATCGACCGGGAGGACAGCACGTCGGTTAGCGCCTGGAGGTCCTGCAGCGCATCAGACACCTGTCGGGCCGGCGAGCGGAGACCCACCCGCGCGGGACTCGCGATGAGCTGCAGATCCTGCTGCGCGACGCGCAGCGCATCACCGGCGCGGTCGGCAGCAGCACGCAGCGTGACCATCGATGAGCGGTCGGACATCCGGGCGTCGCCAACAGCCTCCCGCAGGCGTTCTGTCGGCTGGTCGAGACTGCTTGACACCAGGCGCACTTGCTCAGCTTCAGACGGACGGTCGGTCTCGCCGCTGCCGCCGCAGCCCGCGAGAAGCACGGAGCCAGCGATCAGCGTCGCGGAAACAGCACGATGCATGTCGCCTCCTCACACGTCGGAGACATACGGCAAGCGAACGCGACGCTCACGAGGCAAGCGAACGCGACGCTCACGGCGACGGTCACCGCGCGGGCCGCCGATGCCGTTGACGAGCACGGTGGAGAGAATCCGTGGTGCATTAGACGGTCTGCCGCTCAACCGCGTAGCGTCGCGGAGCGTCCCGCGCTGCAGATGGTCTGTGCCTGCCTACGAGCGACCACGACCACGTAGATGCGACCCCGGAGCCGCCGTGTGCGCTGGAAGGTGAACGTGCCGTCGTTGCGCGTTAACGTCCGTCCAAACGATCTGGTCCCGCTACCGACCCGCCGCAGCACCACGGTGCGCCGCCTGAGGCAGTCGCTACGCGTGTTGAGTCTCCCGCTGTAGCGGCTGCCGCGCCGGCGCAGGGACGAGCTCGCAGCAACCCGGGTTGGCGGGACGGCGGCTGGTTGGGGTGGTGCGGGCGGCGGCCCCACGACGTTGAACAGCTGCGGCTGAGGGCCAGCGATCGGCGCGGGGTCCGTGGAGGACGTCGCCAGCCACAGACACAGCAGGTAACTGCCCGCCGTCCGCTGCGTCGTCGTGACCGGAAGCGAGAAGGCGCCGTCGACGCCCTTGCCGAAGATCAAGCCGTCACCCGAGTCTGCAGAGAAGGTCGGGGCACAGCCGACCCCGCCACCTGGTCGGATCTTCGCGAAGACCGAGGCCGCCATCTCGCTGGCACCGGTCACAGTGACCGTGGCCGCCTCGTCGACCTGGGGGGTGATCGGATTCACGCTCGCCGTGATGGTTCCGGTCGGTGCCCGAAAGGTGATCGCCTGCATGAAGGGTGTGGCGACGGATGTTGCCTGGGAGCTCAGCCAGATGCAGAAGACGAACGTTCCGGGGGTGCGCCAGGTATCCGCACCCGACAGGGTGAACGCCCCGTTGACGGCCCGGCCGTAGAAGCTTGTACTGCCCCTATACAACGACGTTCCCGTGTCCGCCTCCGCCGACGGCGCGCACGCTGCCCCGCCGGCCGCCCGATATTTCACCCACACGGCGGTTGCGACTGCCGACGTACCGCTCAACGTAAACACTCGCGCCACCCCGGCAGCAGGGTCCGACGCGCCTGTGGTCGTCGTGACGCTGATCGTCGCCGAGTCGGCGAATGCTTGCCCTGGGCCGACCAGCAGGCCAATGGCTACAACGACGCCGCAGAGGGCGGCGCGCTTCCATGCTCGGTCGTTCCCGCCGCTACGCTGTAGCACACTGTCTCCCTCATGGTTGTGCGTGACGCTGCATACCTCTGTCCAACCTCAAAGATGTATCGTGTCTCCGGCTGTTCACGAGCACTCGGACAACCAACATATTGGCGTGCTTGGCACACGACAACGCTTAGCGCTGTACGTCCGTATAGGTGTAAGCACGCGATGTCGAGGAACGGGTGTTATGCCCGTTCGCGCTCTGGGCGCTCGATAACGAAAACCTCACTGCACCGTAGAGTAGAGTGACAGACTGGTGCGGTTGGTTTCGGCCGCCTACCTCCGCGGGCCACAGTCAAGTCATCAAGGCTCGCAAGCGCGACCGCATGCGCAGGTCGGGGCTGTTCCTCCGCGCGTTCACGCCGCTCTCTGCCGCCTCACGAGTGACCGGGGAACGCCACGAGCGACGACGAACGTGGCGCGGACATCGATGAGCTCATTCCACGTCGCGCGTCACCGGCCGGCGCCCTCCAGCGGGACGCTCACCGGCAGGTCGTCGGAGATCGCGAGCGCGAAGCGTTCGTTCAGGGTCGACTCGTCGAACGCCCGCGCGGCGCTCGCCACCCCGGCGTCGTCGGTGCCGGTCACGAACCACACCGGCTGGCGGTCCGTCGCGCGCGTGGCGGCGATGAGCCCGGTCCCCGGCCCGAGCGTGCGAGCCGCGCGCCCGCGTGCGTCGAGGACGATCAGGTGCGCCGCGGACGCGTCGAAGCGCGCGAACACACCGCTGGCGCGGGGGCCGCTGTCGACGCTCGCGGACTCGACGTCGCCGTCGCGCAGCCGGCTCCAGGGACCGACGAGGATCCGCAGCGACTCGTCGGCGGCACTGCGACTGATGCTGCTGCGCCCAGCCGGCACGCCGAGCGCGATGAGCTTCTTGGCGACCGCGTCGCAGGCGCCCGCCCGCGGGTCGTCGCACTCGACGCGCACCGGCAGCCGCTTGCCGCCGCTGCCGTGCACGAAGGGCTCGGGAAACGATCCGACGACCGCCGGGATGTCCTCTGTGAGGCCCCAGTCGTGGTGGTCCCACCAGACGCGGTCGCCGCCGTGGACCTCGACCGCCCCCGCGCCCTTGTCGGACTGGACCCCGTTGACGTACACGAACCAGTCGACCGGACGCCCGGCGCGGCGGCCACCCGCTACGCCGTCGATCGCGTGGACGAAGTCGCCGCCGAAGCGCGTGCGGACGTTCGCGTTGCGCTGCAGCACGCGCATGGCGGTGCTCGCATCCGCGACCCGGGCGCGCTCGACGTCCAGCAGCGGCCGGCGACCGAAGTCGCGGGTCACGGTCAGCCGGACACCGCCCTCTGGGCTCGTGCCCGGCCCGAGGCCACAGCCGCCGACCGCGGCGGCGGCGCACAGGACGGCGAGCAGGCGCCGGCTCCTACCGGACATGGAGCACGATGCGGTTCGCCGCGAAGAGGAGAGCCGGGAGACGATGCGGCAAACCGCGCCAGTGTAGCGTTGGCGCTGCGATGACCGTCAACCTGACACGCATCTACACAAAGCTCGGCGACGCTGGCGAGACGCACCTCGGCGACATGAGCCGGGTCCCCAAGACGCACCCGCGGATCGAGGCCTACGGCGACGTCGACGAGCTCAACGCCCACATCGGCGTCACGCTGACGCTGGCGGACCTGCCCGAGCAGTACGCGTCGTGGCTGCGCCGCGTCCAGAACGACCTCTTCGACGTCGGCGCCGACCTGGCGGTCCCGCACGGTGGCGACCGCGAGCGCCTGCGCGTCAACGCCAACCAGGTGACCTGGCTGGAGGGCGCCTGCGACGAGGTCAACGCCACGCTGCAGCCGCTGAAGTCCTTCATCCTGCCGGGCGGGAAGCCGGCGGCCGCGCAGCTGCACGTCTGCCGCACGGTCTGCCGCCGCGCCGAGCGTCGGGCGCTGCTCGTCGAGGACTCCAACCCTGAGGTCGTGCGCTACCTCAACCGCCTCTCGGACCTGCTCTTCATCCTCAGCCGCGGCGCCAACGCCGGCGAGGAGCCGCTGTGGGAGCCGGGGCGCTCGCAGGCCTGATGGCGATGGACCACGAGGAGATCCGCTCCCTGCTGGCCGGCATCGAGCCGTCCGACGCGATCCCGACTCCCCCGACCATGCATGCGATCCCGGTCGCGCCCGTGATGGACGCAGGCGCCGATCCGGCCGAGATCGAGGCCTGGGTGAAGGGCCAGGGCGGCTGGGCGCGGCGGATCCCCCCGCACTTCCTGCCGCCGGACGCCACCGAGCGCGACGCACTGTTCTACGTCGTTCCCGCGAAGGCGTTCGAAGGCGGACCGCCGCCGGCGCCGCCCACGCTGCGCACCTCGGAGCTCATCGCCTTCATGCCCACGACCGACCTCGCCCGTGCGCGCGTCTTCTACGAGAAGGGGCTCGGGCTGCCGATCGCGGGGGACAGCCCGATCGCGTGCACGTTCGACGCCAACGGCACGACGCTGCGCGTCATCGCTGTCGAGAAGATCGCGTCCGCGCCGTACACCGTCCTGGGTTGGAACGTCACCGACATCGAGGCCTCGATCCGCGAGCTCACGAGCCGGGGCGTCGTGTTCGAGCGCATCGAGGGCATCGACCAGGACGAGCTCGGCGTCTGGCGCTCGCCCGGCGGAGCGCGCGTGGCGTGGTTCAAGGACCCCGACGACAACACCCTCTCGCTGACGCAGTTCTGATCGCGGCGACACCGCGCCGGGGCGCAGCCGACTATCCTCGCGCCGCATGACCGACGACCCGATTCGCGCACTGCTCGCCAGCATCGAACCCGCTCCCTTCATCTGGGCGCCGAAGGGTCACCTCGTGATCCTGCAGACGGCCGTCGAAGAGGCCGGCGGCGATCCGGACGAGGTGCTCGCGTGGGTCGAGGCGCACGGCGGCCAACTCGACCGCACCCTCCCGGTCGTCGCCACGCGCCGCGGCGTGACGGCGATCCCGAAGCCCGTCGGCAAGCGCTACTACGTCCTGCCCGAGGCGGCGCTGGCGGGCTGAGGGTTCATGTGGAGGTCGGCGGGCGCGCGCGGGTTGCGCGGGCGCGCGCTCTCGATGAGCTTCGTGTAGGCCCGGATCCATGAGCCGCAGGACGCGCACCGGGAGGAGCGCATATCCCAGTCCTGTACGGGTACGGCACCTGTGTGATCGAGCTCGTCAGGTGCTTCCCCTGAGCGCCTCACGCCCGTCCGCGCGGGAGAACCTCGCGGATCGCGCACATGGCCTGTACCTGCGCGAGCTGGACCCGATCGCCGACGAGCGCTGGGACCGCTTCGTCTGCGCGCATCCCGACGGGCTCGTGTACCACAGCTCGGCCTGGCTGCGCGTGTTGCACCGCGAGAACGGCCAGCGCCCGGTCGGCCTTGCCGTCGAGAACGCCGCCGGCGAGCTGGAGGGCGTGCTCCCGCTCATGGCCACCAAGGGCGTCCCCCTGCTCCGCGGCGGGATGCTGAGCGGCCAGCGCCTGTCCTCGCTGCCACGAACGCCCGTCGCCGGACCGCTCGCCGAGCGCGATCGCGTCGCGGCGCTCCTGGTGGCGGGCGCCGTCGAGCGCACCCCGCCCGGGGCGCGGTTGCAGCTCAAGCCGCCCGAGCCGACGCTCGACGGCCTGGTGGACGACGTCGTCGGGCTCCCATGGGACGTCACCTACAGAGCCGAGCTTCCAGACCGGCCCGACGACCTGCGATTCGGCCACGCCCGCCATCACAGCCGCACGTGCAACCGGGTCCGCAAGAGCCTCCGGCTCGGAGTGGTGGTCCGCGCCGCCGACAGCTTCGACGACGTGCGAGCGTGGTATCCGTTGTACCTCGCCACGATGCGTCATCACGTCGTCGCCGCGCGGCCGCTGAAGCTCTTCCGGGCCATGTGGGAGGAGCTGCGCCCGCGTGGGACGATGCGGCTGCTCCTGGCGGAGCACGATGGGAGGCTCCTCGCCGGCTCCGTGCTGCTGACCGGGGGCTCGACGATGTTCTTCGCGTTCAACGGCGTCCTGCGCAGCGCGCTGCACCTGTGCGCCAACGACCTGTTGCAGTGGCACTCCATCCACCAGGCGTGCCGCGAGGGCTATCGCACGTACGACCTCGGCGAGGTCACCGAGGGCAACGAGGGTCTGGCCGGCTTCAAGAGCAAGTGGGGCAACGACTGTCGGCGCCTGCGGCGCTATTACTACCCGGCGCCACAGCAGCCGGCGGCCTCGGGCAGCGACGAGCGGAGCACCCGGATCGGGCTGCTCGAGCGCAGCTGGCGCCGCGTCCCGCTGCCGGCAACGCGCGTCGCAGGACGACTCGTCTACCGATACCTGTGAACGCACGCGCTCGCTCGTGGGCGCGACGACGGTGCGCCCGCGTGCCGTCGGCTACCGCTTCCTGAACCGCGACAGCTCCCAGGCACGCGCCAGGAGCCTCGCTTTCACGTTGCCGATGTAGGTGCTCTGCCCTCGGTTCATCACGGGCTGGGCTGATACCACGCTCCGACCGAGTTCCACGCCTGACCTGGCCCGTAGGACGAGCCATGCCCGTACCAGGAGCGTGCGCCGCCGTCGTAGAAGAAGCGCACCATGGCCGCGTGGTAGTCGGCGTTGAACGCCGTCGACTTCCATCGCAACGGCTCGGTGCCCGGGTGCAGCGAGCCGTCAGGACGCCACTTGATCTGCATCAGGCCCAGGCTCTCGTAGACCTCCGTTGACGAAACAGTCCGAGTGCTCGCGGCCGAGTGGGTCCAGGCGTAGCGCGAGCCGGGGCGCCTCGCGCATGGATGTCATGCGCAACGCGCCCCACACCCCCGACTCGCCAAGCGTGTCGCGTGCTCCCCGCTATAGAGGGAAAACGCGACACACTCGCCACCAAACACCGAATCGTGCAGCTCGCCGACGACCGCCCCAAATCAGGGATCGGGTTGAGGAGGTACCGGACCCAGGGGCGTGGGTCCTGAGCGTGCGCGATGTCCGGCCCGCCCTTGCCGCCGCGCGCACCGCGCGTCCGGACGAGCCGCTCGAACTCGCCCCGCAGCGCACTGTCCAGGCGCTCGGCAAGGCAGTCTCGGATCCGGGGCGGCACCGGTGACTCGGGCGCGATGCGCGCAGTCGCCGGCCAAGCGCGAGCCTCAGCCGCCCAACGCGACTTCGAGGCTGCGCGAACGCGTGTTCCCGTCCGACTTCCCAGGTAGGTTCCGCCCGTGTCGGTTCATGGCCAGGGTACGCTCAACCGCCGAAAGGCCCGCGGCGCGTTCTTCACGCCGCCAGCGATTGCGGACTTTCTGGCCCGATGGGCAATCCGTGGCCGTGACGCGGCCGTCATGGATCCGACCTGTGGGGAGGCGGTCTTCCTGCTCGCCGCCGCCGATCGACTCAAGAGGCTCAAGGCGTCGCCAGAGGCAATCTCCAGACAGCTGACAGGGATCGACCTGCACGAGCCGTCGCTTGACGAAGCCGGCGAGCTTCTTGCAGATCGAGGCGTCGCTCGTCCGAACCTGGTGTGTTCGGACTTCTTCGATCTCACTGCGCCGACGCAAGTTGGCGATCGTGTTGGCTGGCAGGACGCAGTCATCGGAAACCCGCCGTTCGTTCGCTATCAAGAGCACCGCGGGGCCGTCCGCAAGCGTTCGGCCACTGCGGCACTGGCACAGGGCGTGCGGCTATCTGGGCTCGCCTCCTCATGGGCCGCGACGCTGGTCCATTCCTCGGCTTTCTTGAAGCCTGGCGGACGACTCGCCATGGTCCTGCCGGCCGAGCTCTTGACGGTGGGGTACGCCGAACCGATTCGCCGCTGGCTGCGCGCGCGTTTCGCGGTCGTCAACCTGGTGATGTTCGAGCGTCTGCAGTTCCACGACGCCGACGAGAACGTGGTCCTGCTGGTGGCCCACGGAACCGGTCCGTGCGATTCGTTCTGTCTGTACCACGTCGACGACGCCGATGATCTCGCCGACTTACACCCCCTTGATCCGGTTGGCGCCATCCCGGCAGCCGAGGGCAAGTGGAGCGACCTCGCTCTCCCGCTCGACATGCGACAACTGTTCAAGTCGGTTGGCCTCGAGCGCATGGCGCGCCTCGATACCTATGGCACGCCCGAGCTCGGGACGGTGACAGGCAACAACAATTTCTTCGCCTTGTCCGAGGTTACGCGCAAGCAGTACGGCATTCCGGAGAAGTACCTCAAGCGAATCAGCCCGCCGGGAACTCGACACCTCAAAGGCCTGTCGTTCTCGCGCGCCCAATGGGAGGAGCTCAAGCTGGCGGGACAGCGCGTCTGGCTACTCGATCCTGAACCGGCGGCCCGCAGCAAGGGTCTGATGGAGTACCTCGCTCACGGGGAGGCGATCGGGGTTCCGGAGGCGTACAAGTGCACGGTGCGCGAGCCGTGGTGGCGGCCGCCCGTCGTACCGGTCCCTGATCTGTTCTTTACGTACATGTCTCACCGATATCCACGCCTGATCGAGAACAGCGCCGGAGCCACCTTCGTCAACTCGATGCACGGTCTGCGGCTGCGCGCCGATGCTCCAACGATCGCGCGCCGGGCGCTTCCACTGCTTGCACTCAACTCGGCCTCAATGCTCGGTGCCGAGGTGATGGGTCGGTCCTACGGTGGGGGCATCTTGAAGATGGAGCCAAGGGAGGCTGCGTCGCTCCCGGTTCCGGAACCGAGGGCGATGCACACAGCATGGCGACTGCTGGAGAAGCAGCGTCCGAATTTCGAGGCGGCGCTTAGGCGCGGAGAGTGGTGGCTGGTCGTCGCCGAGGTAGACCGCGTGCTCTTGAAGGACGCTATGCGGCTCACCGCCTATCAGGTCGAGGCGATTCGCGAGGCGGCCGCACTTCTGCGCGTCCGCCGCACGCGGCAGACTGAGTCTCATGGCTCAGCTACCGAAGCCTGACGTTCTCGCCAAAGTCGATCACGTCTTGGCTGCTGCAGATCCTGGCTTTCCGGCCTGGCGTCGGCCTGCGGGTGATCTCGACGAATCCGCGCGGGAATACGTTCCGGACTACGTCACCCTCAAGGAGTTGCTCGCTGTGCCGATCGAACAGGGTCAGGCTCAGTCACAGCAGTCTGGTCGGGTAGCCAAGTCACTAGATGCCTACATCGCGTACGAGCTCCGGCGCGCCGGCTTTGACCCGGTCGCGGTGTTCCCGCGGGCCAAGCAGCCGCGTGCGCTGAGCCCGGAGCTCTCTGATGCCGAGCAGGCGATCGACGATGTACTCAAAGCTTTGGCCGACCACGAGGCCGCCAGCGGGTCGCGTCTGAAGCCGGCCGCTCTGAGGACAGCGATTGCGCAACTCCCCAAGGCGTTACCGCGACGGTCAGAGACGAACGTGCTCGGGCGCTTCTACACGAAGCAGGTCGACGCGGTTGTCCTCGCCGATTGGCTGCGAGGGCCAGATGTCCTTGTGTCGGGCAAGACGCAGTTTTCTAGCTACCTCAACAACAAGAACAACCGCTACGAAGAAGCGATCGGCGAAGCGCACAACCTCCGCGATCGTTATCCGCTGTCCGCGATGGGCTTCGCCTACGTCGTTCGCACGAACGTTTTCGGCGGCGGTGCATTCGAGCTGCTCCGCGACCTCCTCGTGCGGCTGAGACGCCCGGATGGCCCGTTCGATGCGACGGTTCTGCTCGTCACCGACTGGGACGACGTGACGCTCAAGCTTGCGTCGATCGAAGATCCAGCGGCGGCGCTCGCGTTGCCGCGATTCTTCTCAGATCTCCTAAACGCGGTGATGGCAAACACGCCGGTCGACGTCCATCAGGGCATTCGCGAGTGCAAGCTCGGCGAGCCCCCGGGCGGGTTCCCGCCCACCCAGGACCTTGACGAGGCGTAATCAGTGTCGTTCCGGCTTGGCGTTCGCGACCGGCGCGCACGGTGGAATGACAGTGCCGTTCATCATCTTGCGATTCCACGAGGAGCAGCACGTCACGACGGTCGGACTCGCGGCGGCGACGTCTACCTGGCAGACGTCGAGCCGTTCGCGCAGGCTGTGCGCCCTCGCCGCGTCCGCCCTCCCGCACCGCACCACACGGTGGTAGCGACGGTCGGCGCGCGTCGAATTCGCCGTCCTTGGCGCCCTAGGAAGGCGGCGCGGCATCTACGTGTCTGCGTGCGACGCTACGTTTGAGCGTGGCGTAGGCTGAATCGACCAGGAGGGCTGCACGTGACCGTCTCACCAGATCGAAGCCCCGTTGTGGTGGCAGACCTCGAGGAGGCCATCGAAGCGGTGCGTCAGGGCGGGCTGCGCCTGACGTCGGCGCGCAGGCTCGTGCTGGAGGCGCTGCTCAAGGCACGCGAGCCGATCTCCGCCGAGGACATCGCCGACGGCCTCGGCGGGCGCATGACCCAGTCGGACATAGCGTCGGTCTACCGCAACCTCGACACGCTGGGCAGCCTCGGCCTCGTCCGTCACTTCCACGCAGGCCACGGCCCGGGACGCTACGTGCTCGAGGGGGTCGCCGACCGCGAGTACATCGCGTGCGAGTCGTGCGGTGCGCTGGAGTCCGTCGAGCCGTCGGCGCTGGACGGCGTCCGCGATCAGGTCCGTGAGCTCTCCGGGTTCGAGGCGCGGTTCTCTCATTTCCCGATCGTCGGGCTGTGCGCGCGCTGCGCACGCAAGAGGAAGGCCAAGGCCAAGGCCAAGGCCAGCGGTGCAGCGCCGCGCCGTCGGGACGTAGCGCCGTCCTGACGGGCACGCCGCGGCAGCGATCCCGGCGCCGTCACGGGACCGCCGACCCGAGGCGGCCGACGCCACCGGAGGGCGGCTCGTCAGCACGCATCGGTCGTTGAAGCTGTGCCGTCGTTGATACAACCGACTCGCTCGATTGGGGTAGGCTCGCGGCTGCACACGACCCGGGAGACCCTGAACGATGCCCCCTCGCACGCGCCGCCTCGCAGTCCTCTGTGCCGTCAGCGCGGTGGCTTTGCTTGCGACCGGTTGTGGCGATGACGACTCGTCGTCATCCGGGAGCGATGCGGGGAAGCTCTCCCTCGCAACCACGGTTGCGCCGATCACGAGCATCGCCGCCCAGATCGGCGGCGACCGCGTGAAGATCACCGGGATCGTCCCCGAGGGCACCAACTCGCACACCTTCGAGCCCAAGCCGAGCGTGGCGGAGCTGCTGTCGACGATCGACGTGCTCTTCATCAACGGCCTGAAGCTCGAGGATCCGACGCGCGAGCTCGCCGAGGCGAACCTCAAGGACGGCGCCGAGATCGTCGAGGTCGGCACGAGGTCGATCCCCAGGAGCCAGTACGCCTACGACTTCTCGTTCCCCAAGTCGGGCGGCAAGCCGAACCCGCACCTCTGGACCGATCCCAAGTACGCGCTGAGGTACGCCGGCGTCATCCGCGACGAGCTCGCCAAGCGCGATCCGCAGGACGCGGGCTACTTCAGGTCCAACTACGCCAAGTTCGCGACCCTCGTCAAGAACTTCGACACTGCGATGCGGACATCGTTCGCGACGATCCCGCGTGCCAAGCGCAAGCTGCTGACCTACCACGACGCGTACGCCTACTTCGGCAGGGACTACGGCTGGGACATCATCGGCGCGATTCAGGTCTCCGACTTCGAGGACCCGACGCCCAAGGAGGTCGCCGCGCTGATCGATCAGGTCAAGAAGACGAAGGTGCCCGCGATCTTCGGGTCCGAGGTCTTCCCCAGCCCGGTGCTCGAGCAGATCGGCAAGGAGGCCCGGGTGAAGTACGTCGACGTCCTGCGCGACGACGACCTGCCCGGCGCGCCGGGCGATCCCGAGCATTCCTGGACGGGGCTCATGCACTTCGACTACGTGACCATGACCGAGTCCATGGGCGGCGACGCGTCCGCTCTGGAGGCGTTCAAGCCACGCAACGT
>Ga0136631_10000299_pt1 | contig 15444 bp, 13 predicted proteins | sample AntDrymUQ6012206_2_FD_104655 | JGI IMG/M metagenome (GOLD analysis project Ga0136631, IMG submission 104655) | Polar desert sand microbial communities from Dry Valleys, Antarctica - metaG UQ601 (22.06) | ecosystem: Environmental > Terrestrial > Soil > Desert | place: Antarctica: Dry Valley... | reverse complement strand
GCCGCCGCCGCGGGCAGGCTGCCGAGGACATAGAGGCCCACGGCGGCGGTGCCTCCCGCCTGCACGAGCCGCCGGCGGGTCAGCGTGGATTCAAGCGGAATGTGCGGCTCGGTTATCTGTAACTCCGTTTCACTGCGTCTGGTCTGCGATCACCGTGCGCTCCATCAGCACGTGGATCCCGTGCGCGCCGGCCGGCCGGAAGCCGAGGCGCTCGTAGAGCCGCCTGGCCGGGTTGTTCGCCTCGACGTGGATCGAGACCTTCGCCCTGCTGCGCTGCGCCTCGTCGATGAGCCCGCGCAGCCTCATGGTGCCGATGCCCCGGCCCCGGAAGGACGGCAGCAGCGCGATGTCCATGATCCGGATCTCGTCCGGCCCGCGCTGCACGTAGAGCCGGCCGACGCGCTCCCCAGCGACCTCGACGACGTCGAAGGTGGCGCCGGGGTAGTGCTCGCGATAGTGGAAGTCCTGGGCGGCGAACTGCTGCTCGACGAACGCACGCCGAGCGGCTTCGTTCCACGGGACAAGCGCGAGCTCAGGCTCCCGCACGCTGGCGTACAGCTCGACGAGGAACGCTCGATCGTCATCGGCCACCGGCCGCAGCCGCGGCTGCACGCTACTGGCGGGGAGGGAAGACACCCTGCAACGCGATGTTGAAGCTGAGGGTGAGATACGGCTGCAGGTTGTTGTGCGGCTGATCGCCGCCCGCCGGGGAGAGCGCTTGCGGCGCCATCGACACGAGGTTGCCCGGGTTGTCGAGGTAGACGTTGTTGTTGGCGCGGCCCAGCACGCGGTCGGCGGCCGGCGCCTGGAGGTTGGCGGGCCCGTTGCTGCCGTTCACCCCGTGGCCGTGGGCGGGGACCTCGCTCTGCAGCAGGGTGACGGTCTCCGTGCCGCTGCTCTCGCCGAGGTCGTGCAGCGAGAGGCCGGGACCCTGGCCGGGGTGCATCGGCGCGCTGCCCTGCAGATCGGGCAGCGCGAAGGTCGACTTGCCGTCGCCGCCGTAGGTCGTGCCCAGCAACGAGAACAGCGCCGTGTTCTGCGAGATCGGCAGGAGCTGCCCGTTGCAGAACGCCCAGCCCTTGGGCGCGAAGTGAAACGGGAAGATCCTGATCTCGGCAACGAAGGGATCGGCCATGAGCGCCTCCTAGGTCGGGCTCGGGAAGATCCCGAAGAGCGAGATGATGAAGTCCACACAGAGGTATGGCTGGAAGTTCGTGTGCGGCTGCGAACCGCCGATCGGCCCCACCGTCTGGTTGGACAGGGCCACCGCGCCCGGCCCCTGCCGGTAGACGTTCGACGAGCCGCTGGCGGCGAGCAGGCTGCCCTGCGGGCTGGCGGCGGCGCCGACCGCCTTCGTGGCCAGCAGCGGGTGCGCATGGGCGGGGATCTGCTGCGTCGTCAGGGTGACCTGCTCGACCCCGCCCGTTTGGGCGAGGGTGAAGCCGTTGCCCTGGTGGATCGGAATGCGTCCGCGCAGATCGGGCAGGGCGAACGTGCTCTGGCCGTCACCGCCGTAGGTCGTCCCGATCAGCTGAAACAGCGTCTCGTTCTCGGAGATCGGCAGCAGCTGCCCCTCGCAGAACATCCACCCCGCGGGCGCGAAGTTCCCCGCGAAGATGCGAATCTCGCCGACGTATGGCTGTCCCATGCGTAACGCCCCTCAGTTCGGTGACGGGAAGATGCCTTGGAGCGCGATGCAGAACGTCAGCGTTTCGTACGGCTGCATGTTCTGATGCGCCTGCGATCCGCCCGTGCTCCCGTTCGACGACGGATCCAGCGGGGTCAGCTGCGCCGCCGGTCCGTAGAGCTGGCTGGACTGAGCGACGACGTTGTCGGTCGGCGAGACGACGTCGGCGTTCGTCGACGAGCCGTTCATCACGTGGGTGTGCTGCGGCAGTTCGGCGGTCGACACCGTGTGCGCCTGTTCGCCACCGCTCTCCCCGAGCGTGTGGGAGGCGCCGACGTGGATCGGCACACGCCCGCGCAGGTCGGGCAGCGCGAAGTTGGTCTGACCGTTGCCACCATAGGTCGTGCCGAGCAGCGCGAACAGCGCCTGGTTCTGGTTGATCGGTAGCAGCTGCCCGTTGCACATCGCCCATCCCTTCGGCGCGAAGGTGAAGCTCATGATCCGGATCTCGGAGAGAAACGGCTCAGCCACGACTGCGTCCTGTCCGGCTGCGCATCACGGGGTGCCGACCGGTAGGTCGCAGGCCGTGTCGGTCGTCGCGGTCGGACCGAAGCTGAACGTCTCGACGGTCAGCGCGGGGCTCGCCGGGTTCTTGGCCCGCAGGTTGGTCTGCAGGTTGGGCACCGACGTGTCGTTGAAGTCCGCGAAGCGCAGCAGGTTGCCGGTGGAGCGATCTAGCGCGATGTCCGAGACGCCCTGGCGGCCGATGCCGTCGATGTCGTTGTTCTCCATGTCCACGCACACGTCGCTGGCGTCGCCGGACGCTCCGCCGGAGAAGATGTAGATCCCCTCGAAGGTGTTCGGCGAGACATCGGGGGCGCTCAGCACGTTGCCGGTGACGGTGTAGTCCGCGTCGCCGGTGCCCTCGTTGTGCGACAGCTCCATGCCCCGCCCGCCCCAGTTGGCGACCGTGTTGTTGCGGATCTCCATCCGCGTGATGCCGCCACCGTGCGCCCAGCCCCAGATCGCCGAGCCGCCGTCCGCCAGCGCGTCCAGCGCGCCCGGCTGACTGTCGCCGATGGAGTTGCTGTTGACCTTGGCGTCGAACGTGCCGGTGTGGCTGGTCAGCGTGTTGAGGATGACCTCCGAGCCCGCGGCGCTCTTGATCTTGTTGTTCGTCACCGTCGCCTTGACGGTCGACGCGCTGTCGGCGTTGATCGACACCTGCGGGCGGCCCGACACGGCGTTGGAGCTGCCGCCCGAGACCTCGTTGTTGTTGAACAGCAGCGCCTGCTGCGCCGTGTTCGACGAGTCGGTCTGCATCGAGAAGCCCGGATCGGCGTTGAGGGAGAACACGCTGCCGGTCACCGTCGCGTTCATCACGGACGTCCCCTCGCCCCGCAGCCGCAGGCCGGCGTTGAACTTCGAGCCCGAGAACGTCGACGCATCGACGGTCAGCGTCGTCGAGCCCGCCACGGTGTTGCGAATGTGCGCGTTGGAGTCATCCGAGCCGGACACCGTCGTCCGCAGGATCTGCGGGGTGCCGGTCACGTTGAGGTAGTCCAGCCCGCGCTCCTCCGCGCCGCCGGCATGGCTGTTGCCGTTGTTGAGCACGATGCTGTCGGCCAGATCGAGGTCGTCGACCCCCGTCGCGCGAATGCCGTCATCGCCACCGCCCGTGAGGGCCATCCGTGTCAGGGTCGCGCCGCCGTTCACGCCGGTCAGCGCGATCCCCGCACCCGTCGAGCCCTGAATCGCGCCGCCGCTGCAGCTCGCCGCCGAGGTACAGGCGCCACCGTTGCCGGTCACGAACAGCCGGCCGTTGGGGTTGGGGGAGCCAACGCTGTTGATCGCGATTCCGTTCGCCGCGCCGTTGGACGCGATGCTGCGGAACGTCAGGTCATCGTCGTGGATCTTCATGCCGCCGAGGTCCAGTGGGGTGCCGGTCGTCGTGGTGAGCGTGTTGTCGACGCCGACCCCGACGCCGCCGGGATCGGTGATCGCCAGCGCTCCACCGTTTCTGCCGAAGATCGCGTTCGAGGTCCCGGTCGACAGGGTCAGCCCGCCGTCGAAGCGGAACGTGTTGGAACCCACGGAGTTGTTCGTCAGCGAGATGCCGCCGCCGTTGTCGGGGGTGGCGGGAAGATCGGTGATCGGGCCGTTGAACTCCTTCAGGCCGCCGCTCTGATTGGAGATGTTGATCAGCGGGCCGCTGTCGTCGCTGATCATGCCGTCATATTGGAAGCTGATGTCGTCGGAGGAGTTGTTTCCGGTCATGAGGACATCCGTCCCCGTCGCGTTGCTCAGCGTCCCGCCCGAGGCGATGAACGCGCCCGCCGTGTTGTCGAGCCGGATTGCCTGCGCGCCACCGGTCGAGGACACCGACGAGAACACCATGGACAGCGTGCCGCCGGAGACGTTGACTGCCTGCCCCGTCGTGTTGTTGATCGAGCCGGGGGTCACGTGGTTCATCGTCGCGCTGCTCACACTGCTGCCGAACAGCGCCACCCCCGAGGCGTTGCCGAGGCTGATCCCCTGGATGAAATTGGCCGTCGACAGCGTCAGGCCGTTGCCCGAGGCGTTGACGATGACCGGGTTGCTGCCGCCGGCCGCAACGAGGTCGTTCTGCTGTCCCGTCGGGCCGCTGGGGTCGATGTCGAGGCTGTGCGGCTCGCCGATCAGCCGCTGCTGCGCCTCCAGGACGAGGCCGCCCGTGTAGGAGGAGCCCGCGCCGTAGACGAAGATGGTGTCCCCGGTACCGTCGAGGCCGTCGAGCGAGCCCCCGGTGGACAACGCCGACAGCGTGTTCGACGGCGCGTGCGACGTCCCGGCGCGGCCCGCCGGCGGCGCCGGTGCGTCGCCGTCGACGTACCACACGAGCGGACCGACCACCGTGATCGTCACCGTGCCGGTGGACGATTGGTTGGCGGGCGCGTCTGCGTCGTTGTCGTTGACCGTGTAGGTGAAGGTGTCCGTGCCGGTGAAGCCGGGCTTGGGGTCATAGGTGAACTGGCCGTCGGCCTCCATCGTCACGTTGCCCGTGCACGTGCCGGCGCACTGCGCGGAGGTGATCGACGCCGGGCCGGCCGTCAGGTTGGCGACCGGGGTGTCGACGTCGGTGTCGCCGTCGAGCACGTCCCCGGAGACCGTCAGCCGCGGTCCGGTCGACGTCGTGCCGACCACGAACCGGGTGTTGGCCAGCGCGTCGCCGAACGGGTCGTTGTCAGCGACCGGCGCGTCGTTGACGCACGTGACGGTCACCGAGACCGTCGCGATCGAGCCGCCATTCAGGGTGTACGTGAACGTGTCCGGGCTGGTGCCCGGCGGGTCGTTGCAGTAGTTCGCGGCGGGCTGGTACGTCAGCCCCGTCCCGCCGCCGGTGATCACCGCGGTGCCGTTGGCCGGTTGCGTGACGGACGCGATGTTCTTGGGCCCGCCGTCGATGTCGGTGTCGTTGACCATCACGACGATCGGGGTGGCGCTCGCGTCCTCGCCGACCGTGCCGCTGTCGTCCACCGCGACCGGCGGATCGTCGACGCACGTCACGGTGACCGAGACGGTGGCCGTCGACCCTGTCGCGTTGTTGAGCCGGTACGTGAAGGTGTCCGGCGTCGTGCCTGGCGGGCTGCTGTTGCAGTAGTTCGCGTTCGGCTGGTACGTCAGCCCGGTGCCGCCGCCCGTGATCGCGACCGTGCCGTTCGCCGGCTGCGTCACCGAGAACACGCTCTTCGGCCCGCCGTCGGGATCGGTGTCGTTGGCCAGCACGTCGATCGCGGTCGCGCCGGAGTCCTCGGCCACCGTCTTGGAATCGGCGACCGCGGTCGGCGGCGCGTCGGCGCTGCACGTGACCGTCATCGAGACGGTCGCCGTCGACCCCGTCGCGTTGTTGAGCCGGTAGGAGAACGTGTCCAGCGCCGTGCCTGGCGGGCTGTTGCAGTAGTTCGCGTTGGGCTGGTACGTCAGCCCCGTGCCGCCCCCCGTGATCACGACCGTCCCGTTCGCCGGCTGCACGACCGAGAACACGCTCTTCGGCCCGCCGTCGATGTCGGTGTCGTTGGCGAGCACCGCCACGGCGGTCGCGGCGGCACCCTGAGCCACGGTGGCACTGTCGTTGACCGCCACCGGCTCATCGTCCACGCACGTGACCGTCATCGACACCGTCGCCGTCGACCCCGTCGCGTTGTTGAGCCGGTACGTGAACGTGTCCAGCGCCGTGCCTGGCGGGCTGTTGCAGTAGTTCGCGTTTGGCGCGTACGTCAGGCCCGTGCCGCCGCCCGTGATCGCGACCGTCCCGTTCACCGGCTGCGTGACCGAGAACACGATCTTCGGCCCACCATCCGTGTCAGTGTCGTTGCCCAGCACGCTGACCGCGGTGGCCCCGGAATCCTCGGGCACCGTGGCCGCGTCGTCGACCGCCACCGGCGCGACATCGTTCGGGCTGCCCACGAGCGGGAAGTCATTGACCGCACCGAAGTTGAACGTGATGTCCTCGGCGCCACCGCCGTCGTCGACGCCGTCGTTCTGGTTGTTGAGCAGCCACGCCGTTCCGGACCTGACACCCACCGTGTCGTCGCCGTCGGCGTCCCAATCGCCCACTACCGGGTACGGGCTGAGGCCCGGGTTGTACGTGAACGCCGGGAGATCCGCGCCGCCGGTCGTCTGACGGAGCACCCACTGGCCCGTCCCCATCGTGAAGGTCCCGATCCCGTCCACGCCGTCGCCGTTCCAGTCACCGGCCACGGGGATCGTGCTTGGCCAGCTTCCCGCGCCGAATGTGACGTCGCTCGCGGATACCGCGCCGCCGGAGCCGATGCCCCCGGCCTCGATCCTCACTTGCCACAGACCGTTGCGATACACGGCGACGTCGTCGTAGCCGTCGCCGGTGAAGTCACCGACGACGGGGAATCCGCGCGGATCGCCGAACGTGACGTTGATCGTCGGCGCGCCCGGCGGGAGCGTGTTGCTCAGTTTGAAGACGCCGCCCTGGAATATGCCCGGCGTTCTCGTACCGTCCTTGTCCCAGTCCCCCATGATCGGGACGAGGGCTGGGGGCTTCGTTCCGTAGGCGAAGGTCGTCGAGCTCGTCGGGGGCAGCGCGTTGCCCACTGCCCAACTCGTGCTGCTCGTCACGGTGGCGGGGACGACTGGCGCGGCGGTGGCCGGAGCCGCTGCACACAGGGTCAGGAGTGCGCCGAGGAGCAGTGCGAGCGCCGGCCGGAAATGCCCACGGCGGCTCATGAGGGACCGGGCGCGTACTTTGAGGATCCGGGTGTGACTGCTCATGTGGCGTGCGCGAGCCTACGCCTCGGTCGGACCGCTATGTCGAAAGGTTGGCGCGTACCCGCTCTCTATGCCGTTTTTGTCGCCGCAACGGCGGGTAGCTCGCGGCCTCAGAGTCGGGGTGCAGAGAGCGCGAGCGCCTCGCGGAAGTACGCGTCGCTCTCGGCGAGCTCGCGCGGAGGGCCGAGGGCCACGATCCGCCCCGCCTGCATGACGGCGACGCGATCGCAGCGGTTGACGGTCGACAGGCGGTGCGCGATGACGACCACCGTCGCCTGCCCCCGCAGTGCCGCCAGCGCCTCGCGGACCGCCACCTCGGTGTGCGCGTCCAGCGCGCTCGTGGGCTCGTCGAGCACGACGAGATCCGGCGATCCGGCCAGCGCGCGAGCCAGCGCCACGCGCTGGCGCTGCCCGCCCGACAGCGCGGTCCCGGCCGGCCCCACGTCGTGGTCGAGACCGTCCTCCCAGCGCTCGATGTCGGCGCCGAGCACGGCGGCCTGCGCGGCGCGCCGCACCGCCGCGTCGTCGACCTGCGGCCGCAGGAAGCAGATGTTCTCGCGCACGGTGCCGGTCAGCAGCAGCGGATCCTGGGCGACCCACGCGATGCGCGAGTGCCAGTCCGCCGGATCGAGCTCAGCGAGCGGCACGCCGTCCACGAGCACGTCTCCCTCCCGCAGCGCGAGCAGCCCCAGCAGAACGGCCGCCAGCGTCGACTTGCCCGCGCCGGTCGGCCCGATCACCCCGAGTTGCTCTCCCTCGCGGACGAAGAGGCTCGCCTCCGCGAGCGCGTCGGGTGCGCCGGGCCGGTAGGCGACGCTCACCTCGCGCAACTCGACGGTGCCGATCCGCGGGCACGGACGCCTGCCCTCCGGGACCCGCGACGTCCAGTCCTCCAGACGCCGCATGATCGGCTCCAGGTTCGCCCGGCGGTCGACCAACCGCTGCACGGTCGTCGCGAGCATCTGGGCGTGCGCGAGCGCGCGCAGGACGAGGATGACCGTCGCCCCGAGCACCGTCAGGCTCACGTCGGCGGTGGACACGATGATCGCCATCGCGAGCACGAGGACCGCCAGCGTGGCGTCGCGCGTCAGCGCCGGCACGGCGGCGGTCGAGAGCTGGATCTCCCGGGCGAGCCGCGCCGTGGCCTCGACGCTGCCGGCGAGGCCTTCGCGCGCCCTTCCGGTGGCGCCGAAGATCCGCAGGTCGCCCGCCATCCGCGCGGTCTCGGCCACCCGGCCCGCCAGCTCGGTCACCGCCGCCGCGGTGCGCACCGCGACCCGCCGGGTGCGCGCCTGGAAGGGCCGCGAGATCGCGACGGCAAAGGCTACGACCGTAACCAGCCCGAGCGTCGCGCGGAGGTCCACGGCGATCGCCACCGCCACGAGGATCAGCAGGTTCGCTGCGGTCGACACGGCGCGCGCCGCGTCGGCGGTGCCCTGCACCGCCAGGCGCGCCTTGCCCGTGACGAGCTCCTGCAACTCCCCCGGGGGCGATGCGCGCTGCGCCGACCACGACGCGCCCAGGAAGCCGTCGAGGAGCATGAGCTGCACCGAGCGCTGCGCGTCGGCGGCGGCGCGCGCGGCGATCCACGCCGAGCCGAGGTGGGCGGCGGCCAGAGCGGAGACCGACAGGAGCGCGAACGCGGCCAGGGTCCACGTCGAGCCGCTCGGGACGAGCGCCGGCGCGCGTCCGCCGTCGCGCGACACGAGCGCCACGAGGAGCAGCACGACAAGGGCCTCCCCGGCGCCGCTGATCGCCCCGAGGGATCCGAGCGAGAGGATCCGCCGTCCGGGGTGCGGCGTGCCGAACGTGACTCCGGCCCACCAGCCGCGAAGGCCCTGGGCGCGAACGTGCGGCCGACCGGCCGCGGGGTCAGCTTCCGATGTCGAGCCCCAGGAACGTCGATCCGTCCGCGCCACCGACTTCCTTCTCCTGCGTGAGTTCGGCGAGCGTGCCGAGCACGGTCACGCCGGGCGGCTGGTATGACCCCGCGGGCCGCGGAGCACTGTCACCGGCGGGCTGCTGCTCGTGCTGCGTCATCGCTGCTCCTCTGGTCGATTTTCCCGATTGCCCGCCAGCCAAGCACACTGCATGAGCGAGAACGATCGAGGATCGGGTGCAACATCATCCCACACTCTGGCCAGGCGTTCCTGCTCGACGAGCGCCCGATCCACGCCCCCGCCGGTCCACGCCGCCGCGAACGCTCGGCTGTGACCGGCGAAGAACGCCGCGTCGAACGTCGCCTTCGACCGGCGGGCCAGCACCGCTTCGGGCAGCACATCGCCGAACACCGCGCGCATTGCTGCGGTCCGGTCGGCCGGGCCGCGCGCCCCGAAGTGCGAGGCGGCGGCGGCGAGCACGGTCGGCTCGAGGAACGGCTGCACGACCTGCGCATCGGCGTCGGCGCCGAGCAGGCCCAGCGTCTGGGACAGCACGCTGCGAGTTCTGCTCTGCCACCACCAGCCGGTCGCCGCATCCCAGCGCCGTGGCGTGTGCGCTCCCCGCTCGGCCCGCCGGCGGTTGACCAGGACGTCGACGTGCGGGTGCAGCCATGGCCAGCGCAGCTCGTGCCGGCGGGCGAGGACCTCGCGGCGTATAGGCGCGGGCGCAAGCGCGAGCGCGACGGTCCGCAGATGACGCGGCCTGCGCCGGATGTGACCGGCCAGCAGGGCCTGCGCCGCCCGCCAGCGCTGGGGCCCGAAGAGCTCGTCGCCGCCGACGCCGGTGAGCAGCGAGCCGCCCGCGGCACGTTCGAACAGCGGGACGTGCAGGTGGGCGTTGAACGGCCAGACGACGCCGTGGCGGAGCAGGACCGACTGCGCCACGGGGCCCACGGTGTCCAGCTCGTCGGTGACCGTGATGCGCTCCCAGTCGATCAGACCGAGGTGGCGGACGACGTCCTCCTGCCAGGCGTCCTCGTGCGACGTTGCAACGGCGGGAAAGCGATGCGTCGCCGGGATCGGCGGCGCCAGCCCCTCGCGGCGGGCCAGTGCCACCGCGGCGGCGAGGATCGCCGAGGAGTCGCGGCCGCCGGAGAAGCTGACCAGGCACGGCGGTCGCAGCAGCGCGCGGCGGATGGCGTCGTCGATCGCCGCCCGCGGCGCGGCTGTCGAGCGCGCGAGCTTCGGCCCTTCCGGCCCGCCGCTGAGCACGAGGCCGCAGGCCACCTCGAGCGGCCGGGGCCGCAGCTCGTCGGGGAACGTCCCGGTCACGAGCGCCACGCCGAGAGGTCGCGGCCGACGAGCTCCTCGAGCCGGCTGACCTCCTCCGTGAACTGCGTGGCGAGCTCGGCGCGCAGCTCCGGGTCGAGAACCGGCGTATGGCTCAGGCGCTCGCGCGACCACCCGGCGATGGTCTGCCGCGCGCCCGCCGGCACGGCGGCACGGACGACGCGCCCCGCTCTTCCGCGGCCCTCGAGCGCGCGCTGGAGTGCGGGCAGGCGCGGCACGGGCATCTCGTTGTGGCGCTCGAGGCTGGGCGCTGCGCCTGCGTCGTCATCGAGGCCGAGGAAGCGCAGCGTGCCGCGCACGACCCTGTCGGGATCCGCGCAGAGGTCGTCGTAGAGGTGCACCAGAACGCGGTCGCGCCCGAAGTGCTCGAAGAACGCCGGCAACTGGGTGCTGTAGCGACCCCATTCCAGGTAGCGGTAGGTGACCGGGAACCCGCGCTCCTGTCGCGGGCGCTCCTGGCGGACGGCCTCGGCGAAGTCGGCGATCGGCTCGCCGCCCGCCGCCCGAAAGTGCGACCAGTGAGCGAACGCGCGATCGACGGGATGGCGCAGGATCGCCACGATCCGGGCGGCCGGGACGTCGGCGGCGATCGCCGCCGCGGCGCCCGGGACGACGAGGTTCGACGTCGAGGTGTCGCCGATCGCGGTCTCGCCCGCGACGCCGGAGTAGAGCTCGCCGTAGCCTCGCCGCGCGGTCGCAGGATCGGGATACAGATGGCCCGCCACCGAGCGGTCCGCGACGTACGCGTAGAAGTGCGGCTCCTTGACCTCCGGCAGGAACACGTGCTCGTGCTGGCGCAGCGCGTGGTAGAGCGCCGTGGTGGCCGCCTTCGGCGCTCCCACCACGAAGAAGTTCGGGCCCGGCATCGCCGCCACAGCGTAGTCGGGCGCGTACGCTTGGCGCGTGGGTCTCCCGTCGACTCTCGCGCGCGTGCGCGCAGCGCTGGGCCGCCGCCTCGCGGTGGCGCGCGGCGCGGCGTGGGCGGTGCGCGCGTACCTCGTGGCGCGCCGTCGATTGAGGACCGTGGCGCTCGAGCGCATCGAGCTGCCCGCGGTTCCCGATCTCCCACGGGTCGCTGGTCGGGGGGTGCAGGCGGTGGTGCGCCGCACCGGTGCGTCGTGCCTGGAGGCAGCGCTCGTCCGCCAGCGCTGGCTCGCCAGCCAGGGGATCGCGCGCGACCTGGTGATCGGGGTGGCTGCGGGCCCCCCGTTTGCGGCACACGCGTGGCTGGAGGGCGATCCGGCCGCGGCGTCGACGGGCTACGAGGAGCTCAGCCGGCACCGCGCGTGAGTCAGCGTCAAGAGCGCGGCGCGTCGGGCGCTAGTGGACCCGTCCGCAAGTTCTGCGGGTTTTCCGGGCGCCCGATCCGTGCCTGACGGGCGCCGGCGCCCGCCCCCGTGCCACCAGCACGAAGGCGGGACACCCTCACCCGTCAGATCCCGGCCGGGCATCCCGGAAAACCCCCCAGAACTTCCGGCCGGGCCCACTAGGTGACCGGAGGCGGGCTTGCAGAGGGGTCGCTTGTTGCGAGCTGTTCTCGCGGACGAGGAGTCCGTCGAAATGGCCCGTTTGACACCGGTCACCTAGGGGAGCAGTGCCCCAGGCCAGCCGCTGTTGCAGGCGTCTTTCGGCGCGCGTCGTCTGAGTTGCGAGAGAGCATGAGCTGAGACATCAATGGGCCTGCCAGCGCCGCCAAGCGTTTGGGCATGGTCCCTTACATGCGTCTGGAACCAGAGATCATATGGCGCGCGATGGGCTATCGCGTGCCGTCCTGCGCCCGCCAGAAGGTCGGCCATCTGAACAAACGGGTGGAGCTTGCTGTCCTGGTGCGCGGAACCGCCTACGAACCAGGCCGATCCGCGACCGACATACGGCTGGCACCTCGGGAAGTTCCGGTAGAACCGATACGCGATGAGATCTTGAGCACCGCGGAACGCCGCATCCTCTCCGTCGATGATGGTCAGAGGCAGCCTGGGTCTCGGGGCCTTGGGCCTCTCAACGAGTAGGCAATACGCCATCCAGAACCACAAGCGATAGACCTCAAGAGGGCGGTTAGTTTTCATGCCTACCGCCAGAATGCGGACCTCCCTGATGCTCGCGATGTGTTGTAGCGCGGTGCGGTAAAACTGCTGGCCCGCTGCTTGTGCGGTGAGTGGTGGCCATCCGCCAGCGAGCAACCTCGTCTGTGCGTGGAGAGCAACGCCCCGTCCCTTGACCAAATCCCGGCCCTTGACCTCGCGCCGACCGGAGGGACTGCGGAGCTGGTCACGGATGAAGTCGTGCCAGCGCCGTTCGGCAGAGCGGAGCCATCGCGCTGGAATGAATACTCCCGCCACGACCTGCAAATTGTCTTCGCCCGACTCGTCGAGGAACGCTACGTAATCTTCGTTGCGAAGTCCTCCGGCCATCGGTGCTACCCCCTCCCCACAAATGCGTTAGGCCCGTCTTTCGACGGGCCTAACGGCGCTCAGCCCGCTACCCCTCTACCGGGGGCCGACCGAGCAATCTTGGGCACGATAGCGCAGCGGCAGGCGCGATGTAGACAACTGTATACAGCCATACTACCCATTGCAACCTGGGTTATCTCGCGCAGCGTACTGTGCAGCGACCGACATTGTTCCCTGCTAACGCGCGGTTTTCCGTCCGACCCGGATGGTAGGATTGGGTTCAATCGTCCAATAGTTGACCCCCGCGAAGTTGTCGCTTCCGGGGGTCTGGACCACGAAGGGTTTGGCTCCGTGGACAGGCAGAAGGTACCACCGCGCTCGGCGGCTTTCGAGCTTTCAGGACTTCTCGACTCCCCGGAGATCGCGGAACTCATCACAGACCTTGAAGCGACCCGTTGGACGGGTCGTCCGGGCTACCCGATCCGAGCGATGGTCGGCATGGCGCTGGCGAAGTCCATGTACTGCATCCCGACGTGGACGCGCACCGCGCGTCTCGTCGCTGAGCACGCCGCGCTGCGCGCCGCTCTCGGCTGCGAGGACTCCACGCCGAGCGAGTGGGCGTGCTACCGCTTCACGGTCAAGCTGCGCACCTACAAGCCGATGCTCGATGCCTGCATCGCCGCCGTCCTCGCGCGCCTGCGCGAGGAGAACCCCGGCATGGGCGAGAGCATCGCCATCGACGGGTCGGACCTTCCCGCCTACGCCAACGGCCAGCGGTTCGCGTCCAAGAACGGCCGCGAGCGCGCGGCGAGCGAGTACAGCGACCCGGACGCAACATGGGGGCACCGCTCCGCAGTCTCGACGCGCAAGGGTGGCGGCTACTACGGCTACAAGGTTCACGCCGCCGTTGACACGCTCACGGGCCTTCCGGTCGCGTGGGAGGTTCACACCGCGAGCGCCGCCGAGACAACCGTCGCGCTGCCGCTGCTTGACGCGGTGCAGGCTGCTGGATTTGATGTGCGCAACGCTATCGCGGACAAGGGCTATGACAACGGCCCGTTCCACGACGGTTGCATGGAGCGCGACGCGTGCCCGATCACGCCGCTTCGCCTGACGCCTGCGGTCGTGCGTGGCGATCACAAGCCGCGCTGCTGTGAGCATGGCGAGTGGACGTACGCCGGGACCGACTACAAGCGGCAGGCAACGAAGTGGCGATGCCCGACCGGGGAGTGCCAGCCGAAGTCCGTATGGGTCAAGGCCGACCGTCTGCACCCGCTGATCCCTCGCCACACGAAGCGGTCGCGCGACCTGTACAGCAGCCGTGGAGCCGTGGAGCGCGAGTTCGGGCGGTTGAAGCACGAATGGGCGCTCCTGCCCTTGCGGGTGCGAGGGATCGAGCGGGTGCGGCTTCACGCCGATCTGACGATCCTCGCCAAGCTTGGATGCGCGCTAGCGACAGCCCGCGCCTAGCGCGTTAGAATCAAGGCAGGGAAGAGGCCCAGGGCGATTGCTAATCGCTCGCGTCCGGTTCGCCTGAGTGGCGAGACTTGCCGGATACAACCCCTGCAAGGGCCTGGACCTCTCTCCAACTGGTGCCGGGGGTCGGTTCCGCGTCCACTACATGGACCCGCCTCCCGGCGCTTCGCCTGATGCTATTCGCTTGTGAGGCGCGACAGTGGACTGCACCGCGCCCCGGTGGTACTCAAGCCCATGGTGGTTGTCTTCGACGCTGAACGGCTCACGATGCGTCCGATTTGGCGCCGAAGCCGACCAGGCGCTCGATGCGGTCGGCGAGATCGGCGTCCACTTCGCCGTTGGACTCTGCGAACTTGTCGAGCAGAGTCTCGACATATTTCGTCCGTAGCGCGCTCATGGCATCCGGAGCGGGACGAGGTGCCAGTTCGGGTTCGACCTTCTTTATGCGACGCTTGCGCGTCCCCGCCACCGGACCTGTTCGCGGACTCGCAAACAGGGGACTGACCGGGATCTGCGCAAGCCGAGCGGCCGCAAGGTAGAAGCTGACCGCCTTGCGGATCGTTGAGCCCTGGATGCTGTAGTTATCGCGGAACGCCTCTTCGAGCATCTGCGGCGTCGCCTGCGGGTCGAGCGCGACGATGGACGCGTAATGCTCTTCGAGTAGAGACTTCATGATCGATGGACGCCTGTCCGCGTCCTCTGCGAGTGCGCGGAGCGTTTCTGTCGGCCGCAGCTCATCGTCGATCAGTCCAAAGGACTTGAACGCACCTGTGAGCTGTGCACGCGCGGATCCGGATGCGGTGCTGAGGTAGGAGCGATCGACACGCGCGGGGATGCCGTCAGTGCGCATTCGTTCGAGCGTGGACTCGAACATCGTCCACGACGCGTACGCAGCGGTAGATTCGGTTTGGGGGGCAGTAGACAAGTTGGCCTTTCGTACGTGGACTGGGACTGTGTGCCGTTGCCGGGTGCCACGATAGCGTAACCGCTGCCGCCATGTACGAACTTGGGTCGATTTTTTGGTTGGGACTGCCTGGCAGGGCTAGCGTGCGGCTATGTCCATCGAACCAGGTAGCCATGTAGTCGCCACCGACGCATTCGGCCGTGAACTGGATCGCGTCGCGATCAGCGGCCCCGAACGCGGGGCTGACTTCCCAGTCATATGGGTTTGCCGTCCAGAGGAATGGGCGCTGGCACAAGAGGAAGGTCGCGGCCCCGAGGGCGTGCCTTGGCCCATCGAGGATGTAGCCGCCGTCGCGGCCGTGCGATGAGCCAATCGCCCTATCGACATCCCTGCGCTCGCCGCGACTCTCGTTTCGCCAAGCGTTTCGCCAATCCCTCCTAGGACTCGAGCAGGCCCTCGTCTTGGAGTGCGCCGCAGAATGCGTCGACGTCGCGCGTCGCTTGGCCGGCCTCGATGCCCCAGCGCGCCGTCACCGCGGCG
>Ga0136631_10000298_pt1 | contig 15456 bp, 12 predicted proteins | sample AntDrymUQ6012206_2_FD_104655 | JGI IMG/M metagenome (GOLD analysis project Ga0136631, IMG submission 104655) | Polar desert sand microbial communities from Dry Valleys, Antarctica - metaG UQ601 (22.06) | ecosystem: Environmental > Terrestrial > Soil > Desert | place: Antarctica: Dry Valley... | reverse complement strand
GCGCTTGCGCATCCGGTCGATCAACACCGGAAAATCCAGCTGGTCCACATCGACCCTGACTCCGGCCTGACGAAGCTGCTCCTGCATCACCACCGCCATGCGCACGCGGGCGGCGCTCGACCCCGGAACTCCGAGCGAGAACTGGAGCTTCTTGCCGTTCCGCTCCCGGATTCCGTCTCCGTTTGCGTCCCGCCAGCCGAGCGAGTCGAGCACCTGGCGGGCCCGCGCGAGGTCGAACGGAAGCTGCGAAAGATTCGGGTCGGTCGTCGGGTACATCCTCACGGTCGGACCGAGCGCCGGCAGGGCAAGGCTGTCGAACACGCTGCGCACGACCGCGTTGCGGTCCACCGCCATCGTGAGGGCGCGACGCAGCTCACGGTCCCCGAAAAGCGCGTGAGGCCGCGCGCGGTCGGCTGGCTCGCGGAGGTTGAACTGAGCGAATGAATACGCCAGCCCTTTCGTGTGGGCAATTCGCAGCTGCGGCTGCTTTGCCATCGCGGCAACGTTCTCAGGTCTCAGCGCCTCGAAGAAATCGGTTTCCCCCGAAAGAAAGCGTGTGACGGCGGCGTTGAAGTCGGGCGCGATGCTCCAGATCACCCGGGATAGCTTGGGTGCCCCGTGATAGTTCGAGGTGTCGGCGGCGAGCTCCACCGAGGTTCGCGGAGTCCAGCGGACGAACCTGAACTGCCCCGACCCGATTGGCGCCCGCGCGTTGGGCGAGGCACGCCACTGACCGGGAGGAATGGCTCGCCAGATGTGCGCCGGCATGATCGGGGTCAGATAGACAGCGTCGTAAAATTGCTGCGGCGCCCGGCTTTTGAACCAGAATACCGCCGTACCCGAATCCGGAGTCGTGACGGAGTCGATGTTGGTAAGCAGTGCGCCGACGCCCGAAGCGAGCGTCGTGTCCCTGTTGCTCGTGAAGGTGAACCGTACATCGTCAGCGCGAACGGGACGGCCATCGTGCCAGCGCGCTCGCTCGTTGATGTGAAAGGCGATGCTGAGCGAGTCGCGGGACCACGTCCATCTGTCCGCCAGCCGCGGCGTAAATCCGCGATCACCGACGATGTTGAGGGAATCTCCGATGTCGGCGAGCCTGTCATGAACGAGGTCGGTAATCTGCGCGCCCTGAACGGACGCCGTCAGACCCGGAATGAGCAGATCCGGGTCACCGCCGGCCGAGATGACGAGAGTGCCGCCGCTCGGTTTGGGCGGAGGACCCTCCGTCCCCACGCACGCGACGAGAAACAGGATCGCAGCCAACCTCAGCGTCGCCATGTCCACCTCCTGTCCACGAAATGAGGAATACGCCGCAGCGTGTCGTCCCGGATCTCATGCTCCTCGATTTCCACCGATTGCGCATCCTCCAGTGACTTCACCGCCTCGAACATTGCTTCGGCCAACTCCTTTGGAGTCGGCTTACGCCCGAGCAGCCCGCAGAGAGTCGCAGGCTCCGGAAGGGCTTCACGGGCCCCTTCGGTGACGACCGAGAACGCCGGCAGCGACGATTGATCATCCTCGACGAGGATGGAGCCGTGTTGCAACAGCGCACCCGAGTCGCGCCATTGCGCGCTGCCAACCAGCTTCCTTCCGTCAGCGACAACCTCTCCCTCTGCGGGGCGCTCGAAGCACGGTCTCGCACTGGGGGCTGCCGCGCGTCCTGCCGGGGCCGCGATAGCTGCCTTCACGCCGATCCGCGACAATCCGTCAACGAGGATCCGGTTGATGCGCGCGTACGTCGCGCGCAACGGCTCGTCACTGAGCGGAGCCGTCACGCTGTAGGTTACCTCGCGATGATGGAGAATCGCCCGCCCACCGGTCGGGCGCCGTACAACGTCGACCCCGGCAACCCGGAGCCTTTCCGGATCGTAGTGTCCCGCCGCCGGCTGGTGCCGCCCGAACGAAAGAGTCGGTGACGCCCAGGTGTAGATGCTGAACACGGTTTCGCCGGTGCGTGCGGCGCGCGCAAGCAATGCCGTGTCCCGCGCCATGTTCTCGGCGCCCGAGCGCGGCGCTGCGAGCAGCAAGCGCCATCGGCTGAGACTTGGGCGGGGCTGCATGGTGTTAAATTGTCACTCCTATGAGCACCACAATCAAGCACATCGCGGACGCTCTGGCGCCCGCTGATTCCTTTGTACACAGACACGTTGGTCCGGACTCCGGGGACATCGCGTCCATGCTCGGGACCATCGGTTGCCGCACACTCGACGAGCTCATCGATCGAACCATTCCGGACCGCATCCGGTTTCGCCGCCGCCTCGACCTGCCGAAGGGGATGACGGAGCCGGAAGTGCTGGCGCATTTTCGCGCCATCGCCGCCAGGAACCAGGTCTTCCGGTCGTTCATCGGCATGGGATACTCGGACTGCGCGACCCCGCCCGTCATCCAGCGGAACATCATCGAGAATCCCGGCTGGTATACCGCGTATACGCCGTACCAGGCCGAGATCGCGCAGGGGCGCCTCGAGGCGCTTCTCAATTTTCAGACGATGGTGATCGATCTCACCGGACTCGAGATCGCCAATGCGTCCCTGCTCGACGAGGCTACCGCCGCCGCAGAAGCAATGACGATGAGCTATGCGGCAAAAGGAAAGCCGGGCAAGGAAGTATTCCTCGTCGCGGCCGAGTGCCATCCACAGACCATCGAAGTCGTGCGAACCCGCGCCGGCGTACGGGGGATCACCGTTCGCGTCGCGAGCTACGCGGATTTCCAGACCGGACCCGACGTTTTCGGAGTCCTGGTTCAGTACCCCACCACCGAAGGCGCCGTCGTGGATTATTCGGGCATCTGCGAGGGAGCTCACGCCGCCGATGCGCTGGTAACCGTGGCCTCCGACCTTCTGAGTCTGGTGCTGCTCATACCGCCGGGGGACTGGGGCGCAGACATAGTCGTCGGCAATACGCAGCGCTTTGGCGTTCCCCTCGGCTACGGCGGGCCTCACGCCGCGTTCTTCGCCACGAAAGACGAGTACAAGCGGCAGATTCCCGGCCGGATCATCGGTGTGTCACGGGACGCGGATGGCAAGCCCGCGCTCCGCATGGCGCTCCAGACCCGCGAGCAGCACATCCGCCGCGAGAAGGCCACGAGTAACGTCTGCACCGCGCAGGTCCTTCTCGCCGTCGTGGCGAGCATGTATGCCGTGTATCATGGTCCCGGCGGTCTCACGCGGATCGCGCGAAGGGTGCATGGTCTCACCAGCGCTCTAGCCGAGGGGTTGCGGCGGCTCGGCTTCTCGATCGCGCACGAGGATTATTTCGACACTCTCCGCGTCCAGACCGGTAAACGGAAACCGGCCGCGATTCTCGAGGAAGCGCGGCGGCGCCGCATCAACCTCAGGCAGCTCGGGAAGGGAGACATCGTCGTAGCGCTGGATGAAACGGCGACCGAAGCGGATTTGTCGGACCTGCTGCTTTCGTTCAACGGCGGCAGGAGCCTCGATTTCAGCCTCGACGAGGTGCTGTCGACGGTGGATTCCCGCTACGACGAGCGCTTCAAGCGCACGACGCCGTTCATGACACATCCAGTCTTCAATACGCACCACGCCGAGACCGAGATGCTCCGGTACATGAACCGGCTTCAGTCACGCGATCTCTCCCTCGTCCATTCGATGATCCCGCTCGGCTCGTGCACCATGAAGCTGAACGCGACGGCGGAGATGATGCCGATAACCTGGCCCGGGTTCGCGAAGATTCATCCTTTCGCGCCCGTCGAGCAGACGCAGGGATATCAGCAGCTGTTCGCGGAGCTCGAGGCCGCGCTCGCCGAAATCACCGGCTTCGCTGCCGTTTCGCTCCAGCCCAATGCCGGATCACAGGGCGAATACGCCGGCCTGCTCGCGATCGACGCGTACCACGCCTCGCGGAACGAATCGCATCGCAAGGTATGCCTGATTCCCCAATCGGCGCACGGGACGAATCCGGCGAGCGCGGTCATGGCGGGCATGAAAGTCGTCGTCGTCAGGACCGACGACCGCGGCAACATTCAGGTCGACGACCTGCGCGCCAAGGCTGAGGCACATGCCGGCGACCTGTCCGCGCTGATGGTGACCTACCCATCGACTCACGGCGTTTTCGAGGAATCGATCGTGGAGATCTGCGAGATCGTTCATCGTAACGGCGGGCAGGTTTACATGGACGGCGCGAACATGAACGCCATGGTCGGCCTTTGCCGCCCGGGCGACATCGGCGCGGATGTCTGCCACCTGAATCTTCACAAGACGTTCTGCATTCCGCACGGCGGGGGCGGCCCGGGAATGGGGCCGATCGGCGTCGCCGGACATCTCGTGCCGTTTCTACCCGGTCATCCCGTCGTCCGCCAGCAGGACAGGGAAGCGGTTGGCCCGGTTTCAGCGGCGCCGTGGGGAAGCGCCAGCATTCTTCCCATCTCTCACGCCTATATCAGGATGATGGGGAGCGAAGGTCTGGAGTACGCGACCAGGATCGCGATCCTCAACGCCAATTACATCGCGAAGCGTCTCGAGCCTCATTTCCCGGTGCTGTACAGGGGCGCGCACGGCAAGGTGGCGCACGAGTGCATCATCGACACGCGGGTCATTAGACAGTCCAGCGGAGTCGAGGTCGAAGACATCGCCAAGCGGCTCATGGACTACGGCTTTCACGCGCCGACGGTCTCGTTCCCCGTTCCGGGTACCCTGATGATCGAGCCGACGGAGAGCGAGCCGAAGGAAGAGCTGGATCGCTTCTGCGACGCGATGATCTCGATTCGGGAAGAGATCAGAGAGATCGAGACGGGCGAGGCCGACCGCGCCGACAACGTCCTCAAGCACGCGCCGCATCCGCTGGGCCGTGTGACATCGACGGTCTGGACGCACCCGTACACCCGGGAGCGCGCGGCATTCCCCGCACCGTGGAGCAGGGAATCGAAGTTCTGGCCCGCGGTGGCGCGCGTCGAGAGCGCGTACGGAGACAGGAATCTCGTGTGCTCGTGTTTGCCTACGGATTCGTATGTAACTACGGACTGACTGCCGCGTTATGCGTTTTCCGTCTTTGCGTCATCCGTTCTTGCGTCAAGACCCCTTCAAAAACGGATCAACGGACAACGCAGCAACCGACAACGCATAACGCGCTCCCTTAGCGGAGGAAGGTCGATTGTGTATGAAGATCCCGTTCCCGCATATTTGCGCGGTGACTTATCCTCGGGAGATCGAATGCAGAGGTCATCGCATGGAGCCGACGGGATTCTTATGTCCAACCACTCACTGAAAGGGTTGGGACGGAGGCGCAGGCGCCCTCTGAAATTCGCTCTGTTGGGTGCCATGCTCGTGACTGCGTGTCAGACGGCGCCGACGTCCGTCGCGGTTCCGCCAGCCCCGGTCACTTTGGCGGCGCCGGTGATCGCCGCGCCGCGGCTGGTTCCAGCGCCGGCGTCAATCGTCAGCGGCACCGGAGATCCCTTCGAGATAAGGAGAACGACGGTCGTAGCGGTTGACGACAACGCCGAAATCAGAGCCATCGGCGAGTCACTCGCGGCGCTGCTCCGCCCGTCGACCGGCTTCGCGATTCCGGTGGTATCGGCGCCCGCGGACACCGCCTCATCCATCATACGCCTGAGCATTGCTCCACAGCGGCCAAACCTGGGCGAGGAAGGCTACGAGCTCGCGGTCGCTACCAGCGGCGTCAGGCTTACGGCGGGCACGCCGGCCGGCCTCTTTCGCGGTGTGCAAACCATCAGACAGCTGCTCCCGCCCGACATCGAGTCCGAGATGGGAGCAACGCGCAGCGTCTGGCCGATCTCCGCGGTGACGATCGTGGATCGCCCGCGGTTCGCCTGGCGCGGAGCCATGCTCGATGTGTCGCGCCATTTCTTCCCGGTCAGCGACGTCAAGCAGTACATCGATCTCCTCGCTCTTTACAAGCTCAACGTTCTCCACCTCCACCTGTCCGACGATCAGGGCTGGCGTATCGAGATCAAGTCGCGACCGCTGCTGACGAGCGTCGGCGGAAGCACCCAGGTGGGTGGCGGTCCCGGAGGGTTCTATACCCAGGAGCAGTATCAGGACATCGTGCGGTACGCGCGGGAGCGATACATCACGATCGTGCCGGAAATCGACATGCCGGGCCATACCAACGCCGCGCTCGTGGCATACCCGGGTCTGAGCTGCAGCAGCCGGCCGACCGCGCTGTATACGGGGACCAGCGTGGGGTGGAGCACATTCTGTGTGGACAAGGAAGAGACCTACGCGCTCATCGACGACATCGTCCGGGAGATCGCGGCGATAACCCCCGGGCCTTACTTCCACATGGGTGGTGATGAAGTCGAAGTGCTGACGCACGAGCAGTACGCGCGCTTCGTCGAGCGCGTGCAGACCATCGTCCACAAGTACGGCAAGCGAATGGTCGGCTGGGAGGAGATAACGAAGGCGAGGCTCTCGCCCACGACAGTGGCGCAGCAATGGAAGAGCGATTCCGCGACCGCGGCGCTCAAGTACGGCTCGAAGCTGATCCTCTCGCCCGCAAAAAAGGTCTACCTGGACATGAAGTACACCTCGGGCACCGAGCTCGGCTTGAGCTGGGCGGCCATCATCGAGGTTCGGGACGCCTATGACTGGGACCCGGCGACCTACATGACCGGTGTGGGAGAGACCAATATTCTCGGCGTCGAGGCGCCAATGTGGAGCGAGACGCTCCGGAACATCACCGCGGTGCAGTTCCTCGCCGTTCCGCGTCTACCCGCGATCGCGGAAGTGGGATGGAGTCCACAGGCAACGCGACGCTGGGAGGACTTTCGCGCGCGAATCTCGACGCACGTGCCGCGATGGCACTTGCTGGGAATCAACTACTACCGCTCGCCACAGCTCCTCTGGTAGGAGGCGAGCGCATGTTCGTCGGACATTTAGCGCTCGCGCTGGCGAGCAAGCGGGCCGCGCCGGCGGTCTCGCTGGGCTGGCTCATGGCCGGGGTGACGGCGATCGGGTGGGTGATGATACCGTGGGCGCTGCTGGCCGACCGGTACTACGTTACTGACCGATCTGCTTCCCGTACGCGTCCGACGTCATGAGCCTGTCGATCTCGGCTGGATCATCCGGCCGCACCTTGATCATCCAACCCGTGCCATAAGGATCGGTGTTCACCAGGGCAGGCTCCTTGTCGAGCCGCTCGTTGACGCTCACGACCTCCCCCGCGATCGGAGAGAAAAGCTCGGATACCGCCTTCACGGCCTCGATAGTTCCGAAGACATCGTGCTTCGCGAATTTGGCTCCGACTTTGGGCAGCTCGATGTAAACGACGTCGCCGAGCTCACCCTGCGCGTAATCGGTGATGCCGATCTCGACCGTGCCGTCCCTGGCTTTCCGGACGTACTCGTGCTCTTCGGTATACGAGAGATCAGCGGGGATATTGGCCACACGACTCCAGCGAGATGGGCGCGCGATGCAACCGGGCGCGAAGTCTACCCGCGCCCGGAAAGCGTGTCAAGAAACCTGAGCGGCGGTTTCCGACTCTACGGCATCGCGGTGAAGAGAGCTCCAGAGCGCGTCGACATCGCGCTCGAGATCAGCGAGCGATCCGACGTTTTCGATTACGTAGTCCGCGCGGGCTCTCTTCAGCTCGGCTGGCATTTGCGCGGCGATCATATTCATCGCGTCGGTCTCCTCGAGGCCGCGGGTCGTGACCAGCCGCTCGAGTCTGAGCGGTCGTGGCGCATCGACCAGTACGATCGAATCGAACTCGTCGACGAGGTTCCTCTCGAACAGCAGTGGGATCACGCACACGACGAGGTCGTCGCCGCGAGCGCGTGCCGCCGCGATCTCGCGGTCTCTCAGGCGCGTCACTCCGGGGTGAACGATCCGGTTGAGCGCATCGAGCTCGGCCTGGTCGGCGAATACCACCTGCCTGAGCGCCCTGCGATTCAGGCTTCCATCGGGAGCGAGGACATCCTTCCCCCAGCGCTTGACGATGTCCTTGAGGGCCTGAGTGTCGGGCTCGACCGCTTCACGCGCCAGCACGTCCGCGTCGATCAGGGTCGCGCCGCGATCTGCCAACATTCTCGCAACCTCGGATTTGCCGCTGGCAATGTTTCCAGTCAGTCCGATGAGGATCATGTCCCGGGGATTTGAGTGAGCCTGCCGTGGCCACAGCGGAAGCAGCGACAAGATAGAACGTTTTGTTACACCTGTCACGAATAAACTGCTGCTTAGTGTCTGTTCCGCTCCCGAAAATTCATGGTTTAAAGGAGCGGGACCTGCGCCGCATCACTCGCGGGGACAGCGTGGCACATACGGCAGCGCGCCTCATAGGATTCGGTTCCACCCACCATGATCTGGGGGGAGTCGTAAGGCGCGGGGCGGCCCCCGATCAGCCGTTGATTGCGGCTGGCGGGGCCTCCGCAAAGAACGCAAATCGCGTGCAGCTTGTCGACGACCTCGGCGATCGCCATCAGGGCGGGCATCGCGCCGAACGGCTCGCCGCGGAAATCCGTATCCGTCCCCGCGAGAATCACTCTGCGGCCCCGGCTGGCGAGCGAGCTGACCAGCGGCACGACGCCCTCATCCATGAACTGCGCTTCATCTATCGCGATGACGTTGGCGATGGGGTCGATCTGTTGAGCTATCTGTGCAGCGGAGTCCGCGGGAATCGCTTCGACCGCGCGCCCATCGTGGCTGGACACCGAGTAGATCCCGGCGTAGCGGGAATCCAGGTGAGACTTGAACACCTGCACTCGCTTGCGTGCGATCATCGAGCGTCTGACGCGCCTGATAAGCTCTTCGCTCTTGCCGCTGAACATCACTCCGGCGATTACCTCGATCCATCCGCCGGCGTGGTGGAACGGACCGTTCACGACCGGTCGCGACCCCTGGGCGGACCGCCACGACTGGACCGATCGGGTGGTCCGGCCCGCCCTGCACGGTCCGGTGGCCCTCCGCTCCGGCGCGGGGGGCCGCGGCCGTCGTCCCCACGATCCCCCCGTCCAACGGGCCGATCCCTCCCGCCGGCCCGTCCGCGATCGCGTGGCCCGCCACGGTCAGGTCTGTCTCCGCGCCCGGCCCCTGCCCGCTCGCGGTCCTCGCGGTCGCGCTCGCCTCTCACCACGACGCGCCGGCCCTGGATCGTGGCCCCGTTGAGACGAGCGATGACTCCGGCGGCATCGCCCGCCGCAACCTCGACCAGGGAATGACTCTCACGCAGATCGATCTTCCCGACGCGGTCGGCCGGAATGCCGCCCTCGCCAGCAATGGCGCCCATCAGGTCGCCGGTCTTCACACCGTCACGCGTGCCGACCGTCATGAAGAGGCGGGTCATCTCTCCGCTTCCTTTTCCGGTTCCGGCGGCCTCCCCGCGGCTGGATCCCGCAGCCGCACCCGGCCTCGCCGCCGCGGCTTCAGCGGCGTGGCGTCGCTGCGCCCGCTCACGATCGAGGAGCTGTAGAGCCGCCGCCGCGATCTCCACGGCGTCGAAGATCTCGAGGAGCGGCTCCAGGAAAATTATGTCGCGTGGCGTAACGCCACGCGTGAGGACCGCGCGCAGCTCCTGGCGAACGGATTCCTCCCGATTCTGCGCACGGCGCTCGGCGCCCTCGAGGTTGATCGGGATCAGGCGTCCGCCGGCCAGCTCGCGCAGAGCGGCAACCTCGCCTGGCTGGGCGAGAACGACCATCTCCACGGGCTTCCCAAGCGCCGCCCTCTGCAGCTCGGCGGTCGTCACGGGCGGCTGGTAAAAAATCACGGCGTGGGTCTCACCTTTCAGGTCGCCCTCGGTGACGTGTATAGGGTCGTCGTTGTGGCGATAGCCCAGGGTTCTCAGGGTATGCCGGACCTGAGCCAGCGCGCCACCGCCTCGAGCTATTATCGTAGCCGATGGCGGATCCAGGTCGTCGAGCAGTCGCCTTAGTGATGCCGCGCGGGCGGTCCCGCCGATCGTGACGTACTTGATGTGCGGAAGCTGATAATCCGCGGGAGTCTGGGGGACTTCGACTTCAGCGAGGGGAACCCGCCGGGCGCGCCGGGCATACCGCTCCACCAGATTCTCGACGGCCGGCGTGAGCTTGCGTGCGACGATCACCCTCCCGGCCTCGCCCAGCTCGCCCAACAGTCCCTCGAGCGCGGCGAGGGTGTCAGGACCGTTCTCCAGAATGTCGTCCGCCCACGCGATGACCACTGTCCGCACCGTGTCCAGCTTGAGCAGCGAGCTTCGGATGAGAGCGCCGAGCTCCTCGGGAGTGCCGGCCACGGCGAGCACAGGGCGACTCCTGAAGATTCGACCTGCACGGGCGGCGCTCGTGACCGGGACTACCTCAATGCCGGCGGGCCCGGCGAGACCGAGCACCGTCTCCGATACCGCAAGCGCGCTCTCGGCCGAGCGTGTGACGACCACGACCTGGGTTCCGGCGGTGGCCGGGTCGACCCGTGACAGCACCGGAGCGAGAAATTCCGCTATCGACTCGGTCGTATGGGGAAGAGTGTAGACCAGGCTCTGACCACGCCCGGCCTGGCTCTCCGGGCGCTCTCCCGCTTCCTCCGATTCCAGCATCCGATCCTCTATGCCGCAGCGTGGCATTGTTCGCGCCGCGCCGGTAATGTTATAGATCTCTCGCCGCCCGCGCGGCGACGCCGCCGACAGTCGAGTGCAGCACACAAGTATAGTGGAATCGGCTCGCGGGTGCCGCACCACGGACCACACGTCAAACTCTCTCCCACCCGCTGAGTCCATGATCACCGCAATCGTACTTATCAAGGCCGAGCCTCAGCGCATTGCGGAGTGCGCGTCGAAGCTCGCTGGTATCGAGGGCGTGTCGCAGGTCTACTCGGTGTCGGGCGAGTGGGACCTCGTCGCAATGGTCGAAGTGTCGGAGCACGAGGCGATCGCCAGGATCGTCACCGAGGAGCTGACACTGGTTCCCGGGATCAGATCGACGCATACGCTTACCGCTTTCCGCGCCTACTCGAAAAAGGATCTCGAGCAGGCGTGGGACATCGGTCTGGAGTAGCGCGTATGCTCGTGAGCGGCGCCGGCCGCGACGCCGTCGGCCAGAACGCGCTGCGGCTGCTGATGCAGCGCTTGCCGGGCGTCAGCGCGATCGACGGTCCGGGGTCGACAGAGCTTCCCGCTTCGGCCGATCCGCCGGTCCTGCGATCCGCTCAACTGGTTGAAGGGAGCTCCCTGCGTGGGATACAGGTCGGCGCGGGGCCGCAAACGCAGTCGGGCTTCGGGGCATTCCTCGACGGCGCCCAAAGGGTGCAGATAATGGGGCACTACGACGGAATTCCCATCGTGTACGGGACTGCTTCGGCCGCGATTCGCGTGCGGGTAAACCGGCGCATGGTCACCTGGGGACACCAGCCTCCGCGAGTACAACGGAAATTCTTTCTTCCGCTCCGATATCTCCCATCCCTTGGAGATGCCGCGTCGCGGGGGGGAGTCTCACCGCCGGACATCGTCGACACATCGAAGCCCGATCAGTCCGGGGCTTTTCCGAGCCTCCATCCCACCGCGCTCCTCGAGCGCGCGATGCGCGCGGTGGACGACATGCGGGAACAGCTGGAGCACCAGCTGGCCGAGGCCTGGTGCGCGCTCGGCGAAGCGCCTCTGTTCATGGACGGGGGAATCAGCGGAAATCAGCGCATCGCGTCATCCTCGTCCGCGATCGGCGTCGTGAAGAGTCACCGGACTTTGTTCGTGGAGGACGATGCGCTCAGAGCGGTCTTCGGGCTGGCAAGGGGGGAGCGCTCGTCGGTGTTTCGGGTTTCGCCCCGGTCGCGCAGCTCGGTAATCAGCTGGTACCTGCGCGTGCGGGAATCGAAGGGGCACGATGCGATGTGGGGCCTCGTGCGGGTGGAAGCATCGGAATGCGACCGCCCCGCGGAACGGGCGGAGGAGATCTCGCGCTGGATCATGGCGGAGATGTCGCCCCTTTCTCTTCCCGACGGCCGCTGGGACAAGATGGCGTACGGCGTGCGGGACTGCGAAGAATTCCTGAGAGCGATCTCGTGACCCACATCGAAGCGCTCGGCCGCGTGGTCGCGACGGAGCGGATGCCCAACACTCCGCACGAGTTTCATTTCTGGACCGCCATCGACTCCCCGGTGGGCATCGGCACGATCGTGCTCGTGGAAGGCGCGCAGGCGGTGGACGGCCAGATTCCGCGCATCTACGGAATAATCGTCGAAGGATTCAGCTACACGGATCTGCAGTCGCCGCTGCACGACGTTCTGGGCCACGACGGCTCTCCGACGCAGGCGGGCTTCGCATCGACAGAGCGAACCGAGATCCGGTTGTACACGGCGGCTGTACTGAGGCAGATCCCCGAGGAGCCTCTCCAGCCTGTCCCGATGGGCAAGGTCTACCTCGCCGGGGAAGAGGACGTACAGGTCGCGCTCCGGATGGACGGCTACCTGCGCGATGGCGCGCACACCGGCATTCCAATCGGCGTGTATCGGGCCGGGGGAACCGACGCGGTGATCTATCTGGATGCGGATTTTCTGCTCGGTCCCGAGGCTGCCCACCTCAACATCACCGGCGTATCCGGGCTCGCGACGAAGACCAGCGCGGTGGAGTGGCTGCTCGCGTCGCTATTCACGCATTTCCCGGAAGAGAAGGGCTCGATTGCCGCGGTCTGCTTCAACGTCAAGGGGCCGGACCTGTGCTACCTCGACCAGCCGGGAAGAATCGAGGAGACGGACGAAGCTCTCTACGAGAAGCTCCGCGTCGTCCCCAGGCCATTCGATCAGGTCGAGTACTTCGCCCCGTATACCGCCAAGGGGCTCACCCTCAACACCTTCCGCAACAACGAAGCGCTGCTCGACAACGTCACGCCGCTGAGCTGGGGGCTCCGTGAAGTTCTTCAGTTCGCCGAGGTGCTGCTCAACAAGGATGACATCGACGCCAAGGCAGACGCGCTGATCGACTTCATCAAGGAGAACGTCGTCGACAAGGAGTTCTCCGATCCCATTCTCCAGAAAAAGCATACCGTACAGTCCTTTGCCGATCTCGACGCCTGGTTTCGGGATGTGCTGCAGGGCATGGAAAGAAAGGACGGCGACAGCTGGCGGACGCACCACGTGGCGACGATTCGAAAGGTCCGCAACAGACTCTCCAATATTTCCACGCGTTGCGCGGGGCTCGTCACCGATTCCGGGGCGGTGAGCGATCTGCCGTTCGGGAGCTTTACCGACCGCACGGTGTACGTGGTGGACGTCGCCAACCTCGAGGAAGATGCGCAGGATCTCATCTTCGCCCGCATCGTGTCGAAGCTCCGCGAGCACCTCGAACGCCGGGATCTCGGCGTCAAGCATCTGGTCGTCTTCGTCGACGAGCTGAACAAGTATGCGCCGGGCGATGGGGCCGACACCTACGTTCGCAAAATGCTTCTCGACATCGCGGAGCGCGGCCGCTACCTCGGTCTGGTGCTGTTCGGCGCGCAGCAGTTCCGCTCGCAGGTGCACCGGCGCGTGGTCGGAAATTCCGGCACGGCGCTGTTCGGGAGGATGGACCCTGACGAGCTCTCGACGCCCGGCTACGCGGTTCTGAGCGCCGCCACTAGGACTAAGCTCGCTACGCTGGAGAAGGGACAGCTCATGGTTCGTCATCCGCATTTCACGCAGCCCATCTTCGTCCGCTTTCCGCGGCCCTCCGTCATGCAGGGCCGGGAGGGAGCGGAACGCTATCCGCAGAGCAACGAAGCTTCGATCGAGTCCGCGGTCCTGCGGTCGCTGCGGCCGCTCGATCCTTCCATCACACTGCCCTGGGTCCAGGACATCACGGCGCTTTACACCGAACAGGAAGTAATCCGGGCGCGGAACGCGACGCTCCTGGCGCGCCCCGCCGATGTAAAGGCCTATTTCTCGGCCCAGTTCCGGAGGATCATTCCCGCCCAGGCCGCGCCGCGTCCCCTGGCAACCAGCGTTCGATCGGCTCCCGAGAACGATCCGTATGGTTTCTAGAGCCACCCTGGCCGCTCTCGCCGCCGCTCTGGCGATCATGCCCGGCCCGCTCGGGGGGCAGCCGGTTCTGCTTCAGATCCGCCCGCACATCGGCGATACGATTCCGATGCACCTGTCGCAGACGGTTGAGATGACGGGCTCGACCCCGGGCTCCACCGATCCTGCGCAGTCGATGACCACTTCCATCGACATCTACACCCGGGCGATCGCCAGGCAATGGACATCGGGTGGCACGCTGATGCAGACCATCACCGACTCGGTGACGATGAATCCGTCGTCGGCGAGGTCACTCGCGGATTTCAAGCGCCGCGCGCTGCTGTCGAAGAATGCCATGATCCGCGTTTCCACCGATGGCTCCGTCGAGGTGGTGGACAACGGCGATGGGGACGGGGAGTTGCGTCACCTGTTCGGGGAAATGCCGGCCATGCTGTCGCGCACGGGAGTGGCCGTCGGGGGGAAATGGACTCGCGAGATGCGAATTCCCCTGAGCGGCGAGCCGGGCGCCATGGGGTCGGTACGGGCCACATTTCAGCTGGACTCGCTCTCGAGAACCGGAGATGTAGCATTCATCTCGATGAAAGGCTCACTTTCGCGCATCACCCTCCCGCCGGCCGTCCCGCAGGGCGCCGGCTACGAGACCTCGGGAACGCTGACCGGGAGCATTCAGATCGACCGCCGGCTTGGCTGGATCACCGATTCACGGAGCACGATTCAGGTCAGATCGACCGTTGCGGCCCTCGCTGGACAACAAGGCGAAGCCAGGCCCGGGCCGATGGTCGTGAGGACGAAGATCACCCAGTGGATCAGGGCGATGCGGGCGCGATGAGGCTCGTCCACCTCGCCGACATCCACCTCGGATTCAGGCAATACCAGCGGCAGACGCCAATGGGCATCAACCAGCGCGAGGCGGACGTCGCGATCTCGCTGCGCCGCGTGCTCGACAAGGTGATCGAGCTCAGGCCGGAGCTGGTGCTCATAGCCGGGGACGTGTTCCACACCGTCCGTCCGCCGAATCCCGCCATTCTTCACGCTTACCTGGAATTTTCCCGGCTGGTGAACGCTCTTCCTGACTCGAGGGTGGTGATGGTTGCAGGAAACCATGACACCGCGCTGACAGCCGAAACGAGCTCGATTCTCAAGCTGTTTGCATCGCTGGGAATAACCGTGGTCGAGCGCGAGGCGAAGCGCATCACAATCCCCGAGCACGACCTGTCGATCCTCGCGGTTCCAGATTACGGTCCCAACCGCGTGCCGGAGCTGTACCCTGACACGTTAGCCAGGTACAACGTTCTCCTCCTGCACGGAGAGATAAACGGCGTCATCCCACAATACGGGGAGCGCCTCGACCGGGCGCCGATGAAGATCGAGCGCCGCGACCTTCACGCCGAACTGTGGGACTACGTCGCCCTCGGCCACTACCACGTTTACAGGCTGATCGAGCCCAACGCTTTCTACTCGGGCTCGCTGGACTACACGAGCACCAATCCCTGGGGAGAGATGGCTGAAGAGCGGGCCCTGGGAATCGGAGGCAAGGGATTGATCGAGTACGACCTCGTCACCAG
>Ga0136631_10000297_pt1 | contig 15468 bp, 13 predicted proteins | sample AntDrymUQ6012206_2_FD_104655 | JGI IMG/M metagenome (GOLD analysis project Ga0136631, IMG submission 104655) | Polar desert sand microbial communities from Dry Valleys, Antarctica - metaG UQ601 (22.06) | ecosystem: Environmental > Terrestrial > Soil > Desert | place: Antarctica: Dry Valley... | reverse complement strand
GGGCAGCGGGGCAGCGGGGCAGCACCCCGCGTCATCCCGAGCAGAGCGAGGGATCGGCCGGGTTCACGCCGTCACCACGATTTCGAACAGACGTCGCGATAGGCGATCCCTCGCTCCGCTCGGGATGACTCCGCGTGCTATTGCATCACATCCATGCCTAGGCTGGACATCACATCCCCGACGGTATGGAACGAGCCGGTAACGAGGATCGTCCCCGCACCTTCCTGCACCCTCTCGATCGCCTCGGTGAAATCCGGAATCAGGGTCCATTCAGCGTGGGCTGGCGGCCGTTCCGGGTCCTTGAGCCAGCGGCGGAGCCACTCGATGTCCCAGCCACGACCGGCAGCGGTTGGCGCGATCGTCAGCACTCCACGGTCGATGACCTGGTCCAGCTGCACCAGCATCTCGGGCCACTCCTTGTCGCCCAGAATCGACACCAGGCCATGCAAGGGCCGCTTTGGCCGAATTGCGCCCAGTGCCCGCACCAGTGAGCGCATTCCGTCCGGGTTGTGCGCCACGTCAAAGAGCCAGCGCCCCCTCCGATCGAGTCGCCCGGCCACCCTGGTCAGCCCGAAGGCCCGCTCGATCTGGGTGGCCGTGGGACGATAGGGCGCCGGCAGCGCCGCCAGAAGGCCCTGCGCCACCGCCGCGTTGCGTCGCTGATGCGGGCCGGCCAGGCTCAGCGGCCCGCGCCACTCGTATTCCGGCGGCAGCACCCGGATATCGGCCCGTCCCGCCCCGACTGCCCGTCTTGCCTCACGTCGAAGGACACCGACCAGGGTTGGATCGGTCTCACCGATCACGAAGGGCACACCGGACTTGGCGATGCCGGCCTTCTCGCAGGCAATCAACTCGAGAGTGTCACCCAGGTATTTCATGTGGTCCCGCTCGATCTTGGTCACACCGCTGGCCAGTGGCCGCACCACGTTGGTGCTGTCGAGCCGGCCCCCCAAACCCACCTCCACCACAGCGATCTCTACACCGCGCGCGGCAAAATCGGCAAAGGCGATGGCCGTCGTCGCCTCGAAAAAGGTCGCCTTGCGCCTCAGGATCTCCGGCAGAAGCCGGCTGGTCCACATCGCAACCGCCTCCTCGGAGACTGGCAGCCCATCCACCTGAATGCGCTCCCCGAACGAGATCAGGTGGGGCGAGGTGTAGAGTCCCACCCGCCAGCCGGCCTCGCGGAGCGCGGCCGCCACCAGGGTGGAGACGCTTCCCTTGCCATTGGTCCCGCCGATGTGCACTGAGGGCATGACCTCGTGCGGGTTGCCGAGCGTCTTGAGCAAACCACGCGTGGTCGCCAGACCAAACTTGATGGTGGTGGTACGGGGGAAGAGGAACTCGAGGGCCTCGGTGTACGTCAGCGACATCAGGGCTCGTCAGAGAGTGCTTGGGAACGACGACGCCCCACCCGATCAGGTCGTGGGTGGGGCGTCAAGAGCGGCAAGCCGCTCGACCTCAGCTCAGTTCAGCCATCTCGACGTGGGGGCGTTGACCCTGCATGTGCCGCACCAGCCGGGCGGTCGTATCGCGAAGGGACGCCCGCGGCACCACATCGTCGACCTGGCCGTGCTCCAGCAAAAATTCGGCGGTCTGAAATCCGTCCGGAAGATCCTGGCCGATGGTCTGCTTGATCACCCGTTGTCCCGCGAAGCCGATTACGGCCCCCGGCTCGGCGAGCACAACGTCCCCCTGCATCGCGAAAGACGCGGAAACGCCGCCGGTCGTCGGGTCGGTCAGGATGGAGATATAGGGAATACAGTCTCGATACAGCTGAGCGATGGCGGCGGAGGTCTTGGCCATCTGCATCAGCGATAGCACGCCTTCCTGCATGCGGGCCCCGCCCGAGGTCGAGACGATGACGAGCGGAATCTTCTTCTCTACCGAGCGCCGCGCCAGCCGGGCGATCTTCTCACCGACCACCGACCCCATTGAACCGCCCATGAAGGCGAAGTTCATCACGGCCAGGTTGAACAGCAGCCCATCGATTTTGGCGGTGCCGGTATACACTGCATCAGCCTCGCCGCCCTTCTGCCTGGCCACCTTCAGCCGGTCGGGATAGCTCTCGAACCCCAGCGGGTCAACGGACCGAAGTCCCCCATACAGCTCACGCCAGGTACCGGGATCCGTCAGGATCTCGATGTAATCTTCCGCCGAGATCCGCCGGTGCCAGCCACACTCGGGGCACACGTTGAGCGCCTTCTCGAACTTTTCTCGAATATCGATATGGCCACACTTGTCGCACTTCTCCCACGCGTCAGCCGGAATCTCCAGCCGCTCGCGCTGAGAAGTACGTGGTTTGCGTTCCTTCTTAAACCAGGCCATCACAGCCATAAGATACAGGTGGTGTAGAGGATAGGAGGTGCCGGATCGGTCGTTCGCAGCCCTGGAATCTCATGATTCCGCGGCTTCTTCGCTAGGCCCCTGGCTTCAAGCCCTTATCAGGTATCGAGATAGCCCGACGACCTCGAGTCATATGCTACCCTTAGGGCCACCCCTAGACAGAGTGAGCAGATGATAAAGAAAGATCCGCCGTATGAAAATAGCGGAAGCGGAATACCAGTGATCGGCATGAGGTTCACCGTCATGCCAACGTTCTCGAACACGTGGGTGAAAAACAGACCAACGATACCAAAGACGGCCAGACTGCTGAACGGGTCGGTGGCCCTGCGCGCGATGCGAAGGAGGACCAGGAACAGCGTCAGGAACAGTGCCAGCGCCACCAGGACACCGAGAAAGCCTAGCTCCTCTCCCACCACCGAGAACACGAAATCCGTGTGCTGTTCCGGCAGGAAGGCGAGACGCTTCTGGGGACCTTCGGTGTAGCCGGTTCCAAACCACCCACCCGAGCCTATAGCTACCCGCGATTGAATGGCGTGGTAGCCGGCGGCACGGGGATCGGCCTCGGGATTGAGAAAGGTGAGCAGCCGGTTTTGCTGGTATGGGGCCAGCCGGGTCCACAGCGGCATGGCAATGGCACCCATCGCTACGTTAAGCGCCAGGAACGTGGTCCAGTCCCACACGTATGGGCGCCAGGCAATGAGGATCAACACGAATACGATGATCCACGCGCTCCAGGCCAGCGTATTGAATGCCAGGAACAGGCTGATTCCGGGTGAGGCCAGCAGGAACAGGAGCCGGGGACGCACGCCTGACCAGAACAGCATGGCGAAGAAGACTCCCACGAACACCAGGGCGCTGCCCAGGTCGGGCTGCTTGAGAACCAGGAGAAACGGCACCCCCACGATCAGCGCGGGACCTATCAAGTCCCAGAGGGAGCGAGGAGCTTCCTTCCTGCTGGAAAGAAACCGGGCCAGCATCAGCACCGTGGCCACCTTGGCGAGCTCCGAAGGCTGCCCAATCTGGTGTCCGCCGATGGAAAGCCAGCTGTGGCTGCTCTCAGCGGTACCGGCGCCGGTGCCGACCACCAGCACGATGCCGAGCAGCAGGATGCTGAAGGCATACAGCGCGGGAGCCACCCATTCCAGAACGCGCAGCGAAATGTTGTAGACGATCCAGCAGGCGACGATTCCTACGCCGAACCAGACAATCTGGCGCTCCCACACATTGGCCGCGCGGGTAGGGACATCTGTCTGGCCGGCCGAGTAGAGCGTGGCCAGGCCAAACAGCATCAGGGCCAGGCTCACGATGACCAGGTTCCGGTCGATGGCAGGGCCTCTCACTGGTTGCCCTCCGCACGTCTCACGGAGTTCTGAGCGGCCCGGGCAGCGGCAGAGTCGGGATCGAGCTCCAGGGGTCGGGGCGCCGTATCTCTCGAGGTGAGGGATTCGTCGAGCAACACCCCGAGCCTCACCGGGCCGACGGCATCCGGCCCGAGGATGTAGCGCCGCAGCGTTCGGACAACGTATGGCGCCACCGTGGTGCCGTGCTCGGCGAACTCCATGATCCCACCCACCACCAGCTCGGGTTTGTCCGCCGGCGCGAAGCCGATGAACCAGCCGTGGTCATCGCCGTGCGGGTTCTGCGCGGTCCCGGTCTTACCCGCTACCGCGAGATCGGCACGGCGGCTCGCCGCGGCGGTGCCTCGTTCGACCACCGCGATGAGCGCGCTGCGCAGGGCGTCGAGCTCCTTGGTGGTGAGCCCAAGCGACCTGCCTTTGTCCGAGCTCGGGCGCACGATGTACGGAGTCAGCGCCACGCCCGGGCCCGCCAGACCCTGATAGAACTTGACCATGTTGACGAGCGTCTGGGTGTTCTCACCCTGGCCGATGGAGAAATTCAGGGTGGTGCCTGGCGGGCTCCAGTAGCGCGGTCCATACAGCCGGTCGAAGTAGGCCTTGGAGGAGGGCCAGATGGGGCTCAGCTCGTCTTCCAGGTCGATCCCGCTCTTGTCCCGGAATCCCATGAAAATGCCATCCTGGATGATGGCATCGAGCCCCAGCTGTAACCCAAGCTGGTAGAAGTAGACGTCGCAGCTGCCGGCCACCGCTCCGATCAGGTCCAGGCTGCCGTGGCCCTCCTTCTTCCAGCAGCGGAACACCCGATTGCCCAATCGCATTCCCCCGCGGCATGGCTCCGGCATCCTGGTGCTCAGCTTGATCAGACCGCGTTTCAGCGCCATGGCCGAGATCGCGAGCTTGAAGGGCGATGCCGGAGGGTAACGCGCCTGTATCACCCGGTTGAGTAGGGGCCGGGCGGGATCGTTGTTCAGCTTCCGCCATTCGGCCGAGGATATGCCCCCGACGAACTGGTTGGGATCGAACGTCGGGGCGGAGTAGAGCGCACGGACCTCTCCCTTGGGTGTCAGTGCGATCATGGCGCCACGGACGCCCGCCGGCCAGATGCTGTCGATGAATCGCTGCAGATCGAGGTCGATGGTGGTAGTAATGGGGTTTCCCGGCGTCGGCGGCAGCGAAGCCGAGGCGGCGCCTTCCCGGACCAGGCGGCCGCGGGCGTTCACCTCGATGTAGCGTACGCCTTCGTTGCCCCGCAGGGTGTCGTCGTACTCCCGCTCGAGCCCTGCTTTTCCCACGATGGAGCCGAGCACCGCTCCGGGATACTTGTCGGCGCTCAGATCGGCCTCGGTCACCTCGGAGACGTACCCGGCCAGATGCCCAACCGACTTCCCGGCGGGGTAAAGCCGCTTGGGCTCCGCCTGGATGACCAGCCCCGGCAGCACCGACCGGTGCTCTTCCAGTTTGGCGATAATCTCGAAGGACGCGTCGCCGAAGATGAGTGCCGGCTGATAGCGGGCCTGTAGAAAGCGATCGACGATGTCGGTCACCCGGGCGCTGTCCACCGGGACGAAGCGCCGGACTTGGGCGATGACCGCGCGCAGCGAGTCAGCCGATGGAGCCAGCAGCTTGACCGAGTAGCCCGGTACATTCTCCGCAATGATGCGTCCATGCCGGTCGAGAATCGATCCCCGCGGCGGTGTCAGCGGAATGGGCCGCAGGCGGTTGGTCACCGCCTTCAGCTGGAACTTGCTGTGCTGAATTACCTGGGTCCGGAAGAACGCGCCACAGAGCACGACAAACGCGACGATGAGAACCAGACGGGCGACATCGGCCCGCTGCCGCAGCCGGTACGAGTCGAACCCGTTCACGCGTCGAGCCGGACGGAAAACATGCTGCGGAACAGGATCAGCACCATGAGAGCCAACCCGGCGGTGGTCAGCGCCTGCAGTGGGCTGTACACGGTCAGCTCAGTGAACATCTGGCGGTGGTCGGTTCCGCTTGCGACCAGGACAATGAAATCTCGCAGCCACAGGCCCGCCGCCACGAAGCCAGCGTTCACCAGCATGTTGTCGGCAAAGAACACAGCGCGACCCCACGAGGCCAGATAGCCGACCAATGTGTGGGCCAGTGCGCCGGCCCCAAAGCGCGCGGGCGTGAGCGTGTCGGCAATGAGACCGACCGCAAAACCGGCCAGAGCGGCGAGACCGGGGCGGCTACGCATGGCAAACAGCATCAGAGCAATCAGCAGAAAGTCCGGACTGATCCGCGCGTCCCAGAGGCGGGGTCGCACATAGAACTGAAGCCCCACCATCAGCAGCATCACCAGCAGCAGTTGCACCCGGCTCACGCGGTTGGAGCTCATGGGACCGAGTCCTTTGGCGCCGGTGGGGGGCCGCTGGTAGTGCCGCCCTGCATTGGCGATGACGGGGTGCCACCCTGGCCTGCAGAGGGTGGAGTGCGGCTTTGAGCCGGAGTGGTCCTGACCAACGAGTCGCGCCGGGCAGCTCGGGCCGCCTTGACGGCCTGAGCCACGGAGTCAATCCGGCGCAGCCGGGCGATTGAATCCAGCCGCACCGCGTCCAGCAGGGAGTCGCTGGGGAAAGCGGCGGCCAGATCGCGCGTCTGAGAAGTGCCCGCCAGCACGAGGACGTGAGCCGCGGATCCCGGGTTGGCGGCGGGCCGGAGCCGGTAGACCCGCTCCCACCCCGCTTCCTCGCGCACTGTGCCGATCACAGTGCCGACCGGGATTCCCTTGGGAAACACACCACCGAGACCGGAGGAGAGCACCAGAGTCCCGAGCGGCACCGAGTCCCGGTAGGGCACCCCCCGGAACTCGAGGGCTCCCTCCCCGTTGCGGCCTTCATTGGATGGCGCCACAACTCCGAACGCGTTGCCGCTCACGGTAAAGGCGCTGACCCGAAACTCGGGGTGAGCCCAGGACATGGCGACGCTGCTGTTCCCCGAGACGCTGGAAACCATACCGATCAGTCCCTCGGGGGCAATCACCGGGCTGAACAGCACCACCCCCTGCCGCGACCCCACGCTCAGCAGCAGCGTCCGTCCATCCATCGCCTGCGGCTGGTGCAGCACCTCGGCGGAGAGGTAGCCGGTTTTGAGCCTGCGGCTCAGTCGCAGAAGCTGGCGCAACCGTTCGTTCTCGGCCCGCAGCGACGGCAGGAATTGGGAAAGGTAGGCGGTGGAATCGCGCTCGAGAGTGACTTGACGGAAACGGAGCCGGCTGGTGCGTCCTTCTTCCGCCCGGGTCTGCAGCCAGACCAGCGGGAACAGTACGCTCTCACGGAGCGTGTCGGCCACTCCACGACCCCAGGTAACCGGCGAGAACAGCCCAAAGAACGAGAGGCCGAGACAGAGCAGAAATAGCACTGTGTCCCGGCGCGAGTAACGGCGATCTGACGTGCTGATCATGCTCAGGAAGACAGCACGCTGCGGTATTTCTCGAAGTCGTCCAGGATCCGGCCGGTTCCGCGGACGACGCAGGTCAGCGGATCTTCGTCAACATGGATGGGAAGTCCGGTCTCCTGCGCGAGCAGCAGATCCAAACCTCGAATGAGCGCCCCGCCACCGGTCATCACGATGCCGCGATCGACGATGTCACTGGCAAGCTCCGGGGGCGTGATCTCCAACGCACGCCGCACCGCATCCACGATCTGTTGAATGGGCTCCTGGATCGCTTCCCGGATCTCGGTCGAATGCACCCGCACGGTTTTTGGGATGCCGGACACGAGGTCCCGGCCCTTCACTTCCATCTCGCGCTCGTCTCCGGTAGGAGCAGCGGAGCCGATCTTGATCTTGATGGCTTCCGCGGTGGGCTCTCCGACCAGGAGGTTGTAGTTCTTGCGCATGAACTGGACAATGGCCTGGTCGAGCTCATCACCCCCGGTACGGATCGAGGTGTCGGAGACGATACCCGACAGGGCGATCACCGCGATCTCCGTGGTACCCCCACCGATATCGATGACCATGTTTCCGGTCGGCGTCTCCACCGGCAGGCCGACCCCGATTGCGGCCGCCATCGGCTCAGCAACCATGAGCACCTGCTTGGCGCCCGCGGTCTCCGCCGAGTCCCGCACCGCGCGCCGCTCTACCTCGGTGATCCCGGAGGGGACGCAGACGATCACCTTCGGCTTTACCCGGAACACGTGCTTGTCGATGATCGTCTTAAGGAAGTACCGGAGCATCTTTTCGGTGACATCGAAATCGGCGATGACCCCGTCCTTCAGAGGCCGGACCGCCAGGATCCCGTCGGGAGTCCGACCCAGCATCCGCTTGGCCTCGAGTCCGATCCCCTTGATCTTGCCCGTGGCCTTCTCGATCGCGACAACCGAAGGCTCGTTGAGCACGATGCCTTCGCCTTTGACGTAGATGAGAGTGTTGGCCGTGCCGAGATCCACCGCTATTTCATTGGCGGGCAGCCAGGACATCAGATTCAAACCGGGAAATTTCATCGAGGAGCCGCTGGACACATAGGTTGAGAAGGTACTCGGGCGCTTTACCGACTGGTAGCGGATCGTGTCCCCATTACGTGCCGCTGCTTCCGAATCCACCTGTGCCTCGTGCGGTAGGGGGCAACTTTTCAACAGTTTGGAATGCCACTCGCTCTACTCGTGCCACGATCATCTGGGCAATGCGCATGCCCCGGGTGACCTGAAAGGTTTCGGACCCAAGGTTCACCAGCGCCACCATCAGCTCGCCCCGGTAGTCGCTGTCGATCGTGGCCGGGGTGTTCGGCAGGGTGATGCCGTGCCGCAGTGCCAGGCCAGATCGGGGCCGCAACTGACACTCGAACCCCACAGGAACCGCGATGCTGAAACCGGTCCGAAAGAGCTTCCGCTCGAACGGCGCCAGTTGCCCGTCCTCCGCGCTGGCCAGGTCATAGCCGGCGGAGCCCGGGGTGGCTGGACTGGGAAGCGGGAGCCCCTCGGCATGGGGGAGGCGGGCGATGAGGACGTCAACCGCCGCCTCGGACAGTACCCGCTCAGACAACGGTGGCTACGTCGGTCAGGGGGAGACGGAAGGCTTCGGCCACCCCTGGGTACACCACTTTGCCCTCCACGACATTCAGGCCGAGCCGTAACGCAGTGTCGGACCTGCACGCGGCACGCCAACCGAGCTTGGCGAGCTTAAGTCCGTATGGCAGCGTAGCATTGGTGAGAGCGAGGGTGGAGGTCCGGGGGACGCCGCCCGGCATATTTGCGACGGCATAGTGCAGAATGCCGTCTACGAAGTAGGTGGGGTTCTCGTGGGTGGTGGGCGTGATGGTCTCGACGCACCCGCCCTGGTCGACCGCCACGTCCACAATGACAGACCCCGGCTTCATCAGCTTGAGGTCGGCCCGCTTGACCAGATGGGGGGCCTTGGCACCCGGCAGAAGGACAGCTCCCACCACCAGATCGGCCCGGCGGATCGCATCCAGGATGTTATGGCGGTTGGAGTATACGGTATCGACGTTGGCCGGAAGGACGTCGTTGAGGTAGCGCAGCCGGTCCAGGGAAATGTCGAGGATCGTCACGTGGGCTCCGAGCCCGGCGGCCATTTTGGCGGCGTTGATCCCCACCACCCCACCTCCAATGATCGCGACCTCCCCCGGCGCAACGCCGGGCACTCCGCCTAACAGAATACCGCTGCCGCCAAAGACCTTCTCGAGATACTTGGCACCTTCCTGCACCGCCATGCGGCCCGCCACTTCGGACATCGGGGTGAGCAGTGGCAGCTCCCCGCTGTCGAGCTGGACGGTCTCGTAGGCCACGGCCACAGCGCCCGAATCGATCACCGCGCGCGTGAGGTCCTCGGCAGCGGCGAAGTGGAAGTAGGTGTAGATGACCTGCCCCCGGCGCATCCGGGGCCACTCGACGGCGATCGGCTCCTTGACCTTCATGACCATCTCGGCCTGCTGCCACACCGCGTCGGCCGTAGGCAGAATTGCGGCACCAACCCCGCGATAGGCCTCGTCGGAAAATCCGCTTCCCTCCCCCGCTCCCTGTTCCACGAACACTGAGTGTCCCGCCGCGATCAGAGCCTCGGCTCCTGCCGGCACCAGCGCAATGCGATTCTCGTTGGTCTTGATCTCCTTGGGGACGCCGATCTTCATGGACTCCTCTTGAGTGACAGCTTCGTTGATAATAGTGAGCGGTGAGCAGTAAGCGGTGAGCGGGCTTGCCCAAGAGACCGGGGAAACATTGCGGAGTATTCGCCAGCATTCTCCGCTTATCTCTCACCGCTTACCGCTTACCGCTTACCGTTTTCCGGTCCCAAACGTACTACCGTCTGGCGCTCGGGGGCGAAGAACTCGCCGGCGACCTCCGCAACCTCCTCGGAGGTCACCGCATCGATCTCCCGCAACATCTCATCCAGAGGCCGGTACCGGTCATCGTGCAGGATGAACCCGGCCAGCCGGCCCATCCGGGCGGCGGGACTCTCCAGCGAGAGCATCACCTGTCCCTTGAGCTGCTGCTTCCCATTGATCAGCTCGGTCATCGGGAGGCCTTCAGCCGCCAGGCGCGCATATTCGGCATTGATGGCCGCCACAGCGCGGTCGGCCGTCGCCGGCTGGGTACCGACGTATACTCCCAACTGACCGGAGCCCTGATAGAAGTGCTTGTAGGCGAAGATTGCGTAGGCGAGCCCCAACTCCTCGCGGACCCGCTGAAAAAGGCGGCTGGACATGCCGCCACCGAATACGTTGGTGAGAATGGCCAGCGGAAAGCGCCGAGGGTCGCGCAGTGGGAAGGTATCGGTGCCAAAGACGATATGGGTCTGGGCGGTATCCCGCTCCTCGGCGCGGCACGCACCCTGAACGGCAGGGGCCGAGGCAACGGCCTCACGAGGCAGCTCTCGTTGATCACCCTCGAACCAGCCTTCCCGCTCGAGCACCGTCAGGAGCTGATCGTGATTCACCTGCCCCGCCGCGGCAATCACGCAATTTCCCGGGTAATACCCACCCCGGTGCAGGACCTTGAGATCCTCGGCCGTGAGGGCGGCGAGAGATTCGGGCGTGCCGAGAATGGAGTATCCGTAGGGATGGTCCGGCCAGAGCGTTTCCGCGTGCAGCTCGAACACGAGGTCGTCCGGCGTGTCGGCGACGCCGCTGATCTCCTCCAGGATCACATTGCGCTCCGGCTCCAGATCGCTCGCGCGAAGGAGCGGATGCCGCACCAGGTCGGTAAGGATCTCGACCGCTAAAGGCAGGTCGGCGTCCAGAACGTGCGCTTGATAGCTGGTGTAATCCCGGCCGGTAAAGGCATCCAGCCCGCCGCCCCGGATTTCCAGACCCAGGGCCAGCTCCTGGGCGGTCCGGCGCTCGGTGCCCTTGAAGACCATGTGCTCCAGCAGGTGGGAGATTCCCAGCTGTCGGCGAGGCTCATGGGCGCTGGCGGTGCGAACGTAAATACCCACCGCCACCGAACGGACCCCTGGTAACGTCTCACTGAGAACGACCAGTCCGTTCGGCGCAGTGGTTCGGCGCAACCCTTCGTCGAGTTCAACCGTTTCCACGAAGGGCTATTCCCTTGGCAGGAGCGCCTTCCGGGAGAGCTTCATGCGGCCGCGATCGTCCACCTCGAGCAGCTTGACCTGGACGATGTCGCCCTTCTTGACCACGTCCTCGGTCTTCTCGGTACGGCCGTGCTGGAGCTCGCTGATGTGGAGCAGCCCCTCGACCCCGGGCATGATCTCCACGAAGGCGCCGAAGGCGGTGGTGCTCTTGACCGGCCCTTCGTAGGTTCGGCCCACCTCGGGCTCCGTAGTAATGGCAGCGACCATGGCCCGCGCCTTCTCGCCAGCTTCCCCGCCGACCGCCGAGATTGTCACGACGCCGGTATCCTCGATGCTGATCTTGGCCCCGGTGGCGTCCTGAATGCCGCGGATCGTCTTGCCCTTCGGCCCGATCACGTCGCCGATCTTGTCCGGCTTGATCTGCATCGTGAAGATGCGGGGCGCGTACTTGGAAAGCTCGGTGCGTGCTTCCGGCAACGCCTTGGCCATTTCTTTCAGGATGTGCAGCCGGCCCTTCCGCGCCCGCTCCAGCGCCTGCTCCATGATCTTGAGCTCGAGGCCCATGATCTTGATGTCCATCTGGATCGAGGTGATCCCCTTCTCGGTGCCGGCCACCTTGAAGTCCATGTCGCCGAGATGGTCCTCCGAGCCGAGAATGTCGGTGAGGATCGCCACCTTGTCGCCTTCCTTGATCAGCCCCATGGCGACACCCGCGCAGGGGGCCTTCATCGGCACGCCTGCATCCATCAGGGCGAGTGACCCGCCGCAGACGGTGGCCATCGAGGACGAGCCGTTGGACTCCAGAATCTCGGAGACGATGCGCAGGGTATAGGGGAACTCCTCGTAGTGCGGCAGCAGCGGCTGCAAGGCCCGCTCGGCCAGGGCCCCATGGCCTACTTCGCGGCGGCTGGTACCACGCATCATCTTGACCTCGCCGGTGGCATACGGCGGGAAATTGTAGTGCAGCATGAACGACTTGGTCGTCTCTCCGGCCACGTCGATGCTGTCGATCCGCTGCTCGTCATCCGCGGTTCCGAGGGTGGCCGAGACCAGCGCCTGGGTCTGACCGCGGGTGAATAACGCCGACCCGTGGGTGCGTGGGAGGACGCCGGTCTCGATCGAGATCGGCCGGATAGTGTCGAGGTCGCGCCCATCGACCCGCTCGGAGCGCTCCAGCACCTGCTTCCGCATGACCCGGTACTCGATCTCTTCCAGCTCTTCGTTGATGTCGCGTCCCCGATCCGCATACTCCAGCAGGAGGGTCTGGAGAATCTTTTCCTTGATCGCCTTGACCCCTGAGGAGCGACCCGCCTTGTCCTTGGCGTTGATAGCCTGACCCATGGACTCTTCCGCCAGCTGGCGCACCTTGGCCAGCAGGGCCTGATCGGGCTCTGCCTTGGTCCACTTCATCTTCTGAACCGAGCCGGACTTGTCGATCAGCTGCTTCTGGAGGCCGAGAAGCTCGCGAATGCCCTTCTGGGCCACCTTCAGCGCCTCGATGATCTCGGCTTCGGAGATCTCGAGCGAGCCGCCTTCGACCATGACGATCGAGTCGGCCGATCCGCTCACCACCAGATCGACGCTGGAGAACTCGAGCTGCTGAAAGGTGGGGTTCAGAATCCAGTTACCGTCCATCCGGCCGACCCGCACTGCGGCCAATGGGCCGCTCCACGGCACCGACGAGAGGCCCAGCGCGGTAGCGGCCGCAACCACGCCCAACACGTCGGCATCGTTTTCCTGGTCGGCCGACAGCACCGTCACGAACACCTGCACCTCGTTCTTGAAGCCCTCCGGAAAGAGCGGCCGGATCGAGCGGTCGATCAGCCGGCTGGCCAGAATTTCCTTGTCCGATGGACGCCCCTCGCGCTTGAGAAACCCCCCGGGGATTTTCCCGGCGGCGTAGGTCTTCTCGCGATACTCGACGGTCAGGGGGAAGAACGGGAGGGTGGAGACATTCTGCGAGGCGGTCACGGCGGCTAGAACCACGCTGTCGCCGTAGCGAAGGACCACGGAGCCGGCGGCTTGTCTTGCCATGCGGCCGGTCTCGAGGACCAGCGGGCGTCCGGCAAACTCGGTTTCAATCTTCTGAGCGGTCACTGCGTACTCTCTCTTGGTTGGATAGCGTCTTTGCTTCTTAGTCGGGAGTCAGGAGTCTGGAGTCTGGAGAATGGCCGTCGGTCCCGACTCCCGACTCCTAACTCCTGACTCTCAATACAGAAGGGGCGCCCCGATAGTGGATCAGGACGCCCCTGGTCGGCGCGCGGCGACTAGTGCCGGAGTCCGAGCTGCTCGATCAGCGCCCGGTAGGTCGGCAGATCGCTTCGCTTGAGGTACGTGAGAAGCCGGCGGCGGGTCCCGACCATCTTCAGCAGCCCGCGGCGGCTGTGATGATCCTTGGAGTGGGTGCGGAAATGATCGGTAAGGGAGTTAATCCGCTCGGTGAGCAGCGCCACCTGTACCTTGGTCGATCCCGTGTCGCTTGCGTGGGCCTGGTGCTTGGTCGTCACCGCCTGCTTGTCATAGCTCATGCCGCCTGGTGTCCTCTTCTGAACGATGTGCGCGTCGTAATCCGTTGTAGCACGGAAGTATAAGGGGGTATTCGAGGGTGAGGCAAGGGTGGCTGGACGGCCGCTCAACCCCCCAATACCCGCCTGATGTCGTTGGAGAAGGCGAGTCCCATGAGCAGGATTATGAGCACCAGGCCCACCGTCGTGAGCCGCTCCCGGAGCTTCATGGGCAGGGGCCGGCGGATGATGGCCTCGGCCAGCAGAAAGAGAAACTGCCCCCCATCCAGCACGGGAATCGGCAGCAGGTTCAGGATGGCCAGGTTGATCGAGATCAGGGCCATGAATCCGAGGAAGGTGTCGAGCCCCAGGCGGGCGCTCTGCCCCGCCAGCTGGCCGATGAGAATGGGGCCGCCGACGGTGCGCCCTGAGATCCGTCCGCTGAACAATCCCCTTACGGTACGAAAGATCTGGGTCGAGGCCTGCAGGGTGGCCCGGCCACCTTGGACAATCGCCTGACCCAGGGTGTACTTCTCCAGGATGGACTCGTCACGCACCCCCGCCCCGATGCGGCCCACCGCGCGGACCTTGCCATCCGCTGTCGGTATGGAGTCAACGTAAGGCTCAAGGGTGAAGGTGCGGCGCTCGCCGCGCGCCGCGGTAATCGTGAGGGTTCGGCCGGCGCTGGCCTGCACGGTGTCGAGCAGCTCGTACCACTCGCGGATGGGCTTCCCATTCACCTCCAGAATGGTGTCGCCCTTTTGAATGCCTGCGCGAGCAGCCGGCTTATTGGCCATGAGGGAGTCGATGATGGGCCTTCGGTGCGGTTGCAACGCCTGGGCCGCCTTCATCCGTTCCTCCAACGCGTCGGGATGAATCGGTAACACCACCGTTGAGCCGCTGGCGAGCTCGATCCGGACCTCCCCCTCAGGGCTGTTGACGATGGCCGAAACGACCTGGTCCCACGACTTCATGGAGTCGCCGTTGATACGGACAATCCGGGAGCCTGGCTTGATCTCCTTCAACGCCTCAGCGCCGGGCGGCACCATCTCCTCGACCACCTTGCCCACCGTCGTGACCGGGTCGATCTCACGCCCATTCTTGTAGGCGAGAAAGCTGAAGGCCGCCCAGGCGAAGAGAGCATTCATCGTCACGCCTGCGAGGATCACTACCATCCGCACCCAGACCGGTTTGGCCTCGAACATCCGGTTGGGAGGGACCTGCACCGCCGGAGCACCGCCTTCGAGCGCGCTGCTGCCGATGTCCTCTTCCCTGCTGGCCATCTTGACGTACCCGCCGAGCGGCAGCCAGGAGACGGTGTATTCGGTTTCTCCGCGGCGGAAAGTCAGCCAGGGAATCGGCGGACCCAGGCCGAGGGAGAAGCGGTGGACGTAGATCCCGGCCCATTTGGCCGCGACGAAGTGTCCCGCCTCGTGCACGAAGATGAGCACGCCCAGGACGACGATCAGGGCTAATACCGTCAACAACACTATGACCTCACACTCTGCAGGGCCGCATCCCGGGCCCAGCGATCAGCCGCCCGCACCGCGTCAACGGAGCTGGCGGGTACGGGCGCGTGGGCGTCGAGCGCGCGCTCGATCGTCTCACTGATGCGCCCGAAAGGAATGTCCCCCTGGAGAAACGCGGCGACTGCCACCTCGTTAGCCGCATTGAACACGGCCGGTGCGGTCCCGCCGGCGCGCCCCGCGGCCAGGCCGTAGGCGAGGGCAGGAAAGACATCGGTACGAACCGGC